>Ga0316583_10000010_pt1 | contig 37435 bp, 26 predicted proteins | sample J_170502JBrBrA_D_FD_204513 | JGI IMG/M metagenome (GOLD analysis project Ga0316583, IMG submission 204513) | Rhizosphere microbial communities from salt marsh grasses in Alabama, United States - J_170502JBrBrA | ecosystem: Host-associated > Plants > Roots > Rhizosphere | place: USA: Alabama... | reverse complement strand
GCCATGCCCGTAACCTCCGGTATGACGCAGTTCAATCTATCCGAGATCGACAAGGTCCTGGCTTCGGTGGAGGAGGACGACCGGACGTAGCCGGCAGCGAGGAGAGACCCGGTCCCCTCCCGCCATTGGCGGAGAGGGTGATCTCCGGTCGGACACGGAACGGAGGCCAAGCGGGCCGTCACCGGGGGCTCACCGGTTCCCGGCCCCATCACTCGGTGCATGTCTGTGTCCGGCCAGCCACTTGCCAGCGGCCGTCCCCGACCCGATGGTGGAGCCGACCAACGAGGGTGCGCCGAGGCTCACGTAATAGAGCAGCCCGGATCCAGCACCCACCAACGCACCGATCCCCACTGCCCCGAGAGAGGCTGCAGTCGTCGAATCGGGATTTGTTCCCGGTTCATCCAACCGCACGAGGTCCAGTGAGACCTGGAGAAGGTACGGGACATATCCGGTGACGTGGCTCTGCTCCCTCGCCTGGCCCTGAGCGGAGAACACGGGAACAGGCAGGAGAAGTACGGCCCCCAGTAGGCAGTTCCGGCGACTGGACCTGAAGCCCATGGATATTCCTCCTCTGATGGGATCAGACCGCAGCCGTCCCATCCTCCGAGGCCTTTCGGCAGCCGAACCGGCATCCAAGAGTCCACCGACGCATCACGGTTCGGTGGTCTCAGGCAAAGCCAGGTGGCTCACGGGCCGTCCCCCAGACCCTCCACCTGGCAGAGGCTGGACCGGAAGGGGGGAAATCCGGAGATGGGGTCCAGCCCTTCGTCGGGGACCAGGAGGTTCACATCGGCCTCGGCCCACCCGTGGGGCGCGCACACCACGCCGGGCGGAAGGGTGTCGGTCACCCGGGCCTTCATGGTGATGGACCCCAGGGGTGAGGAGAGGCGCACCGGGTCACCCTCCCGGATCCCCCGGGTCGCCGCGTCCATCGGATTCATCTGGACGCGCGGCTCCGGATCCCGACGCCGAAGGGTGGGAAGCCGGCGTCCCTGTGAATGCGTGTAGGCGACGCTCCGGGCTCCCGACGTGAGGACGAGGGGGAAGTCCCGGGCCACCTCCGGCGTGGACCGCGGGCTCCAGAAGGGCTCCCGGTACTCGGGCAGGCCGGGGTGGCCGAGCTTCTCCAGGGCAGTGGAGACGAACTCCACCTTCCCCGTCGGCGTGCCGAACCCCCTCCGGAGCCAGGCCCGCTCCCCCGGCTCCTCGGCCTTCACGTCCAGAGGCTCCCCGTTCTCCGGCAGGTCGGAGACCGTGGGGCCCAACCCCGCCAGGCGGGCGTCGTAGCTCGCCCGGAGGTCCCCGTCCCAGAACCGGCTGCCCAGCCCCAGCGCCTCCGCCATCTCGAAGACCAGCTCCGTGTCCCCCCGGGCTTCCCCCAGGGGAGGAACGGCGGCCGGGCGCAGCCGGATCCTCCCACGGGGAGTCACGACGAGGGCTTCCCTCTCCAGGTGGGTCGCGGCGGGGAAGAAGACCGTCGCCAGGTCGGTGGTGGGGGTCGGGAAGAAGTCGCACGCCGAGAAGAAGTCCAGGGAGCGGAGCGCCTTCCCGAGTCGACCCGAGTTGGGCCACATCATCACGTTCATCCCCAGGGAGAACACGGCGCGGATCTTCCCCTCCTCGATGGCATCGGTCAGGCGCATGGCCTGCCCCTCCTCGTAGCCCTCCACGAAGACGGGATGCTCCGCCGCGCCCAGGGGTGGCCCCAGCGCCGCCACCTCCTCCGGGGGAAGATCGACGCTGCTCTCCCGGGTGCGATGCCCCCAGGGACGGTTCCCTCCCTCCACGTCCAGGTTCCCACAGAGGGCCGCCAGGAGAAGGATGGCCCGGTGGTTCTGGAACCCGTTGGAGTGGTGCGTGGTGGAGCAGGCGGAGATGGTGATCTGCGCCGGACGGGAGGTGGCGTAGAGTCGGGCCGCCGCCACGACGGCCTCCGCGGGGACTCCCGTGAGTCGGGCGGTCTCCTCGGGAGAGAAGGCCGCGACGTACGCGCGGTACTCGTCCAGTCCGTGGGCGTGGCGCAGGAGAAACTCCCGGTCCTCGAGCCCTTCGGCCAGGATCACGTGGGCGAGACCCAGGGCCAGCGCTCCATCGGTTCCGGGGCGGGGTTGGAGGTGCAGCCGGGCCGCTTCGGCCAGGGTGGTGCGCCTGGGATCCACGACGATGGTGGGGACGTCCGGCGCGTCGGTGAGGAGGTGATGCCGCTCGTAGGGAAGCCGGCTCTGGGTCGGGTTGGTGGACCACACCAGGCGGCACCTCGTGGAGGCGTAGCGGGTGCGGGAGGGACCCAGGAAGTAGTCGTACTCCCGGCCCAGGGTCACCGCCGCGGCCAGGAAGCTCGAGGCGAAGCAGCAGCTCGACTCGGTGAGGTAGTGCGGGGATCCGAAGGCGTGGGCCAGGCGCTGGAGGTACGGCCGCGCCTCCTTGGTGAAGCCCGACACGAAGGCTGCCGACCCCGGGCCGAATCGCTCCCTCGCCTCCAGCAGCTTCCCGGCCGCCAACGCCACGGCCTCTCCCCGAGTCACCTCCCGCCAGGGCTCCCCGGAGTGGGAGCGAGCCCGCGCCCGAGTCCAGCGGGACGGGCTCTCCCGCTGCTCCAGCATACCCTCGGCCCGGGGGCACTCGGGGTGCTCAATCGCGAGGATCTCCGCTCCCTCCGTCACCACCGTGATGGGGCAGTCCTCCGTGCACATGTAGCAGGTGGAGCGGACGGTTCGGACCGCCTTCCGCGGATCCATCTGGACCTTCCCTCCGTGACGTGAGCGGGTTACACCTTTGCCCTGAGGTTACCGATGCCTTGGGCGACGCGCCACGGAAGCGCCGACGTGGCCCTGGGGCTACGCTCCCAGGAGCACCAGCAGCGTCGACAGCGTAGCCACGGAGAAGAGCGAAGTGAGGAGCACCGTGCGGGCCGCCACGCCCTCGGCAGCCTCGTAGCGCGCCCCGAAGAGGTAGACGTTGATGCCGCTGGGCATGGCCGCCACCACCACCGCGACCGAGAGCCAGAGGCCGCCCAGGTGGAGCAGCCAATACCCCACCGCCCAGACCACGAGGGGTTGGACCACGAGCTTGAGCCCGGCCAGCGCAGCGGCGGGGTGCAGGTCGCCGGTGAGGGGATAACCCGCCAGCGCCGCCCCCATGGCGAAGAGGGCGCACGGCACCGCCGCAGCGCCCAGCAGCTGTAACGTCCGATCCACCGGTGAAGGCAACGAGATGCCGGCGACGTTCAGCACCGTCCCCGCCGCCAACCCCAGGACGATGGGGTTCTGAGCCAGCGCGCGGACCAGCTCCCGTATCTGCTCCTTCCACGCCACCCCCCGCCCCCTGCTCCACTGGATGAGGCCAACGGTGAGCGGCATGAACAGGGCCGAGTGGACGGAGATGATGAGGAAGAGCGGCAGCGTGGCGGCCGACCCGAAGGCGGTGAGGATCACCGGGATGCCCACCATGACCGTGTTGGAGAACCCGGCGCCCATTCCGAAGATGGCGCCCTGGTCCAGGGGCCGGTCGAAGGCCAGGCGGGCCACGGCGATCCCCAGGGCCCACGCGGTGATGGCACCCGTGTAGAACGCCGCCAGGAACGACCAGGGGATGTCCGCGGGTATCTTCAGCCCCGCCATGCTCCGGAGGAGGAGCACAGGGATGGCGAAGTTGAACACGAAGCCCACCATCCCCTCCACTCCGGCGGGCTTCATGACGCCCATGCGGGCGGCGAGAAAGCCTACCCCGGCGATGCCGAAGACCGGCACGACGACGTGGAGGAGGACGGTCATGGGGCGACCGCCCCTGCTCAGTTCCTCACGGCATCATCCCGACCTGGCGCACCAGCGCTTCGAGCCGCGCCACGGGGCCCTGCTCTGCCCCACGCATGCGCTCCAGCTGCGTGTCCAGCCGCCCGGACAGCATCTCGAACGACTTCTGGTCGGCTTCCGTCGGCCCCGCATGCGCGCCCTGCACCATGTAGTTCATGGTGAGCAGCATGTTGTAGATCTGGATCGGGTAGTTCAGCGACGACTCGCCGGCGTGGCAGTGGATGCAGACCAGCGACGCGCGCACGGCCTCGAGGGAGTCATGGGCGACGGCGACCGCCGAGTCCACCTGGGCCGCGTAGGACTCGTGGGCGGCCGTGCGCTTCCACTCCGCGATGCGACCCTCCAGGGCGTCGATGTGCGCGACGGTGGCGGCGATGGTGTCCACGGCCTGACGCACGCGCACGGTGAGCGCGAACTGCGCGTGCAGCGCCTCGGGCGTGACGTGCACCCGCGGATCCTCCTTCACGGTGAACTGCTGCGAGTAGCTCGTGCCGTCGACCGTGAGACGCACGGTGTACGTCCCCGGCAGCGCCAGCGGACCGTCGTACGTGCCCTCGTCGTTGAGAATGCCGTGGATCCGGCGCGCATCGGGATAGCGTAGGTTCCAGACGAATCGGTTCAACCCCGCACGCTTGGGCACGATGGAATCGGCGGGCGTGAACGACGCGCTGTCGGCGAGGCCCTCGATGCGGGCACGCGCACGCTCATCCAGCACCGAGTCGCGCGCGGCGGTGGCGGCCGCGCTGCGGAACTTCGGCCGGGCGGGTTGCCGCTCCTTGCTCGTGAAGCTGCGGATCACGGTGCCGGTGGAGTCCAGGAACTCGAGCTTGACGTCTCCCGTCGGCCGTGACGCCAGCGCGTAGTCCACGACGACCCCGTCGGGTGGGTTCTGGCCGGCGGCCGCCGGCCGGAAGAAGCCGCCGCCGAAGCCGGCGAAGCGGACGGCCGTGCGCGGCGGGAAGAGCGTGACCGGCTTGCCCTGCGCCGAGGTCCACCGGCGCAGGGGCCGGATGTCGTCCAGCGCCCAGAAGGCGCGACCGTGCGTGGCTGCGATGAGGTCGCCGTCGTGGATGGTCAGGTCGCGCACGGAGACCGTCGGCAGGTTGAGCTGCAGGGAGCGCCAGTGCGCGCCGTTATCCATGGATACGTAGACGCCGGTCTCCGTGCCGGCGAATAGCAGCCCCCGCGTCACCGGGTCCTCGCGGATGGTGCGCGTGTAGGCGCCTACCGGGATGCCCGCGTCGATACGCGTCCAGCTCCGGCCGTAGTCCGTGGTGCGGTAGAGGTACGGACGCAGGTCGTCCTGCTGGTAGTGGTTGGCCGCGAGGTAGGCCGTGCCGGCGTCGTAGTGCGACGGCTCGATGATGCTGATGCGGGCGAACTCGGGAAGCCCCTTGGGGGTGACGTTCGTCCACGTCGCACCGTCGTCCTTCGAGACGTGAACGAGGCCGTCGTCTGAGCCCGCCCAGAGCACGCCGGCCTTCACCGGCGACTCGGCGAACGCGAAGATCGTGGCGTACCATTCCGTGCCGGTCATGTCGCGGGTGATCTCGCCGCCCACCGGACCCATGGTCTTCGGCTCGTGGCGCGTCAGGTCCGGGCTGATCTTCTGCCAGGTCTGCCCCTCGTCGGTGCTCTTGAAGACATACTGCGCCGTGGTGTAGAGCGTGTTGGGGTCCTCGGGCGAGAACAGGATCGGGAACGTCCACTGGAACCGGTACGGCACGTCCGCGGCGGCGTAGCCGTCCCAGTTGTTGAGCCATACGGAGACGTCGCGGCTCTGGCCCGTCTCCTTCACCCAGCGCGTGAGCGTGCCCATGTAGTTGCCGGCGAACACCGTGTCGGGCGAGCCCGGCTTGGGCGCGATGTACCCCGCCTCGCCACCGCCCACCGAGTACCAGTCCGCCGTGGTGATGGCGCCGTTGTCGCTCCGGCTCACGATGGAGACCGTCGAGTTGTCCTGCTGGGCGCCGTAGATGCGATACGGATATTGGTTGTCCGTGGTGACGTGGTAGAACTGTGCCGTGGGCTGGTTGTCCTGCGTGCTCCACGTGTGGCCGCCGTCCATGCTGATCGTGGCGCCGCCGTCGTTGCCCTCGATCATGCGGCCCGGGTTCTTCGGGTCGATCCACAGGATGTGGTCGTCCCCGTGCGGCGCCCTCACGCGTGCGAAGCCGTGGCCGCCGTCGATGGAATGGTAGGTGCCGAGGTTGAGCACCCAGACGCCGTCCGCATCCACCGGGTCCGCGGTCACGCCCGAGAAGTACCACGGCCGGACCATGAACTGCTGCTCCGGGTTCACCCTGTGCCAGGACCGGCCGCCGTCGTCTGAGCGGAAGATGCCCCCCGTGGAGTCCGGCGCCTCGATGCTGGCGTAGACACGCTGCGGGTCCGCGCCCGAGACGGACACGCCGATGCGGCCGATGGGGCCGGGCGGGAAGCCCTCCGTGTTGCTCAGGTCCGTCCAGTGGTCGCCGCCGTCGGTGGTCTTCCACAGCCCGCTGCGACCGCCGCCCGCGCTGAAGCCCCAGGGCATGCGCTCGAACTTCCACATGGCCGCATAGATGACGCGCGAGTTGGAGGGGTCCATGGCCAGGTCGATGGCGCCCGTGCTGTCGTTCAGGAACAGCACCTTCCTCCAGGTCGCTCCGCCGTCCGTCGAGCGGAACACGCCACGCTCGGCGTTGGGGCCGAACGCATGGCCGAGGGCCGCGACGTAGACGCGGTTCGGGTCGTTCGGATCCACGACGATGTCGGCGATGTGGCGCGTGTCCCCGAGGCCGACGTGAGTCCACGTCCGCCCGGCGTCCGTCGACCGGAACATGCCCTGGCCGTACGTGATGTCCTCGCGCGGGTCGGACTCACCGCCGCCCACGTACACGACGTTGGGGTCCGACGGCGCCACCGCGATGGCGCCCACGCCGCCGATGCCTGCCTTGTCGCTGACGTTCTCCCAGCTCCGGCCCGCATCCGTCGTCTTCCACACGCCCCCGTCCACGCCGCCGAAGTAGAACGTGTTCGCGTGCTTCGGGTCGCCCGTCACGGCGTCCACGCGGCCGCCGCGGAAGGGGCCCACCAGCCGCCACTCCAGCCCGCGAAACGGTGAGGGCGCGGCCGTGTCGCGGGCCGCGTCGGCGTGCGACGTCGTCCGGACCGGCTGCACGGTCCCGGGGGCGGGATGAGCGGTGGACCCGGCTCCGACGGGAGCGACGCGGGCCGCGGCCGGTGTGATGGGGGCCGCGAGCAGGAGGGCAGTCAGCAGCGCGGTGGCTTTCATGGCAGGTTCCGTGAGGGTGCGATGGTCATCTCTGGAGACGCCCGCCGGCCACGCGGCCCGGCGGCGTCGGCAATGTCCCGGCTATGGAGGTCGGGGGCAAGGCGGGAAGGGCCTCGGACGTTCTGCTGCCCCTTCCCGAACACGGCGGCCCGGCACTTGGCCGGGCCGCCACCCTTCGTTCGGCTCGGAGCCGCTAGGCGCCGGTCGCCGTCGTTGTGGAGGTGCTCCTGGCGCCCCCCTTGCCCACCTCGCCGCCCAGCGCCTCCGCCGCGGCAGCCCAGAAAGCGGATACGGCGGTCACCAGCCCGATGTAACCCGCCAGGCCCGTGAAGAACCCCAGGCCCCAGGCTCCCAGGGCCCAGCTGATGAAGACCAGGGCCATCCCGACGCTGACCAGCCTGACGGGCAGCGTCTCCAGGTCGCGCAGGGCCGCGAAGAAGAGGATCACGCTGACCACCGCGATGGCCGCAAAGAACCATCCGGCATAGGCCATGTGCGCCTGGTCCGGCCCGTTTCCGGCACGGACACCCCACCAGACGGCCGCCCAGAACATGAAGAAGAAGGCAGCCCAGTGGTCGGTACGCAGGAAGGATGCGAGGGCAGCGATGAGGAGACCGAGCGTAACCGCAGTCGCGACGTTCCCCATGGTGGGGGAAACGAGCACGCTCTGGGGGAACCACCCGGCCAGCACCATGCAGTACATCCATACGCCGATGGCGAAGGACGCGAAGCCCAGCGCCCTGGCATTGGCAATCCGGTGTTCCATCATTTCACCTCCTCGGTGAATGCGGCGCTGCGGCTATACCGGCCTCTGCCGACGGCCGCGTGGCCGCCTATGGAGTGAGACAGCGGTCGCCCAGGGTGAAGGTTGCCCCCATGCCGATGGCACCGAATCGATCTCGGACGTCGTCAACGCGAGACGCGACAGTGGAAAGCGCAAGAAACGCGGAGTTCTCGACCCACGTGTAGACGCAGGCGCATCGGTTGCGGCACCGCGTTCCTTGTCCCAGACTGGCGACCGGGATGTCGACGCCACCCCACGCGCGAGGACACACGTGGACGACGACGGGTCGAAGCGCCGGTTCCGCACCGCTCAGCGCCTGGGCTTCTTCCTGGGCGCGGCCGCCTTCCTGGTCATGCTCCTCCTCCCGGCCCCCTCCGGGCTGGCCATCGCCGCGTGGCGCACCGCCGCGGTCTCCGTGCTCATGGCGGTCTGGTGGATGACCGAAGCGCTCCCCATCCCGGCGACGGCGCTGCTCCCCCTGGTTCTCTTCCCGGCTCTGGGAATCCTCCCGGCGCCGGCGGCCTCTTCACCCTATGCCAACGAGCTGATCTTCCTGTTCATGGGCGGCTTCCTCCTGGCCGTCACCATGGAGCGGTGGGGACTGCACAAGCGCATCGCCCTGGCCATCATGAGCTGGGTGGGCACCGGCCCGGCGCGACTCGTGTTGGGCTTCATGCTCGCTACGGCGTTCATCTCCATGTGGATCTCCAACACAGCCACCACCGCCATGATGCTCCCCATCGCGCTGGCCGTGGGCGAGATGCTCCGACCGAGGGATCAGCAGGACGGGGTCTACCACTTCGGCATCGCCCTCATGCTGGGCGTCGCGTACGCCGCCTCCATCGGTGGCGTCTCCACCCTCATCGGCACACCGCCCAACGCCGTGCTCGCCGGGGCCGCCAGCGAGATGCTCCACCGGGAGATCGGCTTCGTCCAGTGGATGGGCGTCGGGGTGCCGGTGGCCGCCGTCATGCTCCCGATCACATGGCTCCTTCTGACGCGTGTCCTGCACCGTCCGGGTGAGCTCCACGGCGATGCCGCCGGAGTCATCGCCCGGGAGCGCGCCGGCTTGGGACCCATGAGCCGCGGCGAGAAGATGACCGCCACGGTGTTCGTGCTCACCGCCCTCGCGTGGGTGCTTCGCTCCGAGAAGACCTTCGGCAGCGTGACCGTCCCCGGCTTGCAGACCTGGTTCCCGCAGCTTCAGGACTCCACCATCGCCATGGCGGCGGCCGTGGCGCTCTTCCTGCTCCCGGTGGACTGGCGACGCGGCGAGTTCTGCCTCGACTGGAAGACGGCCCGCCGCATCCCCTGGGGCGTCCTGGTGCTCTTCGGTGGCGGCCTGTCGTTGGCGGTGGCCATGGACCGCAGCGGCCTGGCCAAGTGGATCGGCGGCGCGGTCTCCGGGCTGGGCTCCGTCCACGCCGTCGTTCTGATCGCTGCGGTGGCGGCGCTCATCGTCTTTCTCACCGAGCTCACCTCCAACGTCGCCACCGCCAGCATGGCCATGCCCGTCATGGCTGGTGCGGCGGTTGGCCTGGGCATGGAGCCGCTCCTGCTCATGACCACCGCGGGGCTCGCCGCTTCCATGGCGTTCATGCTTCCGGTGGCCACGCCGCCCAACGCCATCGTCTTCAGCTCGGGGTATCTCACCATCCCACAGATGTCGAGGGCAGGCTTCCTTCTCAACCTCACGTCCATCGCGGTGATCACCACGGCGGCCACGCTCCTGATTCCCCATCTCCTTCTGAGATGAGCGCGGGAGTGGAGCGGGTCGGCTGTCCCTCCGTGAGGAGGGCCGGGCCCTCCGCCGAGCTTCCATGCGAATCCTGTTCGCGGTTGAGGGTGAAGGCCGCGGACACCTGACGCAGGCCATGGCACTGCATGAGCGCCTTCGCGGTGGGGACACGAGCTCGTGGGCGTCGTCGTTGGCCTTGACCCGCGGGGCGGACGCGAGCTGCCGGCATGCTTCACGGAGGCGTTCCCCACCCTTGTCACCATCCTCGCGAGCCCGTCCTTCGCCATGCGCGGCCGTTCGGTCGGTGGATCTGGCGGCAACCGTGAGCCGCGCGTGCGGCCATCTCGGCACCTGCCGGTACTCGCCGTCGGCCACCAGTTCCTGCTGCGCGACGCGTCTTACGGGAGGCTCCGCGGCCACGCCGTCGAGCGGTGGAGGATGCGTCGGTTCCTGGATCTCGTAAGCCACGGGTCGTGGCAGCTCGTGCTCGCTCTGACTCCGGCGGGGGACCGACCGCGGGAGCCTCTTCTCACTCGCTCCGACCCCCGGCGACTGCATCCTCGCGTACGTGCTGAACCACGGCTACCTAGAAGACGTCGCAGCCTGGCACGCGCGCCATCGCGACATACCCCTGCGCTGCTTCTCTGACCGACCGGGCGCTCCGGAAGTAGAGGAGGTCGCCCCGAACCTCACGTATCACCGCCTCAATGGAAACGTCTTTCTCCGCATGATGGCCGGATGTCGAGCCGTGGCCACCACCGGGAAGTCTCCGCGAGAACGCGCCTCGCTTGCCCCCCGACACCCTCCATTCTACCATGCCTTCCGAAGTTGACGGGGGTTGTCGGCTTTCCTGCCCTTCCGTGATTCACAACTCGAGCGACACCGTCCTCCACGCCGGCCTAAAGGTGGTGCATGCGGCTGGCGTTGCCGAAGCAGCAGTCCTGGCGGTCGGTGCTGCATTGCGTGCCCGGCTACGAACCGGGACCGTGGAGGGGTCAGATGGAGTCCCGCCGAGTAGTCCTCGTGGCTGCAGTCCTCACCGCGTTCGCGGTGCTCGCCGGCTGCGCCGACTCGACCGCCCCGAAGTCGACGTCGAGTATGCTCGCGGTCGCGCTCGACCTGACCGGAAGCGTATCCAATACAAGCCTCGCCGTCGGCGTCGACGGCGCTGCGTCCGTGCCCCTCGTGGCGGGCGACACCGTGCTCATCCCCGATCTCGAGCCGGGCAGCCACACGGTGACGCTGGTGGGCCTGGGGTCGTCCTGCACGGTGAGCGGTGAAAACCCGCTGCAGGTCCAGACGACGGCGGGCGACACGACCCGCACCGGATTCTACGTGACGTGCGGCGATGCGACTCCGTCGCTGGACGCTGCGGGTATGGACGTCCTGGGCTCCGGGTACGACATCGGCGGCAACTACGCCGACGTGGCCGACGTGCGGGCGCCGGTACTGGACCTGGCGGCCTTGGATCGAGACGGCGTCCTGCGGCGAGTCCAGTACGAACGGGCGAGCTACGACGTCGTGAGCGGCCAGACCAGCCGCGAGTACCTGAACAACCTCCAGGTCAGCGTGAACGTCAGCGGAGGGGGCTTCGGGTTCTCCGGATCCCTCAAGACCGCGTTCAGCCAGAGCCGCTACGAAAGCGCCCAATACTCGTTCGCCACCGTGCAGAGCATCATTCGCAAATACGGACTACGCGTGGCGCTCTCGGTGACGCCGGACCAGCTGCGCAATTATCTGACGCCGGCCGCGGCGGCCGCCATCAACGATCCCAACGTCGATCCTCTCGACGTGTTCAACACCTTCGGGATGTACGTGATGAGGGGCATCATCGTGGGCGGCCGTCTCGACTACATGACGTCGGCCAACATGTCCTTCGACAAGTCGGGGCGGGGCATCGACGTGTATGCCAGCGCGAGCTTCAAGTCGCTGTTCGGCTCCGCCTCCCTCCAGACGCAGGTCATCGATGCGACGTCGCAGTCCGAGTTCTCGGCGACGCAGAACACACACCTCGAGGTGTACGGTGGCCGGAGCGAGTACGGCCAGTACATCGTGAATCAGGGACAGTACGAGAGCTGGATCGAGTCGGTGAACGACAACCCGGTGTTCATGGACTTCGAGTCCAACGGCCTCGTAGGCATCTGGGAGCTCGCTACCGACGCCAACCGCCAGGCCCAGCTGAAGACCGCGTTCGAGACGTACGCGGAGGCGCACGGCATCAGCCTGCTCTCGGCGGGACCCATCATCAGCAATTTCGCGGACGGCGACGAAGGCTGGACATACGACGACTACTATGGCGCCGAGCATACGCCGCAATTCATGACCGAGGGCGGCTACTTCGGCGGATACATCGTGGGCGACCAGGGGGCGGCGGTCACACCCGAGGATCTCAGTTTGGGCCTCCGCTTCGTGGCACCCAGCAAGTTCTCGGGCGACAAGACGGCCTATGCCAACGGCACGCTCGAGTACTATCTGTGGTTCTCACCGGATCCCTACGACTTCCACACCGGCCTGCCGGCGTTCTCGACAAGCCTCGAGGAGTTCGCCGACATCGTCAGCGAGAACGGAAACCTCGTGTACAGGCCGCCCACCTCGGATTTCGTCCCGGATACCGTGTTTGTGTTTCGGCCGGGTAACTTCGACCATTCGCCCCCGAAACTGTTCGTAATCAATCTCAAGGCCGGCATCCAGGACGGGAGCGATGGAAGCGTGCCGGGGCGGTGGTACCGCTGGGATGGAACTCCGGCCGACTCGGCGGACATCTGGAATTCTCTGGCCAGCGTCGATGCCATCCGAATCTGGGGGAACTACCTGGCGAGTTACGCGGATACCCTCGCGCTGGACAAGGTGGCGCTTAAGGCGCCGCCGTCAGGCTCGTAGCCCGGCCGACGTCCGCCTTCACGAGGTGCGAGATCGATCCCGCCGAAACGACGACCGCAGGCGCGAGAGCGCCACGCCGACGGCCAAGCTGTCGGATCGCGCTCTGGAATCGGCGCCTCTCGTGGACGTAGCCGCGAGGCGGATCGGCGTCAGACGGCGCATGGGCAGTCTGGGCGTTCTGGTCTTCCGGGAAGGGTGGAAGACGGATCGCGGCACCGACATGTGCCGCCAACGGGTACCGACCCACCTCGCGGCTACGCGTCGTGCGTCACCGCTTCGGCAGCATGAGCCCGGCCAGGACGCCGGCGTGATCCGAGAGCCACTGCCCTTCGGGCGTACGGTCCGACTGTCGGGTGTCGAGGACCTCGACTCTCATGGAGCCGCTGACCTTCCCGCTCATCGAACGGTTCTGCACGTCCCGAACCAACACGAAGTCGATCCGCTGGTAGAACTGTGCGGGCCAGGGATCCCGGAGATCATCGGCGTGACAGCAGGTCAGGCCCTCATCGTGAGGGTTGCCACCGGCCTGTACCCACGCGTCGGTGAAGCCCCCGTCCAGGAGGGTCTGGTACGTCGGGGTCCACGAGGGGTCGCCGGGACCGCCGGCAGCGTTGGAGTTGAGGTCGCCGGCGATGATGGTCACGCCATCCAGCCCGGCGGTGACGCTGTTCAGCAGCTCGGCCGTCTGTAGCGCCTGCACCTGCCGAGTCGTCTGCGTTTCCAGGTGAGTCGCCACCAGGTGGTACGGCACCCCTTTCCGGTCGGTGTCGACACGGATCCACCCCCGCGTGACGGTAACGCCAGGAGCCAGCGGGATATCCGCCGCGTAGGTGCCCTCGGTGACGGCGGTCACGTCCATGTCGGTACGACGAAGCACGGCGATGCGGTCCGTCGCCATCAGCACCTTCGTGACCGTGCCCGTGGTGAAGTCCACGGCCATGGGGAGGGTCACCGAGGTGTTGGGCTTCGCCTGCACCAGCACGTACGGCAGCCCGCGGCGCTGGATCTCGCCCATGATGGAAGCGAGGAGATCGGCGCCGTCGAGGACCTGGCCGGTGGTGGCGTCCACCACCGCCATCTGGAAGACCTCCTCGAGGGTCACGAAGTCGGGCCGGCGGTCCGCGATCTGGTCGACGAGAGCGGCCATGCGCTCGGGCACGTGGCTGTCCTTCACCTGTCCCCAGAACGTGTTGGTGGTGGCGAGGAGCAGGGGAATGTCGCTCAGGTCGATGGAGAAGAGGGGATCGGTATTGCCGCCCAGATAGGCGTTCTGCTGGTAGACGGTGAACGCCTCCTTCTCCAGCCCGAACGCCGAGCGGGCGTCCGCGGCCGTGACCTGGTCCGGGGTCGGGGTGAGCGGCTGGGTCCTGTCGGTGCACCCGGCGAGACCGGCGAGGAGGAGCGCCGCGACGGCGGCGCCTGCTCGGAGGAATGTGCGATTGAACATGGTGCGTCTCCGGTTGGGGTTCGTCAGGCCCCGGAGGGGCCGACGGCAAGATTGCCGGAGACGCGGGCGGCCTCTCTCCGTAGCTCTACGTAGTCCTGGGTTACAGACGACGTAGAAGGCGGACCGGACACGCCGGGCCCGCCGTAGACGCTGGTACACCTCGAGCTCGTGCACCCACGCCGGCGATTGACAGCGCCACGGGGCCGCTCTACGCTCGATCTTCGGAGGAGATCCTGCCCATGAGCACCATCGGCCTGAAGGTCAACGGCCAGTCGCACGCCGTCGACGTCGATCCGGCGACGCCGCTGCTTTACGTGCTCGACGCAGAGCTCGCGCTGCGCGGTCCGAAGTTCGGGTGCGGGCTCGGCCAGTGCGGCGCCTGCACGGTGCTCGTCGACGGTCGTGCCGTGCGGTCCTGCGTCCTCCCTGTCAGTTCCGTGGCGGGCTCGGAGATCACGACCCTCGAAGGACTCGGCACGCCCGAACGGCCGCACCCGATCCAGCAGGCGTTCGTCGACGAGGAGGCCGCGCAGTGCGGCTTCTGCTTGAGCGGCGTCATACTGACGGCCAAGGCCTTCCTCGATCAGCATCCGCGTGCCACGGACGCCGAGATCCGCCGGGCGATATCGACGGTGCTGTGCCGGTGCTTCACCCATGCGCGGATGTTCCGGGCGATCAAGAAGTACCAGGCGACGCTATCGTGACGACCCAGGAGATGCTGGACCGACGAGCGTTCTTGAAGGCGTCCGGCGCGCTGGTGGTGGGCTTCGGCGCCTTTGGGGCGGCCACGACGCTGGAGCGGGCCGGTCTGGGGCCGGGACCATTCGACACGCACGAGTCGCACATCGATCCCGGGCGGCTCGAGTCGTGGATCGCCGTGGGCAGCGACGGCCGGGTGACCGCCTATACCGGGAAGGCGGAGCTGGGACAAGGCATGCTGACCGCGCAGACCCAGCTCATCGCGGAGGAGCTGTGTCTGCCTATGGATCGCGTGACCATGATCCAGTGCGACACGGAGCGGTGTCCGGACCAGGGCACGACGTCGGGCAGCCAGTCGACACCGACCAACTTCAACCATCGCAACCTCGCGCTGGCCGGCGCGACCGCGAGAGAGACGCTGCTGCGTCTCGCCTCGGCGCGGCTGGGCGTGCCGGTGACGCAGCTCACCGCGGCCGCCGGGATCATCAGCGTCACGGGCCGCTCGGCCACGCGCGTGGGCTACGGTGAGCTGGTCACCGGCCGGGCGATGGACATTCCGCTGGATCCGGCGGCCAAGCGCAAGCCGGCCAGCGCCTGGACCGTGCTGGGCAAGCCCGTACCCCGCGTCGACATGACGGAGATGGCGACGGGCCGCTTCGAGTACGTCCACACGGTCCACGTGCCGGGCATGCTGTATGGCGCGGTGGTGCGCCCCCCGTCGGTGGGGGCGACGCTCGTTCGCGTCGACGGCAGCTCGGTGGCGGACATGGCGGGCGTCGTCAAGGTCGTCGTCAAGAAGGAGTTCGTCGGCGTGGTGGCGGAGAAGCCCTGGCAGGCGATGCAGGCCGCAGCGGAGCTGCGCGCCGACTGGGCACCGGGTCCCGTTCTGCCGCCGCAGCGCGAGCTGGAGGCGTTTCTGCGCAAGCAGCCGTCCCGCGACGGCTACGTCGTGAACTCGGGCGACGTGGACGCGACGCTGGCCGGGGCCGCCGGCGTCGTCGAGGCGACGTATCGGTACCCGTATCAGATGCACGGCTCGCTCGGCGCATCGTGCGCCGTGGCCGACGTGCGGGCCGGCAAGGCGACCATCTGGTCGCCGACCCAGTCGGTGTATCCCACCCGCAGCGGCATCGCCATGCTGCTGGGGCTGCCGGTGGAGAACATCCACGTCATCTTCACGCGCGGCGCGGGATGCTACGGCCTCAACGGCGCCGACACGGTCTCCTACGATGCCGCCGTGCTCTCGCAGGCCGTGGGCAAGCCCGTCAAAGTGCAGCTCACACGCAAGGACGAGATGGCGTGGGAGAACTTCGGTTACCCCTACGTGATCGATCAGCGGGTCGGCGTCGCCGCCGACGGCACCATCGTCGCGTGGGATTATCAGGCCTGGTTCGCCTCCCACGGCTCGCGTCCCGGCTATGACACGCCGGGGAACGTCATTACCGGCTCGCTCCTCGGGTTTCCGCCGAGGCCGTTCCGAGCCGGACCGCCGAGGGCGCCCCGGTCGTTCCGGAACGGCAGCAACGCCGCGCCGTCCTACGTCCGGGGTCGCGTCGGCGGACGTGACGGCGGCGCCGGGACGGTGTCGAGCGAGCGGGTGCTGACGCACATGATCGACTCGCCGTTCTTCACCGGCCCGCTGCGGTCCCCATCGCGTTTGCAGAACACGTTCGCGCACGAGTCGCTGCTCGACGAGGTCGCCGCGCATGTCCGGGCGGACCCGGTCGCGTACCGGCTCCGGCACCTGCGCGACCCGCGCCTGAAGGCCGTCGTCGAGGCGGTGGCGAAAGCCGCGAAGTGGACCCCGCGGCCGTCGCCGCGGCCGAGTGTCGCCCGAACCGGTGTCGCCTCCGGCCGGGGCATGAGCTGCGTCGCCTATGAGGGCCACAACGGCTACGTGGCCATGGTCGCCGAGGTCGAAGTGGACCAGGCCACAGGCCGGATCGCGCCGAGGCGCTTCATCGTGGCGCAGGAGTGCGGGCCGATCTCCAACCCGGACGGCATGAGGAATCAGATCGAGGGCGGGGCGCTGCAGGGCATGAGCCGGGCGCTCGGCGAGGAAGTCACCTGGGACGACCACCGCATCACGTCCATCGACTGGCGGACATACCACAGCCTGACGTTCGGGTTCGACATGCCGGCCGTGGAGAGCGTGCTGCTCAATCGACCCGACCTGGCCGCTACCGGAGCCGGGGAGACCGCCATCACGGCAGTGGCCGCCGCGCTGGGGAACGCCGTGTTCGACGCCACCGGCGCGCGCCTCCGGCAGGTGCCGTTCACGGACGAGCGCATGAAGGCGGCGCTGGCGGCGCGCGGGTGATCGTCGGAGGGGAGCCGCGGCCCTCTCGGTGCCGGCCGCTCACGTGTTACAGTTCATCCAGTACGACATACCCTCGCTGACCTGCCGCGCCCGGCGCGACCCGTCCAGGCTCGTGCCGAGACCATCCCTGTCCGTGGCCTCATCCTCGCGAGGACGCATCGGCATCCCTGCCCTACCGGTGGAGGCGCTCAGGCCCGCATTTCCGCGAGGGGCATTCCGCCATCCGGAACGGAGGGAACCATGCAGACCTACATCCTCATGACCAAGCTGGCGCCCGATGTGTCCAGAGCCGTCGGAGAGCGGGAGAAGCTGGGCAGGGCATGGATGGCCCAGGTCAAGGCGAAGTGCCCCGAGGTGAAGTTCGTCGCCCACTACGCCCTTCTCGGCCGCTACGACTTCCTGGACATCTACGAGGCCCCGAGCGAGGAGAGCGCCGCGAAGGTTTCCATGATCAGCCTGTCGAACGGAGCCTTCCAGTCGGAGAGCTGGCTCGCAATCCCCTACAAGCGCTTCGTGGAGCTCACCGAGGAGATCTGACAGGGCGGGCCGAGGCCCCGTGCTCCCATGCTTGCACCCTCTGGTGCAAGCGCTGGAATGTGGCGAGCTTTCAAGACCTTCCGAGCTCATTGGAGGTGCCCATGGGATGGTCCCGTGCTCCCCTGGCGCTCTTCCTGCCCGGAGTCGTCTTCTGGCTCTTGTTCGCGAACGTGGGAAGCCTGAAGGGTCAGCTTCCCGCCGACGTCGACACCCTCTCCGACGCGGCTCTCTTCGACGCCGCCTGCGCCAACTGCCACGGCAGCGACGGCCGCGGCCTCGACCGGGCGCTCCTGGGCTTCGAAGAACCCCTTCCGGACTTCACCGACTGCAACTTCGCCGCCCGCGAGCGGAGCGCGGACTGGGTCGCGGTGGCCCACGGCGGAGGTCCGGCCCGGGGCTTCAGCCGGATGATGCCGGCCTTCGGCGAGGCCCTCTCCAAGTCGCAGCTCCAGCGGGTGATCGCCTACGTCCACTCCCTGTGTTCGGAGCCTGCCTGGCCCCGCGGGGAGCTGAACCTCCCCCGTCCGCTCCTCACCGAGAAGGCTTTCCCCGAGGACGAGTGGGTCGTCGAGAGTGACGCAGCCATAGAGGGCGACGGTTCCGTGTCGGGCGCCTTCGTGTACGAGCGGCGCTTCGGACGCCGGGCCCAGCTCGAGGTGGTGATTCCGTACGGCTGGGTGGAGGTGCCCGTGGCCGCCGCTCCGAACGCGACGAAGTGGGTGAGTGGATTCGGGGACGTCGTGCTCGGAGCCAAGTATGCGGTCCACCACAGCTTCTCGGCCGGCAGGATCTTCTCCCTCGGGGGCGAGGTCGCCTTGCCTACGGGAGATGAATCCAAGGGGATCGGGGCCGCCGGGACGAAGCTCGAGGGCTTCATGTCCTTCGGGCAGATCCTCCCCGTTGGCGCGTTCGTCCAGGCGCAGGCGGGGGCGGAGTTCCCCCTCTACACAGGAGGGGAGAACGAGGGGTTCGGCCGCATCGCGCTCGGACGGACGTTCACCTCGGGGGGCTTCGGGCGAACGTGGACGCCGATGGTGGAGCTCCAGGGCAAACGCGAGATCGCGGGGAGTGTGCCCATCGCTCTCGACGTGGTGCCCCAGATGCAGGTGTCCCTCAGCACGCGCCAGCACGTGTTGTTCAACGTGGGCCTGCTCGTCCCCGCTACGGAGACCTCCGGGCGCTCCGTGCGGCTGATGGCATATCTGCTTCTCGACTGGTTCGACGGCGGCTTCTTCGAAGGTTGGTGACCCATGTACGACCGTGCAGCCTCGGCTTCGTTGATCCTGGGCGCGGCGCTGGTCGCATCGGGATCGCACGCCCCTCGGAACGTCGCGGTGCCCGGTGACGGACACCCCGCCGTGTCGGCCGTCGCGGGGGACATCTTCCTCACATCGGACCGCTGTCTCGCCTGTCACAAGGGTGTGAGGACGTCGGTGGGCGAGGACGTATCCATCGGCTACGCCTGGCGTCCCACCATGATGGCGAACGGCGGCCGCGACCCGTACTGGCAAGCCGCGGTGCGCCGTGAGATCACGGACCATCCCGAGGCGTCGGCGGAGATCCAGAACGAGTGCAGCCGCTGCCACATGCCCATGGCAAGCGTCGTGGGGCGGGTGGCGCGGGGGATGGGCGCGGTGTTCGCCAACCTCCCCGTGGGCAGCAGCGTCGCCCCGGAAGCGGCGCTGGCCGGGGACGGCGTGGCCTGCGCGGCGTGCCACCAGATCAGCGACGCCGGGCTGGGCACCGAGGAGAGCTTCGTCGGCGGCTTCCAGATCTCCCTGGCCGCTCCCGTCACGGGGCGTCCGGTGTTCGGCCCCTTCGCACCCGACCCGGGCGGCGCCGCCATCATGCGCTCGGCCACCTCCTTCGTTCCCACGGAAGGGACCCACGTCCAGTCGCCGGATCTCTGCGCGACGTGTCATACGCTCCTCACCCACTCCGTTCTGCCGGGAGGAGCCTCGGGTCCGCAGTTTCCGGAGCAGGCCCCGTATCTGGAGTGGCAGGCGAGCTCGTACGCCACCGGGGGCAAGGGGTGCCAGGCGTGCCACATGCCCGAGGTGGGGGAGCCGGTGCCCGTCACGGCCGTCCTCGGACGAGCCCGGCCGAACGTGTCACAGCACTCCTTTCGGGGCGGGAACTTCTTCATCCTCCGGGTCCTGAACCGGTACGGTCGGGAGCTGGGCGTGGCGGCGCTGCCTCAGGAGCTGGCGGCCGCCGCCGACCGGACCGAGGCACACCTGCGGGACGCCACCGCCACGTTGACGGTGACGGAAGCCCTCCTGGACGGTGACCGCCTGAGGGCGGAGGTGGAGGTCCGCAACCGGACGGGCCACAAGTTCCCCACGGCGTATCCCTCCCGGAGGGCGTGGCTGCACGTGACGGTCACCGACGCGAGTGGGCGCAAGGTCTTCGAGTCGGGGGCCTTCTCGGCCGACGGGCACGTGGCGGGCAACGACAACGACGCCGACGGCACCCGCTTCGAGCCCCACTACGCGGAGATCACCAGTCCCGACCAGGTCCAGGTCTACGAGGCCATCATGGTGGACGGCGCGGGCCTGCCCACCACCGGCCTGCTCATGGCGGACCACTGGGCGAAGGAGAATCGCCTGCTCCCCGTCGGCTTCGACGAGGCCCGCGCGGACCCACGGGTCCTGGTGCGCGGTGCCGCGACACGGGACGCGGACTTCACCCCGGGGGGAGATCGCGTGCGCTACGCCGTTCCGGTGGACCCCGGTGCCGGTCCCTTCACCGTCGAGGCCGAGCTCTGGTACCAACCCATCGCCTATAGATGGGCCACGAACCTCGCGTCGTACGACACCTTCGAGACGCGGCGGTTCGTACGGTACTACCGGGAGATGGCCAGGGGCTCGGCCATCGTCCTGGCGTCGGGTTCGGCCCGGGTGCGGTGACGTGACGGTGACGGAGCCGCCGCCGGTCAGATCTTCGTAGAGATCGCCACGCGAGTGCCGCTTCCCGGTGAGCTCGTTACCTTCACGCCCACGCCCTGTCCCCGGTTGCGCATTCCCATGAGCTTCAGACCCGTGCCTGGTTCTACCCGGTTCGCCTCGAACCCGCATCCGTCGTCGGAAACGTGGATGAGCAGCTCGGATCGACTGTGCAGCACCTGGATGTCCACCCGACACTGGCCGGCGTGCTTCATCACGTTCTGGAGCGCTTCCTTGAAGACCCGGTAGACGTCCTGGCGCACCGCCATTCCCAGGGGCGCATTCGGCAGCGTGGGATCGATGGTGAAGGAGAAATCGATCACGCCACCCAGGAGCGTACCTGCCGCGTCCTCCATACGAGTGACCAGGCCTTGAACGGTGTCGTGCTCCTCCTTCACCACCCAGATCATCTCCCGCACCTTGTGCATCGTGTCGTGGGCAAGGCGCTGGATGTCGGTGAGGACGGGGCTGCCCCGGGTGTCCTCCTGACCAACGCGGCGTACGAGGTCGCTCTTCAGGGCGATGGCACTGAGGTTGGCGCCGATGTCGTCGTGGAGCTCACCGGCGATCTGGAGCCGCATGGCCCTCACACGCTCGAGCTGCTTGCGGCGGTACCGGTACCCCGCGGTGAGGATGCCGGCGAGGACGGCGAGCAACGACGCCTGAAACCAGAGGGTCTCGTAGACTGGGGGCCGCACGACGATGGGGATGGTCAGTCCGGCTCGGGCCCAGGCACCCGCGCTGCTCCGGGCCCGTACCAGAAACCTGTATCGCCCGGGGCGAACGTCCGTGTAGCGAGCCGAGCGGCCGGCGCCGGCATCCACCCAGCTCGCTTCCAGGCCGTCGAGACGGTATTGGAGCCTGGTCCGTCCCGTCTCTGCCAAGTCGAGGCCCGCGAACTCGATGGTGAAGAAGTTCTCGCCGGGTCGCAGCTCGATCCCGGAACGCGCCGAAGCGTTGGTGACGTCGGCTCGCTCCACCCCGCGGACGAGGAAGCCGACGAGAGCGATGGGAGGCGGCTTTCGACTCGGAGTGATGCGCGAAGGATCGATGACGGTAATTCCGTTCGGTCCACCGAAGTAGAGCAGGCCGTCGTCGGCAGCGTAAGCGGAGTTCGCAAAGAAACGAGCGGCCTGGATTCCCGACTCCTCTCCGAGCACCCAGAACTCTCCGGTGGTCGGGTCGAATCGTGCCAATCCCGCGTTCGTGCTTATCCAGAGCTTCCCCGACCGGTCCTCCAGAATCCCCTCCACGATGTTATCGGAGAGGCCGTCCCGGGTGGTGTAGAACCGGAGGTCTCCCGTGCGCGGATCCAACCGTCCGAGCCCGCCGCCCTGGGTGCCGAACCACACGAGCGTGTCCCCGCTCAGCAGGATCGTGAGCACACGCCCGGCGTTGGCGTGCGCCCCTGCGCCGCTACCGGTGGCGAAGAAGTCGAGCGTGCGCCGATCCGCGCCGAGCCGGAAGAGGCCACCTCCCCCCAACTGGTACTCACCGAACCAGAGAGCGCCGTCACCGTCCTCCCGGATGGGCCACACATAAGCGGTATCGAGACCATGGGAGGGTCCCCTGACCGTGAATGCGTTGAAGCGGTCTCTCCCGGGATCGTATACCTGGAGGCCCCTGTGGTTGGTGCCGGCCCAGACCACGCCTGCGTGGTCCACGAAGACCGCCCCCACGTAGTCGCTGGACGCAGTGCCACCGTCGCCCATGTGATATGAGCGCCACCCGGAACGGGTCCGGCGGTACAACCCGGTGCCCTGCGTCCCCACCCACAGATCGCCGTTCCGCCCCCAGGCCATGGAGTGGATGTCGGCGAGCTCCGGCGTGCCCTCCTCGACCACCCCGGGTGTCATGCTCGACCGGGCCACGTGGGTGACGGTGCCGCCCAGGGATCCCGTGAGCAGGCCGCCGGGTCCGTCGGGAAGGATGGAGACCACACCTCCCACGGGCTCGCCCGTGCGGTCCATGCGCTCAGGAATGTAGTGGATGCCGCGATACCAGGGGCTCAGGCGTGCCAACCCCCGCCAGGTACCGATCCAGAGGACACCGGAGCGATCCCTGTAGAGGCTCTCGACGTTCCCATTGGGCAGCGCTCCCGCTGCCTCCGAACCCATCTCGAACCACGTGGTGTCGGCGTGGCCGGACGAGATCAGCCCCAGCCCACCGAGGGTACCGATCCAGGTGTCGCCGTCGGGGGTGGTCAGGACCGAGGTGACCCTGTTGGTGCCGGAGGTAATTCCGGACGGTCCCGCCGTGCCGCGCAGTCGACCGTCCCGACCGAAGACGAAGAGGCCCTTCCCTTCGGTGCCTACGTACACGACATCGTCCGGTCCCGGAGCGATGGTCTTGACCTTCACGTCGAGTCGAGCCGCCACGGTGCCGTGGTCGTCCGTTCCCGCAAGCTCCGTCAGAACACAGCCATCCAGGGTACCCGCCCACAGGATGTCGCCGACGAGCCCCAGGGAGGTGACGGCGGGCCCGCACCCGTCGGCGTGCACGTGGCCGCCGAGGTGGAGTGAGGCGCCGGCCGAATCCCACCTTATCGAGCCGATCCCCACGTCCGTAGCCACCAGCACCGTACCGGCCGTCTCCGTGAAGCCGAAGAACTTCCTCGGTAGCGTCGGAGACTCCGGACCGGCGGCCGATACCGCAACCGTGTCGAAGTCCTCGCGCATCCGGTCGTACAGGTACAGCCCCATGCCATCGACCCCCACCCACACGTGCCCCTCCGCGTCAGCGAAGAGCGCACGCACTTCGGCGAAGCTCACGGGGCCGTCTTGGCCGTTGGTGGTCCAGGAGGACCGGAACGAGACCCCGTCGTAGCGGTTGACGCCGTTCTGCGTTCCCACCCAGAGGAAGCCGTCGTTGTCCTGTACCAGCGCGTACCCGCTGGCCTGACTGAGGCCGTCTCGTACACCCAGGCGGGTGAAGCGGAGGCTTTGCCCGGTTGCGGTAGCGGGCGCCGCCGTGATCACGCCGGCCGCGAGCATCGCCCCCCAGGTGATCTTTCGAGTGCGCATGCGAGCCCCCGCCTCAGACGAACACCGAGACGGGGTTCATCTCCGCCTCGGCCAGGTTAGCATCCAGCCGCCCCATCTCCACCGGAACCTCGTAGAGGCGTCCCGGTGCGAGGCGGCGCCAGAAGTGGCGAAGACCGGGCACCAGCACCTTCACCACCGGAAGCCCCAGGTCCGATCTGGTCATGTCCCTGATGTAGACCTCCAGTCCGTGGCGGTGAGCGATGTCCAGGCACGACATCACGTCGTCCAGGATGTCCCCCGTGGGTCGGTACGCGCGCGATGCATCCCCGTGACTCACGGGGGGACCCGCCGGCACGAGGTAGGGGTGCCCTTCCAATCCGGCGTTCGCCCACCAATCGAGGGCATCGTCGAACTCCCCCCTGAGCTGTCCTCGACGCTGCTCGGGAGGGCGCATGACCGTGGCGAGCATCTGGTTCATCTCGGTTACGCACCTCCGTAGCGCGATGGACGGATCCAGGTGGGCCCCGAAGCCGAAGATGATCTCGGGAGGACCGGTCTCGATCCGCGCGGAGACGGCCACATGGACCGGGATGCCCAGGTCCGAAGTCAGGTCGAGGACCCAGGCTCGCCGGCCGATGGACTCGTAGTGCCGGAATACCCCGCGAACGTAGTCGTCGTCGTAGCTCTCGATGTCCACGGCCGGCTGCCGGGTCCGGTTGTACCACCAGAGCGCGATGGCGTCCCGCTCCACGAGCTCCAGGAAACCCTGGAGAACCGCCTCCTCCAGAGTCTGGCCCGCCGCGAGGCCGTTGGAGTCCGCATTGCAGAAGTGGGCGCCCGGCCCCCGGAAGCCCAGGTAGAGCAGCGCGGTAGGCACATAGGCCTCCGTTCCCGAGATCAGCGACCAGACCCGGCTCCATGCCACCTCCGCGCCCTCGTCGAAGGGCTCGGGGACTTTCTGGAAGCCGCTCGTGGTCCTTCGGTTCCATACCTGCCGGGCCGCGTACTGGGCGTTGCTGAACAACAGGAAGTCCGACGGATCCAGCGCGCCCTCCACGTCGCAGCGAGTCCCCACCGCGTCCACCTCGTCACCCCGGAAGACCGAAGAAAAGCGCTCCAGCGCCTCGCAGAGGGCGCTCACCCGCGCCTGCGCCGCCGAGCCACCCTTGCCACCGCTGTGGTCCCGTCCGTCACGCATGAACTCCCTGAGGGAAGCGGCGCCCAGCCGCACGGCGTGGCCCGCCGTGTACACGTGGATCAGGCCAGGCGCTCCCGTGTCCACTTCCCTTACGTGACGCACCGCGCCGGTGAGGGGACTCACCAGATGCTCGAACCGGGCGTAGGCCTCATCCGGATGCGTGATACGAGACCCGGTGTCCGATCCCGGGCGGCTGGGCACGGAGCGCAGGCGGGGAGGCGCGCCGTTCCGACGGGTCGCCGGAAGGCCGCACACCTGACAGTCATCGAAGCGACGTACATGGTGGCGTGTGACCTCACGGCCTCCTCCGTCGATCTCCAGGATGGTGTCCGTCGGCACCGAGGAGCGCCGGTGCCACCAAGAGCGTGCCGTCTGCCGAAGCCGCTCGCGCTCTGTCTCCCCGGGCGCCGGCCTCTCCAACAGCGCGTCCGCCTGGCGATTCGGCGCGATGCAGCGCTGCACGCAGAGGATGCATGGCGAAGCATCCGGCTCCAGGAGCGGCCCCACGTACGTGACGCCGCCATCGACAACCACCGGAAGCGCATCCCCACCCGACGCGCGCACATCCAGCGCGGCACGCTCGAGATCTCGGCTCAGATAGCTGGTTGCCAAGATGATCACAGGCGCCTTGTCGGCCGGATGGAAGGTACCAGGCGAGCATTCGCCGGACTCCTCCACGGTCGCCTCGGCCGGCCCCGGAAGGGCCGCTGCCGCATCTGCCGCCGAGGGCACTACCAGCCCCGCATCGACGGCATGCATCCCGGCGAGGTGGGCCACGGCCAGCCGCAGGAAATCCGGGGCGCCATTCCCCAGAGCCTCGAACGCCCCCTCGCGGACACCGATCTTCACGTGGCCATGGTCGTCGCAGAGGACGGCCCCCCCCGGAAGGAGGGCCGGTCTCAGCGTGAGGGGTTTGCCAGGCGTCGCCATGTCACTGGGTGCAGGGGCCACTGTCGGTGAAGACCGGGTTCCCGGCGCTTCCCTTCTCGATGGCGTCCAAGAGAGCCGACGCTCCGGGCGCCTCGTCGGGACGGGGGATCCAGATTCCCTCTTTGGCGATCATGATGTCCCTCGGCTTCCAGCCAGGAAGGCCCAAGGCATCGGGATCGACGGCGCTGGGTGCCACGACCTCGATGGCCATGTCCGCCGGAAGGACGGTCTCCATGCGCTCCTCGAGGAGCTCCTTCAGCTCGGTGTCGAAGCGTCCCCGCGTGGTGTTGGGATTGGGCTTGCCCTTGACCTTGAGAGGCTCATTCGGCCACACGACCTCTTCGTACCACATGCACGCGATGATCCGGGGCAGGGCGGCCATCATGCCCCGGTACGCCGTCCCGGAGATCCACCAGGCGACGTCGTTGGCCATCCCCTTCATCCAGTCCTCGTTCACCTGGTAGGCCCCTGTGGGGGTGGAGAGCTGCGGGATGGGAATCAGGATGTCGTCTCCGCTCTGGGGGAAGCTCGCCGGCACGCCGGGCAATCCGATGGGGGGCTTCCCGGTCTCCCGGAACTTGTACATCTGAAGCACCTTCGCCCTGCCGCTCTCAGCCCCGTTGCCCGACCCTCCGTCCTCGAAGGGGTTCTCGGGAATGAAGATGTCCAGGCCATTGCTGCTGAGCACGAAGTCGTAGCCGTGCGCCCGGATCACACGGAGGCGCATGCAATGGCTCGTCTGCTGGTCCGGGTCGAAGTAGTCCAGGACGACGTGGGCCGCACGCTGGCCGGCGCTGAAACGGCGCGGGTTGGCCTGGCCCCCCGAATCGAGCTCCTTCCGCAGGCTCTGGTAGACCTTCACCGAGCCGAATGCGATCTGGGCCAGCTTCGTCCAGAAGTCCTTCTGCGCCTTCGCCGTGAGGGGGTAGGCGTACATATCCCCGTGGACCAACTGTTTCTGGGCCGAGGGAGGTGGCCATACGAGATCACCCTTCCACACCGTGGCCGCGAGCCGCGGCATCACGCTTCCCCACAGCGCGCTCACCACGGACCCCGGTACGTACCAATCCAGCGAGGACGGCAATACACCTTGTGGTGACTTTGGCATGTGTCTCTCCTTGCAGAAGCCCTCGGGTCGATGGACAGGTATCCGGAAGGAGGGGCCTACCGCACCAACCCCTCCCTGAAAGCCTTGGCGACCGCTGCCGTCTGTGTGTTCACGTGCAGCTTTGCGTATACGCTTCGTAGATGCGTATCGACCGTGCACACGCTCAATGACAGATCCCTGGCGATACGCTTCTTGGTCTTCCCGGCCACGAGCTCTTCGAGGACATCTTGCTCGCGGGCCGTGAGCTGGTAGTTGTACGGTGACACGTGTTGCTGGGCGAAGATCTCAAGCACCTTGCGCGCCACCCGCGGGGACATGGCGGCCCCGCCGTTCATCACGTCTCGGATGGCGCCGATGAGCTCGTCGGCTGAGGGCGGCTTGGTGAGATATCCCGACGCACCCGCGGTGAGGGCGCTGTGGATCTTCTCCTTCTCCTCGTGCACGGTCATCATGACCACCTTGGTGCCCGAGGCGATGGGCCGCAGCCGCTCCACCAGCTCGATCCCGCTCATCCCCGGCAAACCCACGTCGCAGATGATGACTTCAGGGACGTAGTGGTCCTTGATGTAGGCCAGGATCTCCTCGGCGGACCCGAACGCCTTGGTGCAGATCAGACCGGGCTCCGAATCGATGAGCTCCTTGATCGTCTCGCGGGTCTCGCGATGGTCTTCGACCACCCACACCGAGATGACGTCGGTGACCCCGTGACTTGGCTGACCCATTGCCGCTCCCGGCAAGAGGGAAGTGGAGCCTCGGCCGGTCGGGAGTGGGCAGGAGTGACTCGCCGGTCCTGGCCGATGGTCCGGACGAATCGATGCTACGGCGGACTTCGACCTGGCGCCTCACGCGATCACGGGAGGGACCCTACCCGCGGTTGCGGTCCGTGACGCCGGCACTCCTCACGGGAGGATACGCGCGGTCTACGTCGGGCGCCAGATGTTCGCGGCTCCGTCTTGCCCGCTCGATTCATGGGTCAACCGAAGCACACCCGCCACACCGTTGCGAGGGCGACCCCGAGCGTGACGGAGATGAGACCCAACTCCGCGCAACAGACTCGCTGGCGACCCTTCTCTCCGTGGTACCACGCGAGCACCAGGGCCGGAAGGACGCCGAGGCCGAGTGCCAGCGATCCGGCCCTTTGAAGCGTGAGAGGCACGCCCCAGACATCCGCGAGAACGTCATTGAGCTGGAGGAGCATCCAGCTCACGGCCACGTACCCCAACAGCCACTGCACGACCTTCCTTCGCTTCAGCCGCTCTACCAGGCTCACATGAGTCGAGGATGCCGACGTCGCGGCGGACGCCCTTGCTTCGGGCTTCGCCCGCCCCGACACGACCTCCGGAGGGACCTGAGGCATGATCTCCGTGAGCCGTGCCGCCAGACTCTCCTGAAGGCTCTGGAGCCAGAGATGGCTCCGCGCTTCGTCGTTTCGATCGAGGTCGTAGGCCTCGCCCATCCGTGACTTTCCCATGGGGCACCTCCCTCCGAACGTCGCCACGCGGCATGTCCACCGCGTCACGATCCAAAGCTCGGTCCGATGCCCCCCTCGGGCGTCACGCCGTCGTGGGAAATTGGATCGCGCAAGTTCGCTCCCGCAGTCGCGCGGTGCGCCATCCCGCACTCGAGCGGACAGGGTCAAGTCCGTGGCAACGCGAGGCACGCCCACAGGTCGCGCTTGCGGACATAAAAGTCCTAAGGGCGCCATATTTCCGGACAATCGTACATATATGTACGAGCTCGCCCTTGTCCGACGCGCCGGTCTCCGGTTACCTTGGACAAGACATACATGTCTGATTTTCATCAAGAAGACCGACGATGGGACATATAAGTACGCATTCCACGGACCCCGAGGTCCTGAAGGAGATCGGCCTGAGGCTCCAGGCGCTGCGCCGAAGCCGGGATCTGACCCTGGGTCACGTGGCCGGCCTGTCCGGCCTCTCGGAGAAGACGGTGTCCCGAGCCGAGCACGGGCTCAATCCCACCACGCTGACCGTGGTGCGCCTGCTCCGTGTCTACGAGCGGCTCACGGCCCTGAACGAGTTCGTCCCGGAGCCGGCGATCAGCCCCATGGCGCTGATCCGGGAGAGAAGGAGCGAAGGCACGCGTGGCTGAAGTGGCCGCGTCCGCCGAGATCCGCCTCTGGGGCCGCCTGGTGGGGGCCGTAGCGGAGCTCGACGACCGGAGCGTGATCTTCGAGTACGCCGACCCTTACCGTCGCAGCGGGCTCGAGATCTCGCCCATCCACCTGCCGCGCACGCTCCGCGGGCCGATCCAGTTCCGCGAGCTCCTGCGCAAGCCCGCGTTCCGCGGACTGCCCGGGGTCCTCGCCGACGCGCTCCCGGACGCGTTCGGCAGCCAGGTCATCCGAGCCTACTACACGGCCCGCGGCCAGGTCGACCTCGCCCTCTCTCCCGTGCAGCATCTGCTCTACGTGGGCACCCGGGGGATCGGCGCCCTCGAGTTCCACCCACCGGAGGATGTGCCCCCGCGCGCGGCCGAAGCCCAGGCGCTGGACATCGCCGCCCTGGTGGCCGACGCGCGCCGGATCCTCGAGGGCGACCTGAACGTGGTCCTCCCGGAGATCTATCGCATCGGCTCGTCCGCCGGGGGCATGCGGCCCAAGGCGGTTGTGCTCTACAATCCGGAGACGCGCGAGATCCGGTCGGGGTTCGCTCCGGCCCGGCCCGGCGACATTCCGGCCATCCTGAAGTTCGACGGCGTGGGCAGCGACGCCCGGAAGGGCCGGATGGGGGCCCCGCAGCCGCACAACCGCGTGGAAGCCGCCTATGCGGCGATGGCCCGGGATGCCGGCCTGGACGTCGTCGAGGTCATCGTCCTCGAGGGGCCCCAGGGACACGCGCACCTCGTGATTCCGCGGTTCGACCGACCGGGGGACGACCCGCTCCACCAGCACACCCTCGGAGGTCTGCTCCACGTCGACTACAACGACCTGGGGGCCAGCAGCTACGAGGAGTACCTGCGCACCATCCTGCGGCTGGGAATGCCGACGGCCGCCGTCATCGAGGGCTACCGGCGCGCCGTGTTCAACGTGCTCGCCGTCAATCAGGACGATCACGTGAAGAACCTGTCCTTCCACATGGACAGGGACGGGGGCTGGCGGCTCACTCCGGCGTACGACGTGACGTACGCGCAGGGGACGGAATGGACCTCGGCGCACCAGATGCGGGTCGCCGACAAGCGGTCGGGCATCACCCGGAAGGACCTCATCGAGCTCGGCCGGACCTTCGGGCTCCGGGCGCCACACCGGATCATCGACGAGACCCGCGAGGTGCTCGCCCGGTGGGACGGGTACGCCCGCGACGTCGGAGTGGAGCCTGCCAGCGCGCGAGCCATCGGCGACGCCCTGGCCCGGCGCCGGCAGGAGGTCGGGTAGCGCCGGAGAGGCATCGCTCGGTCTCCCACTCGGGCGGACACACGGCCGGAACGTTCGCCGGGGCGAAGTGTGACGTAGTCGTCGACCCCGGAGGGGTGGGGAGCCACGGATGCGGGTCGACGCGCCGATCGAGTCGCGATCGGGGCGGGCTTACGAGCCCGCGTCGAACGCTTCGAACCGTACGCTGGGGAAAGTCATGCGATACAACGCGCTGGGAAGGACAGGGGTGTTCGTCTCCGAGCTGTGCTTCGGCACGATGACGTTCGGGGGAAGGGGCTTCTGGGAGGCCATCGGCAAGCTCGGAAAGAAGGAGGCCGAGAAGCTGGTGGGCATCGCGCTCGACGGCGGCGTGAACTTCTTCGACACGGCCGATGTCTACTCCCAGGGCGAGGCGGAGCGCCTCCTCGGCGGCGCCCTCGAGGCGCTGGCGCCACCGCGGGACCAGATCGTCGTCGCGACCAAGGTGCGCGGACGCGTGGGTCCGGGCGTGAACGAGATCGGACTCTCGCGATCCCGGATCCTCGCGGGGATCGATCAGAGCCTGGAGCGGCTCGGTCTCGACTACGTCGACCTCTACCAGATCCACGGCGTGGACCCCGCCACCCCCATCGAAGAGACGGTGCGGGCACTCGACGACGTCGTGCGGTCCGGCAAGGCCCGCTATGTCGGGTTCAGCAACCTGCCGGCGTGGATGGCGATGAAGGCCGTCGGCTTCGCCGATGCGCACGGGCTCGCGCGCTTCCAGAGCGCGCAGGTCTACTACTCCATCGCCGGGCGCGACATCGAGCGCGAGATCGTGCCCCTGGCGCAGAGCGAGGGGATCGCGATTCTGCCGTGGAGCCCCCTCGCGGGCGGCCTGCTCTCGGGCAAGTTCGAGCCCGGCGAGCCCGGGCCGGAGGGCGCCCGGCGGACGTCCTTCGACTTTCCTCCGGTGGATGACGATCGCCTGCGTCGCGTCCTTCCCGTGATGCGTGAGGTCGCCGGCGAGCTCGGAATCTCGGTGGCGCGCCTGGCCCTCGCGTGGCAGCTCACGAGGCCGTTCGTGACCAGCGTCATCCTCGGCGCCAGGACCCGCGAGCAGCTCGTCGACGACCTCGCCGCCGCCGACGTGGAGCTCTCCAGCGACCAGATCCGGCGTCTGGACGAGGCGAGCGCGCTCCCCAGCGAGTACCCGGGCTGGATGGTGCAGTGGCAGAACCGCGACACGCGTGGGGTCGTAACGGAGGGGTAGCCAGGGCATTCCCCCACGTGGCGGTGTACGCTACCGTGCGGCCGTAAGGTGATCGCCGACCACGGAAGCGAACCCGACCATGTCCGGATGTACCCGCCCGATTCCGCTCCTCGCGACGGCGCAAGCTCTCCTCGTCGCCGGGTGCGCGGTGTCGGGCCCGCGGCCCGAGCCCCCGTCGGCGGTCGGGGTCGCAGCGCGCTGCTCTCTGGCCACGCTCGCAGCGGCGGGACACGATTCGGCGCTTGCAGCCGCGAGGCAGGGCGCGGCGCCTGCGGCGGAGGAGCGTCCCGTGGCGGGCGACCTGCGGGTGGCTCTCGAGCATCCCGTGGATCCCACCCGCGCTCCGGACCCGGACAACGCGAGCGCGCGCCTGGTGTTCCGGCAGCTCTACCAGACCCTGGTGCGGGTCGACTGCGAGGGCCGCCCCGAGCCCGCTCTCGCGGTCTCCTGGTCGCACGACGGGCAGGGCCGCCGTTGGTCGTTCACGCTCCGGCAGGACGCCCGATTCTGGGATGGAACGCCGGTGGATGCGCAGGCGGTGGCACGCAGTTGGACGACGCGGGGAGTCGCGACCGCCGCCGGCGGCCGAGTCGGCTCCATCGTCGACTCCGTGGCTGTTGTCGGGGACCGCGAGCTCGCGGTCTTCCTGACGGAGCCGTCCACGACGGTGGAGACGTTCGACAGGGCGGAGCTGGCGGTGACCGGCGCGGGAAGCCTGGGTCCCTGGCCGGAGGGGAGCGGATTCTACCGGCCTCTGGTGGCTTCGGACCTCCCGCCGGGAGAGATCCGCGTGGTGGCCGGGGAGGCACCGCCCTGGCGCGGATCCATCACGTTCAGCGCCGTGGGGACCTCCGGAAGCTCCGATGCGAGGAGCGCCCTCGATCGGGGTGTGGACGTTCTGGTGTCCGCCGACCCGGAGGTGCTGGCGTACGCCCGGGCACTGCCGGGCTTCACCACCGTGCCGCTGCCCTGGTCGCGAACCTATGTCGTCGCCGCGGAGGAGACGGGGGGCGAGGGCGGGACGGCAGCGGTGGTTCCCGTCGAGGCCCTGGAGAGGCTCGCGCGGGGCGCCGTGCGGGCGGATGCGCGCCCGGCCCAACCACCGTTCTGGTGGACCGCCGGCGACTGCCCCCGAGGGGTAGGCGCCGAAGAGAGCGCCACCCGCCAGGACGCCTCCGTTCCGGATCGTCCATCGCCGCATGGGTTCGGGCTCCGCATCGCCTACCCGTCGGGCGATCCGGTGGCCCGCTCCCTGGCGGAGCGCCTGGTGGGGCTCACCGACCTCGGCACGGCGCCGCCGCCCTGGCTCGCGCAGGCCGTGCCGGCCGTGGGAGCCGGGAGCGGATCCCTCGTGGCGGCCACTCTGGACGAACCTTCCCTGGTGCGAGCGATGCGCGACGGGAGCGCGTTGGCCTTTGTGATCCCGGTGCCGCGGGCCCCCGGCGGTCCCTGCGTCTCGGCATCGCTCGGCGCCGGAGACGACGTGGCGAAGTGGGCCCTCTCCTCCGCCTCGGGCCTCCGCGTGACCCCGCTCCTCGACGTGCGCTCCTCGGCCGTCGTCCGGAGCGGGATCACGGGCATCGGCATCGACGGTGACGGGACGCTGATCTTCCGTCCCACGGAACGCGTACGATGACGTTCCGCGCTCGGGTCCTCATCGCGTCCATCGTGGTCGCCCTGGCCCCGCTGGCCGTCCTCACCGTCGGCATCCGCAAGGAGGTCGACAGGACGCTCACCGCACAGTACCGAGCGAGGGTCCAGGAGCTCGTAGCGGTGATCCACGAGGACATGGCCCGCCAGAATCGGACCGTCGACGCCCGGCTCTCGGCTCTCGCGTCCGGCGTCGCGGCCGACCCTCGGGTTCGTGCCGCCGTCCTTCTCGGCCAGGAGAGCCCGGCGGTGTTGGACTGGGCCGGCCGCGCCATGCCGTTGGCCGGGCTCGACTACCTGATGCTCCTCGATCCGTCCGGGCGGATCCTGAGCTCCGGACACTTCCGCAACGAGTACGACAGACGCGCGACGGCCGTCGACTCCGTTCTCCGAGCGACCGCCGGACCGGTGCTGGTGCGGGCGCGCACGGCCGAAGGCTCGTTCCTCACCCTGGCGCGCGGACACGTGTTCGAGATGGGTGGACGGCGCTTCCTCCTGGCGGGCGGTATCGCCGTGGACCGGGGGTTCCTCGACCGGCTGGCCCGCCAGCAAGGCGCCGGGGACCCCTCGGTGACGCTGCTCGGGCCGGGCGGCGTGGACGCGCTCGCCGACAGCGCCGCCGTGATCGATATGGGAACGGCGACAGGGAACGCCGGGTCGCGGCCTGGTCTCGGAGCCGGTCCCGGGGCCATGCGGGCGGAGCTGGCCCTGCCCTTCCTGGACGACGCGACCCCGGCACCCGTCCTAGAAACCGCACGCGTGGTGGTCACGCACTCCCTCGCTCCGCTGGCCGCCCTCGAGCGTCGGATGGACCTCTGGTTCGGCGGCGGGCTCGTGGTCGCCCTGCTGCTGGCCCTGCTCATCGCCCACGCGGTCTCGACACGCGTGAGCCGTCCCCTGGCCGAGCTCGCCGGGAAGACCCGGCGGCTGAACCTCGACCGTCTCGACGTGGATTTCCGCTCGGGTCGCCTCGACGAGATCGGCACGCTCTCACGTCTCATGGGCGCGATGGTCGAGCGCCTGAAGGCCAGCGTGGCGGATCTCAGGCAGGCCGAGCGCCGCGCCACGGTGGGAGACCTGGCCCGGCAGGTGAACCACGACATCCGGAATGGCCTGGTGCCCATCCGCAACGTCGTCCGGCACCTGGCCGAGGTCGCGGGAGAGTCGCCGGACGAGCTGGCCCCGGTGTTCGCCGAGCGCCAGGGCACGCTGGACGGGGGCATCGCGTATCTCGAGAGCCTGGCTTCCACCTACGCGAGGCTCTCGCCGCGCGCCGAACGGCGACCCACCGACGTGAACGACGTCGCCCGAGGCGTCGTGCGGGACGCGGTGGTGCCCACCGGGGCCAGGCTCCGCACCGGCCTCGCGGAGCCGCTGCCGCGGGTGGCCGCCGACCCGGTCGTGTTGCGCCGGATCATCGAGAACCTTGTGGTGAACGGGTTGGAGAGCCTGGAGGGCCCCGGCGAGGTGGCGGTGGGGACGTCCGCCGAAGGTGGGCCACAAGGAGCCCTGGTCGTGCTGACGGTGGAGGACACCGGCCGCGGCGTCGACCCCGCGCAGCTGGAGCGCATCTTCGAGGACTTCTTCTCCACCAAGCCGGACGGAACCGGTCTCGGCCTGTCCATCGTGCGACGCCTGGTAGCCGACCTCGGGGGTCGAATCGACGTTCGGAGCGAGCCCGGGCGGGGGACCCGGTTCCGGGTCGAGCTGCCCTCCCTGGAGGGTTCGGCCGCCGCGCACGAGGAGGCGCAATGAAGAAGCACATTCTCGTGGTGGATGACGTGGCCGCCATGGCCGAGCAGTACGCCTACGATCTGCGGCGTCTCGGCGGCTATCATACGCGGGTGGCGACCGGAGGTCGCGAGGCTCTGGAGGTGCTCGCCGACGAGCCCATCGACTGCGTCATCCTCGACCTGGAGATGCCGGGCTTCGACGGATTCGACGTGTTGCGCCATATGCGCGACCACGACTCCGACCTACCGGTCATCGTCTATACGGGGACGGGCGACTTCGACCGCTGCGCCCAGGCGATCCGGCTCGGTGCCTACGGCTTCATCGACAAAGCCGAGTCGATGCAGCGCGTAATGCACGAGGTGAGCACCGCCCTGGAGCGGGGACGCCTCGCTTCCGAGGTGAAGGTGCTGCGTGCCAGGGTCGACGCGGAGACGTCCCTCGTCGGGGTGAGCCAGCCCATGCAGCGGCTCCGGGACGAGATCCGCCGGCTCGCGCCCATTCCGAGCCCGGTGCTCATCCTCGGCGAGAGCGGGTCCGGCAAGGAGCTCGTGGCGCGGGACCTCCACGCGCTTCGGGCGAGCGAGGGTGCGCCCTTCGTTCCGCTGAACTGCGCCGCCCTACCCGAGACGCTCGTGGAGAGCGAGCTCTTCGGTCACGAGCGGGGGGCCTTCACGGGTGCCGACCGCACCCGGCGCGGCGCCTTCGAGCAGGCGGGAAAGGGCACGCTCTTCCTCGACGAGGTCGGGGAGCTTCCGTTGCCGGCACAGGCGAAGCTGCTCCGGGTGCTCGAGGGCGGCGAGCTCGTCCGCCTCGGGGGAGAACGCTCGATATCCGTGGAGGCGCGCGTCGTGGCGGCTACGCACCGCGACCTGGAGGCCGACGTGGAGTCGAACCGCTTCCGCCAGGATCTCCTCTATCGCCTCAACGTCCACGTCCTCAGGGTGCCTCCGCTGCGCGAGCGGCGCTCCGACGTCCCGCTCCTCGCGCAGCACTTCCTTACCCGCATCTGCGAGCGCTTCGGGGTCCCGGCCAAGTCCATCGACGACGAAGCGCTCGAGATCCTCTCGGCCTACGACTGGCGGAGGAACAACGTCCGCGAGCTCCGCAACATCGTCGAGCGGCTCGTCATCGCCACCGCGGACGACGTCGTGCGCGCCGTGGACGTCCCGCCCGAGATCCGGGACGGCTCGTCCGAGTCCGCACCCACCGCACCGGACCGGACATTCACGGAGCTCAAGGCCGACGCGGAGCGCGAGATCGTCCTCGCCGCGCTGCAGCGCAACGGCGGTCACGTCACCCGCACCGCCGGAGAGCTCGGCCTCGCGGACCACGCGAGCCTCCTCAAGATCATGCGTCGCCTGGGCATCCAGCGGGACTGACCCGCAGGAACGTCGGCCGGCACCTGAGCGACCTGGGTGGTAGCGGGGCGGCGGTGGCGGCGGGCTTGCCCGCCGCCACCCGGCGTTCCTCGAATCAGTCCGCGGGACGCAACCGGACCCAGCCAAACGTGTCCATCCGGACACAAGCAGCCCCCCGCGTCCGTGTCCATTCGGACACGTACGGGCCCCATTCTTCGCCGAGTCACCCGCTTCAACTGAAGTGTGCACAACAAGTTACGGTGCCATGACCTACGGTCCTCCACCACGGCAGCCCCTTTGCCCGACACGATGCCGAGCAGCACAACACACCAACGGCGTCCACGGACGCCCGAGAAGAGGAGGCACCATGTCGGAGAAGAATCTGACCCCCTTCGGGGCAGGTCGACCGTACCGGGCGCTGGCGGCGGTGGTGGCGGTCCTGGCGCTGGGCCTGACGGCCTGCGGCGGCGGCGGCGACAGCGCGGCGAGCGTGACCCGCACCGCGCAGCAGCCCGCCGCTCAGGCCAGCACGGCGCCCGAGTCGTCCGCACGTCTCGCGTCGGTTCCCCTGCCCCCGCCGGAGCCCCCCACGGACTCCGCCCAACTCGCTTCACCCGACCGGGTGGTGACCTACCAGGATGCGGAGACGGTCTTCCGCGACGGAGACTACGCTCAGGCCGCGACGCTCTTCCAGGCCTATGCCGAGCGCAAGCCCGACAACGTGTGGGGCCACTACATGCTCGGGATCTCGGCCTGGAAGTCGGGAGATCTGGAGAGTGCCGAGAGCGCGCTCGGGCGCGCCGTGGAGATCGACCCCGACAACGTGAAGGCCCTCACCAACCTCGGGCGGGTCCTGTTGGAGGACGGGAAGCCGGGTGAGGCGGAGTCGCACCTCACGCACGCGGTGGACCTGATGCCGCAGTCGGCCGACGTCTGGCGGGTGCTGGGCAACGTCCAGGCTTCACTCGGCCACGCGGACTCCGCGGCCGCGTCCTACAGGGAGGCCCTCGGCATCAACCCCAAGGACGTCTGGGCCATGAACAACCTCGGCCTGCTGATGATCCAGACGGGCGCCTACGAGGACGCGCTCAAGCCGCTGGCCAGAGCCACGGAGCTCGAGCCCGGATCCGCGGTCTTCCAGAACAACCTGGGCGTCGCACTGGAGCGCAGCGGCTACAAGGCCGCCGCCGCCGATGCGTACCGCGCCGCGTTGAGCGCCGACAGCACGTACGACAAGGCCACCGTGAGCCTCGCCCGCGTCGAGCCTCTCGTCGGTGACGCCCGCCCGGACGAGGTCGACCTCGAGGCCCTGGCACGCGCCTTCGAGAAGGAGGTGGGCACGCCCACCACCGCCGTCGCCACCACGGGCGGTGGGGACGGAGGGTCGGAGCGGTAGCGCCCGAGGCACG
>Ga0316583_10000009_pt1 | contig 38758 bp, 30 predicted proteins | sample J_170502JBrBrA_D_FD_204513 | JGI IMG/M metagenome (GOLD analysis project Ga0316583, IMG submission 204513) | Rhizosphere microbial communities from salt marsh grasses in Alabama, United States - J_170502JBrBrA | ecosystem: Host-associated > Plants > Roots > Rhizosphere | place: USA: Alabama... | reverse complement strand
ATGCAGCAGGCCGTGGAGCAGGTGCGGCAGCGGCTCCAGAGCGGGAGAGGCGGAGGAGTCATGGCGCCGGTGGCCCCGGGCTCCGAGCCCATGACCAGGGCGCGGAGCGGCAACGGCGGCGGCTAGCTGATCAGCGTCCGGGCCCCGTCGGGGCGGCCTGCGGCTCCAGGCCGGCGAGCCCCCGCACGACCTCGACGGTGGCCCTCCCCAGGCGCGCCGGCTCGTAGCCGCCCTCGAGCACCGCCACCACCCTGCCGCCGCATGCGGAGGCGGCGCCCTCCACGACCTCGCGGGTCATACGGTGGAAGTCCTCGGGCTCCAGGAGCTGTGCGCCCAGAGGGTCGCCAGCCAGCGCATCGAAGCCCGACGAGACGAAGACGAAATCCGGAGCGAAGTCGTTCAGCGCCCTCTCCACCGCGTGGTGAAAGGTCTCGAGGTACAGCTCCCGCGGTGTGTGGGCGGGAAGTGGCACGTTCAGGGTGGTTCCCGTCCCTTGCCCCGTGCCCGACTCCTCCGCGAGCCCGGTTCCCGGGAACCAGGGTGACTGGTGGAGCGACAGATAGTAGACCGTGGGATCCTCGTAGAAGACGTCCTGCGTGCCGTTGCCGTGGTGCACGTCCCAGTCCACGACGAGGACGCGCTCGGCGCGTCCGGTGGTCTGCAGGTGGCGGATGGCGACGGCCACGTTGTTGAACAGGCAGAAGCCCATGGGCCGGTGGCGCGTGGCGTGGTGGCCGGGTGGTCGTGTCGCGACGAAGGCGGACGCCAGACGTCCCTCCGCAACCGCCCGGGCCGCCTCCATGGTGGCACCCACGCTTCCCAGGGCCGCCGTCCACGAAGCGGGAGACACCCGCGTATCCGGGTCCAGAGGGAGCACCTTCTGCTGGATATCCGCCGAGTGGCACATGTCCCGCACGTAGGCCACGTGCTCCGGGGTGTGCACCAGGAGGAGATCGTCGGGCTCGGCTTCCGGTGACTCCTGCTGCTCCACCTTCCCGTTGAGGGTGAGCATGTCCCTGCCGACGGTGGAGGCCAGAGCGCGCAGCCTCCCCTGGTGCTCGGGGTGCGCCCACCCGGTGTCGTGCAGGGCGGCCGCGGGATGGAGGTAGAAGCCCGTCCTCGGCGTCAGTGTGCTCTCGTCCAGAGTACCTCGCGGGGGTTGCGCAGCCGCATGGAGTCCGGCCCGACCAGGAGGAGGTCCATGGTCTCCGGTCCGTCGCCGGCATCATACATGATCCGGACAACCGGGACCAAGCCCTCCTTCCATGTTCGCAAGGACGTGATGCGACCGCGCCGCGGAGGCCGGGCGGGCCCCGTCCGCAGGACCACCGTATCACGGGTGAGGCGCAGGGCGCGCCCCTCGTACCGCGGGGCCGTCGTGGTCCACCGTCCGATGAGCGCCGTGGGTATGTGGTCCATACCCTTGCCCGGCTGACTCTGTCTCGGGTTGAGGGAGAGCACGCCCCCGACGACCACGGCCACGCCCGCCAGGAGAGCCAGCCAGAGAAGGCTCCCACGCCCGCGTGGAGCAGCGTGCCCGGGAGAAGTCCCGGAGCGTGAACGGGTCCTCTCATCCATGCATCGGGACCTCCGCGCCCGAGCGGGCCATCAGGCGCAGGAATGCGTCCACGACCCGCGGATCGAAGTGGCTCCCACGGTTGTTCTGGATATAAAGGATAGCGTCGCGGGGTTCCAGGGAATCGCGATAGGGACGAGACGACACCATGGCGTCGTATGCGTCCGCGACCGCCAGGATGCGAGCCAGCAGGTCGATCTCCTCGCCGGCCAGTCCTTTCGGATATCCCCCGCCGTCCCACCGCTCGTGGTGCTGGGCCACGACGCCCAGCGCGGGGCGGAACGCACGGATGGGCTCGAGGATGCGCGCGCCGATCGAAGGATGCCCCCTCATCGTCGCGCGCTGCTCCTCCGAGAGCTCACCCGGCTGGTCGAGGATGCTGGCAGGCACGCCGATCTTGCCGATGTCGTGGAGCAGACCGCCCCTTCGGAGAGCTTCCAGCCTGGCCGTGTCGAGTCCGAGCTCCTTTCCGATCTCGAGGGAAAGCTCCGTGACCCGCTCCGAGTGACCCGAGGTCCAACGGGACTTGGCGTCGATGGCCCGCGCCAGCGCGCTCAGAGTCCCCCAGTTCAGCTCTTCGAGCTCGGCCACGAGACGCAGCTCGTCCAGCGCCACGGTGGCCTGATCGGCGATCCCGCGCGCGCGCGCCACATCCTCGGAGCTCGGCGTCTCCTCCCCGGCGGGCTCGTAGCAGAGGGCGCCCAGCACCTGATCGCGCGCGATGAAGGGAAAGAGCACCCGGACGCGCGGGGGCTCGGCACCGTCCCCCGGGAGGGCGGCATCCAACAGTCGCGTGGGCTCCACGACTATGCGGTGCTCGGGCTGCTCGCGGAGCCACGCCGACTCCGCTTCGCTCAGGGAAACCGCGGTCGAAGCGTCCCGGCCGTCGGCCGTCCGGGTTCGCAGCCGGCCGGAGGTCTCGTCGCCGTCCTCGATGAGGAGCACGGAGACACGGCGTGACGGAACCAGGGGGTCGAACCGGTCCAGGATCGCGCGCACCGCCTCGTCGGCCGACCGGGCCGTGAGGACCGCGTCGTCGATGGCGCGCCCCGTCTCTATCTGGCGGAACATGAGGCCCAGCCGTCCCGCCATGCGGTTGAACGAAGCCCCGAGGGCGGCGAGCTCGTCGCGGCCGGGCACCGCCACGCGTGCATCCAGATCGCCGCTCGCGATGCGGCGCGTACCCTCCTCGAGAGCGTCCAGCGGCTCCATGGTCTTGCGCACCAGCACGTGCGTCAGCACGAGAACGACGAATATCCCCAGAAGCAGCGCCCACTTGAACGAGGATGAGAACGCGATCATCGGATCCTGTGCGGCCTTGGCGGACTCGCTCACCAGGACCGTCCAGGCGGGAACCAGAAACCACCGATTCAGGAGCACCCGCCTGTACTCGATGAGGAACTCACTTCCCTCGACTTCGTCCCGCACGATGCCGGCGTGACCACCCTCGGTGTGGGTTGCCCGGAAGGCATCCGCCAGGGCGAACGTGCCCGACGCGCAGAACATGGGCCGGTCGCCCGCTCCCAGCACGCAGAAGTCCGACCGCGCGCTCAGCGAGGTAAACACGTTGGCGGGTCCCCAGATGGAGTCCGGCACCAGCCGCGCCCACAGGACGGCCGTGTCCACGTCGGCGCTGTCCACCGCCACCGCCGCGAGCAATCCCCCTCCGGACGGCTGCTGCACCACCAGCATGTGCCCCTGGGCCAGGTGGTCGCGGCGTGCCGTGTTCAGGGCAGGCACGGTATCGAGGTGGCCGATCAGGGATCGGGGGGCTCCCTCGCGGCCCACCAACGCCAGGGCGCTGACCGTCGGCGGCACCGCCGCGGCGAACGACTCTGCCCCCGCCTCGCCCAGGGCGGAGAGCCGTGCCAGCTGGTGGAGCGCGCTCTGCGTCACGAAGAGCTGCTGCGCCACGGATTGCGCCGCGTTCGAGGCCAGATTGTCGAGGAGGTGTTCCGTCACCGACTGCAGCTGACTGCGTACGGCCGAGAACGACAGAACCGCCATGACCACCACGGGCACCATGGCGCCGATGATGAAGAGGGACAGGATGCGGCGGGCGACGCGGGTTCGGAGGAAGTCGGTCCGGACGGCCATCAGAAGTCCGACGCCAACCCGATGAACCCGCCGTCGTTGGCCCGGATGATGTCGTCCCGGCTCACCGAAGCGGTGATCGGCGCCGATGTGGCTCCGTCGGCGCCTACGCTGTACAGGTCGTAGTCGGTGTTGAGGGGCACCAGGAACCGGTCCTTGCGGAAGCCGCCCTTCCCCTGTCCGGTGATGGGCAGGTACACGTACGGGCGGCCCCACGGGTCCAGGAGGTCCGCGCGTCCGATATCCGCCAGGCTCGCCGGCAGGGTGCGGTTGTCCAGACTGTACTCGGTGATGTCCTGCTGGAGCGCGTCGATGTCGCCGATGGCCCGGGCCACCATCGCCTTCTCACGGGCTCGGGTCAGGTTGGGGATCGCCAGGGCGGCGAGGATCCCAACGATCACCGCGACCATCATCATCTCGATGAGGGTGAAGGCGTCTGAATTGCGGCAGCGGTGCGACAATGACCGACCTCGCATACCTCCAGCGGTTTCGACAGCCCGACCCGCCGCGGAAGCAGGAGGGGGGGCGGCCTGTTCAGCGGGTCACCAGTCGACGGCGCGCGACAGTATAGGGCCGGCGAGCCGATGTTCGCCACCCGGCGGTACGGGTGCCCGCGGGGATCTACCGCACGACAGCCAACGACGCCATGCGCTCCTGCAGCGAGCGCACCGCGTGAGTGCGCGAGCGAAGCGCGATGAGCGCGTCACACGCCGCCGACGTCGCGGACATGGTCGTCAGGTACGGGATCCGGTACATGATGGCGGCTCGGCGCATGGCGTAGTCGTCGTACTGCGACTTCTTGCCAAGGGGTGTGTTGATGAGCAGGCACGTCTCGCCGCTGACGATGTGGTCCACGATGTTCGGGCGTCCCTCGTTGACCTTGTACACCCGCTCCGCCGGCAGACCCAGCCGCTTCAGGTACTCCTGCGTCCCCTTGGTGGCCATGATGCGGAAGCCCAGGTCGTGGAACCGCCGCAGGATGGGGGTCACCGTGGCCTTGTCGTCGTCGTTCACCGTGACCACGATGTTGCCGGAATTCTCGGGGAGCACGTTCCCCGCCGCCACCTCCGCCTTGGCGAAGGCCATCCCGAAGGAGTCGTCGAAGCCCATGACCTCGCCGGTGGACCGCATCTCCGGACCCAGCAGCGTGTCCACGTCGAAGCGGTTGAAGGGGAACGCCGCCTCCTTCACCGCGACGCCCGGCACCGGCGCCTCCTCGGGGATGTCCAGATCGGCCAGCCGGTCGCCGGTCATGACCCGGGTGGCCAGCCGGGCCAGCGCGACGCCCGTGGCCTTGCTCACGAAGGGCACGGTGCGGCTGGCCCGCGGGTTCACCTCCAGAACGTAGACCACGCCGTTCTTGATGGCGTACTGGACGTTCATGAGCCCCACCACGCCGAGCTCCAGCGCGAACCTGCGCGTCAGCTCCCTCATCTCGTCCAACGTCTCCCCCGACAGCAGGTAGGGGGGAAGCACGCACGCCGAGTCGCCGGAGTGCACGCCGGCGTCCTCGATGTGCTGCATGATGCCGCCGATGACCACGTCCGTGCCGTCGGCCAGGGAGTCCACGTCGGCCTCGAACGCGTCCTCGAGGAAGCGGTCCACCAGCACCGGGTGGTCCTCCGACGCCTGGGCCGCCTCCTCGAAGTAGCGCGCCAGCGACTCCTCGTCGTAGACGATGCGCATGGCGCGCCCACCCAGCACGTACGAGGGCCGTACCAGCACGGGGAACCCGATGCGCCGGGCCACCTCGAGGGCCTCCTCCTCGCTGGTGGCGATCCCGTTGTCGGGCACGCGCGCGCCGATCTTTCGGCACACCTCGGCGAAGCGGTCCCGGTCCTCGGCGCGGTCGATGGCGTCCACGGAGGTCCCCAGGATGGGTGCCCCGAGGCGCTCCAGTCCCTCCGCGAGCTTCAGCGGCGTCTGCCCGCCGAGCTGCACGATCACCCCCCGCGGCTTCTCCAGGTGCAGGATCTCGAGCACGTCCTCCAACGTCAGCGGCTCGAAGTACAGCTTGTCGCTCACGTCGAAGTCGGTGGACACGGTCTCCGGGTTCGAGTTCACCATGATGGCCTCGAAGCCGGCGTCCTTGAGGGCCAGCACCGCCTGCACGCAGCAGTAGTCGAACTCGATGCCCTGGCCGATGCGGTTGGGACCGCTCCCCAGGATGACCACCTTGTCGCGCTCGGAGGGGGTGCTCTCGGTCTCCTCCTCGTAGGACGAGTAGTAGTACGGCGTCTCCGCCGGGAACTCGCCGGCGCAGGTGTCCACCACGTTGAACGTGGGCCGGACGTCCCACTTCCAGCGGCGTTCACGGACGTCGCTCTCGGCCTCCCCGCGCAGGGCGCCGAGCTGCGCGTCGCTGAATCCCTCCCGCTTCATGAAGCGCAGAAGCTCAGGTCCCACCTCATCGGCCGCATGATATGCGCGCTCATGCTCCACGATCTGAGCCAGCTGGTCCAGGAACCACGGGTCGATCCACGTGGCGTCGAAGATCTCCTGCCGGGAGATCCCCGCCTCCAGCGCGCGCTTGAGCTGGAACGGACGGTTCGGCGTGGGGCGGCGCAGGGCCGCCAGAAGCGACTCGGCGTCGTCGGCCGCGAGACCGTCGTCCTTGAGACGCCTACCGCTCACCCACCCCGGCCGCCCCGTCTCCAGGCCGCGGAAGCCTTTCTGCCACGCCGAGCGGAAGGTCCGCCCGATGGCCATGGTCTCCCCCACCGACTTCATCTGCACGCCCAGGGTGTCGTCGATCTCGGGGAACTTCTCGAAGGCGAAGCGGGGAATCTTCACCACCACGTAGTCGAGCACCGGCTCGAAGGAGGCCGGGGTTGTCTTCGTGATGTCGTTGGGCAGCTCGTGGAGCCGGTACCCCACGGCCAGCTTCGCCCCCACCCGCGCGATGGGGAAGCCGGTGGCCTTGGAGGCCAGCGCCGAGGAGCGTGATACCCGCGGATTCATCTCCACCACCAGGAGCTCGCCGTCGGCGGGGTTCACCGCGAACTGGATGTTGCACCCGCCCGCCTCGACCCCGATCTCGCGGATGATGGCGATGGCCGCGTCGCGCATGTTCTGGTACTCGACGTCGGTGAGCGTCTGGGCAGGCGCCACGGTGATGGAGTCGCCGGTGTGCACACCCATGGGGTCGAGGTTCTCGATGGAGCACACGATGATGACGTTGTCGGAGCCGTCGCGGACGACCTCCAGCTCGTACTCCTTCCACCCCATCACCGACCGGTCGACGAGCACCTCTCCGATGGGCGACGCGTCGATCCCCCTGCGCACCGCCGTCTCGAACTCCTCGCGGTTGTACGCGATGCCGCCGCCGGTGCCGCCCAGCGTGTAGGAGGGACGGATGATGGCCGGGTACCCGGTGTCCTCCACGATGGAGAGCGCCTCCTCCAGGGTGCGGGCGAAGCCACCGTGGGGCACATGCAAGCCGATGCGGTTCATGGCCGCGGTGAACTGCTCCCGGTCCTCGGCCATCTCGATGGAGCGCTCGTTGGCCCCGATGAGCTCGACGCCGTGGCGCTCCAGCACGCCGCTCTTGTGCAGCTCCATGGCGATGTTCAGCGCGGTCTGACCTCCCATGGTGGGAAGCAGCGCGTCGGGCTTCTCCCGCTCGATGACCTTCTCCACCCACTCCGCGGTGAGCGGCTCGATGTACGTGCGGTCCGCCAGATCGGGGTCGGTCATGATCGTGGCGGGGTTGGAGTTCACCAGGACGACCCGGTACCCCTCCTCCCTGAGGGCGCGCACGGCCTGCGTTCCGGAGTAGTCGAACTCGCACGCCTGGCCGATGATGATGGGGCCGGAGCCCAGGATCAGGATGCTCTCGAGGTCGTCGCGGCGCGGCACGTCAGTTGCGGTGGGGGCCGGTGCCCGGCCCGGAACGGGAGGGTTCGCGCCGGACGGTCCGGGGGCGGCGCGGGAGTGTGTGCCTACGCGTCACGACTCTTACCGGACTCCTTGCGAATGGCCGTGACCAGGGCGAGGACGAAGCCTCCCCAGACGAACGCCATCACCACGATCATGGTGGTCCAGGTCGATGAGGTCATGCCGCTCCCTTCATCTTTCTCTCCCTCGGCGCTCTCCGGTCGACTTCGGACGGTGGCCGGCTCGTGGGGCTCCGAGACCGGATCCGTCGGTTGGCCCGGCGAACGGGCGGCAGAAAGGTGGGGCAAGGCAAGAGGGCGAGCAAGCGCGCGCGCCGTGCGTCAATTCGACAGCGTCACCTTCACCACGGACGATGGGAGGCTCGTGTTCTGGTCGTCCACCGCCGAGACCACCTGGACGCTCGGCTTGTGGCCGTTCACGTTGTCCACCTTCACACCGAAGGAGAGCGACCCCGTGCCCACCACCACCATCCGGTAGCGTTTGCTCTGCGCGTCCACCAGGGCTCCGTACACGACGCTCCCCCCCTGCCCCTGGAAGCCCTGGATCCCCGAGCCCGTGACCTCCAACACCGCGGCGCCCAGCGTCTGTGGAGCGGACGCCGTGACGGTCCCGCTCAGGACGCCGGGAACACCGGAGTCGGAGTGGCATGCCGCGAGGGCCACCAGAGCGGCGAGGACGAGGCCCGAGACGACGCTGCGCTTCATCGGTCACCTCCGCCGCCGGTGCTCGTTCCGCCCGACTTCCCGCCGGTCGGCTGGAGGCGGATGACGCGAGGGCTGCTGACGACCGTCCTGGTCGGCGCGGTGCTGGGCAGCCCGGGATGGGCCAGGACCCAGGCCCGCAGATCGCCCAGGTCGTAGACACCGTCGTCGTTGCCCACGATGTCGAGGTACTTCTTCTGGTACGAGGTGGGGACCGGTCCCACCTGCAGGAAGCTCGACGCCAGGACGTTCAGGGGAATCACCGGGTCCGACACGTCGAGGGTGAGGGGCGCGCTGGCGGTGAGCCCGATGGCGTCCTTGGCCTGGACCACCAGGGGGAACGTGCCGGTGGCCAGAGGAACTCCCGCGATAGTGCCCGCCTGGCCCAGTGTGAGGCCGTCGGGAAGCTGCCCCGACACGATGCTCCACGTCACGGGGTTGTTGGCGTTCACCACCTGGAGGTCGATCACCTGGCTCTCGGCCGCCACCAGGTCGACGGTGCGCGCGGACAGCGCGTAGGTGAGCTCGAAGTCGGCGCCGGCCTGCTTCGGGCTGTCCATCACCACGGTGGCGGGGTTGGGCTGTCCCGCCAGGACGCCCGTCCAGTCCAGGAACTTGAAGCCGGTGCGCGCCTGCGCCTCGACCTTCGCCGTGACCCCGGGGGTGAACCACAGGTCCGGGGAGGTCGGATCGGTGATGAACACGACGGGGGAGACACCGTTGATGCCGCCGGTCACGTCCATGGCCAGCTGCCACTGGGTGCCGCTGTAGCTGGCCACCAGGGTGGTGTCCGTCATGGGCGTCACGTACGAGCGCTGGCGGAGGGCGTTGGGATCGTCCGTCCACCCCGCGAAGGGCGTCCGCACGCCGGGGCTGACGGAGTCGCCGGCCGCCGCGTCCACCTCGTGGGGCACGAAGGGGGCCGACGCATACGTGTCCGAGGGAGTCGTCACCTGCTGCCCGTCCACGGTGAGGAGCCCGCCCTGCCCGCTGTCTCCCTGGGTGGTCACGGTCACCTGGGTGAAGCGGGTGGAGAGGTGGGTGGTGACGTCCTGCCCCGCCCTCAGGATATCCACCAATGTCACGCCCGTGTGCGAGCCCCCGTACGAGTCGGAGGACGGGTTCGACTCGGCGTGGAAGACGTCGTTCGTCGTGCCTCCCGACACGAAGGGGAACGGGTCGCCGCCGTCACCGCGGTTACCGCCGGGCGGGGCCTGTCCCAGATCGTTTCTGCCGTCCGCCTGGCGGACCCGGATGGCCATGTGGGTGTCGCCGTTGATGTCGTTCGCCGGCCACCGCTGGGCCACCAGCGTCGGATCGATGTCCCACACGAGGAGCCCGGTGCCGGGCAGGTACTGGTCGAACCCGATCTGCTGGCGGTTCTCCAGGAGGAAGTACTCTCCGGAGCCATCCTGGGTGTTCACCCGGTACACGGTGTTGCTGGTCTCCACCGGCGGGAGGGTCAGCGTGCCCATGTCGGTGCCGTCGGGAATCGTGGTCACCGTCACCCAACCCAGCATCGACCTGCTCCAGGCACCCATGGGGCAAGGCGTATCGGGCGAGCTGCCGTTGCATCCCCAGTTGCCGGTGGACATGAGGTCCCAGTTGCCGTCTCCCTGGTTCCCGGGCGGGTTCCTGGTGTCGTAGAGGTCGGGGAGGCCGAAGGAGTGCCCGGTCTCGTGGGTGAACACGCCGATGGGGTTCAGCGACTGGTTGTTGCAGTCCAGCACGGGCTGGATGAAGTAGTCGTCGATCTTGATGTAGCCGCCGTTCGCGGAGGGCGTCGTCGTCGTGAACGCATGGCCGGCCGCCTGCGTCAGGTTCCACTTGTGGGACCAGATGTGCTGGTCGTCGGTGGTGTTGCCCGTGCACTCCGCCCCGTAGCTCGGTTGGATCACGGCCAGGGCGTCCACGTAGCCGTCGTCGTCGCCGGAGTTCGGGACGCCGTCGGGGCCGTCATTGTCGAACTGTCCCCAGTCGATGTTCGTGGGAAGCTGCTGGAGGAGCGAGATGATGAAGGGCCCCACCGTGCCGGCGACGAGCCCGGACTGGCCCCCCGTGGCCTGGGCCGCGGTGAGCGAGGCGCGCACCCAGTCCTGCACGTCCCCCTCCAGGGTGACGAGCCCCCCCGACACCTGGGAGTAGTACGCCGTCACCGTGCCGGGACTGGTTCCGAAGTACTTCGTGGCGATCTGATCCCTGGAATAGGGACCGCTCCCCGCGGGGGAGTCGGCGAAGAGCCCGAGAATCACCGGGATGTGGAAGGTCCCCTTCACCACCCCGTTTCGCGGCCCCAGGGAGAGCAAGGGCGCCGGCGCGCCCGAGGTGGTCTGGCGCGCGAGGAGCTGGAGCTCCCTGCGCATGCGCAGGGGACGGCCGTGGGCGAACTGGAAGGCCATGGGGTCCCTGGCCAAGAGCTCGTAGTAGGCGGCCGGGGGCCGGGTGCCGTGCATCCTGCCCAGGAGCTCGACGTCCTGGCCCGCCAGGGAGGTGGCCGCGACGCCCGCGAGGGTCGCGAGCACGCCGAGAAGGACAGGGGCACGCATGTGCCTCAGGCCCGCAGGTCCTCGCCCCGGATGCCCAGCTCGGCCCCGACGGAGCGCAGCCCTTCGATGACGTTGCCGATGTGCTCTGCGCGCTCCAGGCCGATGAGGTCGATGCCCCGCTGGACGTCCTCGCGGCTGACCCCGGCGGCGAAGGTCTTGTCCTTGAGCTTCTTGACCACGGACTTGGGCGTCAGGTCGTCGATGCCGTTGGGGCGCACCAAGCAGCACGCGAACACCAGCCCCGAGATCTCGTCGCAGGCGTACAGGGTGCGGTCCAGGTCGGTCTCGGGCTCCACGCCCGTGAAGTCCGACCGGTGCGCCAGGATGGCGTGCACCACGTCGTCCGGGTATCCCAGCTCGCGCAGGCGCTCGACGCCCTTCAGGGGATGCTCCTCCGGGTGCTTCTCCCAGTCCAGATCGTGGAGGAGCCCGGCGAGGCCCCAGAGATCCTCGTCGGCACCCCTGATACGCGCGTAGTGCCGCACCGCGGCCTCCACGGCATACATGTGCTTCCTCAGCGCCTCGTTGTCGACCCACTCCTCGAGGAGTCTGACGGCGTCGCTACGGTCGGGCATGGATCCCCCACTTCTGGGCTCGGTCGGCCGCCTCCCGCACGGCGGTGGCGTTGCTAGCTTCGCGGGGCCGCAAGGGCACGGCAAGTCGGGGGGCTCTCCCGGGGCTGCCCGACTCGCGCCGCCGGATCACGGCGGCGGTGGAGCGGGAGAACCCGGCGGAGTGGAGGGATCCCCGCGGCGGTCCGTGCCGGTGCCCGCGGGAGCCGGCGGGGGCCCCGCGGGCTGCGCCGTGACGCTCTGTCCCAGAGCGTTGCGCCACGGTCCCGCAGCTCGTGCCGCGAGGGTGAAGAGCGCCAGGGCCATCAGAACGGTGAGGGCCCCCGCCTCGCGCTCCACTCCGGTGGCGGAGTGCAGGAGGTTCCACGCTCCGCCGAAGGCGGCCCACACGGTGCCGCCCACCACCCACGACCACCCCGAGTGGCCGGCCCACCAACGCACCGACAGCACGAGAGCCACCAGCCCCACCAGAGCCGGCAGGAACGTCCGCACGTTCGCGTTCGAGGCGGCCGGCGCCCGCACCCAGAGGACGGCCAGCACCGGGACCACCAGGACCGCGAGCCCCAGCAGGCGCGTGCTCCACCGCCTGGCGATGCCCACCAGCGCGAGGGCCGGGATCGCGAGCATGGTGACGGTCATGATCACGTCGATGGGCACCTCGATGGCCCCGCCCAGCACAGGCACGGCCCTATCGAGGAGCGTGGTGGGCGGCGCCGGCACGGGGCCCCTGTTGCCCAGCCGCAGGGCCAGCCCCGTCAGCGAGAGCATCGCGCCCAGGCCGAGGCCCGCGAGAAGCACGTCGCGTCGGCCTTCGGCGCCTTGGCCGTGAGGAAGCAGCGGGACCCCGACCCGACGGCGGAGGGCGGTGAGGAGCAGCCAGAGCCCCAGGGCCAGCAGCGGGGCGACCAGGGACCCCAGCAGCACCACCACCGCGTTGATGGCCAGCCAGTTCGACCAGGGCATGGCGGTGTCGTACGAGAAGAGCCGCGAGGGAAGGCCGTTCAGAATGCTGGCCGCCATCAGGAGGGCGAGAACGCCCACCACGGCGAGGTTGGCCTTGCGTCCCAGGACGCCGTCGTCCACCAGGGGCTCGCGCCTGCGGATCACCAGCACGATGCCCAGCAGGACGAGCCCCAGGATCCAGACCGAGCACACGAGCATGAGCACCGAATCCGTGCCGAGGCGCTGGCGCTGGGCACGCCGGAACGCCTCCGGGAGCTCCACGCCGCGCCGCACCACCAGCGTCTGGTCGCCGGCAAGCGTCACCCTGACCTGCGCCGCGGCGTCTCCGGGCAGCTTCATGGCCGTGTCCGTGTAGGTCACGGTGACGTCCCTGCGGGCGGGCCGCTCGACGGCGTCGAGGCGCGTCTCCTGGAGGGTGAGGGTGTCCAGGCCGGCGGCGGCGACGGCGGAGCGGGCCAGCCTCCGGGCCTCTGCGTCCGACACCGTGTCCCCCCTGGCGGAGTCCGGCACCAGGTGGTGCGTGTCCAGCCTCGAGCCGTCGGGCCACATGCGCATGCGCCACTCTTCGGTGCGGTCCGCCACGGTGCCTCCGGTGTGCACGTAGCGCACCACCCACCAGGCGGGCGGCTCGTAGCTGTCCGCGAGCTTTGGTGCCAGGCTGTCGGCGTGCTCCTGGACGAGGAAGCGCGTCAGCCCCGTGAGCGAGTCGGACGCGGTGGTGGAGAGGCGGTGCCACGATCCGGGGTCGAGGCCGTGCGCCCTCGCCATGGAGTCCGCCGTCGCCAGCGCACGGGCGCGGGTCGCGGTGAACGGCTTGCCCAGCGTCGGAGCGGTGGGCACGAAGATCACCAGGAGGAGGACGACCACCGACACCACCGGGGCGGCCACCCGGGCCTCCCGGGTGAGGACACGCCGCGCCCCGGGGGGGAGGCGCTGCGCGGGGGGTCGGGGCGGCGCGGGCTCCCAGGCCCCGAACCTCGCCTCGTCGGGCGCATCCCGGAGCCTCCCCTGGCGAAGCCACCGCCACCCCACCGCCAGCGCCGGGGCCAGCAGCACCAGGGCGATGACCACCGCGCTGACGCGGTAGGCCGGGGCGCTCCCCGACGCGGCGAACATCCCGAACAGGAGCAGATCGTAGGTGAAGTGGGTGAGCACCGTCACCACCAGGCCCAGCCACACGAAGAGGAACCCCCAGAGGCAGGCGTCCAGGAAGATCTCGGCGCCGCGGGAGTACGCGGGCCAGGACTCGTAGTTGGAGTGGGAGAAGCCGAAGACGAGGGCGGTGCCCACCACTCCCGCCGCCATCCAGCGCCCGAAGTGCTCCCGCCTGCGCGCCCACAGGGCCAGCAGCGAGAGGGGAAGCGCCCGGAAGAGCGACTCCTCCCACACCCCGGCCTGCACCGCCGCCGCCACGCCCGAGACCCACGGCATGGGCGTGGCGATGAGGTTGGGATCGTCCACGAGCTCGGAGGGAACCCACCACCCCAGGAGGTGCCGCGTCACCAGGTAGAAGAGGGACACGTAGGCGAGGGCGAAGAGAGCCATCACGTAGCCCGACGCCACCCGCCCCGCCACCTCCCGGGTGCCGCGCTCGCGCCAGACGCTCCACCAGTCGAGGTGGCGCGGGAACGCGTGTCGGGCGACCGCCTCCGCCGCCGCCACGGTGAGGCCCACCAGGAGCGCCATGCCCACGCCGCTGACCACCGCCGACAGGATCTCCGTCGCCCGGAACGTCAACGGCGACGTGGCGGTGTCGTAGCCGAACCAGCTTCCCGGAATCTGGTTGAGCGCCGACGCCGCCACGAGGACGCCGATCACGCCTCCGAGCAGGAGCGCCGGCCTCCACCGCACCGAGCCCTCCAGCCCGTAGTGGCGGAGCACCAGGACACCGAGGATGAGGAAGCCCACCATCCCCACCCCCTGGGCGATGAGGGCCAGCAGGTTGTTGGCCGAGCGCATCGCGCTGTACCGGCGGTTGAACGACTCCGGGATGACCACGTAGGGGTGGGCCTCGGACGGCGTATCGCCGGCGATGACCACGTCCATGCGTATGGGGGCTTCGGCGATGCGTCGGCCCCGGCGCTCGAAGGTGTAGGTGCGGTCCACGCGGCCGCTGGCCTGCTTCGTGTCGTACGACGACGTCACCAGACGCCAGCGGGTGGTATCCTCCCGGAGCCATGTCGCGATCACGCCCTCCGCCATGGCCAGTCCGGCGGAGTCCGTCACCTCCGGCCGCTTGTCGGCCTCGGCGAAGACCCTGCGGAAGCCCACGACACGGCCGTCGGTGGCGAAGTCCACCCGCGCCTCGTGAGGATCCTGGGGCAGGAACGCGCGCACGCTCCAGACGTAGAGCGCCACGTCCCTTCCCCGGGCCAGCGCCTCGAGGCTGTCCCGCCCGCCTCCGGCGAGATCCACGTACGTCTGGAGGCGGTCGTTGGCCTCGAACCGGACGGCCCTGCGCGCCCCTGCCGGCGCCAGCTCGTGCACGCGGAAGAACGAGTCGGCGCGCGCCAGCGCGGCCTGGCGCGTGAGCCGCTGCCCCAGCGTGAGGAGGGGCATGGCCCTGGGGAAGAGCCACAGCGCGGCACCCGCCGCCACCACCCCCACCACCCCCAGCCAGAGGCCGGGATGGCGCAGCCGCGCGGGGCCGCTCACCGCACCCCCACGGAACCGCTCACCGGATCACTCCAGGCGCCGCCCATGCGAGCATGATCGGGCCGGCGGCCCCGGGGGCGCAAGCGGGTACGGGGGCCGTCCTCCCCGCGGTGCGCACGCCCCGGCGTCGCCGGGGCTTCTCCGGGCACGGCCGGGCGGCCCCCACCTCGAGGCCGGACGCTCACACCCGCGACGACGGGCACAGATGCGACACGGCGCACGCCTCGCAGCGCGGCTTGCGCGCATCGCAGACCCGGCGGCCGTGCCAGATGAGCAGATGCGAGAGCATGGTCCAGCGCTCCCGGGGAAAGAGATCCATGAGGTCCCGCTCGATCTTCTCCGGAGTGCGCTCCGCCGTGAACGCCAGCAGCGTGGACAGGCGCTTCACGTGGGTGTCCACCACCACGCCCTCGTCCACCCCGAAGGCATTTCCCAGGATGACGTTGGCCGTCTTGCGTCCTACGCCCGGCAGGACGGAGAGCTCCGCCATGGTTCCCGGGACCTCGCCGTCGTGCTCCTCCACCACCCCGCGGGCGAAGCCGATGATGTTCTTCGCTTTGTTCCGGAAGAAGCCCGTGGAGCGGATGATCTCCTCCACGTCCTCTTGGCGTGCCGCGGCCAGCGCGCGGGCGTCGGGATAGCGGCGGAACAGCCCCGGGGTCACCATGTTCACGCGCTCGTCGGTGGTCTGCGCCGACAGGATGGTGGCCACGGCGAGCTGGAAGGGGTCCACGAAGTCGAGCTCGCAGTGGGCCTTTGGGTACTCTTCGGCCAGCAGCTCGTAGACCTCGGCCGCGCGCGCGGTACGGGCCTTCTTCGACTCCCTGGGCATGACGTCAGATCCTCTCGTAGGGGAGCGTGGAAGGGGTGGGCTCCGAGGGGTCGGGGCGGGCGGGCCCATCCACCGGCGTGCCGGGCTCGGCCCGCACGTGCGCGAAGAGCCGGGCCACCAGCTTCAGCACCTCGCCGGCGGCCACGAAGGAATACAGCTCCTCCAGCTCGCCTCCGGGAAGCGTCGTGGCGAAGTCGGGGCCCCGGGAGCGGATGGGGGTGTCGAGCCAGTCCGCCGCGTCGGCCCACGGAGCCTCGGGAACGGGTACCACCGCCAGCCCGGGGCGGTCGTCGCGGAGGCCCGCGGTCAGCAGCACGTGCAGCATGTCGGCCTCGCCGAGGCACCAGAAGAACCCGTCCACGGCCTCGGCGGGCTCGTCGGGCGAGGGCCGGATCCAGAAGAGGTTCCGGGGGAGCTGCGCGTAGCCGGCGCGAGCCGGGACCTCGAGCACGCCGTTCCCGGAAGCCTGGTCGGCCGGGTCGCCTCCTACTCCCTCGCCCTCCACCAGCGCCCGCGCCGTCTCCTCGCTCACCAGGAGCGGCCTGGCCCCGCTCCGCGCGAAATGGAAGGCGTGGTAGAGGAGGAGCGCGTAGTCGTACGTCGCCTGGGGTCCCACGCGCTCGGTGCCCCCCGGCTGGATCCGGCGCAGGAACGAGCCCACGGCTTCCAGCGTCACGAAGGCACGTCGGTCCACCGGATCCACCCCGGCGCCCTCGGCCGCCGAGGCCACGACGGACGTGAACTCCGCCGCCGCGTCGGCGTCGGGAAACGCCAGCTCGAAGGGGGTACGCCGGAGAAACGCATCGTGGAGGGCCATGGGACGTTGAACCTAACAGCCCGACGGGGTCGAAAGCGCGCCGCGCGGGATCACCCGGCGCCGTCCTCCACCCGCTCGGCTTCGGCCTCGCTCTCCATCACCACCGGCCGATAGGTCCCGAAGAGCCGCTTGGCATCCCCCCACCAGCTCCGCTTCCGCACCAGCACCAGCTCCAGCGACTCCTGGTCGCCTTCCACGCCGTCGACCCACACGAAGTGGACGTCGCCCAGCTCCTCCGGCTTCGTCACCCGGTAGCGCACCCCGTACCACGTCAGCTCCAGCGACGGGGCCGCGTCGAAGTCCTCCGCACTCCACGGCTGCTCCACGTAGTAGCTCCCCTCCACCTTGAAGACTCCCCCGCCCAGCTCCTCGCCGCGCTGCCAGTACCAGGGGTCGAAGTCCTGGCCTTCGTCGCGCTTGAACGTCTCGTCCAGGGCGTAGTCCACCCCTTCCAGGGCGTCCTGCCGGGCCAGCGACTCCAGGTGGTGGCGCAGCTCGTGGGTGAGGGTCTCCCACAGCTCGCCCTCCCAGTCGAAGTCCGGGTCCTGGCGGGCGAGGCTCCGGAAGGATCCCCAGAACAGGACCACCACGGAGCGCGTCGTTTCGGGACCGCCGTAGTCCGAGGCGTACGACTCGGTGTCGCAGTGACCCATGGTGTAGATGTCGGGAAGCGTCGGATGGGGCACGGCTTCCCGACTGACGACGACGCCGTCCACGCCCTCCTTGAACTCGTCGGGGATGGCGTCGTAGGCCTCGGTGGCCGCTCGCTGGAACTCCTTGAACTTCACCGAAGTCCACCGTGCGATGGTCGGCGTCGTTTCGGTACGTGCCGGCGGCTATGGCGCGGCCCGTGCGCGGGGGAGGCGCCGTTCCCTCCCCCTCCGCTCCCCGCTCCCCGCCCTTTCGTCAGTCCTCCTGCGGCTGCCCCACGCCTTCCTTCAGGTGGCGCGCCATCCAGCCGTTGGCCAGCACCAACACCACGAGGACCGCACCCCACTGGATGAGCACCGTGCCCACGTTGCCGGGGGAGAAGAGCGTCCACGTGGCCTTCGCGTTGGCGCCCCGGGCGCTCCACAGCCACCACACCATGAGGACGACGGACTCCACCACGATGAAGCGCATCACCCAGTCCCACCACGCGCCGATGCGCAGGTCGGAGCCGGCGTGGTTGATGTACGTCTCCCGCCACTTCTTCACTCCCGACCTGAGCACTGCGAAGGCGAAGAAGAACCCGGAGAGCATGAGGCCGACCCCCCAGACCCAGTCCTGGTTGTGGAAGAAGTCGATGTTCAGAGCCGACGGGATCCCGAAGAGCACGCCCGCCGTGCCCACCAGGGCGATGGCGCGGCCCCGGGTCATGCCCAGGTCCATGAGGACCCGGGCCGCGAGCTCGATCATGGACACGAGGCTCGTCCACGCGGCGAAGAGCAGCGCCAGGAAGAAGAGCGCCATGAAGAGCCGCCCCGCCGGGATGTGCGCGAACAGCTGCGGGATCCAGATGAACGTGAGGCCTTCGTTGCCGGCGCCCACGATCTGGCTCGCGGCCCCGGGCATGACGGAGAACACCGTGCACAGCACCATGATGCCCGCCAGCAGGGAGATGGAGTTGTTGCCGAAGCCGATGACGAAGGCGTTCAGCGACGTGTCCTCCTTGCGGCGCATGTAGATGGCGTACGTCGTGACGAGGCCCCACCCCGCCCCGGTGTCCCAGGCGTTCTGCGTCAGGGCCTGGAGCCAGATCCGGTAGTCGCCGAGCTGCTTCAGGTGCGGCGTGAACAGGAACGCCAGCCCCTTCTCCGCCCCCGGCAGCATGACGGCCCGGACGGCGAGAACCACGACGAGCACGATGAGGCTCGGCATGAGGATCTTGGCGGCGGTCTCGATCCCCCTCACGCCCTTCGAGACTACGAAGATGCCCAGCGCCATGGCGCACACATGGGTGATGAGCGCCTGCGGGTGGGAGTTGAAGCTGTTCCAGAACGCTTCGGGGACCTTCCCCGGGATCTCGCCGGTGAGGCTGGCCACGAAGAAGCGGATGGTCCAGCCCATGACCACCGAGTAGTAGAACATGATGGCGGTGGCCACGAAGGCGACCCACGCGCCCATCCACGCGAACTTCGGCCCCAGCGTCTTGATGAAGGCGCCGACGGGCCCGTAGCGCGTCCCCTTGCCGATGGCGAACTCGACGATGAGCAGGGGGACCGACCACGCCATGAGGAACACGGCCCACGCCACCAGGAACGACCCCCCACCGTTGGTGGCGGCGATGCGCGGGAATCGCCAGATGTTGCCGGTGCCCACGGCCATTCCGAGCATGGCCAGGAGCATCCCCCACCGTGAGCTGAAGACCTCGGACTTACTGGTGCTGGAGGACAAGACGCTCTCCCCGTGGTCTGGACGCTGAAAAAGCCCCGCCCCCGGAGGCGGGCTCCGGAGGCGGGGGAGAGTATACGGAGGTGTGGCCGAGGAGGCTACGCCGCCTCCACCTCCGATGTGCAGAACGGGCACCGCGTCGCCTTCAGCGGAATCGACGACGTGCAGAACGGGCAGTCCCTCGTGTCGGGCGGCGGTGGCGGCGCCGCCTCCTCCTTCCGCTTCAGCTGGTTGATGCCGCGCACCAGCAGGAACACCGCGAACGCCACGATGGCGAAGCTCACCACGGCGTTGATGAACACGCCGACGCTGAGGGTGACGGCCCCCGCCTCCTTGGCCGCCGCCAGCGTCTCGTAGGGGCCGCCCGGCGTTCCGCCCCGGAGCACGACGAAGATGTTCTGGAAGTCGACGTTGCCCACCAGCATGCCCAGGGGCGGCATCAGCACGCCGTCGACGAAGCTCTTCACCACCGTGCCGAAGGCGCCCCCGATGATGATGCCCACCGCCATGTCCACGACGCTGCCCCGAACCGCGAACTCCTTGAACTCCTTGACGAGACCCATGCGTGCCTCCTGGGGAAGGTTCATTCGCCCCTTCTCAGCGCCCCGCCATGCGCTCCCGCAGCCACCCCACCACCTTGTCCGTCGCCACCCGCACCTGCTCCAGTGAGTCCCGGTCGCGGATGGTGACCGTATCGTCCTCGTTGGTCTGCCCGTCCACCGTGATGCACCACGGTGTGCCCGCCTCGTCCTGGCGGCGATAGCGTCGTCCGATGGAGCCCGCCGCATCATAGAACGACGGAACCGAGGCCTTGCGCAAACCCTCGTGCAGCTTGGTGGCGATCTCCGGCAGCCCGTCCTTCTTCACCAGCGGGAAGACCGCCGCCTTCAGCGGGGCCAGCCTCGGGTCGAGGGACAGGACCACCCGCTCCTCCCCCTCCACCACCTCCTCGCGATACGCGTCGGTCAGCACCACCAGCAGCGTGCGATCCACCCCCATCGACGTCTCGATGACGTAGGGGACGTAGCGCTCGTTGGTGGCGGCGTCGATGTACTCGAGCCTCTTTCCCGAGTGCTCCTGGTGCCGGGAGAGATCGAAGTCCGTACGGTTGTGGATACCCTCGAACTCCTTCCACCCGAAGGGAAACTCGTACTCGATGTCGAAGGCGAGCTTGGCGTAATGGGCCAGCTCCTCCTCGGTGTGTTGATGGAAGCGCAGCTTCTCGGCCTTGATGCCCAGCCCCGCGTGCCACGCCATGCGATCGGCCTTCCACCGCTCGAACCACTCGTCGTCGGTGCCGGGCTTCACGAAGAACTGCATCTCCGCCTGCTCGAACTCGCGGGTGCGGAAGATGAAGTTCCCCGGCGTGATCTCGTTCCTGAACGCCTTGCCGATCTGGGCGATGCCGAAGGGCACCTTCTGGCGCGCCGTCCCCTGGATGTTCAGGAAGTTGACGTAGATCCCCTGTGCCGTCTCCGGCCGCAGGTAGATGGCGGCGGCATCCTCCTCCACCGGCCCCATGAACGTCTTGAACATGAGGTTGAACATACGGGGGGTACCGAACGCGTTCCGGGTTCCGCACGTGGGGCACTGGCCGCCCTCGACCTCGGGCAGGTCCGCCCGGAAGCGCCGGTGGCAGCTCGAGCACTCCACCAACGGGTCGGTGAAGCCCTCCACGTGCCCCGACGCCTCCCAGACACCGGGGTGCATGAGGATGGCGGCGTCGAGCCCCTCGATATCGTCCCTCTGGTGGACCATGGCGCTCCACCAGAGGGCCTTGAGGTTGTTCTTGAGCTCGACGCCCAGGGGCCCGTAGTCCCACACCGAGCCCGTGCCGCCGTAGATCTCCGAAGACTGGAAGACGTAGCCGCGCCGCTTGGTGAGCGACACGAGCTTGTCCATGAGGTCGCCGCTAGCCATGCATCCCTTGCCCTGCGGGGAGTTTTTCCCTTGACTGAGAAGGCGCGAAAATTACCCGGGGCCGGGGACGGGGACAACGCCCACGGCGCTCCGTGCCACCGAACCCTCCGCGCCGGAAACGGGTACCACGGCCGGACATCATTCATGAGCCCGGGCCCGGGGACGGCCCCGAGCCAGACTGCGAGCCAAGGCATGCTGAACTTCACCGAGCGCGCGCGCGATGTCGTGCGCTCTTTCCTGGATCAGGGCGCGGACGAGCTGGACGCGCTGCGCGTTTCCGTGGTGCCCGGAAGCCCCGTGGCGCCCCGCTTCGAGCTCACGCTGGTGGGCCTCGCCGAGCGGCACGAGGACGAGCGCGAGATCGACGGTCCCGGCTTCCCGATCCTCGTCAAGGAAGCCGACGCGTCCCGTCTCGAGGGCGCGACGGTGGACTTCGTCGAGCGGGTCAACGAGAGCGGGTTCGAGGTGCGCCCCGTACCCGGCGCGTTCAACGGCAACGGAACGCGCCCGGCGGCCGCCGCCCCCACCGGCGTCATCGCGGAGCGGGTCAAACAGGTGCTGGACGACCAGGTCAACCCCGCCATCGCGTCGCACGGGGGCATGATCTCCCTCGTCGACGTGAAGGACACCGAGGTCTACGTGGAGATGAGCGGAGGGTGCCAGGGATGCGCGCTGTCGCGCATGACCCTCCGGCAGGGCGTGGAGCGGATGCTCAAGCAGGCGATCCCCGAGCTCACCGCCGTCCACGACGTGACGGACCACGCCTCCGGAGCCAGCCCGTACTTCCAGAACCAGTGAGTCGACCGGGGCCGTGCGGCGGGGATCTCCTCTGGTCCTCCTGACGGCCGTGGCGCTGGCCGGGGCGGGGCTCGCGGCGCCGAGCGCACGAGCCACGGCCCAGGCGTGCGCCCGCCCGTGCGTCGGCCCGAAGCGTGGCGCCATCCTCGCCGCTGGGGGAGGGGACCTCGGTCCTGCCATCTACGAGGATTTCCTCAGGTTGGCCGGAGGCCCGAACGCGCACATCGTGCTCATCCCGACGGCGGGCGCCGAGGACGGATCCCACGACGCCTGGACGGCCCTGGACGCGTTGCGCGAGGCCGGCGCGGAGCGCATCGAGGTGGTCCATACGCGCAACCGGAGGATCGCCGACCTGCCGGGCTTCGTCGCACCCCTCCGGGAGGCTACGGGGGTGTGGATCTCCGGCGGGCGGCAGTGGCGTCTGGTGGACGTGTACCTGAACACGCTGACCCAGAAGGAGCTCCAGAGGGTGCTCGACCGGGGAGGCATCATCGCCGGGAACTCCGCCGGCGCCTCGGCTCTGGCCTCGTTCCTCCTGCGCGGCTCGCCGACGGGCAACGGCGTGGTGGTGGATCCCGACCACGATACGGGATTCGGGTTCCTGCGCGGGGTCGCCATCGACCAGCACCTGAGCCAGCGGGGGCGCGAGCAGGACCTCATCAAGGTGCTTCAGGACCACCCCGAGCTCCTGGGCATCGGTGTCGACGAAGGCACCGCACTGCTCATCACGGGCGACCAGGCCACGGTGATCGGGCGCGGCCGCGTCGCCATCTACGACCACACCGACCCCCTCACCCTCATCCCCCTTCGCTACCTGGGCCCCGGGGACGTCTACGACCTGGGAGCACGGCAGGTGCTGCTGGACCAGGCCGGCAGCGTCGGCGATGGAGGGTGAGGACGGACCGCGCCGGCAGCCCGTACGAGTGCGCCCCTCTCCACGACCGGCACCCAGCGACGGCGACGGTACCCGAGCTCAGTAGTAGATGACGCTGTTGCTGCCACCAAACCGCGGGTTCACCACGTTGTTGAAGATGGACCCGAAGCGGTACTCGAGGCCCACCGATGCGTTGTAGGTGAACGTGGTGTAGAGGCGCCGCAGATGGAGCAGGATCTGCTCGTCGGTGACCCCGTTCGCCGATAGATAGATCTGGTCGTGGACCCACGTGTAGTACGCGAACGCCCTAATGGAGAGGCCCTTGAAGATCCGGACCTTCAGGTTTCCATCGAGACTCACGTGGTACAGGCTCGTCTGCGGCACCAGGTGGGCCCAGGTCAAAGACGTCGACCACTGCCCCCACTGCTGGATCAGCTTGAGGGTGCCGCTCAGTGACCCCTGCAACCGGGTTTCGGCGTCCTTCTCGTAGATCGTACGCTGCTTGTACCTCCAGTGACGCGGCCCCAACACGTACTGGAAGGCCAGGGAGCGACGGCTCGACTGCGCGTACGGGAAGACGTCGTACTCCACGCCCGGTTGGAACGCCCAGACCAGGCTCTCGTTGTACGAGTCCGACGCGCCGACGCCGGTCCTGGCACCGACGGCCCACTGGCCGCCGACGCTGCGCACTGCCGAGGCGTCCACCTCCCAGCTGGGTTGGGACTCGCTGTAGGTGGTGTCGGTGAGGATGTACTTCTGGTCGTACAGGGAGTAGTCGAAGCCCACCCTGAGCTTCCACGCCTGCGTGGTGCGGCTCGCCGTCACCGTCCCGTAGTAGTTGGCTTGCTTGTAGGACGATTCCCCGTACAGGTACGTGTCTCCGCTCAGCGAGAACACCCAGTAATTCCAGGGATCCTTCCGTGCGGATGTCGCCGGGGAGCGTGCCGCGCCGGAAGGCGGCCCGCCGGGCCTTCCCGCCCCCCCCGGAGACCCGTAGCTGACGCGGAGCTGCTGCGCCGCCTCGGTCTGTGCCAGGTAGCGCACCAGCCCCAGCTTCATCTTCTCCGCGATGGCCCTGCGCTGTTCATCCATGGTTGCCGTGGCCGGCATGTTCACCACGAGGCTGTCTGCCTGGCCCTCGAAGACACCCAGCCCGATGAATGCCACGCGGTACTGCTCCCCGCCTCCACCCGTGGTCTGCTGGGTGATGAGGACATGCACGTCGGCCTCCGTGCGGTCGCGCACCCAGTTGACGTAGGGGATCTGGCGGCGGAAGAAGTCGAAGGCAGTCGAACCGTTGCAGGCGCCGTACTGCGGGCAGTCGAAGAAGACCCGGATGGTCGCCTTGGGCGGCGTCACGTTCTTCTGTGCCGCGAGCGGAGCCGCAGCCATCGCCGCCATCGCCGTCACCACGAGCACCCGACACACGCATCCTGACCTCATGCCCACACCTCCCACCGTCGAGTTCGCAGATACCGCGCGGCAAGGGGAGGGCGCACGGTAGCGACAATATGCGTGCAGAACGCGCGAGAGGGGGAAGAGTCGCGCCCGGGAAGCCGGGTCCGCTACACCGGGTTGCCCGCAGGGTTCCCGCAGCCGCAGCCGCGCCAGGTCGGGACGCGGTGGTCCGCGATCCACCGGGATGCGCCGTGGAATCCCGGAGAATCCTCGCGGAGGAGTCGGCGACCTGTTAGCGGAAGCCCGCCTGCCGTATGCGCTTGAAGAGCGCAGTCGTCAGCTGCTCCGTCGTCACCTTGTCCAGCGCGCCGAGAGAGTCCAGCGCTGCCGTGATCCGATCCACCCTGCTCCACATCTCGGTGCCCAGCTGTTTGCTCGTGGGCACCGCCTCGAGCACGGGGTCGCGCGACACGCCGCCGGCGGCCGGCTCGTAATCGATCTGTGACTGGTTGGCCACCAGGAATTGATGCAGGTTCAGCGAGGCGTTCACCAGATCGTCCATGAGGGAATACGCCGCCTGCCGGCTCTGGCGGGTGGCGGCGAATCCGGAGTCGGCCCGCTCGAGGAGCATACGCGCCGTATCACCCGTGATTCCTTCGTGCTGCAACTGCCTGACGTACTCCTCGTGGAAGACCGTGGCGTCCACGGCGCGCACCGTATCCACGAAGGCCCGGATACCCTGCCAGTACGCGCGGATGCCGCCGTATCTGCCGGCGTTCGCCATGTAGATGCCCGCGAGCCACTGACTGTCCGGCTCGGCGCCGAGGCGGAAGCCCGCCTCCATGTCGCTCAGGTGCGCGATGGTGGCCGACAGGGCCGCGTTGCCGATGTCCCGCATCCGCGGCAGAAGTGCCGCCGGGATCACCGGAAGCGTGACCCTGGCCTGCCCTGCTTTCAGCTGCCCGGCCTGCGTCGCAGCATCGCGGGCCTGATACCACTGCCATCCGTACCAACCGCCGCCGGCCAGAGCGGCCACGACCACGATCCCCCCGAGCGTTCGCAGCGGGGAGCGCCTCTTCACCCGTCGGGGCGGCGAGGGGCGGTTGCGGGGAGTCGGGCGCGCCCGAGTCGGACGATCGGGACGTGGAGGAGGCGCGCGGCCGGCCCTGCGCTCCGCTTCCTCGGGCGGCGCGGCCTGGCCGGAGTCGAACCGCATGGCGCCGTCATCCGCCCCCGCCTCGCCGCCTTCGTCTCCGCCTCTCGCCATCCAGGCCGTGGGAGACTCCAGCGTGAGGTCCGAGGAGGGTTGCTCCAGATCGAGAGCACCACCGGCGTCCGACGCCTCGGGAGGCCGGCCTTCCAGCACGTCGGATCCCTCCAGGGAGAGCGGACCCTCTGCTGCCGGCGGCTTCGGTACCTCCGGAGGCGGCTCGGCAGCAGCGGGCTCGCCGGCGCCGGCCGGGGGAGAACCGACGTCGGTGAAGGTCAGGTCGAGCTTCAGGTCGTCCGTCTGGGGAGCCGGCGGCTCGGATCCCGCTGCGGAGGAGTCCCCGGATCTCTCGATTTCGTCCTCCGCCCCCTCGGCCGCCTTCGCTCCCTTGCCGGTGCCGGCTTCGCCGCTCCCGGAGATGAACTCATCGGAGAGGTCGAAGACCGGGGGAGCTTCCTCGGGCTCGGACGGGGCGATGTCCCCGGGCTCGGCGGCCGCGCTGTCCCGGGGCGGCGGCGCGGACTCCGCCGCGGGCTCCGCCGGCTCCTCGGGGACCACAGGGGGCGGTGGCGCGACGAACCCCTCCTCCGTGGCGTCACGGGAGAGGGTGTGGAAGATCTCGTGGGACGAGGCCGGGCCCCAGCGGTCCGCCTGTGCGTCGTAGAGCTGTGTGTCGGGTCCGATGGCACCCAACCCGATACGGAGCGCGAGAGCATCCACGCTCGGGATGGGCACCTCGTTACCCTGGGAGTCGATGTATGCGAAGCGCATCGCCAGGGGGCTGTGTGGTAGGGGTCTGCCTCGGTCCTATTTTGAAGTCTAAGCCGATCTCAACCGTGCGGCCACCATGTCGCCCGCGACAACCCGGAGCCGGTTCGGCGGGATCGAAAGGGCCGTACCTTTCCACGCCACCCCCCCGAGGGACGTGGCCGCCCTCTCCAGCGGGACAGCCCATGTCTCGACATCGCCTCGTCCTCGCTGCCGTGCTCGTCGTCGGCGCGTGCGCCCCCGGCGATGCCCTCCCCCGGGGTCACGCCGGCGGCGGCTCCCCGGCCGGCACCGTCATCGGCCCCATCGAGCCCCAGGAGTTCCAGGTCCTCGCGCGCCTCGACGTGGGCAGGCGCCCTCGTCAGATCGTGTTCACTCGGGACGGTCGCGCAGCCTATGTGGCGGTGGCCGGCTCGGGACGCGTGGTACGGATGGACGTCGTCGGGCTGAAGGTCACCGGCCGGTGGAAGGTGCCCGGAGCACCCACCGGACTGTTCGTGACCCCGGACCAGAAGAGGCTCGGCGTGTCCCGCTTCGGGACGTCGGGGATCCTCGTGTACCGCCTTGCCGACCACGCCCTGGTGGACTCCCTCGCCACCCCTGCCGGCCCATCTTTCTTCGCGGGCCCCTATGCTCAGAACACGTGGTTCTTGGCTGCGGCACGCGCGGACCGGGTCGTGGACATCGACGGAGCGCACCTTGAGACGCGGTTCACCATCAAGACGGGCCGGTGGCCCTCCACACCTGCGGCCACCCGCGACGGACTCGAGGTGTTCACGCCGGAGGTCGATGACGGCACGGTCTCGATCTTCGATCTGGAGAAGGGCCGCACGGTGGGACGGGTGGCCGTGGGACATCACCCCGGCGGCGGTACCGTGCTTTCCGACGGCACCACCTACGCCGGCGCCGTCCGGGGAGAGGACCGGGTGGCTTTCATCAGCGGTGTCTTCTACCGCCTGGAGGAGGAGATCCACAGGGGCATCGGGGACGCGCCCGCTTCCGTGCTCATGGCACCCAGAGGAAGGGTCGCGTTCGTCAACAACCTTCGCAGCGACGACATCTCCATCCTCTCGGTGAAAGACCGGAAGGTGGCGACGCGGGTCCGGGTGGGCGGGAGCCCCGTGGCCATGGCGGCTACCCCCGACGGCTCGGAGCTCTGGGTCTCGTGCGCGGGCCCAGGCCAGGTCTGGGTCCTGAGCATCCCGGTGCGACTGCGATGAGCGGCGCGTGGGGCGCCCCCCAGCGAGGCCACCCCACGCGCGCGGCCTCAGCGATCTCCGGACCTGGCCGTCGGCGGATAGTACACGCGCTGGAACTCCCCACCTCCCCTGGAGCCGCCCCTCATGGAAATGTCCACGTCCACGATCAGCCGGGCGGCGTCGAAGGCCGGCTCGAAGGTCTCCCGGATGCTTCCGCCGTCGGAGACCGAGCGGGTCACCACCAGTCGATCGTCGCTCCACTGGGCCTTGGCCTCCAGCGTCACGTCCTTATCGACCTTGCGCTTCACGGTCTTCCCGAAGGGAAGGACCCAGGGCTCCTCCCCCGGATAGGTGAGCGTCGCCGTCGAGTCGGTGAGGACGACGTCCAGCGTCGCCTCCCGGTCCATCACCAGCCTCCGGGTGGCCTGCATGGCCGCCGGGTTGGTCCGGGCGCCGGAAGGAGCTCCGCCGCGGCCGCCGTATCCACCCCTGCCGCCCATGCCACCGCCGAAGCCGCCACGCCCGCCGAAGCCGCCCCGTCCACCGAAACCGCCACCCTCGCCGCCTTCACCACCCTCACCGCCCTCACCGGGCTCGCCACCCCTCTCTCCGCCCGGTCGGCCCGGCCGGCGGAACATGGTGTCCGGGTTGGCGCTCTCCTTCGTGTTGAGGACCCAATGGCCGGTGAGCCGACTCTGGCGTACCGGCGTGATCTGGGAGATATGGCGGATCCCCCCGCCGCACCCGGTGGTGAGAACGGCGGTCGCGCCCAGCGCCAGCACCGCAAACAGGACGCTCTTCTTCACGAAACGACTCCGGAGAATTGTGAATTCTGACGGTTGATACGTCATGCGTCTGGCTTGATAACACCTCGAATGGTCCTACGTTCGCCGACGGCAGCCCACCCGCCACTCGGGGCGGTGGGTCGTCGCGGCCGCGGGGCGCGGGCCGCCCGGCGCCACCTCACGCCCCGAGGCCCGTGCGTGCCACCAGCGTGGCCAGGTCCGGCACCTCCAGGTCTGGTACCGCTGTTGCCGGAGACGTGGCCCCGCTCCCGCTCCTGCCCGCGCGGCGGTTGACCCACACGCAACGGAAGCCCAGCGCGGTGGCAGGCCCGATATCGTGGAACAGGCTCTGGGCGACGTGCAGCACCCGCTCCCGGGGGAGATCCAGCCGCCGCAGCACCTCGTCGAAGTGGGCGCGGGCGGGCTTGTAGCTGCGCAGTTGCTGCGCCGTGACCACCGCCGAGAACGTCACCTCCAAGCGCCTGGCGGTACCGGCGAAGAGGTCGTCGTCGACGTTGGACACCACGGCCAGCCGGTATCGCCGGGCGAGAGCGCGCAACGCGGGTACCGTATCGGCGAAGGGCGGCCACGACGGCACCGAGGCTGCGAACGCGCCGACCTCACCCGGGGAGGGCCGGAAGCCGAGCTCGGCGCCGAAGGCCCGCATCACCTCCTCGAGCACGCTCCGGTAGCTGCGAAACCGGCCCACCTGGATGCCGGATTCCAGCCGGGCGAATCGCTCCAGCGCCGCTTCGGCACCGCCGGCGTCGGCGCCGTGAGCCGCGAGCACCGGCGAGAGAGCCTCCAGGATCCCCCGCTCCCAGTCGACGAGGGTCCCATAGCAGTCGAAGGTGAGGGCCTCGAAGGAGCCGAAATCCATCATGTGTGGGAAACCTCCTCTCTGGTGGGGAGTCTCGGATGTTGCGAGCGCGTTCGAGCGGCGGTGCAGAGACGATGGCGGCGAGCGTCTCGCGGTCGCGCCCGCGGCCCGGTCCGCGGGAACGACGCCGACTGTCACAGTCCGCCCACCTCACTCGTTCTCCATGCGACGACGACCCCGGGGTTATACCGTGGGTAGAATACTCCTTGGATCCCCGCGTGCCCCCCGGGGCCCCGGGGGCCGGTGGGCTCTCACCATGACGACCACGTGGAATTCGACGCCACGTTCGACGAGATCTATCCGCGTCTGGTGCGCTATTGCCATCGCCTGACGGGAGATCGTGACGCCGCTGAAGATGCGGCCCAGGAGGCCATGGTGCGCCTGTTCACCCACGCGGTGGAGGGACCTGTGCCCGCTCTGAGAGCGTGGGCCTTCAAGACCGCCACGCACCTGGTCCGGGACCGGTACCGCGTCGACAAGAACCGGCGCAGGCTGCTCCAGGAGCGCCCGGTGGCACCGGCGCGCACGGAGGATCCCGACAGATCCCTGGAGCGCCGCGAGGACGAGGCCAGGGCGCGGGCGGCGCTGGAGGCCCTGTCGCCCCGGGATCAGGAGATGCTGCTCATGCGGTTCGAGGGGTTCAGCTACAAGGAGATCGCCGGAGCCGTGGACGTGGCCTCCACCTCCGTGGGGACTCTGCTGGCGCGGGCCGAGCGCCGTTTCCACCAGGCCCTGACAGGGGCGGAGGACGAGGCATGACGGGCGTGGACCACCTGGACGAAGCACTTCTCACGGCTCTGAGGGATGGTGTGGCCGCGCCCGCCGACGAGAGTCGGGGCCGAGCCCATCTCGACGCATGTGTCGAGTGCCGGGATCGCCTGGCGGCACTGGAGCAGCGCCGGACGACGGTCGCCGCCGGCCTCGCATCCCTGGACACGAGCTTCGATCTCGAGTCCGCCCGGGCCGCGGTGCGGGCCGGTGCCTTCCCCTTCCGGAAGCGAACCCACCGAGCGGCGTGGGCCCGCGCCGCCGGTGCGGTGCTCTTTCTGGGCGTGGCCACCGCCGCCGCTGCCCTGCCCCGCTCCCCGGTCCGCCATTGGCTGAGCCAGATCGTGCACTCCCGGACCACGGCGGTGCCGGCCCCGGACTCTCAGGCCGCCGGGCCCGCGGCAGCGGCGGAGACGACGGGGGTGCGCCTGGACGTGCCCTCAGGGCCTCTGCACGTCGTCCTCGGCGACGTGACCGCGGGCACCGAGATCAATGTCCGCTGGGTACCCGGCAGCGAGGCGGCGATCCTGGCGCCCCTGGGAAGCCGCTTCACGTCCGCCACCGGCCGACTCGAGGCGCGGCCCGCACCCGGGCCCGTGCGGGTGGAGCTCCCCCGCGGGGTGGTGCCCACCACGCTGGAGGTGGGCGGCCGGGTCTACCTGGCGCGGACCCTCGAGGGGCTGACGGTCTCCGGACCCGTGGTGCGCCGGGACGACGACGGCGTCGTCTTCCGGACGCCGGATCGGTGAGCATCCGAGCCATGGCGCCCCGACGCGTCGCGTCCCCGTCCCGCTTCCTCGGCCTCGCTCTGGCGGCCCTGGCCCTGGCGGCCGGCTTCGGTCCCGTGACGGCGCAGGCGGTGGAGGAGGGGGGCTCGGTGTCCGGTACCGTGCGGGGCACCTTCCAGGGAACGGTGACGCCTCTTCCCAACGCCACCGTCGACGTGTGGGGGCCCGGCCTGAGGCGCAGTGCCGTCGCGGACAGCCTCGGCCACTACGAGATCGGGGGGCTTCCCGCCGGTGCCTTGCGCCTGCGGGCCAGCCACCCGGGACACGCGCCGGTCACGGTGTACGTGATGGTGCCGGCCGACGCGGCCGTCATGGTGGATCTGGAGCTCGCGGTGCGTCCGCTCCAGCTCCCGCCCGTGAACGTCACGGCCGAAGTCCAGGCACCCGATTCGGTCACGCCCGCCGCGGATGCGGCCCGGGAGGGGCGGGTGGCCGCCGTCGCCCTCCAGACCGGAGCGGGATTCGCGGACGCCGGACTCGCGGAAGCCGTCCAGAGCATGGGGGGCAACGACCCGTCCAAGCCCAGCGACGTGCTCTTCATGCGCGGCTCCACCACGGACATGAAGCTGGTGCTCCTGGACGGCGCTCCCGTGTACACGCCCTTCCACGTGGGCGGTCTCATGAGGAGCTTCGACCCCGACGCCCTGGGACGGGCGGATCTCCTGGTGGGGGGTGCGCCGGCGCGCTACGACGGCGGCCTCAGCTACATCCTCGACCTCCAGACCCGTCGGCCCCGCCGCGACCGACTGCACGCCTCTGGTTCCCTGGACCTCCTCTCCGGCAGGGTGGAGACCGACGGGCCCTTGGGAGACCACGCCGGCTTCCTCCTCTCGGGCCGGACGCTGTACGACCTGGGAAGGGCAGCCCTGGGAGCGTCGCCCTACGGATACGGCGACGTCCTGTTGGGCCTGGATGCGGACCCGGCTCCGAGCCAGCACGTGCGCGCCACCGGGTTCTGGAACCGTGAGTCCGTGCGCCTGGATCTCCCCGGGACACTCGGTCTTCCCTCCGGCGACGCACCCGGGGAGGCCTGGTGGTCGAACCGGGCGCTGTCCCTCGACTACCGGGCGCACATCCGGGGCACCGTGTTGGACGCCATGGTGGCGGGAGCCGGATACCAGGCCACGCTGCCCCTCCAGCGCACGATCTCCGGGGACGGGCCCACGCCCACTCCCCTGCTGGCCAACGCCCACGACGACCGCGTCCGCGGCAACGTCGAGGTGGCGCGGCCCACGGCGGGGGGCATCGCCCGCTTCGGCGTCTCGTTCGAGGACCTCCGGGCCTCGTACGACGCGGTCGTCCTGAGCCCGGACAGCGCGGGTACGGCGGCGTCCTCGCGGGCGGAGGCCCGCTCCGCGGGAGTGTACGTGGACGTGTCCCGCTCGCTGAGCGAGTCGGTCATGCTGCGCGCCGGCGTGCGCGCCGATGCCTTTCAGGGCGCCGGAGCCGTGCGGATGGCCCCCCGGGCCGCCCTCACCTGGATGGTCGCACCTCAGGCCTTCGTGACGGTGGCCGCGGGACGCTACCACCAGAACGTATGGGCCGGTGACGCCACGCTGGAGGCGTCGCTGACCACCCCGTCCCCCACGGATTCCACGCTCACGAGCCTCCTTCCCGTAGCCACCGCCGACCACGTGGTGGTCTCCCTGGACCAGACCCTGGGCCAGCGCGTGCAACTGGGGCTGTCGGGCTTCTGGAAGGCGTACGACGGGCTTCCGGCGAGCCAGGGGAGCCGCGTGCTCAACTCCGGTGTGGACCTCCGGGTCCAGCGCCCCGGCGACCGGGCCACCGTGTGGCTGGGCTACCAGCTCTCGTGGTATTGGTCCGGGAGGGACCTGGCGGGCTCGACCTCGGACTTCACCGGCCGCCAGCTCCTCAGCGCCGGCGTGACCGGCTCCCTCACCGACCTTCTCGGCGGTGATGTGCGCGTAGCCTATGGGTACGGGCTCCCGTATACCAGCGTGCCCATCAACACGCCGGATGCCGCCCGCGCCTCGGGTAGCGGAGCGCCGGTGATCGGCGTGCCGACCCTCAGCAACACCGATCAACCGCAGGCGTCTCCCCTGGCAGGAGGGCCGGAGGAGAACTTCCTGCGCATCGACGTCGAGCTCCGTGCGGCGCTGCACCCCACGCTCCTCGGGCGGCGTTGGACAGTGCACCCCTACCTCCGCGTGCTCAACGCGCTGGATCGCAGGGACGCGCTCTTCTACGCGTTCCGGCCGTGGCGCTCGCCGGGGATGACGCCGCTGGCGCAGCTGCCGGTGGTGCCCGTGGTGGGATTCGACTGGAGGTTCTAGGGCCGGGACGCGCCGGCTTCGGCTCCCCTCAGCTCCCCGGCCCGGGCCGGCCCCGGGGGACCACCACCTCCTCCAGGATGCCGGCGGCCCGGACCAGCGTCTTCCGCTTCGCCACCGTGAGGGCCGCCAGGTCCCGCGCCAGGTGGGCGACCCGGCGAGCGCGCCCTTCGGTGAGGAGGACCCGTCCCTCGGCGGTGGCGTCGGCTACGCGCACGCGGCCGTCGTGGGGATCGGGCCGCACCACCACCAGGCCGGCCTCCTCCAGGTCGCGCACCAGGCGGGACACGGTGGGCGGGCGCACCTGCTCCGCGACAGCCAGGTCGCCCAGCGTGATAGGACCGCCGAACACGATGACGGAGAGCGCCGACGCCCGGGGAGGCGTGAGCCCCATGGCGGTATCCTCGCCACGCACCCGCCGCAGCAGGTGGATGGCGGTGGAGTGCAGGCGGTCGGCCAGAGCCACGATCCCGGGATCGAGCTCTCCCGCCGCCGGGATCGGCGATGCGCCCCCCGCCTCGCTCCGCCCCGCGATCTCTTGCGAGCCCATTGCGCCTCCCCTGGATTCTATTTACTTATGCGAAGTAAATATTAACCGGGCTCCCTCGCCCGCACAACCGATCGGAGGCCACATGTCCACGTTCGCCGGGCTGTCCGCGCTGGGTCAGATCGCCATGAATGCCCCCGACGTCGAGCGGGCGAAGGAGTTCTACAGGGACACCCTGGGGATCCCCTTCCTCTTCGGGGCGCCGGGGATGGCGTTCTTCGATCTGGGGGGCGTGCGCCTCATGCTGGCGAAGCCCGAGTCACCCGAGCACGATCACCCGGGCTCCATCCTCTACTTCAGGGTTCCGGACATCCAGGAGGCGCACGCGGCGCTCACCGACCGGGGCGTTTCCTTCGAGGCGCCACCCGGGCTCGTGGCCGACATGGGCTCCTACGAGCTCTGGATGGCCTTCTTCCGCGATTCCGAGGCGAATCTGCTGGCGTTGATGGCCGAGAGAGCCAAGTAGGCCTTGACCCGACGTGGGGGAGCGCTCTATTCATCTGCGCTAGAGAGGCAAAACGACCTTCCAGGAGCCATGATGTCGGAGAACGCCGGGAATCGGATCCGCGTGATCCTCAGGTGGATCCAGATCAAGGACAACAAGGAAGCGGCCTGGGACGACGAAGGCGAGTTCCGCTTCCGTTCCAAGGTCACCACGGGCGGCCAGACGAACGAGCTGAAGTTCCCCGAGAAGGGGTTCTGGACGATCTCCGACCACCCCCGGAGGAACAAGGTCGACAAGATCGACAAGGTCCTCTTCGAGGGTGAGGCCGGCGACAGCCTGGTGGTGGAGCTCTTCGGAGAGGAGCTGGACAAGCTCACCGCCAACGACCACCTGGAGGACTACCGCCGTGAGTACACCGGCCCGGTCTCCTCGTGGGTCGGACGCCACTACCCCTCCGACGAGGGCTCGACGGATCCCGAGAACATGACGGACTGGCGCGTCTGCTACGACGTCGAGATGGCCTGAGGCGCACGCTACCGCAAGGTCGACGGCCCAGCGGGCCCCGTCCGGGTGACCGGGCGGGGCCCGCTTGCCTCGGGGACGCGCCGGCGGCGCGCGAGCACCGTAGGGTCACCCCCGCCGAGGTGCCCATCATCTGCGCCGCACCAGCACCGTCGCGATCTCCCAGGGCTGCAGTCGGATGGACGCGCGGTTCCCCAGGCTGGACGTCCACTCGGTACCGGGGTCGGGCCGCTCCAGCAGGTCCGCCGGCCGCCACTCGAAGGGCCAGGGCAGCGACAGCGTGGCGGTGGTGGGCTCCCCGTGGCGCTCGACGAGGCGCACCACCAGGTCGCCGTCGTCCTCGGCCATCTTGAGCGCCCCGAGCTGCACACCCACCCCCTCCACGGCGAGGAAGCCCCGGGTCCTGCCGGTCCCCGGATGTACCGGCACCGGTACCGCCCGCAGCGGCTCGTCGAGCTGGTCGGCCACGTCCTCGGTGGGTCCGCTCCGCCAGTCGCCGTCGTGGACCACGACGTCGTACCGGAAGTGGTGCCACCCCATGTCGGCCGTGGAGTCGGGGTACTTGGGGGCCCTCAGCAGCGTGAGGCGCAGGGTGTCCCCGCGCACATCGTACCCGTGCTTGGAGTCGTTCACCAGGCTCACGCCCCAGTCGCCGTCACTGGCGTCCACCCACCTCTGCATGGGGGTCTCGTAGCGCGCGCTGTCCTTGCGCGTGAGGGGGACCGCTGGCCGCTCGATGGCCCCGTAGGGGATCTCCGCCCAGGTGCTGTCGAAGGGAACCGCCAACGGGAACGACGCCTTCAGGACGCGGCGGTCCGCTCGCCACAGGGCGCGGGTATCCACCTCCAGTCTCGCCTGGCTGTCGGGAAGCGTCAGGCGCTGCTCGAAGCGTCCGTTCCCGTCGGCCCGCACCACCTCCACGAACGTTCCCAGATGATCGTGTTGCGGTTCGCCGACAAGCACCGTATCCGCAACGGGAACCCAGGGATCGTCGGTGTTGTCCAGGTTCCAGGCGTCGTACTCCAGGGGCTGGTCCCTGCGCGTGGCCAGTCGGTTGCCGCCACCACCGGGCTCCAACACGTCGCGCCCGGTGGCCTTGTCCACCATGCGCGCGATCTCGCCGGTGCTACGGTCGATCTCGACGCGCAGGAGGGCGTTCTGGATGACCGCACGCCCCCCGGGAGAGGGCAGGAGCGCGCCCAGCGGCGCGCCCAGGGCGGACCTTCCGGGCACCACCCACACGAGGAGCCCTCCCGTCGGCGGCACGTCCTCCACGCGGGCCCGCAGGCTGTCACCCCACACGGCGCTGGGAAGTGGATTGCCGTCGCTGCCCACCACGCCCACGTCTCCCGCCGTCCACGGGATGGTGACCACGCCGGCGCGCGCGTGGCCCGACGGGTTCATCACCACGTACGGGCGTCCTCCCCGCACCGGCGAGCGCGTGTCCAGCGAGCCGGCGACGGCCTGTCCCGCGCGCCCCAGCTCGATGAGGGTGAGGCGCTGGGCCTCACGGTAGTCGGCCTCGGCGTCCTCATAGACGGGTGCGATCCCCGAGCCCGGAAGCAGGTCGTGGAACTGGTTGAAGAGGACCTTCTCCCAGGCCTGCGTGAGCGCCCCGCGCGGGTAGTCGTACCAGGCGTCGGCCGCCGCGAAGAACGATGCGTGGACCGCCGCCACCTCGGTGAGGCCGAGGAGCCCCTCCATGCGCCGGTTCCAGGCCTTCATCTCGGACTGGCTGGTGTAGGTGCCCCGGTGGTACTCCAGGTACAGCTCGTCGTGGATGACCGGCGCCGCGGTGGCCTCCTTCCGCATGCGCTCCAGGGCCTGCACGGGAAGGTCGCCCTTGAGCGCCGGGAAGGTCGGGATGCGCTCCAGGCGCCGCTCGCGGTCCAGCATCTGCATGGTGGGCCCCCCGCCGTGGTCCCCGACGCCGTACAGCACCATCATGCGCCGCGCCGCGGAGGAGTCCACCGTGGCCTTCCACTGCTCGGCGAGGGTCTCGGCCCTCAGGTCGTGATTGTAGCCGTACGGGATGTACGTGAGGATCCGCGTGCCGTCGCGCCCCTCCCACCAGAAGATGTTCTTGTCCGCGGTCCACTTGTCGGTGTCGTTCCAGCGGAGCTTCTGGGTGACGAAGAAGTCGAGGCCCTCCTTCTTGAAGATCTGCGGCAGGGTGAAGGCGTAGCCGAAGGTGTCGGGGATCCACGCCACGTGGGCGGTGGTGCCGAAGAAGCGCTCGTACGCACGCTGCCCGTAGAGCCCCTGCCGGACGAAGGCCTCGCCGCTGGGCAGGTTGGCGTCGGACTCGACCCACCAGCCTCCCACCGGCGCCCAGCGTCCGGCTTTCTGCAGCGCCTGGATCGTGTCCAGGAGCGAGGGTTCGTACTCCTTCACCCACTCGTAGTATGCCGCCGCCGAGCCCGCGAACGTGGTGCCCGGATACTTCTCCAGCAGCTTGGCCGCCGTGCGCCACGTGTTGCGCACCACATCCACCGTCTCCGGCCAGCGCCACAACCAGGCCGCGTCGATGTGGGAGTTGCCCACGATGTCGATGGTGTCCGCGCGGATCTTCCGCGAGGCGGGAGCGAGGCGGCGCATCCAGTCCGACACCAGCGCCCGATAGCGCGTCTTGCTCGCATCGGTGCTCGCCGCCATGAGCGCCAGGGCGACGTCCCGCCCGGGAACCGCCGGCAGCACGCTGTCACCCAGGAAGAAGCGCGCCCAATGGGCGCCTCGGGAGATCTCCATCCAGCCGGGGCCGGGAACCACCAGGCGCGGGGCGTTCCACCACTGCCCGGCGGGGTCCACCTCCACGGAGAGGGTGTCACCGGCGTGGCACGGCGCGCACAGGTGCACGCGTCCCTCGACGTCGATGGGGCGCTCCGCCCCGTTCACGCGTACCGTCGACGACGTCGCGCCGAACTCGGCGGCGTCCATGTCCAGGTCGAGGCCCGCCAGCACCCCGGGCACGGCGGAGCGGAAGGAGAGGACGCGGGCTTCGCGCACCACCGTGGGAGCCTGGCCCTGCTCCCCTGCGGCCGGCAGGTCGTGCCAGGTACCGTCGGCGTCCCGCCAGCGCCACCCCTGGACCTCGATGGGGAGCGCGAGCACGTCCAGCACGGCGCCTGCGTCCACCGCCCGGCCGTACGGCCCACCCCCGGCCACCGTGGCCTGCACGCCGCTCGCCCCGGCCGCCGCCGCCTCGGCGAGGTCGCTCCACGTGGTGGGGAGATCCACCGACGCGCTCACGCCGTCCGCGGAGTCGGGCAGGTCGGCCTGGCGGGAGCCCACCCGCACCCGGACGGCGCCGCCCAGGCCGCCCCAGCGCGTCCCCCGAGCCACCACGGGCACGTGGAGCTCACCGTCGGCGGCGTCCAGGGTCGCCGACGCGGCGATGGAGAGCGGGCCCAGCGTCAGGGCCGGCGCCGGACCCGTGGCCGCGGCCACCCCCCTGGGAGGGGTGACGCCCAGTCGGAGGTCGTCGATGCGGCTCCCGGGCACCGCCAGGAGGCGCGCGCCCAGACCGAACTCCCCGGTGCGGTTCACCACCTTCATGAGGAGACGGTTCGCCCCCTTGGCGAGGCGCACCGTCACCGTGTCCGTGCCGCCGTGGATGCTGCGGGCCACCTCGTGGTCCAGGATGCGCGTTCCGTCGAGCCAGACCTCCACGTCGTCGTCGGACTCGAAGCCGAACGTCACCGTGCGATCCTCCGGGCTCGTCACCCAGGAGAACGCGTACGCCGCCGCCTGCTCCAGCGGCGGACTTTTCAGGGCGAGCTTCAGGTCCATCCGGCCCAGCGAGTCCGTGCGGGCCTCCCGCCACGTGTGCCCCTCCACCGTGCCGCCGGGTGCCGGCGCCGCCGTCTTCTCGTCGGCCAGGTAGGGATACGTCACGCGCTCCGGGCCGGGATGCGCGGGGAACGTCCCCAGCACGAGCCAGGAGGGAACGGGACGGCCCTTGGGGGCGGCCTGGGCGAGGGTCCGGACCGGGCCCGCAGCGAGGGCCGAGGTCGCGACCAGCAGGGCGGTGAGGATCCCCCGGACCCACCGGGGAGCGACGGTGCGACGCATCTTCCGACTCCATGGCGCAGACAAAGGGACCCGGCCCGGCTGCGCTCCTGCGCCCGATCCGGCCGGGTCCCTCGCGGTGCCGGCACTGAAGATCGCAGGGATCGCTCGGTTTTCCAGGGTGTTTACGTTCACCACCTCACCACGACACCGACTCGACGATCCTCCGAGGTACCGACATGATCGCTTTCTACGGAATGGGACTGCTGGGCTCGAACTTCGTGCGCGCGCTGCGGGAGCGGGGTGAGACGCTCCACGTGTGGAACCGCACTGCCTCCCGGGCGAAGGCGCTGGAGACCGACGGCGTGGTGGCCTTCGACGACCCCGCCGAGGCCGCCCGGGGGGCCGCGCGCGTGCACGTCACCCTCTCCGACGACTCCGCTGTGGACGACGTCCTGGAGCGCGCCATGGGAGGCTTCGACGACGGTCTGGTGATCGTGGATCACACGACGACCTCGCCCCCCGGGG
>Ga0316583_10000008_pt1 | contig 38959 bp, 30 predicted proteins | sample J_170502JBrBrA_D_FD_204513 | JGI IMG/M metagenome (GOLD analysis project Ga0316583, IMG submission 204513) | Rhizosphere microbial communities from salt marsh grasses in Alabama, United States - J_170502JBrBrA | ecosystem: Host-associated > Plants > Roots > Rhizosphere | place: USA: Alabama... | reverse complement strand
CCAGCAGCAGCCAGGGTAAATAGCGGCTGTTTAGGAATGTACGAAGCGAGGAGGATTTACTTAGGCCGGTCACAACTGCTGTTCCCTATAAATAATAGCGTGGCAAAACATAGCCTAAGAGAGAGGCGAAGCTAAGAAGAATCATCGCCGCCCGCAGCAAGGTGTGAGCCTGGCCCTGCCACTTTTGCGGCACAAAGGCGAGTAAGCCCAACGTAAAAAGGGTCAACATCGGTATGATTGTGCCCAACCAGTAACGCCCTTGCAGTCCACGGCCATTTCCATACTGCCACCAAAAAACAAGGTCATATCCCTGGAGGAGTAAGATCGGCACGATAATGGTTAAAGCGAGGAATATCCAAACAATGAGCGGCGCTCCACTAATCCTCGCCCGCCAGCCATCAAAAGTCGGCCGTCGGGAGCGGCCGCGCCATAGCAGGAGGACCAGGCCTAAAACAGCGAGGAAGGTCAGAAAACGCAAAAGGTTGTAAACCCAGGGCGGCAGCGGGGTATCGATCCAGCCGAAATGGGCCCACCAGGTGACAAACATCCCGCCTAACACAGATTGGTAATAATCAATCATGTGCGCCAGAAATGTATAGTCATAATAGGGATTCTGAATGATGCGGTGCCCCTCGGTAACCGGATTGAAGTAAAACAATTCATCGCTGATTCGCAAACTGCGCAGCATCCACCACAGCGATGGGATAAGGATGATGATGCCCATTAACAGCACGCCAATGATGATTTCCTTACGACGGCCCTGGCCGCGCCAAAAATCATAAAGCACAACCAGGCCGATTAGCGGCGCATAGCCGTTGATTGTTGGTTTTGTTAAGAAACCGGCCGCGAAAACAAGGCCCATAGCCAGGCCGAGCTTCCAATCAAAACCATTGTGAAAGACCAATATTGAAAGCAGGATCAGGAGTGAATAGGTCAGAAAATAGAATCCATCAACGGTGACTACGGCCGTCATCTGGCTCATCATGGGCTGAAAAGCAACCAGGATCGGCAGAGTCAAACGCATCGCCGGTTTATGGGGGAAGAGCTGCAAGGCTGTGAGATAGGCGACAATCACGATCCCCGCACTCATCAAGAGCGAAAATAAACGTTGTATTTGCACCCGTGTGAGCAGATCCTGATCAATAAACAGCCGGTATGGTAAGGAGGCGATCATGTAATAAAGCGGCGTGGCCTTATTCAATTTACCGACCATAGCCAAATCGAAACTGGTTCGCGTTTCGGGCGGCAGGTTGGCCAACGCTTCTTCACCGGGACCGACAGAGGTCTTGCTGAAGGCCTGGCGCTGCTCCGGTGCGTAGGGGAGACGGCCGACATCAGCAAGCTGGCGTGACAATGCAATCTCATCGATTAAGTAGGTGTCATTTTCATCGGGCAGACGGCCGAGCTCCCCGATGAACTGGATCACGTTGTAATGATCCTCTTCATCCGGCCCCTGCCAGAGCGGCATGGCCAGGCTCCATAATACGCCTTTCAAAAGCATAATCAGCAGCAGGAGCAATATTAAGAGCCATTCTCTACGGTTTGAGGCGTTATCTTGATCCATGAACATCAGCGATCAATTCTACCCGATACGACAGCCTCTAAACAGCAAAGAGCCACCGGCATCTGAGTATCGTCAAGCAGACGTAGGAGAAAGGGCCGTTTTTATGAAACTTGTTCTAGCTACCCGACAGTCTTACTCAGAGGACGCGGACTAGAACGGATTAAAGCGGATAAATAACTTTTTTCGAGCCTGTCACAACGTGACAGCCCTCGTCAGCTTTCGTCAGCGTCCTAAATCTCTTCGCTGCGCAAAGTGTAGAGTAACTAGAAACTTGTTTACTTGCGAGCCACGAGGAAACAGTGGGCGCTTTGATTTCGAAAATAGCGAATTAATTGTTTTTCCAAGGCCACGGCCAGCGGCGTGAAACGTTCGAAAAACGGGAACTGGTCGGGTAATATCTCCCACATCCAAAAAAGGACGCTGTAGGGTTCAGCAACCATGATATCAAACTGGGCTTCGGAAACGGCAGTTTGCAAACTTTGAAAGGTAAACGGCGCGTTTATCTCATCCCCCAACCATTTGGGGTAAAGCCTGCGTCCCCAATGAATGATCGGATTATCCTCGATGGTTTCGACAAGAAAAAGGTAACCACCCGGCTTTAATACCCGGCGCGCCTCCCTCATCGCTTGATTGACATCACCGATATGGTGCAAAACATGCTGCACATAGACCACGTCAAAGGTTTCATCCGCCAGGGGAATTTGCAGCCCGCTGGCCACCATGACCGGTCCATGAGTTAGAGCCAACCCAACACGTTCCGGAACCACATCCAAACCGACGGAAGAACGGCCGTATTGGGCAAAACGACTCATATTCCAACCATTGGCGCAGCCCAAATCCAGGATGGATTCTATGCCCTCTTGTGACAAAAGCGCTTTCTCGACCGCAAAATAGGGCAGCACTTTGTAACGGCTGGGCGACCAGTTTTCGCCGAAGGTGACAGGTTTACGATAATCCATATTTTGGCAAACCGAACGTGGAGATGGACCCGAAATTACAATTTACGATGCGGTGTGCGAAAGAGATCAAATTTCCAGATCCCCAATCTATGCAGCAGAAAACGTGTAGCAACCCAGAGCGTACTCAACCCATATTGCGAGCTGGCCAGAAAACTAATTGATGACGCTTCGTTAAAATATTTGGTCTCTACCGGTACTTCTGCGAATTGAAAACCAAAGTACTCGGTTTGAAAAATCATTTCCGTATCGAACACGAAATTATTTGAATTTCGCAAAAATGGTACGGATTCCAACAGTTCTCGACTGTAGGCCCGATATCCGGTATGGCATTCGGATAAATGAGTGCCCATCACCAGGTTCTCCATTCCTGTTAGAAAACGGTTGGCATAATATTTATAGGTGGGCATTCCCCCCTGCCGGGCGCTTTCCGGCGGTATAAACCGCGATCCAAGAACAAAATCGCCCCGCCCTTCGCGAATAGCTGAAATCATTTCCGGGATTATGGCCGGATCGTATTGGCCATCAGGATGGAGCATGATGATGATCTCCGCCCCCTGGCGCAGGGCTTCCATGTAACAGGTCTTCTGATTGGCGCCATACCCAGCGTTATGTGGGTGAACGATTAATTCCAGATCTAATTCCTTCGCGACAGCTACCGTCTCGTCAATGCTCCCATCATCGACCAGGATCACTTTGTCAACGCAGTCCGGCGGGATGCTGCGATAGGTTTCGACGAGGGTTTCGGCCGCATTGTAGGCGGGCATTACGACAATGACATTATTTTCACCATTCATTGGATATTCTGCTCTTCATAGGTCTCGGATTACTGAATGGACGTCTCATCTTGCACAGTTTCCGGCTGACTGCTCCCATCAGAACTGACCAGCAACCACCATTCTTCTTTCAGCGGATCGACGTAATGAACCGGCAAACTGCCGGCCGCGGATTCGATTATTTCCCATTCTTTCAAAACCAAATTCTCGCCCCCCCAGGTCTGTAATTTTTGGGCCAACAGCGGGTGGGGTTGAAATGCGGCAACCGTTTCGTTCTGTTGTAATCTAGCAACAATAGCCTGGCCCGCCACCCCAATCTTGGAAGGATCGACAGCCCAAATTATCTCCACCAATTCAGCTTTCTCCATTAACACAGTCCCAGAGAATAACTGCTGCAAATGTTGTTTTGGCTGGGGAACGAAACGCTGCAAATAGGTATTGAATGTCGCTGCGGGAAGATGTCGCGCACTCAACCATAAACCAACCTGGCGTACGAAGGGCGTATATAAGAGTTTTTGAGCGCCTAAAGCGAGACGTTCTTGCAAACTCAAGGTTGAACTACTTTCGTTAATCATCAAGCGATTCACCGTAAGGGGTTTTGTGTAACTATAAACCCAACCTTCCCGGTCCACAATCGTTAAATCATCAGCCAGAAACGCGTAATTATAGTTCTCACAAAGCCGGCTGACGACCCATCCCAGGTCCTGATCGCCAATGATCAAGGAAGCCTGATTTCCTTTGGCCACGCAGGCCGCATTAAGCATGGCGTACCCTTTTTGTACAAGCCGCCAGCGCAAAATCGGCTCAATTATATTGGTATAGAGGAAATCTGGTGAATGTTCGAGTAATGGGGAGACAACAACCTGCGTGTATTCGCCAGGGAGCACCGAAATGCCAAAACCGAAACGGCCGAGCTGGTCATCGTAACTAATTCCTCCAGGCAAAACTGTCGGCGTACCCTGCCTGTCAACTCGAATATGTATATCCGCAGGAGATGGAGCAGCCTGGTAATCCTCCAATTCACGCAGTGGAACCTGTGATTCAATAAAAAGCAAATCGTGTAAATTATAGAAATGGCTTTGAGCCTGCCAGGCGATTGCGCCGCGCGTCCAGACCCACTGCTCTGATAGGAGATAGCGCACCAGACCGACTATGATGAACGCAGCCATGTTGGCCGTCATTAGGCTGGTTTTCAGAAGGGAAGTAAATAGAAAAAAGATCGGGAGGTAAACGGCGAAGACGCCAAATTGGGTCAGGATGAAGTATCCCCAAAATCGCCTCTTGCGCCCCGCACTATCTTGCTCGCTAAAGACCCACAGATCCAGGGCAAAAAAGATCGCCAGCCAAATCAGTTCCGCAGTCAAAAATGCGGAGATAACGGGCGAAAATTTCCCCCAGGCTGTTAACGCGCTAAAGAGAGCGGCATTGCCTATAAGACTAAGGACTATTACAACAAGAAAGCGCCCTAGATGGGGGTTAGCTGTCGAACGCAGGGTTATGAGGTGCCGGAAAAAACGGCCGCCTTCACGAACATCCGCCTTGCTTTCACCGCTATGACGGGGTTCGAATTGGAAGTTGACTTCACTGACTTGTAAACCCGGGTTGCGCACCAGGATTTCCAGCAAAATCTTAAACCCATCCGGCCGCAAAGCTGCCACGTCAACCTCCGCGCTTCTTACCAGAAATAAGCCGGTAAGGGGATCGGCGACATTTTTCAAGCGGCGGGGAAATACGGTTCGGGCGACAATCGTCAGGATTTTCGAATTTAAGGAGCGCAGACGGCTCAAGCCGTAGGGGCCAAATAGATCGCCGCTGCGACTACCGACGACAATATCAGCGCCTGTTTTTTGTGCCTGCTCCCACATCACCGGAATTGTTTCAGGAGGATGCTGCAGGTCAGCATCCATCACACAGACCCATTCTCCCTCAACGGCTGCGAACCCATCCACAACTGCGCCGCTTAATCCGTTACGTTGTGGCGTTGGGCGAGCGATTAACCGAATGGGAAAGGGAAACAGGTCACTATTTGATGTGATGACATCGGCCGTCCCGTCATCACTGTCATCAACAAAAATTATCTCAATATCGAAATCAGAAAGCGTTTCCGCCAATCTGAGGAGAAGAGGGCGAATGTTCTCGGATTCGTTTCGAGTGGGAATAATAATTGATATTTGGGGAATCGAGCCAGGACTTTTATCGTTCTGGCGGGGTTCTGAATCCGATAATTCGCTCATGGGACCTGGTGAGCATCAGCATCTATTTTGCCGGCTCCTCGGCTGGCAATTCTACCAGTTCTTTGAGCCCACATGAAACGCATTCAGTCGTGTCTTTGGTTGCCTCGATGATGATTCCGTCACAGCTTTCAACGGTTTCAGGCAGTGGCTTTTTCCAACTTGTCCACTCACACTGCGGATAACGGGAACAACTATACCAGACACGCCCTTTGCGCGTCCGTCGTTCGACTATTTCCCCGCCGCCAACCGGACAAACAACCCCGGTCTTATTGAGGATTTGTTCGGTATAGCGGCAGTTTGGAAAATCACTGCAGCCGATGAAACGGCCGTAACGCCCTTCGCGATAAACAAGCGGATGGCCGCTTTCAGGGCAATCCCGGCCAACATATTCCACTTCCTTCTTGAGATTTATCTTAGGAATTGCCTGGTCAGCTTTTTCCAGGTCTGCTTCAAAAACATCATAAAATTCTTGAATCACCGGAACCCAGTCTTTTCCTTCAGATATCTCATCCAGATCATCTTCCATGTGTGCTGTGAAGTTGACAGATAGGATATCAGGAAAATGCTCGACAAGAATATCATTGACAATCTGACCCGTTTCCGTTGGATACAGGCGCCGCTTTTCCCTATCGATATATCCGCGATCTTGTATGGTACTTATAATTGAGGAATAAGTACTCGGCCGTCCGATTCCGTTCTCTTCAAGCGCTTTGACCAGCGTAGCTTCGGAATATCGCGGTGGCGGCTGTGTGAAGTGTTGGTTTGGCAGTAGATCCAGAAGATCCAAGGCATCTCCTGTTTCTAAGTCACTGGGTACCGGATGTTCTAAATCGATGTCATCGGGCCTATCTTCGGGACGGCTTTCTTCATACAAAGCCAGAAAACCAGAAAATTTAAGAGTAGAACCTGTTGCTCGGAAAAGATACGACCTTTGCGCCGCCGGAATGTGTTGTTCTCCGGCCCAAATATCGGCACCCACTGTGTCATATTCTGCCGGGGACATCTGGCTGGCAACAAAACGCTCCCAAATCAGGCGATATAGGCGATACTGGTCCCTTGAAAGATAGTTTTTCATCTTTTTAGGGGAACGGTAGACAGAAGTCGGCCGTACCGCTTCATGGGCTTCTTGGGCAGCCTTGGTTTTAGTCTGGTATACCGGGGGATCGGGAGGGGAATAGTCCTCACCATAATGTTCAATTATGAATTGGCGCGCCTCTTGCTGAGCTTCTTGAGATATGTGAACGCTGTCCGTACGCATATAAGTTATCAAGCCTACCGGTTCGGACTTATCAATATCAATCCCTTCGTAGAGTTTTTGGGCGACATTCATCGTCTTTCGCGTACCGAACTTTAGACGGCGCGAAGCTTCTTGCTGCATGGTACTGGTTGTAAAGGGAGCCGCAGGACGCCGCGTTCGTGTGCCCAGTTTTACCTCGCCGACCTGCCAGTCTGCCGCTTCAAGAGCCTGCAAATGTGGTTTTACATCCTCTTCATTATTAAGAACAGGATCTTCTCCCTTGAACTTGAAGAATTTGGCCAGAAAATACGGCCGTTCTTCCAGGTTTCGATAGACTAGCTGGCTTAATTCAGCCTCCATGGTCCAATATTCCTGGGATTCAAACTGGTCGATCTCACGTTCCCGTTCTACCACCAGGCGTACAGCTACAGACTGCACCCGACCGGCGGAGAGACGGCCGCGCACCTTACGCCACAACAGCGGGCTGAGTTTGTATCCGACCAATCTGTCCAGGATACGGCGGGCTTGCTGGGCGTCGACGCGATCCATGTCAATCTCGCGCGGTTCTTCAAATGCGGCTTGAACGGCCGATTTCGTTATTTCGTTAAAAACAACGCGTTTCGTGCGCTCCGGATCCATGTCAGCAGCTTCGCGTACGTGCCAGGCGATGGCCTCCCCTTCACGATCTGGATCAGTTGCCAGATAAATCGTCTTCGCCCGAGCGGCAGCTTCCTTCAATTCTTTAACGACCGGTCTCTTATCATTCGGCACTCGATATTCGGGTTCAAAATTATTTTCGACATCCACACTCAGCCTGCTACGCAGTAAATCGCGCACGTGGCCCACGCTGGATTTAACCGTATATCCTTTTCCCAAATAACGGCCGATTGTGCGAGCTTTTGCCGGCGACTCGACCACAACCAGGCTGCCGGATCGACGCTTCGGTGATCCGCTCTTGCTTGAAGCTTTTTTCTTCTTACTTTTCTTTTTAGTGGCTGTGACAGGTGGTTTTTCAAGCCCTTCGTGCGCCGCTGTCAAACCCATTTTGTAGATCGTGCCCCCACAAACCGGACAGGTTCCTCTCGTCCCCGGGCTTCCGTTCGTCGACCACTCCGGTTTTGGATCAACCAAAATTCGTTTTTCTTTACACTTAAAGCAGTAACCTTCCAGGCTTAATTCTTCGCTCATCTTTTATTATCCGCTAAAGGTTTATATTTCTTCTTTTCTATCAAATTCAGGCGGTAAAGGCCTCTATATTAAAGACTATTCAGCTAATCGCAAACCCAAACTATCCGTAGTCAGCATCTACGCAGCACCAGCTCAAATCGCTTTTACCATCTTTATTTCGCTTTAGTCAGCCGGAGGAGTCACATCGTAGGCAGGTTCCGGTTCGCGAACCATGACATAGTTCATCCCACCAACCTGTCGCACAATTCCCTTCAACTCAAGTAATGTAAGGGTACTGCTAACCACTTGACTGGACAAACCTGTAGAACGGCTTAAGTCATCAATATGGACCGGCTCGCCGGATAAATACTCAAATAGAGCCGCCTCATCTTCGGTTTCCGGCAGTGCTTTTTGAACGGCGGTATGTTCAAAGACCATGTGCAGATTCAATTCTTCCAATACATCGTCCGCGTTGGTAATTAACTTCGCTTCACCGCGCTGGATCAATCGATTGGTACCGCGGCTGGCTAAGCTGTTTAAATTACCGGGCACGGCAAAGACTTCGCGACCTTGTTCCAAGGCACGCTTGGTCGTTATGGTTGCACCACTGCGTTCACCGGCTTCGATGACGACAACGCCTAAGGACAGCCCACTAATTATGCGATTCCGCGGAGGAAAGTTCTTAGCATCCGGTTCGGTTCCTAAAGGATATTCACTGATAACCGCCCCACGCCCGCGTACTATCTGACGTGCCAGGTCTCGATGTTCCGGCGGATAAACGTTGTCGGGTCCGGAGCCTAATACGGCAATGGTACGACCCCCGGACTCAAGTGCAGTTTTATGAGCAATGGCATCAACACCACGAGCAAGTCCGCTGATTATTGTGACACCATTGTAAACCAAGCCGGCCACGATTTCCTGGGTCATCTGACGGCCGTATGGGGTCACACGCCGCGTTCCTACGACAGCCACAGCCCAACGATCGATTTCTTCAAATCTCCCAACGACATACAACAATGGTGGCGGGCTGTCTACTTCACGCAAATAGGATGGGTAATCTGGTGAATCCCAGGTGAGAATGGAAATATTTTTGGACCGGACTTTTTCCAGTTCCTGGTCAAGGTCCAATGTTTTGCGGGCCTGGATCAAATTTTTCTTGGCTCTTTTGTCGAAACCAAGTTTATCCAACAGCGCGCTATCCGCTTCCCAGGCCGCTTGAATATCGCCGTAATAACTTAAAAGCGCCTGTATCTTTGCCGGACCAACCCTCTTAACCAGGTTAAAGCCCAACCAGTATTTATCTTCAGACATCTTTTCCAGCATATCATGCGTAATGTGTCTGTCAAGCGTTTAATAAACCTGGTAAGGGATCTACAACCATTCTTTGATTATCAAAATCAATCTCTAAAACAACCTCGGGAATGTCCGGGATCAAGATATCATCTTGTTGGGCTCCCCGTACGACAAAAACGTTGTTTGCGCCGGTTTTAATAACTTCGGTAAGTGTTCCTAAATTTTCACCAGCGGCCGTTTCAACCAGGAGGCCGATTAATTCATAAAGAAAGTATTCACCGTCTTCTAATGGGATCGCCTGATCTTCAGGAACCAGGAGAAGCTGCCCACGAAGTGCCTCCGCCTCGTCTCGGTTATTATAACCGGCTAATTTCAACAACGGCCGTCCTTTATGAAAGCGAATTCCCTCCAAGGCCACGGGCACTGGATTGCTTTCCCCAACATAGATTTCATCAAGCCAGGTAAAACGTTCGGGAAGATCGGTATGGGGGATCACGACCACCTCTCCCCGGACACCATGAGGTTTAGCTACTTCACCAACCACCAAAAAGCGAGGCTCAGAGTTCTCCTCTGAGCCTCGCCGATCTAAATTATTCTTTGGATCGAGACTTGAGTTCAATTATTCAAACCACCGTACTCTAGCTCTTCAAATAGATTATTGAAGGCGTCAGGAGTCTTAGGAGTAATCGCCGGCTTCAAGTAGTTCTAGCGAAACCTTCGTTCCTTGCTTCGCTGCAGGCACCTGCAAAAGCGTACGAATAGAATTAATTATTCGCCCGCCCTTGCCTATAACCCGGCCCATATCTTCCGCGGCAACGGACAGCTCAATAATTGTCAATGCCGGACCTTGAACCTCCACGACCTCTACCTGATCGGGATGATCTACCAGCGATTTAACAATGAATTGGACAAGATCTTTCATTTTTATATTGTCGTTGAGTAAGACTTACTCTTCTTCATCAATTGCTGCCAGAACAGCAGCCATTTCGGCAACGGCCTCAGCTTCAACAGCGCTCTCAGATTTTGAGGTTGGCGTTCCTTCGAACTCTGCTACAAGCGTCTCAAAATCCTCACCCTGACGCAAACGAGCCAGGCGATCGATAGTGCCCTGTTTTTCGAGCAGCCGGAGCACGGCATCGGATGGTTGAGCACCGACACTCAACCAATAGAGAGCTCGATCTTCTTGGATGCGGTACTCGAGGGGTTCCGATCGCGGGTTGTAATAACCAATGCGCTCGACAACACGGCCGTCCCGTTTTGCTTCGATGTTGGCAACTACGACGCGGTAGCTGGCTTGCTTCTTTTTACCTGTACGGCTTAAACGAATTCGTAACATAATTTCACTAACTCTCCAGTTAAAAGTAACTTACTAGTCGAACGTAACTTTTTTATTACGCCTCATCGATGAAGGCCAGCGCCAAATAGTGAGCCTAAACCGCCCATCCCACGGCGACCTCCCTTCCCTTTTCCTAATTGTTTCATCAATCGCTGCATCTCTTTAAACTGCTTCAGCAGCGAATTCACTTCCTGTACTGATGTTCCTGAACCAGCAGCAATCCTTCGTTTCCGGCTGGCCTTTATAATTTTTGGATTTTTTCTTTCCTGCGGCGTCATCGATTGGATAATCGCCTCAACGCGTTTTAATTCTCCCTCGGCCCCACTTAGATCGACATCTTTAGACATTTTGTTCATACCGGGAATCATGTCTAAAACCTTGCCCAAGGGACCCATGCGCTTTATTTGCTGCATCTGATTCAAGAAATCATCGAGATTAAACTCACCACTAATTAGTTTCTCACCAACCCGCTGCGCCTCTTCTTGATCCAGCTCTTGTTGAGCGGTCTCAATCAGCGTCAGGACATCACCCATGCCCAGAATTCGGCTGGCCAGTCGATCAGGGTGAAAAAGCTCGATGGCGTTTACACTTTCCCCGGTTCCCAGGAACTTTATGGGTACACCGGTGACCTCACGCATGGAAATGGCAGCACCACCGCGCGCATCACCATCTACCTTGGTCATGATTAGACCCGTGATGTCTACAGCGGTGTCAAAATCAGTGGCCACCCGCACAGCTTCTTGTCCGGTCATGGCATCAGCGACTAACAAGGTCTCGACCGGATTAACCACAGCCTTTATGCCCTTGATTTCGTTCATCATCATCTCGTCGATGTTCAGACGACCGGCCGTATCGATAATGACAGTGGTTAAAGCATTTTGAGAAGCGTACTTAACCCCATGCTCAGCCACTTTAACGGGGTTGGCATCGGTACCTTCACTGTAAACAGGAATATCGAGCTGCCTGCCAAGCGTTTCTAACTGGTCAATGGCCGCGGGGCGATAAACGTCCGCAGCAACAAGTAATGGTCTCCGTCCTTGCTTTCGCAGGTGAAGGGCCAGTTTGGCGGCCATGGTCGTTTTACCAGCACCTTGTAAGCCGACAAGCATGATCACGGCAGGCGACTGCATGCCTAGATTCAGCCGTCCAGGTTCACCAAGGGTGACGATCAATTCATCGTGAACGATCTTCACAACCTGTTGGCCAGGGGTAAGGCTGCGCATCACCTCCTGCCCAACAGCACGCTCGCGAATTCGACCGACGAGATCCTTAACTACCTTGAAGTTAACATCAGCTTCGAGCAGTGCCAGGCGCACTTCACGCATCGCGACATCAACATCGGCTTCGCTTAATTTGCCATGCCGCTGAAGATTATCGAAAACTGATTGCAGGCGATTGCCTAAAGATTCAAACACGGAAATACCAGATAAAAATAACTAAAACTTCGACCTGCCATTCTAGCCGGGCTCATTCTACCAGTTAAACCAGAATGGTGGTAACGCAAAAACAGGGACGAACCTGTCAAGGTTCGCCCCTAGAGCGCAATAATTATACCTGATTGTCAAGATCAGGAAACTTTTCTTATTGAATTGCTGTTAATCTGCAAACCGTGAGACTGTCGAAGTTAAACCGCCGCGGTCAGGTAAACCTGAGCTGCCTGGCGCAAATCTTCCGCCTTATCGGTGTTTTCCCAGGGAGCATCGATATCTTCACGACCGAAATGACCAAAGGCGGCCGTCTCGCGGTAAATGGGACGGCGGAGATCGAGTTCATTTATGATTGCCCCTGGCCGGAGGTCAAAGTGCTCTTCGATTAGTTCCACCAGTTGATCCGAACTAAGTTCACTTGTCCCAAATGTCTCAACATTGATGCTCAGCGGCTCGGCCACACCAATGGCGTAGGCGACCTGCACTTCACAGCGGTCAGCCAGTCCGGCGGCAACGATATTCTTAGCAACCCATCTCGCTGCATAAGCCGCACTGCGATCGACCTTTGTCGGATCCTTTCCGCTGAATGCTCCACCTCCGTGACGTCCCATGCCTCCGTAAGTATCAACAATGATTTTACGGCCGGTAACGCCCGCATCACCCATCGGCCCGCCAACAACGAATCGTCCGGTCGGATTGATGAAGATCAACAAATCATCATCGGTTAGTTCTTCGGGCAGTACCGGTAGGATAACGTGTTCCTTTATAGCCCGGTGCAGTTCTTCATTTTCAATGTCCGGCGCATGTTGGGTGCTGACAAGCACGGTATGCACACGCTTTGGGACACCGTAATGGTATTCAATCGTTACCTGTGATTTGCCGTCCGGACGCAGCCAGGGCAAAGTCCCATCGCGGCGAACTTCACTGAGACGCTGTGTTAACCGATGCGCGAGGTAAATAGGCAGGGGCATTAATACTTCCGTCTCATTACAAGCGTAACCAAACATCATGCCCTGATCGCCGGCGCCTAATCTTTCAACGTCCGCTTTTTTTGATCCATTTGAGCGATACTCTAAAGCCTGGTCAACACCTTGAGCAATGTCTGGGCTTTGAGCTGCAATTGCGGACTGCACGGCACAGGTATTGCCGTCGAATCCTTTTGAACTGTCGTCAAAACCAATATCAACCACCACCTGCCTGACCAGTTTGTCAAAGTCAACAAAAGCGGTTGTCGTGATCTCACCTAAGAGGAGAACAAACCCAGTCTTGACGGCCGTTTCGCAAGCGACACGTGCCGTTGGATCCTGCTCTAAGATAGCGTCCAGAACAGCATCACTGATCTGATCGCACATCTTATCCGGATGTCCTTCTGTAACAGATTCCGACGTGAAGAGTAACTTCTCGGCGGACATAAAAGATGTCGTCATTTTCCTATTACCTCCAATTAAGAATAGGTATTAAATTGGTCCTCGCACTTTGATGCATATTCGGATGATTCTCTCAATCGGTAGAAGATAAAAAAATGCCTCTTGCTGGCAAGAGGCATATAAGCACTAGCTACCTCTTATCTTCCAGCTTACGCTGTCGGAATTAGCACCTTCCCGCAAATCTGGGGGGTTGCTGCAGTTTCAAAGGGCCGATCCCTCCACTGCTCCTGATAAGTGCAAAGTTTAAACTATAGAGTTTTCAATGTTCGTCAGTATAACGAATCCATTTCGATTGTCAATCACCAGCATGATTAACGATAGACACCTAACCTTACGATAATAATTACGCCATCCAGATTATCATTAAACCATTTATTCCCAATTTTCAGGAGGCTCAGGCATGCCGAGGATGTTATACCCGGCGTCAACGTGGACTATCTCGCCGGTAACGCCGCTGCCCAGGTCTGAGCAGAGCCAGAGTGCGGTGTCTCCAACCTCTGATTGATCCACATTTCGCCGTAAAGGTGCTCGTTCATCGGTATAGCTCAACATTTTTCGGAAGCCGGCGATTCCACCCGCGGAAAGAGTCTTGATTGGACCGGCGGATATAGCATTGACACGAATTTTTTGAGGGCCCAGGTCGGCCGCGAGATAGCGTACGCTGGATTCAAGCGCCGATTTGGCAACCCCCATAACATTGTAATGAGGCACCACCTTTTCAGCCCCATAGTATGTCAATGTCAAAACAGCACCCCCATCCGGCATCAAGGGCACGGCCGCTCGGGTTAGTGAAACCAGGCTGTAAACGCTGATATCCATCGCCTGGCGAAAACCTTCTCGCGAGGTATTCACAAATCGACCTGTCAATTCCTCAGAAGGGGCAAAGGCAATTGCATGAACCAGGATATCAATTTCGCCGAAATGATCGGCCGCTCGGGAGAAAACAGATTCTATTTCCTCCTCCACGGTTACATCGCATTTCTCGACGAAAGAAATATCCAGCTCTTCAGCCAGCGGAATCACGCGCCTTTCCAGCTGAGGCACCGCGTAGCTAAGCCCGACCTCCGCGCCTTGTTGGTGCAGTGCTTTTGTGATCCCCCAGGCAATTGAGTATTTGTTGGCAATACCGAATATAAGCGCTTTTTTCCCTTCGAGAATTTTCATTTATCAACTCCTGTAATTCTAAACGGCTAATTTCATGTCAATCCATCAATGCCCGGCGAGAATGTAAGCGCCGTGTTGATTTGCTCTTGGAGTACCGGAACAATTATCAAAATGGCCAGAACAGCGGCGCTAACAATACGGTCAGGATCATAAAAATCAAAACGAGAGGCAGTCCTACACGAAAATAATCCCTAAAACTATATCCCCCAGGACTCATGACCATCAAGTTCGTAGTGGTGCCGATGGGGGTCATGAAGGCCGTTGAGGCGCTCACAGCAACAGCCATGAGCAGGGGATATGGTGAGATATTCATATCCGCCGCTGCCTTTAACACAATTGGGGCAACCAAAACGGCCGTCGCGGTATTGTTGATTACTTGGCTGAATGCCGTTGTGAGTAAAAATATGCCTACAAGCAAGGCCATGGGACCTTTAGATCCAAAAGAGTTAACCAAACCATTGGCGAGAAATTGCGCGCCTCCTGTCACCTCAAGCGCGATGCTCATCGGTATCATGGCCGCAATCAAGACAACACTCTGCCAGCTAATAGCCTGGTAAGCGTGGCGCATGGTCAAACATCCACCCAAAACCATCACCACCGCGGCAATAAGGGCGGCAAAAACGGCCGGTACGAAGTTCGTCATCATCAACAAGATCATGCCCAACATGGCCAATACAGCAATGATAGATTGGGGGGTAAGCTCAATAACCTGGCGTGATATAGCTTCCGGGCTGCCCACAACGACAAAATTTCGCCTTTCGTTACGCAGTGTTTCAATAGCTTCCCATGACCCGCGCACCAGAAGGGCGTCGCCAAATTGTAATTTTGTTTCCTTCCGGCTAACAAGCTTATCGCCGCGCCTTATGCTTATCACCTGTACACGAAATTTTTCGCCGAAGTCGCTTTCCACGATCTTACGGCCAATATAAGCTGATCGTGGGGTCAATAAGATCTCAGCCACGCCCGTTTCGGCCGAAAGGAGTGTTTCTGATAATTTTTTTCCCAACTTCCCTTCCGGATCATCTTCAACCGGCAGAACGCCAAGATTAAAATCAACCATCAATTGGTAAACAGCTTTACCGCTGCCCTTAACAAGGAGAACGTTCTGGGCCTTTATCAGCGTATCCGGGCCGGGCTGCTGGTGATGATGAGGCTCTTGAAGCAACGTCTGGATCGGTTTGACAAAGCTGTCACCAGGTGCGCTGCCCGTAGAGTCTTCGAGAGGGTTATTTTCAATTGCCAAAACGGTCACACCATAATCATGTCCTAGTGCAGCCTCTTTCAGGGTTTGACCAATCAGAGGTGAGCCATAACGAACACGTAATCGATACAGGTTTTCAATTAAGGAAAAAGTCTCCGCTAATTCATTAACCGCCTCAACCAATTCCTCCGGGCGATCATCGGCACTTTTTTTGGGCAGCACTCTACGGCCGTAAAAAACCATATAAACTACCGCGGCGAACAACAGCGGTAGCCCGATATAGCTATATTCAAAATAGGAAAAAGGTTCGTAGCCCGCCCCACTCAAGGCACCAGCCACCACGATATTGGGTGGCGTACCGGTCAGGGTTAACAAGCCTCCCGTATTGGCCGCGAAAGCCAGGGGAATCAAAAAAACCGAGGGCACGCTGCCCACCCGCCATGACGCGGCTACAACCGCGGGTAATAATGTGGCCACAGTTCCTGTATTGCTAATGAAGGCTGATAGGAGGGCTGTGCCCAGCATCAACATCACAAGCAAACGGAGCATGCTGTTCCCTGCCAGATGCAAAACTTCTTGGCCGACCCATGCCGTGACACCAGTGCGCGATAGACCCTCACCCACGACGAAGAGGGCAGCGATCATGATCACGGTAGAATTACTAAAGCCGGATAAAGCCTGCTCTGCAGTTAATGTCCCACCGAGAAACAAAGCCAGGAGCGCCATGAGAGCAACCAGGTCCGATGGCAGGCGGCCCCAAACAAAAAGAATTATAGTCAGGATAAGGATGATAAAAGTAAGAATCATGCGCGCATATCCTAATAGATTAGCGAGAGACGTATGGATTCCCGTCGATCCAATAACGCCAGGGAATCGAAAGCCAGGGTTCAGGTGTTTTTCCCAGGCCGATGCGCGGCCCTGTTCTAATTTTATCCTCTTCTATCACAAGACCATCTTCAATCCAGATTGAGCTTTCAGGCTCGCAAAGATCAAGGCCATTATGAGCCTGATCAATCGTTAAGGCCTGGGCTAATTTGGCCGGTCCATTGGTGAGTTCCAGATCCGGACGGGCGCGAAACGCGCGCATCGTCTCCAGACCTTCCATAGGCTCAAGGGCGCGAATTAAAACAGCATTGGCATATCCCGGATCACCTGTCACGATATTGAACATCCAGTGCATCCCGTAGGTGAAATAGACATAGGAAAACCCAGGCGGGCCAAACATAACGGCCGTTCGCAGAGTAGGCCGCCCTTCATTCGCCCGATCGCCATGACAGGCTAGGTCTCGCTCTTCCGTGTCACAATAAGCCTCGGTTTCAACGATATCACCGCCAACACGCCGGCCATCAACCATGCTAACCAATCGTTTACCCAATAGATCCTTGGCTACCAGCCTTGCCGGACGCCCGTAAAAAGAACGTGGTAATCGTTTCATACCCTGAACATATTAACAAACACGTTTTTTCTAAACAAATGGAAAATAGTGGCTAGCGACAGTTCGTATTGGATATCGGCTGCCATGTACTGGGATCATTGGCATAAGAAATGCCGGCCCAGGTGGCAAGTCCGGATGTTGATTGCACCTGAGACATCATGCCAAAAAGTTGTTCAAGGTTGAGTTCTGAAGCCGGCACTTGCATTTCAACAACCCACTGGGTGATCGATCCACCAACCGCGTGGTCCCAGTCGATACCCGTAGCGGACGAGTCCCATAATCGACCATCCGTGTTGCTGCCTATACCGGCCCAGGCCTCGCTGGATCCATCACGATTGACGATAAAAAAACGGTCGACACTATCCGGATCGTACGATAAGGTATCACTATCGTAGCCACTGGCATCATTGTCAAAACCAATGCGCAAACTATCGCCGCGGTCTTCGGTTGGATCATTAATCAGATAGGCCAAATAATAGTTTCTGCCATCCCTCATCAGATACATCTGCACATTTTGCGCCGGGTTTGAGGATGGGGAAAACTGCGCCACAGGCGAGGAAGGCCAATCACCCGGTTGGAAATTACCATCTATCGTCGGAGGAACAGAAGCACAGGCAATAGAAGGTGCCGGGGTAGTCCCGCTATCCGTTGCCGTCGGCTCTATAGTCGGAACAGGTGGAAGGGTCGCCGTTTCGGTTGGCGTTACCGTTGCCGTAGTAGTTGGAGTTTGAGATGGCGTCGGTGTTCCTGTCGGGCCCACGGTAGGGACGGTCGGCAGCAGCGTTGGCGAGCTAATGATCGTCGGCGAACTTGTAACCGTTATCAGCGGCGGCCAGGTCGGTGAAGGGATTAGCGGCCAGGTGGGCGTCGGCATTGGCGGCCTTGGCCTTGTGAGCGTAATAATTGGCGGCATGGGTGGGACTTGCGTCGGCATCGTGCTCACCGGGTCGTTGGGATCGAGGGGATCGGAATTCAAGACCAATACTTCCTGTCCATCCGTGAAGGTATCGCGATCTGTGTCGACATTTAATGGGTCCGTGCCGTAAGTAAGCACTTCTTGTCCATCGTTAAGGCCATCGCCATCTGAATCCGGATTGAAGGGATCGGTTCCGATAAACCCTTCCTGGGCGTTGCTCAAACCATCACTATCGCTGTCAGCCTGAGGATTAGCTGTCGCTGTTTCGCCCGCCTGGGCGGTCGCAGTTTGAATCGTCGCTGTCATGTCGATGGTAGGGGTCACAGTTCCCGTCCCGCTGACGGCCGTTTGGGTTAACGCAGCGGAAGTCTGAGTAGCCGCCAATCCAGCGAAGGGCAAAGTCGCTGTGGCTCTCTGGCCGAAGAGGCGATCGCGATTGAAAGCCACAGCGAGGAGTAACGCGCCACAACAAACCAATGTCAAAAATATTAGCGCATACATAAGCCATGGAGGTAAGGCACCTCCAGCAATAGCCTCGGCTGATAACTGCTGGCGCCCGCCGGTTCTCGATACAACATTGACCTCATATGGGTATACATCATCACTATCAAAAAAACTCGATTCTTTTGACTTAATCTCCAGGTTCACAGATTCAATCTGACCTGGCTCAATAGATATGCGTCCTTTTTCCCCAGAAAATTCAAGAACATGCTTTGGGTCGTTCGCTATCACGCTAAATTCACCGGCCACGCTGCCTGTGTTACGAACGGTTATGGTGACAGTTCCAGGCAGGCGTATTTCTTGCGGTTCCAGAGTAGCAGCAAAGGTGAATATTGGATTGATATTGAGGTTCATAGAAGCGCTGGTCTGTAAATCAGGGTAACGCTGAGAAAGAACCTCAAGTAAGAGTCGCTGGCGCCCGGTAGGCGTGTCTTCCTTGCGTGGCGGCAAAATCCCAATTGTCATATCAACCGTTCCGCCAGGAGCGACTGTAGTAAAACTTGGCGCCGTCGTTATCCAGGAACTTGGAATTCCCCGTACCCGCAAATTGACGCGATCTTCCACACTGCTGCGGTTAACCACCTCAACTTTGATTTCCGCCTCCTTGCCAGGATCGACCTCGATCGTTTCTTGAAGTGGGAAAATCGCCAGTGGCGCTGCGTTTTGACTATCGGATAATCTCGTTGTCGCCCCTGGGACTGTTACTCCGGTGGCTGCTGCCAGACCAGCGGCAGCTGCAGCAACCATCGCCGACGAGGATATGTCAGGCGCTAAGAGCTGCAGTTCGTAAGGTCCAATTTTGAGGTTGGCTCCGGGCAGAAAAGGCGTTGGTTCTTGCGGCCGTATCCGGTGATCATCAAGCCAGGTCCCATTAGGTCCTCCAAGATCGAGAACCTCCCATCCAAGTGATGTAGCCTGTAAACGGGCGTGATGGCGCGAGACACCATCAGCCGGGAGAACCACGTCATTGTCTGAATTTCGACCTATAGTCACGACTGAATTATTCAGCGCCATGGTGGTCGGTTCAAGACCCTCAGCATCTATCTCCAGCTCATATCCTTCAGGCGGATCCTCAACCCGGTCAAGAATATTGAGTTCCTGCCGGGTCATGATCCGCGTAGGTGTCCCCTCGAGTGATAGTTTGGTGCTGCGCAGCGCCGAGGCCATTTCAAAGCCGCTTGAAAAGCGATCATCCGGCGATTTCGCGAGCGCCTTAGCCAATAAACCGTCGATCAGAGGGGGGGCATCAGCACGATATTGGCTGGGAGGCGCCGGTCTTGTCCCTCGTCGATGGGTGGAAATAGCATCAGCCAGGGACTGGAATTGAAATGGTAAACGATTCGTCACCAGTTCATAGAGGACGATGCCCAGGGAATATAGATCAGAACGGCCGTCGAGCTCCAACCCTTCACACTGTTCGGGGGACATATAGGCGGGAGTTCCTACCGTCGCCCCACTCTGTGTCATGGGGATCCCTTCTTGCAGTTTCACCAGACCAAAGTCGGTAAGCACGGCACGGAAGGGTTGTTCTCCCGGTTCATCCGGATGGCTCAATCGTTTTAAAATGATGTTCCCAGGCTTGACATCACGGTGAATCACGCCTCGTCGATGAGCATAATCGAGGGCTTCGGATATTTGGATGCCAATTTGCATGCTCTGCGAAAATGGCAAGAACTTGCCCGCTATCTGTAAGCGCTGCAAATGCTCGCGGAGACTACCGCCATCCAGATACTCCATGGTGATGAACATACCCAGGTCTGACTCGCCGAAGTCATAGATCTTAACGATGGAAGGGTGATCGAGTTTAGCTGCGGTTTGGGCTTCCTGGATCAGACGTTTGCGAAATTCCGGCTGGCGCGCGAAATGATCGTGCATGAGCTTGATTGCCACCTGCCGGTCGAGGTTGCGATCAAATGCGCGATAGACAGTCCCCATACCCCCGTCGCCAAGTAAGGCATCGAGCCGGTAGCGATCATTTATTGTTTGGCCAATCAGACTGGTCATAATCGCTGAAACTCCTGTCTAGTTACCTATTATACTACTCAGTACGTCCAGGAATAGTTCTATATCCGCTTCTTCAATCCAATAATGGGTTACCGCGCGAAAGCTTCGTGGTCCCGTAGTCCCTACCCATATATTCGCTTCCTCGCGCATCTTGCCGGCAATATCAGAAGCCTGGTAAGGGACATCCTCAGTCAGGTTAAAAAAGACCATATTCGTCCTGACTCTATCGAAATCAAATTCTATGCCGGGAATGACCGCCAATCCTTCCGCTAATAAGCAGGCGTTTCGATGATCAATGTCAAGCCGATCCACCATTTGCTCGAGAGCTACCAGACCGGCAGCGGCAAGTATCCCGGCCTGGCGCATTCCGCCGCCTACAGCTTTTCGAATACGCCGGGCTCCTTTGATAAATTCTGTTGATCCGCAAATCACAGAGCCGACCGGGGCGCAAAGCCCCTTGCTTAAACAGAAGGTCAGAGAATCGGCGTATTGGGTAATCTCCCGAACATCGATATTCTGGGCGACAGCGGCATTAAAGACGCGCGCCCCATCAAGATGCACTTTTAAATCATGCCGGCCGGCAATGTCTTGAATACCGGCAAAATAATCCGGGGATATGGGATAGCCGTATTTCGATCCATAACTGTTTTCCACGTGAATAAGACGTGTTTTGGGCAGGTGATCGTTATCTGGACGGATTGCATCTTCTACGGCTTGCAGGGACATACGGCCGTATTGGTCCGTAGGCAGTGTGTTTGGTACCATACCACCCAGGGCGGAAATGCTGCCCGCTTCCCATAACATGACGTGAGAATCGCGGCCAACGATCACCTCTTCCCCACGCGTCGCATGGGTCAAAATGCTGACAAGGTTGCCCATGGTTCCACTGGCCACGAATAAGGCTGCTTCTTTTCCAGTCTTTTGGGCGGCAACTGCCTCTAGTTCGCCTATGGTAGGATCTTCGCCATAGACATCATCGCCGACCGTAGCGGAAGCCATTGCCTCACGCATGGCGGGTGTTGGCCAGGTAACAGTATCGGAACGAAAATCTATCCTGTCCATTTAGAAGTAAGTTTACGTAATATTAAGGAGATTGCAAGATCAAACAGCAGCCACAACCGGGAAAAGCCATCACCGGTACTCTACGTACTATCTCTTTTTAGCAGCTTTGGTCCCCTATCAGTGAACAAAGAAGCAGGTGCGGATTCCGGCGTCAGCAGTTGCAGAGCACCCGACTTAATTGAACAATTTAGAGGTGTATCACCCGCCGGATCCCCGTCCGTTTGCACGGCCATAACCGGCTCAGTGCGGATCGAAATCTTAGCTCCTTTCAGCAACATCGCGTCCGGTTCCTTGGAAGCCTTTCCTTGTAACGCTCTCACAGCGTGACGGGACATACTCACCAATCCGCGACCACCAAATAACCATACTTCCAATAAGCCGTCATCTACTTTAGAGTCAGGACTCAAGGTTACAAAACCACCGGCATAACGCTGGCAGTTACTGATTAAAACAAGAATGTAATCATCCTCGAACTTGTGACCATCAACTTCCACCCAGGCATGAATGTGGGAAAATCGCGACAAAGATGGGAGACCTTGAAAGATATAGCTCGGCCAGCCAATTCTTTTTGACCATTTCGGACGAGGCTCCATTTCATTCACCATAAATGAATCAGCGCCGGTTCCGGTCCATAAGATCCAATATTTCTCCTTTGCCCCTTCCTGCTGGGTAGTCAGCCCCAAATCTATCGTCTGCACACGGCCGTCCATTAAGGCATCGCTGGCCAATAATAAATTATTCTCGTGTAATAAACCCGGCAGAGGAAGTCTTAATTCGCGAGCAAAAGAGTTGGCCGTACCGGCCGGAAGGATGCCCATGATCGTCTGCGAACCGGCGAGACCGTTGACCACTTCTCCCAGAGTACCGTCGCCACCCGCTGCCAGTACGAGTTGGCGGCCACCCTCAACAGCTTCGGATGCGAGCCGCGTCGCATGCCCAGCGGCCTTTGTCGGCTTAACATCAACCTCCCAACCAATCAAACGCCAAAGATCGGCAACACGCCTCATCGTTCCGGCCAGGTCTGCAGGACCGGCCAGCGGGTTGTATATTAGGGTTGCCGTTTGCTCAATCACCTCAGTCATCGGAATCGGAATCTTTTATGAGATAATCTCTCTCTGCCTTTTCCTCGCTTTCTTTTAAGGTGGCATAGATGCGATCTACATAGGCATCGCCTTCTATGAGCAAATCATTGATTTCAGCAGCATCTTGAAAGCGATCCCAGGTTGTATGAATAAAAGTTACACGCCGCCAGCGCAAACTAATAATGGGTTCCGAGCGCAATATCAATGGCCCCAGCTGGACTTTGTAATAGAGATCGTCGGTTCGTTCGTGATCCGGCTGTTCGGGGATGAGCGCTCGCCGCGTGGTCAGTTCATGTCCCAGATTGCGTGCGTAATAATGAATGGCCCACTTCCGGTCGCCAAATTTGCTGCCGAAATAGAAGGCGATGTATTCCGCATAAAGCCCCTTAGGCGCATATTTCACCGGGATACGGTACCAACTGTCAACCTTAATTCGCTCAAAATCTTTTGGCTCAGGAAGGTAGGCAACGAGAACGCGATCCTCAGGATACATGATAATATCGATTGTATGCCAATCGTAATTACCAGGTCAAACGGTTGATTAAGGATATAATTACAGACCCGGACAAAGGGAAGGTACAAAGTAGTTTACGGAGAATATTATGAAAGATCCACGAGTAAGTAATCTGGCAAAAACATTGGTTAATTATAGTGTTCGCGTGCAGCCCGGCGAAACAGTGTTGATTAGAGGATCTGTCCCGGCACTGCCTCTCGTTACAGAAACATATCGTGAGGTTCTTCATGCCGGTGGTCTACCCCTGGTAATTTTGCAGGATGAGGCTTTAGAAGAAATATTCCTCCGCGACGCGAATGTGGATCAACTTCAATATGTGCCGGTACCCATGAAACTCATTTATGAGAAATATGATTCCTTGATAAGCATCCGCGGAGCATCCAATACGCGCACTCTTTCCGGTGTCGATCCGAAACGGCAAAGCATTGTTCAATCGGCCACTCGGGAGTTGATGAATCTTTATATGAAGCGCACGGCCGAAGGATCATTCAAATGGGTAACAACACTGTATCCAACCGCTGCACATGCCCAGGATGCGGATATGTCGTTAAGCGACTTTGAGGATTTTGTTTACAGCGCCTGTTATGCGGATACAGCGGACCCCGTTAGTGCATGGCAGGCGGTCAGTGCGCAGCAGCAGAGGCTTGTCGACTGGCTGGTTGGCAAAGACAAGGTTGTTGTTAAAGGGCCAAATATTGATATGCAGTTATCAGTCAAGGATCGCACCTTTATCAATTCAGACGGTAAAAAGAATATGCCCTCAGGCGAAATATTTACCGGCCCCGTGGAGGAATCGGTTAATGGCTGGGTTAATTTTAGTTACCCGGCAATTGTTTCCGGCCGAGAAGTAAACGGTATAAAGCTTGTTTTCCAGGATGGGAAAGTAATCGAAGCATCGGCCGAAAAAAATGAACCTTTTCTCCTGCAAATGTTAGGACTTGATCCGGGCGCAAGGTACCTGGGTGAATTTGCCGTGGGAACCAATGAACAGATTCAACAATTTACTAAATCGATTCTTTATGATGAAAAAATCGCCGGAACGATCCACATGGCCTTGGGTAATGGCTATCCTGAAACAGGAAGCAAGAATGAGTCGGCGATTCATTGGGACATGATTTGCGATATGCGGGATGGCGGCGAGATATTTTTCGATGATCAGCTGTTCTATCGCAGCGGCAAATTCATGATTTAGGTCACGTACTCAATGCCCGAACTTCCTGAAGTTGAAACGGTTGCTCGATCCTTACGGCCGAATCTAATCGGCCTTAAAATTACAGGTGTCAGAAACACATGGCCCCGCCATATCGATCGTCCGGTGCTTGCCGAGTTTATCGATCGAGTTCGTGACCGCACGATCATGGATGTCTCCAGACGTGGTAAGTTCCTCATATTTCCCCTGGATAATGAAGAGACCCTTATCATCCATCTGCGTATGTCCGGTCACTTAGCCGTCATACACGCGCAAACACCCGCGGATAAGCATACCCACACCATATTTGAACTTGCCAATGGGCAAGAACTCCGGTTTCGAGATACGCGGAAATTTGGACGCGTTTACCTGGTCAGCAATCACAAAGATGTTGTGGGCAAACTTGGGCCGGAACCTCTGGACAAAGGATTCACAGTTGAGACGTTAGCCGATATTCTGGACGGAAAAAGCCGGCTGCTTAAACCTTTCTTACTCGATCAGACCATGATCGCCGGTATCGGCAATATCTATGCTGACGAGGCGCTGTTCTATGCCGGATTGAAACCCGGTCGTAAGACTGACACCTTAGATGCGCTTGAGATCAAGAAACTCCACGAAGGGATACAGTACGTTTTACAATTAGGTATCCGGCGCGAGGGGGCAACAATCAGTACTTATTTAAAGCCTGATGGTGAAAAAGGCAGTATGCAGGAAGATGTCAAGGTCTTTCGCCGCACCGGTGAACCTTGCTTTAGATGTGGGGAACCTATTCAACGGATCATTCTGGGAGGAAGAAGTACTCACTATTGTGAGAACTGCCAGAAATAAAAAAACCGGAGCCATCAATTTAGAGTTGATGTCTCCGGTCAGTCCATTTTAACCTTTAGCGCCGGCGGCGCTTTTTCTTTTTCTGAGACTTGGCTTGAGATGTCGCACCATTCCCGCCCGATGTATTCGCAATACGGCCGTGGCAGTGTTTATATTTCTTGCCGCTCCCACAAGGACAGGGATCGTTACGGCCGACTTTCTCTGTGACACGTTCCACACCTGCGCCTTTGCCAGACCCATGAGAAACGACCCGATAACCAGCACTCTGAGCCTGTAGTTTGTAGTTGACTTCCGCCTGCTGCCGCTCAACAAAAGCCATATGATTCGCCACCTGCCGGAAAAAGCGGTCTGCAATATCTCTCTGGATGTTTTCGCGCATGTTAGTGAACATAGCGTACGAACGTTTCTTGTACTCCACCTTGGGATCGCTTTGGCCTAATGCCGCCAACCCAATCTCACGGCGTAAATCATCCATAGCCGTCAGGTAGTCACGCCATTCATTATCAATTGCCGACAACAGCAGTTGACGTTGAAAATTATTGTATTCGTCGGGGCCGATTCGTTCCTTCCACTTTTCTTGCTGGATGGTAACGTAATCGCCAAGTGCGGTTATTAATTGTTCGCCATCGAGTGCGGAGAGGCTTTCTAACAAGAGATTTCGCAGCGCTTTTTCTACCCGGCGGCGGAACGCATCCTGCCTGGTATCGGCCGTTAGTACAGTTAAATTATCTGTACGGAAATCATTAAAAGCCCCATAAATTTCACTCTCAGCCCGGCCCCAAATTTCCTCTCGTTCCTCTTCAGGAATCTGTTGGGCAAGGAATTCATTATAGAGGTTATCTACCAGCGCTATGTATTCCTTCTTCAAGCGGTCGCGCGTTTGCAGCTGGTTTGAACGCATCTTGGCTAACCCGCTTAAATTAGGGATTGTCGGCAAAATAGGCAAGAAGCGCCCCATAGCCTGCAAGAGCTGGTAGAGATTGTCTCCCCGCTCTTCATTCTCATAGGCCAGGACCATGAGGCGGTCTGCCAATCTTTCCGGGGAAATATCTTCGAGCTCAGCGCGATCGATAGTAACAATCCGTGGTAAGTATCCTCGCAAGGAACGGATAATTCCGGTCAGATTAATGGTATTGGTTGCTTCCGTGCTGAAGTCGGAAATGATGCGTTCAATTTCCGAGCGCATAAAGCCCGGATAATCGATGACGTAATGATTGACTAAATCATCAATGGCCAGATCGAACGCTTCGGAAATTCTAGCGTCCAGATCGACTTCCTGACCTGTCAAAATCTTGCGCCTATCTCCGTATATCGCCTGACGTTGTTTACTCATCACGTCGTCGTATTCAACAACGTTTTTGCGAATATCGAAATTGTAACCTTCTATTCGCTCTTGCGAGCTCTCGATAATGCGATCCAACATGCTGTTCTCAATCGGCATGTCTTCGGGAATACTGGTACGGCTCATGAAACTCTTCAAGCGCTCGCCGCCAAATCTGCGCATCAAATCATCTTCAAGAGATAGGAAGAAACGACTTGATCCCGGGTCGCCCTGGCGGGCGGCGCGGCCACGCAACTGATTATCAATGCGACGTGATTCGTGCCGCTCGGATCCAACGACATGTAAACCACCAGCTTCCCAGATATCCTTCCGTGAAGTCTCGGTTTCTGATTTGATCTGCTTTATATGCTCGATCATTTCAACAGAAAGGCCAGGAGTCTCTTCAATAATTTGAACCGCCAACACATCATCGCCTGATAAAACCGCTCGAATTAAAGCAGCTCGTGCATTATAGTGCCGCTCGAAGAGCATTTTTCCTATTATTTCACCAAGCGCGTGGTTTTTTTGCTCCGGCGTCGCCTGCCTCTGATTAAGGACAGTCGCGTAATTGCGCAAAACATCAAGCTCATGAATTGCTTCATCAGCAAAAGCGATATCTACGCCTAAATCGCTAAGCTGTTCACGAGCGCCATTGTAATCACCAATCTGTGCTTTAGTAACAACCTGCTCGGCGAGACTGTAATCAAGGTCAAAGCCTTTATACAACTTGCGGGTGACGTAACGGACAATGCCGACTTCCTCAACTTCAGGAAGGGCTGTTTGGATCGCTTGATTTTCCTTTGCCAACCAATTGACAAGCTCGGCACTCAATTTATTATTTCTAGCAGCAAACTCCTTCGCTTTTTCCGGCCCTTCATCCAGCAACTGCTGCGCCAACTGGGTGAACAGACGCTGGTCGAATAACTTAGTCGATACCATATCCGCGGAAAGACCTTCCGGATTACCGCCGAGCAAGATATCCGTTCCACGTCCGGCCATGTTTGTTGATATTGTAACGGCGCCTTTTTGTCCTGCTTGCGCCACAACCAGCGCCTCAGATTGGTGCATCTTGGCATTGAGCACTGAATTGGGGATTTTGTCCCTATCGAGCATGCGATGAATTCTTTCAGAATGTTCAACCGAAGTTGTACCAACCAAAACGGGTCTATCTAATTTATGGATGCGCTTAATTTCGGCGATAATCGCCTGGTCCTTCGCATCGGAGTTGGCATAAATTTGATCCTTGAAGTCAATCCTCTTAAAGTATACCGGTTCTCCTGACCCTGGATCGAGATAGCGAACTGCGTCTACATTTTCCACTTTTATTTGGTCAGTTATAAGACCGAGTTCGCCAGATTCAACAATAAACTCTACGTTAGTCGGTAAAGGTGTCACACCAAGGCTATATATTTCATCAAATTCCTCGGCGTCTGTTAGCGCGGTACCGGTCATTCCGGCCAATTTATCATAAAGCCTGAAGTAATTTTGCAGTGTAATCGTGGCTACCGTTATCGTCTCACGCTTAATCTCTACGCCTTCTTTTGCTTCGATGGCCTCGTGGAGACCATCGGAGTAGCGGCGCCCCGGCATCAGACGGCCGGTAAAGTCATCGACAATAACGACCTGACCATCCTGAACGACGTATTGGATATCTTTCTTGAAGAGGTATTGGGCTCGTAAAGCGTTGTCGAGATAGTACGTCAGGTGATAAAAACGAGGATCATAGAGACTTTCACCGGCATCCTCGTTGATTTCTTCGATCCGCTTTTCGATCTCAGCGATACCTATATCGGTGAGACTTATCGTGCGGCTTTTCTCATCAATGTCATAATGACCGTTGGGTTCTTCTTCCTCATCGGCCGTATTTTCACGCAAATTACGTACGTAGCCGGCAAAGCGGGTGTAATCTTTACCTGATTGCGATGCGGGTCCGGAAATAATGAGCGGCGTCCGGGCTTCATCGATCAAGACATTATCGACCTCATCGATGATCGCATAGTGTAGATCGCCCTGCACAAGATTATTCGGAGAGATAGCCATGTTATCGCGCAAGTAATCGAAACCAAACTCGCTGCTGATCCCGTAGGTGATATCAGCCTCGTATGCTTCCTGCCGCGAACTTGGCTGCCAATGAACCAGCCGCTCGTCTTCAAGTTCAGCACCGGGATTAATATAGTCAGGATCAAAAATGGCTGAGAACTGCAGTGGGCCAATACAAGAGACACTCATTCCGAGTAGATGGAAAATATTACCCATCCACCCACCATCTCGCCGTGCCAAATATTCATTAACAGTGACCAGGTGGACACCTTTACCGGTCAAAGCATTCAGATATAGCGGCAAAGTAGCGACCAGCGTTTTACCTTCACCGGTGCGCATTTCCACGACCTCTCCGCGATGGAGAAGAGCCCCACCCATCAACTGAACATCGTAATGGCGCAAGCCAATGGTCCTTACCGAGGCTTCACGAACGAGGGCAAAAGCCTCGGCCATTAAGTCATCAAGCGTTTCGCCATTTTCATAGCGCCGGCGCAAAGTCAATGAGCGTTCGCGAAGCTCTTCATCAGTTTGGGACTGTAATTCAGATTCAAACGCCCCGATTTCATCCACCAGAGGTTTTAAATCTTGAATGATTTTTTTGTTCGGATCTCCGACAATTTTTGAAACTAATTTTTTGAACATAAGCTAATAGTGTATCAGGTTAGTCTTAGACAAGTATTAACACCAATTTTCCAATAATGTCGCAATTTTGTTTATTCGTTAAAGAGTTCTCCAACGCTGCGACCTTCATGTGACCGCAATATGACTTCACCCAACATTTTGGCTACAGACAAGATTTTCATATTCGGAAGCATCTTTCCCGGCGGAATCGGTAAAGTATCCGTGGTCACAATTTCCTTGATCGGTAAGCCAGACAATCGCTCTGTCGCCGGATCAGATAGAACGGGATGCGCAAAAGATAAATAGACATCCTTGGCCCCTTCATCTTTGACAAGTTTAATTGCCTCCTGCATGGACCCGGCAGTATCCACCATATCATCAACAATAATAACATCCTTACCGGAAACCTGACCGATTAAAGTTAAAGCCATACGCTTGTTTTTGTTACCCACACGTCTTTTCTCAACAAAGGCCAGAGGTAAATTCACGGCTTCGGCAAAATTTCTACCCCGCTTCGCGAATCCAAGATCAGGGGTAACTACAACACCATCTAATTCTTTTTTCAGAAAGTAACTGACTAGAATGTGGAAAGCGGTGAGCGAATCACCGGGGATTTTGTAAAAACCTTGGATTTGGGAACTATGGAGATCGATAGTCATCCAGCGATCCGCTCCTGCAGCTTCAATCATATCCGCCAGCAGTCGTGCAGAAATCGGCACGCGCGGCTGATCCTTCTTGTCACTTTGCGAGTAGGCCAGATAGGGGATGACGACGGTTACCCGTCCGGCCGAATCGCGTTTCAGGCAATCTATAGCGATTAACATCTCCATGATATTTCTATGCAGTGGTTGGGCATGGGTTTGAATAAGATAAACATCCTGACCACGAACGCTGCCATGCAAACGAACGAATATATTTTTGTTTGGAAACTGCAAGATATCCCAACCACTTAAGGGAACATTGACATAATCGGCAATTTTTTGTGCCAACTCAGGGCATCCAGATCCGGCAAAAAGCTGAATATCGTTATACATAATGCTCGACTCCTCCTAGTTCACAAACCTTCAACAGTTTGGATCAAGACACATGGTTGTTAGCCATCTCAAACAATTGTTCAGCTGCTGTGTATGGATCCATCTCCCGCCTGGCTACAGCCGTTACAAAGTTATCCCGCTGCTCGGCCAATATTGATTGTCGCGAGCGCTTGATGATCTGGTTCTGCAATAATCGCTCAATCTCCAATCTGCTCCGCTGCAATTCTCTTTGAAATAATTCTCCCGTTTCAACCAGGTATTCGTGGTGTTCAATAAGCTTGTTAACCAGATCCACAACACCTTCACCCTCAACAGCGATTGTCTGCAAAACCGGTATCTGCCATTCTTCAAAAGATTTTACATCCTCTTCAATTTGTAATGAACCGGCACCACTAAGCGGTGTATGATGGCCTGACACCGGCTGCCGGCCAATTTGCAACATCATCTCTAAGACGCGAACAGTCTGTAAAGAAGAAGGACGATCCACCTTATTAACGACGAGAATATCCGCAATTTCTAATATCCCAGCCTTTATCGATTGGACTTCATCCCCACTACCTGGTGCTTCGACGACAACAATCGTATGGGCGACGGAGGCAATATCGACTTCCACCTGCCCCGCGCCAACAGTTTCTACAAGGATGATTTCATATCCGGAAGCATCCAGGATTTTAATCGCGCTCGATGTTGCATGAGCTAACCCACCAAGGGTTCCGCGGGAAGCCATGCTGCGAATATAAACTCCTTCACGGCCGGCGATATCCGACATGCGTACCCGATCACCTAATAAAGCCCCACCGGTAAAGGGGCTGCTTGGATCAACAGCGACGATAGCGACCGTTTTTCCTTTGTCATTGAATCTTTTGGCCAGTTCATTAACCAAGGTGCTTTTACCACAACCAGGAGGTCCTGTGACACCGATGATATGCGCCGTCCCCGTATGGGCATACAGCGCGGAGGTCACATCATGAGCCGCATTTTCATCATTTTCAACGGCCGTAATCATACGCGCGATAACCCGGGTACTGCCTTGACGAACTTTTTCAAGGTAGTCATTCACGCGCTAACTTCTCCTGAAAAATTTCCGTTATTTCAGTGAGGCTCGATCCTGGACCAAAAACGGCCGTTATTCCTAACGACTCTACAAATGGAATATCTTCTTTGGGAATGATGCCCCCCACAAAAACGGGAACATCTGACATATCATTTTCATCGAGGAGGGTCATGATCCGCGGAAGCAACGTCCTGTGCGCACCGGATAATATGCTTAAGCCAATGGCATCCACATCCTCTTGCAATGCGGCATTTACAATCATTTCCGGGGTTTGTCGCAAACCGGTGTAAATAACCTCCATTCCGGCATCACGGAGGGCGCGAGCAATAACCTTCGCGCCGCGGTCATGACCATCTAAGCCAGGTTTTGCAATTAAAATTCGGGGTTGCCTATCACTTACCATCTTCCATCCTCCAGTTTGAAGCTTCTAAATCACAGCATCAGAATTGAAAATGCATTATCAGCCCACAGGCATTATACAATCTGATGAAGGCTTTTACGAAATCCTCGAGAGGTATATTTCAATGAACTACACGAAGTTTTACCCATCCAAATTGAAGATAGGAAACAGATTTGCTATAATGCAGTGCGTCATTGCAGTTTATATTAGCGGAAGCCTCATTCTTGCATCCGAAAGGCGGATTTGATTATCATGCTTAAGAAGCTATTTTACATTGGCTTAGGATTTTCAATCGTTGCGGTGAAAAAGTCTGTTTCTTACTTTAGGGAGGGAAAAGAATGGGCAGGCGAGCAAATTAAAAATGTGAAGAATACTGATTCTGCTAAAGAGGACAGCCGAACAAGTTCTGAAGTGATCTTGTCCAAGGTTAAAGAGCCCGCGGTCCCGGCAGGAACAGATGATCTGACGAAAATTAATGGGATCGGTCCTACTTACGCGAAACGCTTAAAAGATGCAGGAGTGACGACTTACCAGGCACTTTTAGACAAAACGCCTGAAGAGCTGCGCACCTTGACAAAGGCGGCGGGCAAGTCGGCCGATACCGAATCCTGGATAAGCCAAGCCAGAGATTTGACTTAAGACCGTCAATATTTACTCAGCGGTCGATCAAAACGAATAAATTAACCCAAGTCGCTACCTTCAATATCTCTTGAAATATTATTAGGTCAATCTTGTCATTAGATTGGTTCAATTTCAATCGCTATATGAGTACGGATATAGATATAAAAAATGGACCAATCTCGATCAAACTACTGCGATTTCCCTTAGCAAATTGTGTGTGGGTTATGAATGTAAGGTGACTGAACCTATGATTCAGGTTGAAGTGTTGAATTCAAGAATCTCATATAGATGCTGAAGTAAGAGCCTGTCTTAATGCCTTTTATTAAAACCATGAAGCAGAAAGTAATGGAAAATCAAGCCGCTATTCCCAATTCGAAAGTTGGAAACAGCATGATCATACGCTTGTTTAAGGCGGGGTCTTTGTTCTTGCTCATCCTTATTATTATTTTGTTTCTTCTCCCGTGGACCTGGCGCCAGGTGGTTCGAATTTATTATGGTTCTCACATATACACGGTTGAGTCAGTTGAACCCTCTCACGTGGCCATTGTTTTCGGCGCGGCGGTTTATTCTGACGGGCGTCTAAGCACCGTACTGCGCGATCGGATGGATACGGCAATCGATCTCTATAAGAGCGGGAAAGTGGATAAACTTTTGGTCAGTGGAGACAACCGCGAAGATCATTACAACGAGCCGGGAGCAATGATGAATTATGCAATTAACAATGGCGTCCCGGCCGCTGATATCCAACCTGATTATGCCGGATTGCGCACCTATGATACATGTTACCGGGCACGAAACATTTTCCTGGTTGAAGATGCGATCCTGGTCACTCAAGCTTTCCACTTACCCAGAGCTCTTTTCACCTGCCGGCAGTTAGGCATCGATGCGGAAGGGACAGGGGCGGATTTACGGCCGTATCGAGGATCACGCTGGTATGAATTTCGCGAAGTCGTGGCCACGGCGCGCGCGCTGTGGGATGTCGTGCGCCGGGAACCGGCGCAGATTCTCGGTGAAACGATCCCCCTACAATAAACAATCAGTAATCCAACTTTCCCATGCACAAGAATGAAATGTCAGTACAATAGGTATGTTGTTTTGGGTGATGAAATAAATTAATGGAAAATCAGTCAGAGACTGGTGCAAACCAGAAAAACCCCAAATTAATACTTGGTGTTGCTGTTTTGTTGGCCGTCGTAGGGATCATCTTGCTGTTAGCAATCGTTCGCCCGGCAACAAACTCCTTCAACCTTTTACCTGTCTTAGCCAATCCTACCGTTCCCCAAAGTCAAGCCGACTCTTTAACGCCTGTTGCCGTAACTTTTTCAGAACTCAACGCCGATCCTCTATCCTTCCTTAACATGCCTATTCAAGTGAGCGGCAGCTTTATCAAACTTGATCCAGCTTCTTGTGCCCCCTTTACAGGCCCTAATCCGCAATGGGCTCTTGTGTCTGAGGACCTCCAACTTGAGGCCAAAGGATTTGAGCGCATCGTTCAAATCTTACCCAACGGCACCGATATGGTGGTTGAGGGAATATGGCGCTTATACCAGGGTCCTCTGGGCTGTGGAAAAGGCCCAGCGGTAGGAAGTGCCTGGTATCTTCAGGTACAACGCATTTTACAACCCAACCCGCTGGTAAGAGATGGAAGTTCCGGCCTCATTGGAATAGAAGGCGCCGCTCCCGGTTTGCCTAATTTATTGGCTACAAATATTCCCACAGCCACAACACCTCCGCAGTCTACGGAAGCACCCCTTGCCACGGCAACCATCGATCAACTCGTACCTACCACGGCACTATCAACCGCCACACCAGACAGCTCGCTGATTGGCACACCAACGGTTACGTCACTGCCAACCAGCACTCCCAGCAGCGGCGGAACCACACCACTTGCCTCTGCCACACCAAGCGCGACCTCAACCTTAGGCTCTGGCGGCAACCTTACACCAACTCCCCAAACCCCACTACCCCCTACAGCCACCCAAGATTCTGGTGGAGGTTATCCCGGTAATCCAACCGTCACCCCGAGTCCAAATCCATATCCCTAAAAGAACAAATTTTGCGAAGAGTCTACTAGGAATAAACAACAAATCTATGAAAGGCATATTCACACCGGCTTTAAAAGCGCCAACTACTAATGACGAACAGGCTTATTGGTTCATTTTTAATAAATTCCGCTTGCTGGTTCACAGCGATAAATCTGTCATTCGTGTACCTTTGATCTCCAACCCCGACCAGTTAAATATGACCCTTTTACGCAGCCAGTACTTGGGATATGTAGAAGATGAGGGTTTACGAATCCACTGTTATTCCGGAGAGGTAACTGAAGAGACAGTCCCACCCTCCAGCATGGATTTCCTTGGTTTACGGCAGCTTTTCAGTGAAGTGGATGACGATACCTTAGCCCTTGCGGGACGTGCCGTACAAATAAAAGAATGGGATAAAACTCATCAATACTGCGGGCAGTGCGGCTCAAAAGTGTTACAAGTCGCCTATGAAAGGGTAAAAAAATGCCCTCAATGTGGGCATACGACCTATCCGCGCATTTCACCGGCTGTTATTGTGCGCATCGAACGGCCGTCGGCAGCGGGAACGGAGATATTATTGGCTCGTAATCAGCGCCATCCTGCGGGGATCTTCAGTGTTCTAGCCGGTTTTGTTGAACCAGGTGAAACTCTGGAGGAATGTATCAGGAGGGAAATACGGGAGGAAGTCGGAATCGAGATAAAGGATATCCGTTATTTCGGGAGCCAGCCCTGGCCATTTCCCAACTCATTGATGATTGCATTTACGGCCGAATATGCAAGCGGCGCAATCCGTTTGGAGGAGGATGAAATTGCCGAGGCTGGTTGGTACAAAGCGGATGACTTGCCTAATGTGCCTCCACGTGTCAGTATCGCCCGCCGAATGATAGATGCTTTTGTTGAGGAGAACTCGCAATCTATTTAGTGGGATTATTTCTTAAGGATGAGTTTACCAAATCAATAGTATGAGATATGATTGCGCCAGCCATCATCATCAGCGTAAAATAATAAAAATAGAGGTCTTCACGTGAAAAATATCATGGTAACCGGTGGGGCTGGGTTCATCGGCTCCAATTTTGTCATTCACCTGTTAAACAAGTATCCAAATTATAATATTCTCGTCTATGACAAACTCACGTATGCCGGTAATTTAGACAATCTTCTGGATGTATCTGATGACCCTCGCTATAGTTTTGTCCGTGCCGATATTTGTGACGCAGACGCGGTTGGGCGGGCTGTCGAGCAGTATAGGATCGATACAATAGTCAATTTCGCCGCTGAAACCCATGTCGATCGCTCGATTCTCAATCCCGATGCATTCATTCAAACCAGTGTATATGGAACTTATACACTTTTAGAAGCTGTCCGAAAATTCAACCTGGAACGGTATCATCAAATATCAACTGATGAAGTATATGGCCATATTCCACAGGGTTATTCCAGTGTAGAGAGTGATAAGGTAGACCCTCGAAGTCCATACGCGGCCAGCAAGGCAAGCGCCGACTTAATGGTTAATGCCTATCACATTACTTACGGTTTACCGGTAACCATTACACGTGGTTCCAACAATATCGGTCCATACCAATATCCAGAAAAAGTCGTTCCTTTATTTGCCACCAACGCCATTGACGATCTTCCATTACCGGTGTACGGAGACGGCCGTCAAATGCGTGAATACCAGCATGTAGCCGACCATTGTCAGGCGATCGACCTAGTCCTCCACCAGGGTCTCATTGGCGAGATATACAATATCGGCACAGGAGAGGAAATGGAGAACATGCGCATGGTCGAAATCCTCTTGGATGAGTTAGGAAAACCACAATCCCTGATCCGGCACGTTGCCGACCGGCCCGGTCATGATAGGCGTTATAGCCTAGAAATCCGAAAGATGAAAGAGTTAGGCTGGCAGCCCCAACACACACCTGAAGCCGCAGTGAGACAAACAGCTCGCTGGTATGCAAATAATGAATGGTGGTGGCGCAAAATTAAATCTGGCTCCTTCAAAGAGTATTATGAGACTCAGTATGGAGACCGCTTAAGAAACACGGCATAATTAACAGCAAGAAGTGACAAATCCTTTTAGGATCTACGGCAAAATAAAAATTTTTGTGGGTAAAACAAGGCGCTTTAACTATTGAACCCCACTATTAGATTTAGGAGAAATCAATGAACGAGAATACTTTAACGATTACTGACAACCGCACAGGGCGTACTTATGATATCCCCATTGAGTATGACACGATCAATGCGATGGATTTGCGCCAAATTAAAGTAAATGATGATGATTTTGGCATGATGAGTTATGACCCAGGGTTTAAGAATACAGCATCAACCAAAAGTACCATCACCTATATTGATGGCGCAAAAGGCATTCTCAGGTATCGTGGCTACCCTATTGAGCAGCTAGCTTTGCAATCCAACTACCTGGAAACTGCCTATCTCATTCTCAACGGTGAACTCCCAACCAAGGAAGAGTACGCCGAATGGGAACATAACGTAACGTATCATACATTTCTCCATGAGAATGTGAAAAGTCTCATCGAGGCATTCCGCTACGATGCCCATCCGATGAGCATGTTTATCTCTACAGTGGCCGCTTTGCCTACGTTCTATCCTGAATCACGCAATATTTCCGATCCGCAAGTACGCCTGATACAAATTTTCCGTCTCATTGCTAAAGTCCCGACGATCGCAGCATTTTCATACCGGCACCTTCGCGGCTTGCCATATGAATATCCGGACAACGATCTCAGCTATACAGGCAATTTCCTAAAGATGTTGGATTGTATGTCTCAATCCAAATATCAGCCTAACCCAGTTCTCGAACGTGCTCTAGATATCTTGTTTATTTTACATGCGGATCATGAACAGAATTGTGGTACGGCTACTATGCGCGTCATTGGATCCAGTCATTCAGATCCTTACTCCGCTATGGCCGGCGCCGCAGCAGCGCTTTATGGACCATTACATGGTGGCGCCAACGAAGCGGTTCTGCGGATGCTCACCGAAATTGGGGATGTCAAAAATGTACCTTCATTCATGGAAGGTGTAAAAAATCGTGAGCGCCTCTTGATGGGTTTCGGTCACCGCGTATACAAAAACTATGATCCACGAGCGAAAATTATTAAAGAGGTCGCTGATCAGGTTTTCGAAGTTACCGGCGCAAATCCCATGCTTGAGGTTGCGTTGGAGCTCGAACGTATTGCTCTTGAAGACGATTTCTTTATTTCGCGAAACCTGTATCCGAATGTTGACTTCTACTCCGGAATCATATACCAAGCTATGGGATTCCCGGTGGCCATGTTCCCGGTACTCTTTGCCATACCACGAACGATTGGCTGGCTGTCGCAGTGGACGGAACTGCTTAATGACGGTTCTCAAAAGATCGCCCGACCAAGACAAATTTACCTTGGCGAAGGTGAACGCGATTATGTTTCAATGGAAGACCGCGAATAAGGCAAACAATATAAGAATTTGATCCTACCCGTCGCCAGGATTACGTCCTGAATTTAAGCGCACCTTTGAAATTCCTCTTTATTGAGAGTTTGTTTCAAAGGTGCGCTTTTTTGATCCTTCGCCCGTTGTTCTTAGAGGGTATAATATGTGAATGAACAAAAACAGATTTCTCCTCCTCTCCGTTTTGGTTATAATTTTTATTACCGCCACCGCCTGTGGCTCAAATAACGTTGTGCAGCCTACACCAACAAGTGGTGAGAGCGTACAACCAACCCCCGGCCTGGAAAACACGCCTCTAGAAGTTACCGACGAACCTACCCCTACACCAATCGTTACGGCAACCCAGGAAGCAAGCACAACGACTCCAGAACCAACAGTGGAAGGTGAGATCTCGCCAACACAATCTCCCAGTGAAACACCTACAGCCATACCGACAGAGACGCCAATCCCCACGAATCCGGTTGCCTCAATAAATCTAGAGCCAGTTATCGAAGGGGCTTTTACCAGACCACTTTATCTGACCCATGCGGGAGATAAGCGCCTATTTGTTGTTGAGCAAGCCGGAGTAATCCGAATTATTGATGAAGCGGGAACGCTCTTGGATTCCTCATATCTGGATATTCGAGATCGAGTCGGGTCTACACAACTGGAGCAGGGTTTGCTTGGCCTGGCTTTTCACCCGAATTACACGGAAAACGGCGCTTTTTTTGTAAACTATACGGACTTGGCGGGCAATTCCTATATTTCACGCTTTTTAGTTGATCCAGAAGATCCAAACCACGCCAATCCCGACAGCGAAACGATATTGTTGTCCTATGACCAACCATTCCCGAATCATAATGGTGGGCAGGTTGCCTTTGGTCCGGACGGCTATTTGTACATCGGTGTTGGTGATGGAGGGAGCGCCAACGATCCATTTGGTAATGGTCAAAATCTAGAAACTCTCTTAGGAACTGTCCTGCGTCTTGAGGTTGACACCTCTTCAGATACCTACAAAATACCGGAGACGAATCCCTTTGTAGGGGATGCAAACGCTCTTGATGAAATTTGGGCCTGGGGTTTACGCAATCCATGGCGA
>Ga0316583_10000007_pt1 | contig 40328 bp, 36 predicted proteins | sample J_170502JBrBrA_D_FD_204513 | JGI IMG/M metagenome (GOLD analysis project Ga0316583, IMG submission 204513) | Rhizosphere microbial communities from salt marsh grasses in Alabama, United States - J_170502JBrBrA | ecosystem: Host-associated > Plants > Roots > Rhizosphere | place: USA: Alabama... | reverse complement strand
GCCGTACGTTGAAATCCCGAGACATTCGTGGAACACTGGTACTACGGTCGTAATGATGACGGCCGGAGCGGGACCTCCTTCGGGTCGCGCACGCTCCGGCGCAAGGAGGGGGGAGATGCCGGACCTGAGCGGTAAGGTGGCCATCGTCACGGGGAGCACCAAGGGCATCGGGCTCGCCATCGCGGAGCACCTCGCGGACGCCGGTGCGTCGGTGGTCGTGAGCGCCCGCACGGCGGCGGATGTGGATGGCGTGGCCCGCCGGCTGGCCGAGGGTGCGGCCGGAGAGATCCTGGGCACGGTGTGCGACGTGTCGGATCCCGAGGCCTGCGAGCACCTGGTGGCGGACACGGTGGCCAGGCTCGGGCGTCTGGACATCCTGGTGAACAACGCGGGTGTCGGCATCATCAAGCCCATCACCGAGCTGAGCGTGGACGAGTGGCGGCGCCAGATCGACGTGAATCTCGGCGGGGTCTTCTACTGCTCGAAGGCGGCCCTGCCCCACCTGTCGGCTACCGGCGACGGGTGGATCGTCAACATCGGGTCGCTGGCCAGCCGGAACAGCTTCGCCGGCGGCACGGGATACAACGCGTCGAAGTTCGGCCTCCTCGGAATGACCGAGGCCATGATGCTGGACGTGCGTTACGACGACGTTCGGGTGAGCATCGTCATGCCGGGCAGCGTAAACACGCACTTCGGAAGTCGCGAGCAGGATCCAGGGCGGACATGGAGGCTCGAGGCCGAAGAATGCGCGCTTGCGGTGATGCAGCTCATGGCATATCCCAAGGCGGCTCACCTGAGCCGCATCGAGATGCGTCCCAGCCAACCGAGGAGGAGCTGACCGCGGCAGAGTGCCGCGGACCCGCCCATGCACCCCCTGCTCCTGGCCTCACGAGCCCTCCCCTCGCGGCAACGCCTGCGCCTCGCCGTCAACCGTGCCGGCTCCTGGAGCCCGCTCATGCTGGCCGTGGCCGTGGGCCTCCTCGCAGGCGTTGGCGCGGTGGCGCTGAGGTGGATGATCGGCGAGGTGCACTGGCTCTTCTTCTTCCAGGGCGGGCGCCTGGGCACGGCGTTGCACGTGCCCGTGTGGGCGGTCACCGTGCTGGTCCCCGCCGTGGGCATGGTGATCGTCGCCTACCTCGCGCTGTGGTGGTCGCCGGAGGCCAAGGGGCACGGAGTCCCGGAGGTGCAGTACGCCGTACGCGTTCAGGGCGGCAAGATCCGCACGCGCGTGGCCTTCGCCAAGGCCATCGCCAGCGCCATCTCCATCGGCAGCGGAGGCTCTCTGGGCCGCGAGGGCGCCATCGTCCAGATCGGCTCCTCCCTGGGGAGCGTCATCGGCCAGGTGACGGGCTTGAGCGCCGACGAGGTGCGTCTGATGGTGGCCGCCGGATCCGCAGGCGCCATCAGCGCCACCTTCAACGCGCCGGTGGCCGGCGTGCTCTTCGCGCTGGAGGTGATCCTGGGCAGCTTCGCCGCGCGGTCCTTCGGGCTCGTGGTGGTGTCCTCCGTGTGTGCAACGGCCGTCTCCCAGACCGTGTTGGGCACGGACCCGGCGTTCCCTCTGGTGGAGCGGTTCCAGCTCGTGAGCAACTGGGAGCTCGGCCTGTATCTGCTCCTGGGCGTCGTCACCGGGTTCGTGGCGCTCCTCTACGTGCACTCGGTCTACGGTGCGGAGGACCGGTTCGACGCGTGGAACGTGCCCGTCTGGGTCAAGGCGGCCACCGGCGGCCTCGCCGTCGGCGTCCTGGGCACGTTCGGCAGCGATATGCTCTTCGGCATCGGCCACGAGGGCGTCGTGCAGGCCATGGGGGGCGGCCTCGCCACGGGCGTCATGGCGGCGCTGGTCTTCATGAAGATCTTCGCGACGTCCGTCACGTTGGCCGCCGGTGGATCGGGAGGCGTGTTCGCTCCCGCGCTGTTCATCGGCGCCATGACAGGTGGGGTCTTCGGTCGTGCGGCCAACGTGGTCCTGCCGAACCTCACCGCGTCGCCGGGAGCCTACGCGCTGGTGGGTGCGGCGGCGGTCTTCGGGGCGGCGGCCCACGCGCCCATGACCGCCATCATCATCCTCTTCGAGATGACGGACAATTACCGGATCATCCTTCCCCTGATGCTGTGTGTGGTGCTGGCCCAGATCATCGCGTCGCGCAGGGATCCGGACTCCATCTACAGCATCAAGCTCCGCCGCCTGGGCGGCATGAGCCGTCCCGAGGAGATGGGCACCCTGGACGTCCTCCTGGTGGTGGACGCCATGGCCGACACGGTTCCGTCCGTGCGCCCCGACCTGTCCCTGGAGGAGTTCGCCGACCGTGTCCGCGAGGATCATTCCCGGAGCTGGGTGGTCCTCGACGACCACGAGGAGCTGGCGGGCATGGTCGCGGTGTCGGACCTGGAGCGCGCCATCGTGGAGGGTGGCTTCAACGAGAGCACGGTGGCGGACGTCATGACGCGGTCCGTCGTGACGTGCCTGCCCGGAGAGACGCTGCGGCAAGCCTTCCGGCGCTTCACCGAGCGGGACGTCTACCAGCTCCCGGTGCTGGAAGACGCCGGGTCGAACCGGGTTGCGGGGGTGCTGCGCCGTACCGAGATGATGTGGGCCTACAAGGAGCTCGCCGACGAGCATCAGCGGCTCCTCGACCGCACCGAGGCGATCCCCAGGAACGTGCGCGGGAGCTCGGTGCACCTGGACGTGCAGGTCACACGCGATCAGGCCGGGATGTGCTTCCGGCCCATCCGTGACATCCGTGTGCCGGATCAGGCGCTCATCGCCCTGCTGCGGCGGGGCGATCGGGTGGTGGTCCCACGGGGCTTCACCAGGGTGGAGCCCGGCGACGTGCTCACGTTCATCACCACACGGGAGCACGAGGCCAAAGTCCGCGCCTGGATCGCGGCCAGCCGCAACGGGGAGGCGTAGGCCGCACGACCTGCTAAATTCGGGAGTCGGCCGGCGGCGCCTCCCCGCGTCCGGCCCGACCTCCGACTTCCGACCTTTCAGAGAGGCGCCTCCCATGGCTGACGGATATCGTATCGAGAAGGATTCCCTGGGCGAGATGAAGGTCCCCACCGACGCTCTCTACGGGGCCCAGACTCAGCGGGCCGTGGAGAACTTCCCCATCAGCGGCCAGCGCTTCGGGCGCAGCTTCATCGAGGCGCTGGGCATCGTCAAGAAGGCGGCGGCCCTCACCAATGCGGAGCTGGGGACGCTGGATCGGCCCGTCGCCGACGCCATCGTGAAGGCGGCCACCGAGGTCGTGGAGGGCAAGTGGGACGACCAGTTCGTTCTGGACGTCTACCAGACCGGCTCGGGCACGTCCACGAACATGAACGCCAATGAGGTCATCGCCCATCGCGCCACGGAGATTTTGGGATCGAAGGTGCACCCCAACGACCACGTGAACGCGGCGCAGTCCTCCAACGACGTGATCCCCACGGCCATCCACGTCGCCGCCCGGGTCGCCATGGTGAGGGACCTGGTGCCGGCTCTCGAGCACCTGCGGGACGCGCTCGGCGAGAAGGCGAAGGCGTTCGACGGCATCGTGAAGTCCGGACGGACCCATCTCATGGATGCCACGCCCGTGCGCCTCGGGCAGGAGTTCGGCGGATATGCGATGCAGGTGTCGAAGGGCGTCGAGCGGGTGCAGCGGGCCGCGGAGGAGCTCGCCGAGCTGGCCCTGGGCGGCACGGCCACGGGCACCGGGATCAACACCCACCCCGACTTCCCCGGGAAGGCCATCGCGAAGATCTCCGAGCTCACCGGGCTCGAGTTCCGCGAGGCCGACAACCACTTCGAGGCTCAGGGGGCGAAGGACGCCGCCGTGAGCGCCTCGGGTGCGCTGAACGCGTTGGCCACGGGCCTCCTCAAGCTGGCCGACGACCTGCGCTGGCTCGGCAGCGGGCCCACCTCGGGGCTGCACGAGATCAGCCTGCCGGCCATCCAACCCGGCTCGTCCATCATGCCCGGGAAGGTGAACCCGGTGATGTCGGAATCCATGATGATGGTGGCGGCGCGGGTGATGGGGAACCATACGACCATCACCATCGCGGGCAGCCGCGGCAACTTCGAGCTCAACGTGATGATGCCCGTGCTGGTGGCGTCGCTTCTGGAGTCCGTCGCGCTTCTGGCGAACGTCGCGCGGGCCTTCGCGGACAAGTGCGTCGTGGGGATCGAGGCGAATCCCGACCGGTGTCGCCAGCTCCTGGAGCTCAACCCCTCCATCGCCACGGCTCTCAACCCCTACATCGGGTACGACAAGGCCGCCGTGGTGGCCAAGACCGCTGCCAAGGAGGGCATCAGCGTGCGCGAGGTCGTGCTGCGGGAGAAGCTGCTGCCCGCCGACCAGATCGACCAGGCACTGGACGTGCGTGGCATGACGGAGCCCGGCCTGCCCAAGTGAGGTCTCCCGCCGCGGTGGTAGGGCGGTGAGCATGAACGAGGGGCCGGCCACCCGAAGGTGGCCGACCCCTCTTCAGCGCCTCGGTCGAGCGATCCCGCGGTTCGCGTTATCTGCCCCTCTCTCCCGAGGGCGCCGCCGGTGGGCCCACGCTCAGAACGACAGCGGAACGGGGCGGAGGTCGGTCTTCGCGGCGCGAGCCATGAACCCCGTGGTGTATGCCCGGATCTCGGCACCATGCCCGTACGACTCGATCATGTACAGGTCCGACGGGCTATACGACTCTAGATCGTCGAGGCCACCGAGCACCGGGACCTCGTTGATGTAGACGGTGGGCTGGAACATGTAGTTCTGTCGGTAGACGCAGACGTCCGAAAAGGCGGACGCCGGGCACGGCACGAGGGACAGACCCATGGTGCCCTCCATGAAGGCTCTCATGTTGTTGTCCGGCGACGTCACGAGATCCCTGCGTCCCCACTCCCGCACGCTGAACGCCGTGCTCTCACGCCTCTGCTTGAAGCGATTCGCCACCACACGCAGGCCGTGGAGAAGGGCCGGGTGGGGGGTCATGGTGAGGGTCACCGGCACCCGGGCCGCGGCGGTGCTGTCCACGGTGAGCGTGTGATATCCCAGTTGCGAGACGGTCAGCGAGACCTTGCCGGGCGCGACGTCCGGCAGGCTGAAGCGCCCGCTCGCGTTCGTCAGCGATCCGAGCGGCGCTCCGCTCACCGACACGAACGCCCCCACCAGAGGGGTGCCGGCCGGATTCACCACGGTGCCCGATAGAGTGATGGGCTGCTTTGCGGCCTCCTGGGCCGCACCCTTGTGCGCCATCAGCGCCACGGCGATGAAGCCCAGGCACACGATCCACACCGTCCGTTGCCAGCGGCCCCATCCCGAGGTCATCTCGAGTCGCTTCCTCATCCCGATCATCGTTCCTCCTCCCTCCTGGCGGCCCTGTGGGGCGGGTCGGCCGCCTTGAAGCTCTCGGTCCTGTCGGTATAGGGTTGAAGCATACGCCGTGCCGAACGGGAAAGGCCTTGGGAGACAGGCAGTTTGGAGTCCGGACGTCCCCTGTGGAGGACACATCTTCGCGGGATGTGGTACAGAAAAAGACGAGCGACGGTAGGCTGACGCCTACCGCCGCTCTCGGCACGCCCCCCCCAGGGCGTGAGGCCCAGCCCAGAATGGGCGTGGGCTCTTTCCGGTCCCCACCCCGTAGGACGGGAGGCCGGACCTTCCTGTATTCCTACGCGGTCTTCCGATCCAGCCGAAGGACCGTCTTCCGATTGCGAATCTCACCGATGGGCACGCCGCCAGGCGGAAGGACGCGGGTGGTGTCGCCCTCCACGTGGATCGGGTACGCCCACCGGCCGATCTGGACGACCTGCAGGAGCTTCGGCGTGTCGCTGACGGGGGCTGCCACGGGCTCGGTGATGGAGCGCCACACTCGATCCACAAGGGTCATGCGCTCGGAGATCGAATCCGCCCAGGAGGCCAGGCGCATCAGGCGACACTCGCTCATGGACAGGGTGCGGATCACGCGCCGGGGTCCTCGAAAGCTATGGGACAGAAGAAACGACAGGGCTTCGGCCTCGGGCAGGGGCTCGACAACCTTGCTGTGATTCCCGGGGGTGCGGACCTTGCGTCCATCCCGGATGTCGATGAATCCGTCGGCCGATATGCGCATCTTCCTGGCTCCCACGGTGCTCGGGGGTATGCACCCCTGACGGGGCGCGAACGCCGCAGGACTTCTCAAGTCGCGTGCCGCCGGCGGACACGCACGGCGGGGACGGGGCTGCACGGGTCCAACTCGTTGTGCCACTGTGGGTTAGCTGAGCAGGCCCGGCGTAGGAAACGCCGCGCTGCGCCTCCCTGAAACGAGCAATGCGGTTCCGCCGAGGGCAAACTTTGCAGAGCTTCGTGGTGGTGCGGTCACTGGGGTGCGCCTTCCACACGGCGGGGGGATGACGCGAGGAGCCGACGACGAGCTGGGGGCCCACGTCTCCACCGAAGGGGGGGTGGGGAAGGCCCCGGCCAGGGCACGGGAGATCGGTTCCGCGTGCCTGCAGCTCTTCACGAAGCAGCCCAGCCGGTGGGCGGAGCCGACGCTGGACGCCGCCACCGCCGAGGCCTTCGCAGGGGAGCGGGCCGAGCAGCGGATCCGCGTCGCGGGCGCGCACGACTCGTACCTCATCAACCTGTCCTCGCCGGACCCCGCCCTGCGAGCGCGTTCACTGAAGTGCTTCACCGGCGAGCTGCGCCGGTGCACGGCTCTCGGCCTGGACTTCCTGGTCACACATCCCGGGAACGCCACGGACGGTGACCTTCCCTCGGGGATCCGGCGCAACGCGGACTGCCTGACACGAGCGCTGCGGAGCGTGGAGTCCACCACCCGCGTCCTTCTCGAGCTCACCGCGGGCGGCGGCACCAGCGTGGGCGGGTCCTTCCAGAATCTGGCGGCGATCCTGGAAGAGACGGGGAGCGACGTGCGTGCCCGTGCGGGGATCTGCGTGGACACGTGCCATGCGTATGCCGCCGGCTACGATCTGGTGACGGCCTACGACGCGGTTTGGGAGGAATTCGAGCGGGTGCTGGGTTGGGGGCTTCTGGGACTGCTCCACCTGAACGATTCGAAGCACCCCCTGGGATCGCGAAAGGACCGCCACGAGAACCTGGGTCGAGGCACGCTCGGCCGGGAGCCCTTCCGCCGCATCATGCTCGATGAGCGGCTCCGCTCGGTACCCAAGATCCTGGAGACCCCCAAGGGAGACGACCCCGTAGCCGCCGACCGGCGCAATCTCCGCTTCCTGAGGAGGCTCCGGCGCGAGGGGTGAGGGGCGTCGCGTCGGCCGTGGGCGTCACTCCCCGCCGGGATCCTGCGCCATGAGCGCCTTCACCCGGATCCTGGAGCTGGGGTGGACCCCCAGGACGGGACGCAGCAGCATGGCCACCACGAGCAGCAGGCCGAGCGCGCACACCAGCAGCGGGCCCGTGGCCAGGTCCCAGTAGAACGACGCCGCGATGCCGCCGATGACGGCCACTGCGCCCGAGCCCCACGCCACGGCCACCGCCATCCCGAAGCGGTCGGTGAAGAAGAAGGCCACCACCGACGGGATCACCAGTGCGCTGAACACCATGAGCACGCCGGCCACCTCCACCGAGAACGAGATGACGACCCCGAAGGACACGTAGAACAGGAAGTCCCAGAGCCGCACTTTGGTCACCGTCTCCGGGTGGAACGACACCGCCAGGAAATAGCGCCGGAGGGCGACGTGGAACGCGCCCACGAGGACGTACACGCCGACCATCTTCGCGATGGTGGGCCAGGTGACCCAGATGAGCGTTCCTGTGAGGGTCTCCTTGATGTGCTCCGTGCCCTCGGCGGTCATACCGGCCAGCAGGATGGCCGCGGCCGAGGCCACCACGTAGACCACGCCGATGATGGCCTCCTGCGGTACCGCGGAGCCCTCCGGCATGCGCGTGAGGCTGAAGATGAGCGCCCCCACCAGGGTCGCGCCCAGGGCGAAGACCGTGGACAGGGTCGTGCCCATGGGGATGCCCATCAGGAGGGCGACCGTGGTGCCGAACGCGGCGATCTGCGCGAAGGCGAGATCGACGAAGATCACCTGCCGTGCGATGACGTGCAGACCCAGGTACGCGTGGATGAGCAGGATCGCCAGGGCGGCCACCACCGGCGGAATCACGAGATCGAGCATGGGTTCTTCGTCCTGTATCGAGGGTCGCCCCGGGGCGACCGGTCTTCCGCTTCAGCTCTTGGCGAAAGCGGCGGCGAGCGTGCTCACCCAGGTGTCCACCAGGGTGAAGTAGTCATCCACGCCGGGCAGGACCCCGGGCTCCATGGGCACCCGCACCAGGGTGGCGCCGCTCTTCTCCGCCACCATCTCCACCTTGCTCCGGTCGAAGTAGGAGGCGGCCAGGAGCACCTTGATGCGCTGGTCCTGGATCTTGCGGATGATCTCGGCCACGTGTCCGGGCGTGGGGGGAATGCCGGGCTTCGGCTCGATGTAGTCCACGCACCTCACCTGGAAACGGTCCTCGAAGTAGGCCCAGTTCTTGTGGTAGCAGATCATGGACCCGCCGCGGAACACCTCGGCCTCCTTCAGCCACCCACCCAGGTCCTGGATGAGGGGACGGCCTCGATAGTCGTTGGCCACGAGGAAGCCGAAGAGCGTGCCCTTGAGGGAGAGTTGCTCGAGGGTGGGTCCCCCGAGGATCTCCACCAGGCGGTCACCATAGAGCTTCCGGTAGATACGGTCGGTGAAGCGGGCCAGTCCCGCGTCGAAGACGTGTGCGCGGTCCGGCGCCACCCTGTCCAGGCCGGCAGCTATATTGCGTGCGATCTGCAGGGTGGTGAGGGGCTCCGTCGTGAGGTGGGGGTTGCCGTAGACGTGCACGTCTCCGGCGCTCCGATCGTGGGAGACCGGTACCTCGAGAAGGTGGATGCCGGTGTACGCCGTGATGTAGCCCTTGCCGCCTTCCAGCACGTCGGGGTTGCGGGCCTTGTCCAGGAGCGGGGGGACCCAGAGCTCCAGATCCAGACCCGTGGTGACGAACGCCTGAGCCCGCCTGAGGTCCAGGGCGAAGCTGGGCTTGGGCCGCACGAAGTGGGCGTCCTCGTTGGGATTCGCGATGGACGTGACCTCCACCTCGTCCCCGCCGATCTCCTTCACCAGCGTGGCATAGACGGGGAGCGTCGCCACGACGCGGATGGCTGCGGCGTGGGGCAGGCTCCGAGGCGGCTGGGGCGCGCCGTCGGTGCCCGGGCTCAGCAGGGCGGCGGCGAGGAAGGCCGTTGCGATCATCATGGTCATCTCTCCCCGGGTCCCGGCGCGCACCATGCGGGCCGGAACCGCGCAGGGTTGGCGTCAGTAGATCTCGTGCTTGTGGGGGCCCATGGCGAACGTGACCTGGAGGAGCAGCTTGCCGTCCCGCCCGTCCATGTAGCTACGACCCAGCAGGTCGTACTCGGCCCTGACCCGGACGAACTCGCTCTGCCACCAGGTGAGCGTCGGGGACACGAGCGTCGCGGTCCGGGTGGGGTCGAGGGGATCCTCGGTCCAGTCGTAGCGGGTACCCACGAGCCAGGAGTATCCCAGTCGGAGCTCGCCCATGGTCCAGATCCCCGTCGCCCGGTCCCGGCCTCCCGGAGCGCGGGAGCCGTCGGGGCCCACGAGCCCGTTCAGGATCTTCACGCCCCCGTGGAAGGTGAAGCCGCGGTATCCCGCGCGTGCGGGAGGCCGCCAGGTGAACGCCACTTCACCCCCGTACACCGTGCGATGGAAGAGGTCGGTGGTGTCCTCGTAGCTGGCGCTCAGGCGGGTCAGGGCGACGTTGAGATCCGTCGAGGGGCTCAGCTGCCAGAAGCCGTTCAGGTTGACGAGCACCGAGGGACGGTCCGACGTCCCCCAGAGCATGGGGTTGTCGGAGCGGGTCACCTCGACGGTGGCCTCGTAGGTGCCGACACCTGCGCCGCCGAAGGGAGCCAGATAGTGCAGGGAGGCGCCGGCGCCCCCGAGAGGCTCCTCTCCGAAGAACGCGAGGTTGGGGAGGTCCCGGGACTGGAACGGATAGGCGTGGGAGTGCCACCGGTTGAGCATCCCGAACTGCTGGTGGAAGAGCCCCACCTTCACCCCGAGGTTCAGGGGGAGCTTCACCCACTCCATGTATCCCTCCTCGACGTTCAGCGCGGTGCCCTCCTCGCCCTCCATGCCGGTGTCGAAGGGCACGAGCTCGCCGCCCGGCGCGTGCCGGGTGATGAAGATCTTGGCTCGGGAGAACGGGTCCAGGTTCGCCTGGGCGGCGATCTCGAACTCCCGGGGAAAGAAGTTCTCGGCGTCGGTGTTGCCCTTGATCACCTGGGCGAAGAGGTCCCCGGTGACGCTGATCTCCGGGTTCAGGGCCTGAAGGGAACGTTGGTGGCCAACGAACTCCTGCGGCGGGGGCTCCCGGGGCTTGTCGGTTTCGGCGGTCCCCGCTGCCGCGGCCGCCGCCGCGCGCAGCCGCGCCAGGGCGTCCTGGGCCTGCGTCTCGGCGGGCCCTGCGGATTGCCCGGCCTCCTCGAGCCGGGTCACCTCGGCGCGCAGGCTGTCCACCACCGCCACGAGGCGTTTGATCTCGGCGCGCAGCGAATCCTGTGCGGTGACGGGGGGTGGTTGCTGCGCCGCCAACGACGCTGCGCACGGGGTCGTCAGCAGCATGAGCGCGCCCAGCCGAAGCTGGACGAGAGTCGGGGCCGAGAGTGGCATCGGCTGCCTCCTCGGGGATTGGCCGAGCGGTATGACGTACGGGAGCCGGGCGTGCGCGAGTCGCGCGTACGAGCGAGGCCCGTGTGGTGCAACTGCAGCGCTTGCGTCAGACCAGGGGAGGAGCCCGGCTGCGGCGCGTGCTCCTGAGAGCGCGGAGGAAGGGGATCCTGTGAGACACGACCACCGGGATCCGGATCACCTCATCCGCCTGCCTGTGGGCCGTGGCCACGGTGGGCACGGGGGGGTTCGCGCGGACCTGCGTGCACAGGCGGTGGTCGTGCCCGCGCGGGTGGCTGACGGGCCCGGACGCCGGTCGCTCGACCGCCAGCGTCTGCCCGACCTGGGCGCGATCCAGGATGGGGATCGACACGCTGGAGAGCATCATCAACACCCAGAGCGGGGCCGCCAGGGCCCGTCGGAATCCCCTTCCCGTGCGGGTCATGATGGTCCAGGCTAGCCGGAACATCTACAGGTGTCAACGAACCGTCCCGGTGTCGCCCACCACCATCTCTCCCTTATATTTCAGGTGCGCGTCGGAGGAATCCTTTATTGAGCCAACACTCCTGAAGCCGGGACTGACTCCCGAGCTGGACGCCAGGCCCCCGGAGCGGGGAAGGCGGAAAGCGCGGGGAGGTCACCAGAAGTAATTCCCGGGCTTCAATAAACCCCCTCCGGGGCGCAGCGGGGGGCCGGCGTCCACGGACGCCGGCCCTCTCGCGCTTGGGAATTGGACGTTCGCCGGACGCGGGTCGCCGGACCCAGGATCACCGCAGGGGGTAGCGGGGGGTCCGGCCCGCACACGGCCCCGTTCGCCATCCACAAGGCCTGCCCGTCGTCGAGGAGGGCGCAACCCCACGGCCGAGAGCCTGAGGGTGACGATGTGGGGTCGGATAGCCGATGCGTTGCCTTCGGCGTGCGCCCGGCGAAGGTCGTCGTTCACGAGACGCCGCGGAATTTCGTGGAATACACGGGTGAGGAGTGAGCATGGAGAGCTCGATAGAGGAGCGGGTCGGCGTGCGGGTCGAAGGCGGCCGTGTGGATCTCGCGAGCGTCTCCTTCGAGGACCTGGTGGCGGAGATGATCCGCCGTCTGGGCGACGACCCGACCAGGGAGGGCATGGTCCGGACACCCGAGCGGGTCCGGGAGTCTCTCGAGTTCCTCACCCAGGGATACCGACAGACGGCGGCGGACGCCGTGAGCGACGCGCTCTTCGAGGAGCGGCACAAGAACATGGTGCTCGTGAAGGACATCGAGATGTACTCCATGTGCGAGCACCATCTGCTGCCCTTCTTCGGGAAGGTCCACGTGGCCTATATCCCCGACGGCCGCATCATGGGTTTGTCCAAGACCGCGCGCATCGTGGAGGTCTTCTCCCGGCGGTTCCAGGTTCAGGAGCGCCTCACGGAGCAGATCGCCCAGGCGATCTGGGACACCATCCGCCCGCTGGGGGCCGCGGTGGTGATGGAGGCCTACCACCTCTGCATGATGATGCGGGGCGTACAGAAGCAGAACTCGAAGACCATCACCTCGGCCATGCGCGGTACCTTCCTCAAGGATCCACGGACCCGGGACGAGTTCCTACGCCTCGTCACCAGCGAGCACCGGCCCCTGTGAACGACCGGCCCTTCTTGGGAGGCGTCACCGCCCTCGTCACCGGCGCCGGCCGCGACGCGGGCGCGCCCCTCCTCCAGATCGGGCATGCGTGATGAGCGATCCCTGCGTGTATACCGTGAGCGTCCAGGCCCACTACGATTCGGCTCACTTCCTGGTGCACTACAAGGGCAAGTGCGAGCGCCTGCACGGGCATCGCTACGTGGTGGAGCTGGCGGTACAGACCGCGGAGCTCAACGAGGCCGGAATCGCCTTCGACTTCGTGGATCTCAAGCGCGAGCTCAGGGCTCTGGCGGATTCCCTCGACCATCGGCTCCTGAACGAGCTGCCGCAGTTCGAGGGCGTGGAGACCAGCGCGGAGAACCAGGCCCGCTGGTTCTACGAGGAGATGAAGGGGAGGCTCCCCCCTCCCATGGCGGCGGGCCTGCTGTACGCCCGCGTGTGGGAGACCGAGACCCAGTGGGCACAGTACGGGCCGGCGGGGGCGCCGCTGCCGGCCGCACGCCGGCCGGGAAGCTGAGCGATCCCGGGAGCCCGTCCGGGTAATGCAGCCGTGCACCTCCTCCTCACCGACCGCCTGACCTGCCCGCGCTGCGGACCCCGATTCGGCCTCATCCTCCTGGCCCGCCAGGTTGTGGACCGACGGGTGCTGGAGGGGACGCTCGGGTGTCCCAATTGCCGGGACGGATTCGACGTGCGTGGCGGCTTCGGCGACCTGCGGGCCCCGCCTCGCGGGGCCCTGCCGGAGGGGCGCGCCGGCGACCCGGAGCCGTCGGTGCCCGCCGACGTCGAGCGGCTCGCCGCGCTCCTGGGGGTCGCCGAGGGCCCCGGAACCCTGGCTCTCGTGGGGGAGCCGGCGCGCCTGGCCCCGGCACTGGTGGAGGTGGTGCCCGGGGTGGAGGTGGTGGGCGTGGACGCCGACCTGGCCCGTTGGCCGGAGGTGGAGCGGGTGAGCCGCCTGGTGTCACGGCCGGGGCTCCCCTTCTTCGATCAGACCCTGCGTGGGGTGGTGGTGGATGGAATTCTGGGCTCCGGCTGGATCCGCGAGGCCGCCCGGACGGTGGCCCGGCTCTCCCGGGTGGTGGTGACCTCGGCTCCGGAGGGGGGAGTCCACGTGCTGGAGCAGGCCGGGCTGAACGTGCTGGCCGCGGAGGCCGGAACCATCGTGGCGGCAAGGGCTTGAGGCTCCTCAGGGGACGTTGCGCCCCGGGCCTCCCGTCCTCTACCTTCACCACGTTCCGCGGGCCTCTCCGGCACCGTGCCACCTCCCCCTGGAACTCGAGCCCCTGACCCCCCTGTGTATGGCGTTCTGGAAAAAGCTCTTCGGTGATGCCGGGTCGGGTCGCGTGGATTACTACCGCGAGGGTGTCGACCTCCTGGCGGACGACAAGTTCCACGAGGCGTTGACCTCCTTCAGGCTCGCCCTCAAGGAATCCCCCGGGGACACGCTCATCCTCCAACAGATCGCGATCTGTTACACGCGTATCGGCATGACCGAAGAGGCGGCCAAGACGTACCGGCACGTCCTCCAGAAGGAGCCGGCGGCCTCCGGTGCGCACTACGGTCTGGCCTTCATCCTCCTCAGGGCGGGTCAGCCCCAGGAGGCCATCGGGCACCTCGAGGCGTTCCTGGCCCAGGCTCCCGCCGGGCCGGAGGCCGGAGATCACGTTGCCCACGCCCGCGCGACCCTGGCGCACCTCAGGGGCGAGTCCCACGAGTCACTTCCCGAGCCGCCGCCGGATGAGCTCCTCTAGTCCCCTCAGGGTGGGCCTGCGCTGGACCGGGAAGGACCTGCGCTTCGTCGGCGGCACCGAAGGCGGCCCGGAGATCGTCCTGGAGAGCGGGGGGAAGGACGCGCCCTCACCCACGGCGCTCCTTCTCATCTCCCTGGCGGGGTGTATGGGCGTCGACGTCGTCGACATCCTTGGCAAGTCCCGGGTGCCGGTGCAGTCCCTGGAGGTGAGCGTCGAGGGCGACCGGGCTCCGGAGTTCCCGAGGAGGTTCACGGCCATCCGGCTCGTCTACCGCCTGAGGGGGCCGGAGCCGGAGCACCAGGCGCGTCTGGAGCGCGCCATCGACCTCTCCCGGGACAAGTACTGCAGCGTCCTGCACACGCTCCGTCCGGATCTCCCGCTGGACATCCGCATCGAGCGGGTCTGACGGACCCCGTCCGCGTTCCCATGGCCGAGATGAACTACGCCAAGAACCCGACTCCCGTCCCGCAACCGACGCTGCCGGAGATCTTCTGCGCCACCGTGGACCGCTTCGGCGACGCTCCGGCCTTCGGGCGCATCACGCCGGACATGCGGGTGGAGGACATCTCCTGCACCGAGGTGCAGGAGCGGACCCGCACGGTGGCGGCGGCGCTGGACGCCTGCGGACTTCATCGGGGCGACCGCGTGGGCATCATGTCGGAGAACCGCCTGGAGTGGGTGCTCACCGACTTCGGGTGCCTTTGTGCGGGCATGACCGACGTTACCGTCTACCCCACCCTGACGCCGCCCCAGATCGCATATATCCTGCGTGATGCCGAGGTGAAGCTGGTCTTCGTCTCCGGGTCCGAGACCATGGCGCGTATGGTGGAAGCCCGCACCTTGTCCGGCCTGACGCCGGAGATCGTGGTGTATGACCCGCCGGAGGACCTGCCCGACGGCGTCGTGGGCTGGGCGGCATTCCTGGAGCGGGGGGCCGCCGGCGTGGCCGAGGGTTCGGTCGAGGAATTCAGAGCCCGGGCGCTCCAGGCGAAGCCGGACGACGTGGCGACGATCCTCTACACCTCGGGGACCACCGGTAATCCCAAAGGGGTCATGCTCACCCACCGCAACGTGGGCTCCAACGTCGAGGCGTGTCGCATCGCCCTGGCGGTCGGTACCGCGGACGTGACGGTGAGCTTTCTGCCGCTGTCGCACATCTTCCAGCGCACGGTGGACTACCTGTTCTTCGCGGCGGGATGCAAGGTGGTCCACGGCCGCTCCATGCTCACCGGAGTGGAAGACATGGGGCACGTCCACCCCACGGTGGTGGTGGCGGTGCCGCGCGTCTACGAGAAGGTGCACGCGGCGATCATGGAAGTCGGCGGGCTGAAGAAGCTGGTGGTGCGCTGGGCGGTGGCGGTGGCGGACAGGGCGGCGGGGGTGCGGCTGGAGGGGGGGGCTCCCGGAGGACTGCTGGCCTTCCGATTCGCGCTGGCGGACCGACTGGTGTTCTCCAAGGTGAAAGCGGCTCTGGGTGGTCGCATGCGCTTCTTCGTGAGCGGCTCGGCGCCGCTGGCTCCGGAGCTCGCCCGCTTCTTCTACTCCATCGGCATACCCATCCTGGAGGGGTACGGCCTCACCGAGACCAGCCCGGTGACCAACGTGAACACCGTCACCGACTTCCGCATCGGCACGGTGGGAAAGCCGGTGCCCGGGACCGAGATCCGCATCGCCGACGACGGCGAGATCCTGGTGCGGGGGCCGCAGGTGATGAAGGGGTACTACAAGCGTCCCGAGGACACCGCCGAGGCCGTCGAGGCCGACGGCTGGTTCCACACCGGCGACATCGGCGAGCTCGACGCCGACGGCTTCCTGCGCATCACCGACCGCAAGAAGGACCTCATCGTCACGGCCGGCGGGAAGAACGTCGCACCACAAGTCATCGAGAACCGGCTGAAGGCCAACCCCCTGGTGGAGGAGGTCGTGATCATCGGCGACCGGCGGAAGTTCGTGGCGGCGCTGGTGGTGCCCGCCTTCACCGTCGTGGAGGCGTGGGCGCGGGAACAGGGGATCACCTGGGAGGGACACGGCGACCTCCTGGCCGACCCGCGGGTGGTCCGTTACCTCGAGGCCGAGGTGAGTAAGGAATTCCAGGGGCTCGCGTCCTATGAGACCCCGAAGCGCATCGCCTTCCTCGACGAGGACTTCAGCGTGCAGAACGGCGTGCTCACGCCTACGCTCAAGGTGAAGCGCAAGGTGGTCCAGGAACGCTTCAAGGAGACCATCGACGGGTTGTATGAGGAGGCCGAACGCGGACGTGAGCGCTGACCCGGCAGGTACCGTGAGCTCGCCGGTGCGCGTCGCCCTCGTGACGGCGCCGGACGAGGAGACCGCCGAAGCTCTCGGCAGGGTCGTCGTGGAGGAGGGCCTTGCGGCTTGCGCGAACGTGCTCCCGGGCGTCACGTCCGTATACCGTTGGCAGGGGGAGGTGCGCCGCGACGCGGAAGCCCTCATCATCCTGAAGACGACGGATGCCCGGGCCGGTGAGCTGACGCGCAGAGTCGCGGAGATGCATCCGTACGACGTGCCGGAGGTGTTGATCCTCGAGACAATGGGAGGCTACACGCCGTATCTGGATTGGGTGAGAGAAGAGACGGGATCGGGATCCGGGGGTGGATCGTGACCACGCGAAAGGGCCGAAAGCGCAGAAGGAAGGCGAAGGGAGCCTCGGCGGAGCAGGTGGATCTCCTCACGGGCGTCGACGGGGCCGAGGGCGTCGATGCGAGCCCCGGTTCCGCAACGCCGGAGGAGGAAGCGATGACTCCTGAAGCGGAGCAGCCTGCCGCCGATCCCGCCGTCGAGGAGCCGAAAGCGCCGACGCCGGACACGGACCGCCCTGCCGCCGAGGAGGCGGCCACCGCCGCCGATCCCGCCGTCGAGGAGCCGAAAGCGCCGACGCCGGACACGGACCGCCCTGCCGCGGAGGAGGAGGCCACCGCCGCCGATCCCGCCGTCGAGGAGCCGGAAGCGCCGACGCCGGAACCGGAGCGGCCTGCCGCCGAGGAGGAGGCCACCGCCGCCGATCCCGCCGTCGAGGAGCGCAAGGAGGCGGAGGAACTCCCGGAGGGTGTGTACTGGTCGTCGGGGCGTCGGAGCTCGGTTGTCTTCGAGCTGGTGCCGGAAGAGAGCCCGGAGGGCGGACAAGCGCTCCCTGCGGGGGAGCAGCTCGCCCGTGCCAAGGAGCTGGTGCAGGACGGAAGGGTGGAGGAGGCGGTGTACGTCTACCGTGCCGTCCTCACGGTCAACCCCGCCAGCCTGAAGGCGCGCAACAACCTGGGTGCCCTCTACGAGGCGATGGGCAACCATGGCCTGGCTCTGGAGCAGTTCGAGGCGGCGGCCAGGATCGACTCCGACAACGTCGAGGTGCTCAACAACCTGGGATCCACGCTGGGGGTCCTGGGCCGATACGACGAGGCGGAGCAGGAGCTGCGCCGGGCGCTGCGGCTGGACCCGGACAACGTGGAGGCGCGCGCGAGCCTCGGCATCCTGCACTTCCGTCGCGGCCTCTACGCCCAGGCGGACGCGGACCTCCATTGGGTGTGCGAGCAACGCCCCGACCACGCGCAGGCGTTCTTCTATCGCGGCGAAGCCCTCAACCGTTTGGGGCGGGTCGACGAAGCGCTGGAGGCGCTGGAGCACGCCGCCACCCTCCAGCCCACCAACGTGAAGGCGTTCTACACCATGGGCTTGCTGTACGATCGAAAGCATCTCACGGAAGAGGCGGCCGCCATGTATCGAAGGGTCAGGGAGCTGCAAGGGGTGTGATCCGGATCGTCGTGGGCACGCTCGTGGACAGCGCGGAGGAGGCCCTCGTGTGTCCCATCCGCTCCGACCTGGCGCCGATGAGCGCGGCGGCCCGGGACGTCATCGCCCGGGCGGGCCCTACGGTGGCAGAGCGCCTGGAGGGGCTGGGGCAGCTTCCCGTGGGGGGGGCCTTTCTCACCCCGGGCGGCGACCTGGAGGCGGCGTTCCTCATCCACGTGGTGACGGCTTCGGAGGACGAGCCCGAGACACCCCACTCCGTGAAGCGCGCGTTGCGCAACGGTCTCCGGCGAGCCGCGGAGTGGGATCTCACGTCCCTGGCGCTTCCGCCTCTGGGGATGGGCGCGGGTCACATGGAGCCGGAGGACGACGCCCGCGCCATGCTGGAGATCCTCTTCGAGCACCTGGCGGAGGAGCGGCCCCCGCTGGATCTCACGGTCGTCGTGGACAGCGAGTACGGGCGTGAGATGTTCGATCGGCTCGTGGCAGCCCTGAGCCGCGAGCGCCTTCCCCCGTTGGACTGAGGAGCCTCCGCACCGGTGGAACCGGCTGTCCCTGCGGGCTGTACCGTTCATCCCGGCAGACCGATTCGTCCCGGGCGCCTTCCCTTCTGCCGCTGACGAACGATCAGCTCCTGCCGGGGGGGCGGGGTCGCAAGCGCCAGATTCCGACGGCTCCTGAGCCCAGCCCCATAAGAGGCCCCACACCGCGATCCTGATCCAATCCCGTATCGGCGCCCGCCTTCACGGAGTCCTGAAGACGCCGGCAATCTCGGGCCCGATGGGCTCGTCGCCAGCCATGGACCTGCGTCAGTGGACCTTGCCCAAGTATCGGTCGAACCAGTCCAGGGTCTCGGTAATGGTCAGCGTTCGCGGCACGAGATGTCCGGCTTCGTAGACCACGTGGCGCTTCCGATCCGGAGGTGTTCCGAGCAGTTGGAACAGCGGGTTCTGCGACGTCTCCAGCGGGAAGAACTGATCGTACCGTCCGTTCAGCATGAGGACCGGGATCGTGACGTGCGGGGCGAAGTTGAACGGATCGGCCTCGGGAAGGGCCCTCTGGAACTTCAGCCCGGCGACGTTGAGCACCGCGGCCTTGATACGGGGTTCGACAGCCAGCACGAGTGGGCCCATCCGGCCGCCCCAGCTCACTCCGTAGTAGCCGAGGTCGTCGGTGCTCATGTCCTCTCGTGTTTCCAGGTAGTCGATGGACCGGCTCAGGTCCCTGGCCCATGAGATGACGAAGTCGCGGTATGTGACCGTCTCGCTGGGCTGGTCGTTCGTCAACTCGGGGGTGCGCCGCTCCATGGTGCCACGGTACACGGGATACACGACGGCCCGGCCACCTTTGACGATGAAGTCCCAACTCAGCGACGACTCCTCGTCGATGGAGTTGAGGAAGAACCCGATGGATCCGGGGAAGAACACCACGGTGTGATACGGGGGCCCCGCCATCCTGGGAAGGTACAGGTACGCGATGGCACGCCCGGTACCGTAGGCCGCGTCGTACGTGACGCGTTGGCGGATCCAATCCTCGGTGGTATCGGTGCGTTCGATCGTCGCATCGAGTGGGCTCTCATCGTACGCGTACATCCTCCGGTAGACCTCGAACTCGGCGTCGTTCACCGGCTTCTCGGTGGAAAAGTCCCGCATAACAAGCCGGATGGGCTGCCTGGCACGGGTGAGGTCCGCGCCGCCGCCCAGGTTTGTCACCAGGCGGATGCCGTTCGTCGGCGCGCGGTTCCACGGGGACTGCGTGTAGGCATCCACGAACATGTAGGCGGCGTCGTTCCACCCGCCGCCCAGAATGAACCGGTTGCCGGTGCCGCCCCGCTCGGCGTTGTAGCACCACTCCCGGACGTTGCCGGCCATGTCGTAGCTGCCGTAGCGGTTCATCCCGCGATACGTGCCCACAGAGGCCGGACCCCTATCGGCGAAATTGCTGGTGGGCACGATGGCGCTGGTTGCGGCGGTGCCGGCGGCGTGATTCCACTGATGGATCGTGGGGAGGTCGCGGTGCTCGAAGACCGCGAACGCGGCGGCTTCGTACCAACTCACGCCGCTCACCGGGTACTCGTCCTCCCCATCGGGGTAGTCGCCCAGCTCCCAGGTGCTGGGCCCCGGCCGCCCGGTCCGGTCGGTGAACGATGACATGGCCTGTTTCCACTGGATCGTGTGACCGTCCTTCTCGAACGGCTGCTGCCAGTACTCACGCTTCGAGTAGCCGCCCTCGTCCACGAAGGCCTTGTAACGGCGATTGGTGACTTCATACCGGTCGATCAGATAGTCGGCTAGCGGGATGGGGTCGAGTGCCTCCAGACCCGGATGCTCGAGGCCGACCATGCCGCCGGGTACGTGCACGATCTCGTCCGGTAGCTTCCCCACTGAGTCGAGGGGGATGCGCTGGGGTCCGGTTGGTGCCCAGAGCGTCGTCCACACGGATTTGTACGGCCGGTACCCGTCCTTCAAGAACCGGAGCTGATACTGTCCGCGCGGAAACCACACGTTCGTTAGTGGCGTGGTGCCGAAAGGCTGCCATGCCGTGTCGGCGCCACCGTACATCCGATAGGCCATCCGAGCCCCGGGAGGATCGGTCGTCATGGTGAGCCGGAACGCGAACGTCTGCCAGGCGGCGTCGAGAAGGGAATCATCGGGAAACGCCGCATCGGCCTCCATCGCGAGCTGCTGCGCAGCCATGTACTCGTCGTTCTCGGAGAGTCGGCGGATCTCGGGGATGGCCCGGGTCCGGAGCCAGGCTTCGGTCTTCCTCGGTCCGAAGGCCCCCAACCGCCATGCCAGGCCGAGCCCCAGGGCGACCACGCACGCAGCTCCCACGGTGAGCCACCTGCCCGAAGCCCGAAGCGCCCGCGTCCCCACCTCGACGGTCGCGACTCCCGACGCCGGCGTGGTCAACGCTTCCAACTCGCTCAACAGGTCGCCTGCGCTCTGCCAGCGATCCCCTCGATCCCTCGCGAGGCAGCGCATCACCGCGGCGATGAAGGCGGGCGGCGCGTCGACTCCATGCGCTTCGATAGGGGCCGGTTCCTGGGTCAACTGTGCCGCGAACAGCGCCTGCGGGGTGGAGCCGTGGAAGGGGGTGCGACCGGTGAGCAGCTCGTAGGCGAGCGCGCCGAGGGAGTAGATATCCGCTCGTCCGTCGATGGCGACGTCGGCTGTGATCTGCTCGGGCGCCATGTAGCGTGGCGTTCCCAGCGCCACGCCCGTGGTCGTGAGTTGTTGCTGGCCCGTGGCTTCGCTCACGGCTTTGGCGATACCGAAGTCGGCGACCAGCGCATGGCGGCCCGAGAGCATCACATTGTCGGGCTTGATGTCGCGGTGGAGAATGCCCTGCGTGTGCGCGTATGCCAGGGCGTCGGCGATTTCCTTTACGATGCGAATGACCTCGGGGACCGGGAGCGGTTCATTTCGTGCCAGCCGCCCACGCAGGGACTCACCGGAGACGTAGGGCATGACGTAGAAGAGAAGCTCATCCGACTCCCCCGCGCGCCCGCTGTCGAAGAGGGGCAGAATGTTCGGATGCGTGAGGTGAGCGGCAATCTCTATTTCGCGCAGGAAGCGGTCTGGCCCCAGGGCGGCCGCCAGCCCCGTCTTGAGGACCTTGATCGCGACCTGCCGATGGTGCTTGAGATCGTCGGCCAGGTAGACGGTTGCCATCCCGCCTTCGTCCAGCTTGCGCCATACCGCGTATCGTCCGGCAAGGGCGGCGTTCAGGCGATCGATCCGGGTCTCGTCAGCCACGCCGTCACCGCTCCCTTTCCACGGCGTTCAGAACGACGGTCAGCCCGTTGGAGGAGGCACCACCGGTGACGAGGACGAAGTGCTGGCCGTCGTTCGTCACGTCGTAGTTGGCGTGGATGCCGGTGAGGTAGTTCTTCGAAAAGAGCACATCACGGCGCTTCACCTTGAGCGGGGTGGTGGGCGTCAACTCCGCTGCGACCAGTTGGTTCTGGTGCCAGTAGTAGAGCTCTCTCCCGTCGCCACGCCACGCGGGGTCGCGCCCGCCGTCCTCGGAGACCACGATCTTGTTGCCCAGCGTGGGAAAGGCCTGGACGTAGACCTGGTCGCGTCCGGTCTCGTTCGACGTGTACGCGACCCAGCTCCCGTCCGGCGAGAGCCGCGCGCCTTCCTCAGCGAACGGTGTGACCAGCAACGGCCTCGGTTCGCCACCGCCTACCGAAGTACTCCAGATGTCGTCGCTTGTCGAGTTGCTCACTTCGGTATAGACGATGGTCGAGCCGTCCCGACTCCAGTCGCTGGTCCACTGCGTGCCGGGGCGCGTGACCAGCGGTTCGGCACTTCCATCGCCGCCCACCGCCTGGATGAACAGGTCCTTCTCTTTCTGCAGAGAGTCCCGGATTGCCGAGAAGGCGATGTGCTTCCCGTCGGGGCTCCACGTAGGGTCGTTGCTGTCCCGCCCTTCATAGGTGAGTCGCTGGCTCGCTCCACCAGACAGGTCGCGAATCCAGAGATCCGCCTCCGCCTTTCCTTGCGGATAGGCGCCGTACGCTACGCGGCGACTGTCGGGGGAGAAGCGCGGAGCCCAGATGCCCGGACCGCTCGCGAGGAGTGTTTCCGCGCCGTCACGGTCCAAGAGAACCAGGTTGCGACTCCATGATACACCAGGCGTGTAAGCGACCGTTCCACTCTCGGACGCAGTGAACCCCGAGACCCCGCTTCCAATGGCGACACTCGGGGCGATCTGCAGCGCCGGGCCAATGCTGTCGTAGCGGGAGAAGTCGAACCGCTGCCAGAGGAGCTCTCCACTGGCCACGACGTATACCAGAGCATCCGGGCGTACAAATCGTGTCCCTCGCTTGGGCCCCAGGTCGTGAAGGGTGCCCGTCGCCAGGTCCAACGCCATGGTATGTGCGTCCGGCTTCGCGATGGGGATTGCCTGGAACAGAAGCGTGCCGCCGTCTGGAAGGAGCACGGGCCACATGGCGCGGATCGTGGAATCAGGAAGCACGATTGGCGTCGGTCTGCCGCCGCTGGACGGAATGCGGTACAATCGCCCCTGGGGCCACACGGCGTACACAATGCTGTTGTCGGCGCCCCAGCTTCCCCCGGCGAAGAACCCGCTGAGCGTGGCGACCGGCGTGGGCGTCCCGCCATCGAGCCGCGTCTTCCTGAGCGCCGTCCCGGTCCCGAAGGCCACCCACTCGCCGTCCGGCGAGAAGAACGGCGCGACGCCCCCGTCGGAGCCCGGCAGGGGATGGGACTCCGTCTCATCCGTTCGGCGGACCATGAGCCGCGCCTCGCTCCCGGAGGATACCTCGTACACGATGGTCGTGCCGTCCGGCGAGATGGCGGGGACGCCCTCCATCAACTGCCCGGAGTCCGGCCGGATCTCGAATCGCACCACCGGGGGAGCGGGGACGGCGGCAGGTCGATGTATCAGCCACCCGGCCAGGCCCCCCAGCACGAACGCGGCCATCCCGATCGCCGCAGCGTTGACTCGTCGCGCGGTCGCGATCGAAGCTCCGACCGACGTAGACGCCCGGCCACGGGACAGCCCGAACGCCGGATTCCGGAGCGCCTCCGCGAACTCCACCGCCGTGACGAAACGATCAGCTGGGATCTTCGCGAGTGCCTGCGCGACCGCCAATGCCACGTGCGGCGGCACCGACTCCCGGAGCTCGTCCAATGGCCTGACCGGTTCGGTCAGCACCTTCGCGATCACCGCTTGGACCGTCCCACCGGCGTGCGGTGGCTCGCCGGCGAGCATCTCGTACAGCACCGCCGCCAACGAATAGATGTCGCTGCGCGCTCCGATGTCCCGGTCTCCGGTCGCCTGCTCCGGACTCATGTAGTACGGCGTCCCAAGCGAGAGCCCGGTCTCGGTAATTCGTTCGGCACCGGCGTTGCGCACCGCGAGCGCAATGCCGAAGTCGGTCACCAGCGCGCTTCCGTCGTGCAGCAGAATGTTCGCCGGTTTGACATCACGGTGGATCACGCCGTGGCGATGCGCGTAGTCGAGCGCCGACGCCACCTCGGTCGTGATACGCACCGACTCCTCGACGCCGAGCTCCTTTTCGCGATCGAGGCGGTCGCGAAGCGACTCACCCTCGACGAACGGCATCACGTAGAAGAGGAACGATCCGGCCTCTCCCGAATCGAAGAGCGGGAGGATGTGCGGATGCTGCAGGTTGGCGGTGGTCCTGATCTCTCGGAGGAACCGCTCGGCGCCCAACACCGCAGCCAGGTCGGGCCGGAGGACCTTGATCGCCACCTGCCGATGGTGCTTGAGATCGTCGGCGAGGTAGACCGTTGCCATGCCGCCTTCGCCGACGGAACGCTCGATCGCATAACGAGCGCCGAGAGCCTGCTTGACCTTCTCGGTTGGGTCGGACATGGCGAGGATCCCGGATCGACTACGTCGAGGACAAGGGGACCGTCCATGGAGACCTATATCGGGCCGGGCGCAGACGCGTCAAGCTACACGGCGGCGAGGTGCTTCGCCCGAGCCGCCCGCCGCTATCCGGCCAACTCTTTCGAGGTTTCGGTGAGGATCTCTTGAAACCGCCCGTCGGAGACCACCGGCACCCTTTCGCCGGGAGGTGAGGGAACTCGATCTGCGGCCCGATGGAGATAGTGTCCACGCCCGGGAGCATTTCCCTCCCGGTCGTCGCTCGATACCGTTGGAATATGAGCATCAGCCGGTGGGAACGGGGGGCGTTTTCCGTGGTCGGCGACGGTTGGTTCGACACGAAGACGGCCGCGAGAGCTAACCAGAGGTCTGCCCGCGGTGTGCCCACTGTGCCGCTTTCAGGGCGAACCGGACCGAACACACCCGAACCGGCCAGTGCCCGAAAGCCCATGCGGCGGTGTGCAGAGCGGTACGCCGCGCAGCGGGGCCGCGCTGGCCGAAAGTGGCGGCGGTTGAATGGGTAGACGGATCCTGGGGGGCGCCATCCTGGCGGTGTGGCTGGGCATGGTGGGGTGGCAGGTCCGCAGAGAGTACTTCCAGCCGGAGGTCGCGCGCCTGCGCGAGGCCGCCCTCTCTCTGGCTCCGGGTGTGGACTTCTACACGCTCACGATGGGCGGTCACGCCGTAGGTCAGGCCAGCTCCCGCCTGGACACGGTTCCCCAGGGCTTCGTGCTCGAGGATCTCATGAGCCTGGCCATGCCGGCCATGGGCCAGACGGGCACCGCGGTGGCCCGCACCCGGGTGGAGCTGACGCATGCCCTGCAAATGCGTTCCTTCACGTTCTCGCTGGACAGCGACGCCGGACGTTTCCAGGCGTCGGGCACGCTGGGTCCCGACACCACGCTCTCCGTCACCATCAACTCCGCCGGCAGTCAGCAGAAGGTCAGCTTCCGCATGGCCCAACCGCCGGTCTTCTCTTCGGTGGTGCCCATCAGGGTGGCCATGGGCAACGGGCTCGAGGTGGGTGAGACGGTCCGCCTCCCGGTCTTCGATCCCACGACCATGGGCACGCAGAACGTGGAGGTCCGGGTGTTGGCCCACGACACCCTGGTCATGCCGGACAGCGCCGCGATGAACCAGGCCACGGGCCGCTGGTACGCTGCGCACTACGACTCGATTCCGGCCTGGCACATCGCCGAGATCTTCGACGGCATCCGCGTGGAGAGCTGGGTGGACGAGGACGGCCGGATCCTGAAGTCCTCCAGCCCGCTGGGCTTCTCCATGGAGAAGACCGAGTACGAGCTGGCCAGGCAGAGCCAGCAGGACGAGCGCCTGGCTTCGGCCTCGGGAAGCGCGGGTGGAGACGTCATCCTGTCCACGGCCGTGCGCAGCAACGTGGACCTCTCCGACGCACAGCAGTACGACGAGATCCGCTTCCTGCTCAGCGGCACGGACCTGAAGGGCTTCGCCCTCGACGGCGGGCGCCAGACGCTGCACGGAGACACGCTCATCGTTCGCCGCGAGCGCTGGGACAGCCTGGATCCGGGCTACAGGCTGCCCTACGCCCGCATGGACCTGAAGAGCGCGCTGGAGCCCGCGCCGCTCATCCAGAGCGACGATCCGCGCATCGTCAAGGAGGCGCGGGAGGTCGCAGGAGGTCGGTGGTCACGCCATGACCCCAAGGAGGTGGCCCGCCGGCTCACGGGGGCGGTGTACAGGATGGTCCAGAAGAAGATCACCTTCTCGGTGCCCAACGCCGTGCAGGTGCTCGAGACCCGCCGGGGAGACTGCAACGAGCACACCGTGCTGTACGTCGCCATGGCCCGGGCACTCGGGCTGCCGGCCCGCACGGCGGTGGGTCTGGTCTACGCCGACGGAGCCTTCTATTACCACGCCTGGCCGGAGGTGTGGCTGGGCCGGTGGGTGGCGGTGGACCCGACCTTCGGGCAGGTTCCCGCCGACGCTTCGCACATCCGATTCGTCATCGGCGGCCTGGCGGAGCAGGTACAGATCATGCGTCTCATCGGGAACCTGCACATCAGGGTCCTCGATCGGGTCGCCGCCCGCGGGACCGGGTGAGTGGCTCTCCCGAAAGGAATGTCGTGACCGACCTCCGGACGGACGCCGCAGAGGCGCCCGCGCGCCACGCTGCGGATATGATCCGCCTCGAGGGCGTGGTCAAACGCTATGGCCGCTTCACGGCGGTGGCAGGCCTCGACCTGGCGGTGCCCCGCGGCGAGATCTTCGGGTTCCTGGGGCCGAACGGCGCCGGCAAGACCACCACGATCCGCATGGTGGCGGGCGTGCTCCGCCCCAGCGAGGGCCGCATCTTCATCGGCGGTGACGATCTCTCCGTCGATCCCGAGGCGGCCAAGGCCAGGGTCGGGTACGTGCCCGACCGGCCGTACCTGTACGAGAAGCTCTCCGGCGGCGAGTTCCTGCGCTTCGTGGCCGGTCTCTGGGGGAAGGAGGGGCCCGAGGCCGAAGAGCGCGCGGACCGGCTCCTCGAGCTCTTCCAGCTCACCGACTGGAAGAACGAGCTCATCGAGAGCTACTCCCACGGGATGCGGCAGAAGCTGCTCATCAGCTCGGCGCTCATCCACCAGCCGGAAGTCATCGTGGTGGACGAGCCCATGGTGGGCCTGGACCCGCGCTCGGCGCGCATCCTGAAGGACCTCCTGCGCACGTTCGTCTCCCGGGGGGGGAGCGTCTTCCTGTCCACGCACACCCTGGAGGTGGCGGAGGCCATGTGCGACCGGATCGCCATCATCAGCGAGGGACGCATCATCGCCCGGGGGACCATGGAGCAGCTCCGGGCCCAGGCCGACGCCGGCGGCGCCCACCTGGAGGAGATCTTCCTCAAGGTGACGGGCACCGAGGCCATGGCGGACGTCATCGAATCCCTCAAACAGGCCGTTGAGCGGTGAGCGCGGACGCCCTTCCGCGCCGCCCGGGCATGCTCTGGCTGCTGCGCCCGAAGCTGCGCACGCGGCTGAACCGCGCCCGCACGGACGAGGGGCGCTACTTCAAGGCGGGCCTCCTGGGCTTCGTGGGGCTCTTCTTCTGGGCGCTGATCTTCATGGTGATCTTCCGCATGCTCCTCTACTTCCGGAACACGCAGGGGATCGGCGACCTGTTGGCGGGCAAGCTGCTCGGCCTGGCGTTTCTCACGTTCCTCATGATCCTCGTGCTGTCCAACGTGATCACGTCGCTGTCCACCTTCTTCCTGGCGGACGACCTGGAGCTGGTGGTGGCGTCCCCGGTGGACTCGTTGAAGGTGTACGCGGCCCGCCTCGCCGAGACCATCGTGGACTCCTCGTGGATGGTGGCGCTGCTGGCCGTGCCGCTCCTGGTCGCGTACGGCGTCATCTACGCGGCGGACTGGCGCTTCTACGCGCTGGCCGTGGGCACGATGGTACCCTTCCTGGTGGTGCCGGCCGTGTTGGGCACAGCCGCGACGCTGGTCCTGGTGAACATCTTCCCGGCCCGGCGCACGCGGGACCTCCTGGCCCTCGTGGGCCTCTTCAGCGCGGCGGCCGTGGTGGCCCTCTTCCGCTTCCTCCGGCCCGAGAGGCTCGTGCGCCCCGAGGAGTTCCGCAGCCTCGTGGACTTCGTCACCGTGCTGCGCACACCCACCTCGCCGTGGCTGCCCAGCGAGTGGGCGTCCCACGGGCTGATGTCGTACCTGAACGGCGCCTTCCAGCCCTTCCCGTTCCTCTTCCTGTGGAGCACGGCTGCCGCGCTCTTCGTGCTGGGCGGGTGGCTGCACGTGCGCTACTTCGACACCGGCTTCACGCGCGCCCAGGAGGGCTCGGAGCGCCGTCAGGGCAGGGTGCGCTCCATGCTCCTGGATCGGCTGCTGGCAGGGGCCCGCCCCAGCACCCGGGGCCTCGTCGCCAAGGAGATCCGGGTCTTCTTCCGCGACACTACCCAGTGGTCCCAGCTGATCCTGCTGGGGGTGCTGGTGGCCGTGTACGTGTACAACATCACCGTGCTGCCCCTCTACACGGGCGAGAAGGTCTCCTTCTTCCTCATCAACGTGGTCTCCTTCCTGAACCTCGGGCTCGCGGGCTTCGTGGTGGCCGCCATCGCGGCGCGCTTCGTCTTTCCGGCGATGTCCCTGGAGGGAAGGATGATCTGGCTACTGCGCTCGTCGCCGCTGAAGGTGAGGACGCTCTTCTGGGCCAAGTACTGGGTGGGGACCATTCCCCTGCTCCTGGTGGCGCTCCCGCTCATCATCCTCACGAACCTGGCGCTCAAGGCGTCGCCTTTCATCCTGGTGCTCACCACCATCACCATGGTGGGCATCACCTTCGCGATCACGGCCCTGGCCCTCGGGTTCGGCGCCCTGTACCCCAACTTCGAGACCGAGAACGTCGCGGAGATTCCCACCTCTTTCGGCGGACTGCTCTTCATGATGGCGGCGACGCTGTATCTCGGCGGGGTGGTGGTGCTGGAGGCGTGGCCCGTCTACCTGTTCCTGGTGTCCCGGCTGCACCAGGGCGAGGCCCGGGTGAGCGTCATCCCGCTCGTCCTCGGCCTCGCGGGAGCTCTCGTCCTCACCGTGCTCGCGACGGCCCTTCCGCTCCGCTCCGGGGTACGCCAGGTCCGAAACCTGGAGGCGTAGCCGTCCGGGGAGACGCCATGCCGGAGGTCCTCGACGTCCCTCTCCGCGCCCGCCCTCCTCGACCGACGGCTCGAACCTCCCCATATTGTCTCTGAATCCGAGCCCAGACCCTCGACGGATCCTGCCATGCTGACCGCGTTACGCAACCTCGTACCCGGTGGTTTCCTCTTCACGCACGCGATCTTCTGGTCGGTGGTGGTCATGGTGGCCGTAGGAACCACCACGGTGGCCGCGATCCTCTCCGCGGGACTCGTGATCCTGGTGCTGGAGTCCCTCGGCAAGGCCTGATCCGTCCAGCCGGGGGGGCCTCACCGTGTGGGGTCGGGGCGCTCCGAAGGGGCGCCCTGTTTCATTCGTGCCTGCCGGGAGCGTGCGCGTGTCGCTGGCCCTGAAGATCATCATCGGCTTGGTCGCCCTCGCCCTCGGCTTCTGGCTGGGGTTGCCGGGCCGCTACACCCAGACGCCCGAGGACATCGAGCACGACATGGAGTGGCACCGCAGCAGCGGCACGTACCGGGTCAAGCGGGTCTTCACGCCCTTCGCCTGGCTCTTTCGGAAGCCTGGCCTCCGCAGGGACCGCAGGAGCCGGAGCCGGCGTCCGTTCCACCTGGAGTCGCCCGAAGACCGGGACGAGTAGGGGCCGGGTGGCCGCGGCCCGCCGCCGCCCTCGGGCTCTGCATCACCGGAGGAACCGGTTCACCACCACCAGCAGGAGGCCGACGAGCCCGCCGAGGGCGTAGCCCAGCTTGACGATGAGGCGGAGCTCCCGGTCGGTGACCTTGCGCACGAGCTCCTCCATGCGCGCCGTGGGGAAGTCCAGCACCTTCTCTTCCACGCGCCGGGCGACGTCGATGCGCTGAACGATGTCGGGCACCTGGGTCTGCATCCACTCCCAGATGGGGTCCCCGAGGGCTTCCTCGAGACGTTGGGGCGCACCCTCGGGGAGCCACCGGGCGGGCGTCCCGATGGGCCGGTCCAGCACGCCGTTGGCGAGGCGGCGAACCCCCTCCTTGTAGGCGCGAGCGGCGGGCTCGCTCCGCCCCGCGGCCACGATCCATCCGGTGACCCGCTCGCGGGGCACCCGGTGGAGGACGTCGCCCCAGGTGTGATCTCCCGCCTTCTCCAGGCCGGCATGCAGCTTCTCCACCAGGAACTCGCGGGTAGAGGGGTCGCGCGCCATGCCCACCACCCAGTCCGTGAGCGTCGCGCGCACCTCCAGAACGTCGGGGTCTTCGGGGTCGCCCAGCACCGAGGTGACAGGACGGCGCAGGAAGTCGACGATGGCGTCGTTGACCCCCCGGGCCATGGCGTCCTGGACGGCCGGATCCCGGAGAATCTCCGAGAGGCGGTCCGCGCCCTCGGTCTCGATGGTGTCCAGCACCTTCTCCACAGTGTCCTCGGTCATCACCAGCCGGGCCACGACCCGCTGGTGGAACTTCAGGTCCTGGAGAAAACGATGCAGCAGGTCGTGGAGCGTGGACTCGAGGCGCAGCCGCGCCCTCGGATCCTCCAGCAGCTTGCCCAGCCGTGCGATGGCCAGAGGCAGGTAGCCCGCGATGGCCTTCTCCATCGATCCCACGAGACCCCGGGGCAGGATCTCCTCGAACGTCCGCGACGGGGCGAGCAGCCTGCGCGAAGCGCGTCCGATGTAGTCCTCCACGGCGGCCTGGAAGTCCTCGCTCTCCACCAGGTCCCCGAGCCACTCGTTCACCGCCTCTTCGACCGCGGCGCCGCGCGCCGGGGTCAGGATGTCGCCGATGGGCTCATCCGCCACGGCGTCCACGAGCTCGTCGGTTCGGCGCTCCACCGCCTCCTCGAAGCGCTCCGAGGCCAGGTACTCCGCGAGGCGGGAGAGGGCCAGCTCCACCACGTCGTCGAGAACCGCCTCCACCTCCGACAGGACCGGTGCCGGGATCAGGTCCCGGATGGAGCCGCGCTCACGCTCGAGGACATCGTCGAGGAAGATGCCCAGCCGCTTGTCGAAAGCCGAGCGGAACTCGACGTCGGCGAAGGTGCGCGTGAGGTCCTCCGAGGTCAGCAGGCGGTTGCCCACGGTGCGGCCGATGGCCGCCGCCAGGCGGGGCTGATTCTTGGGCACCGCGCCCTGGAAGAAGCGGACGCGCCAGCGCCCCACCTTGGGCGGCACGTAGGGGTGGAAGAGCATCCAGATGGCCACGCCGTTCGTCAGCCCTCCCGCGAGGGCGCCGAACAGGATCGTCACCAGGTCCCGAACGAGGGCGTCGGTCACGAGCGCGTGTGGCGGAAGATTCCGAGCACCCGATACGCGGTCCCCTGGATGCGTACGGTTCCCGACACGGTGAAGAGCGCGTCCACCGGGAGCAGGGGGCCCTTCCCTTCGCCGGCCTGGATCTGGGCGGACTCCACGTGGAGCGTGCCGCCGAGGTCCTCGTCGTCGGACTTGAGGGTCCAGGACACGGGCACGTCCTGATGGGCCGGCTGATACGCACGCACCTCGGCCCAATTCACGGTCACCTCGGGCCAGTGGAGATCCCGGAAGTCCAGGCGGGCCCACGCCCGGTACGCTCCGTTGGTGCCCGGGCTGGCGGCGGTGGGGTTCTCCAGGACCATCTGCAACGAATCGCCCGAGACGAGGAACGCCCAGTCGCCGGATTGAGTCTCCCGGGACTCGCGCGCCCGGCTCATGTCCAGGGCGACTCCGGGAATGCGCTGATCCGAGAGGTAGACCGCGGCGTTGAGGAGCTGGAACTGCTGGCCGCGCCTCCCGGTCCAGGTGATGAGCGAGTTGGACATGTCCAACTCGAGCTTGCGGGGCCCATCCTCGAAGACCAGGCCCTCGATGGCGTCCGCGTTTCCCACCAGGAGGTGGAGGTTCCCGTGGGGCAGGATCCGCCAGGGCGCCCGCGACGGCGGCGTCTCCCATTCCTGGTGGTAGAACGGGTCCCAGACACCACCGCGGGCGAGGTAGCCTCGCACCTCGCGGTCCTCGGTGCCGGGAAGCGTCGCGGTGGTGAAGAGCCAGGGCACGATGACCGTGCTGTCCTTCGTCAGCGTCATGAACACGAAGTTCCGTTCGTAAACGCGCCCGTGTGAGTTTCCGGAGGTGCTGCTCTCGGCGGGGGTGGAGGCCGGCGATTCGTGCGTCCCGGGCTCGGAGCGGCCGCACGCCGCCGCGAGGGAGGCGAGAGCCGCCAGCAGCACCAGAAGGGGAGGTCGCTTCATGACCGCGAAAAGGTAGCCCGATCTCCTCACGTGCTCCACGACTGCCGGCGCGACGCGTCGAGGATCTGGGCGGGGGTCGCTCTCATGCGGGCGTCCAGCCGCGCGAAGAACCGCCGCACGAGCCTCCGCCCCCGGCCGATGCCGAAGAGCGGCTTGTCGGTGGTGACGGTCATGTCGACCCGGGTCTGTCCGTTCTCGTCCAGCCCCACCGAGATGTCCACGTGGTCGGTCGCCTTCAGAACCCCCGACGTGGCGACGGCCTCGATGACCCCGGCCTCGTCGTCCGAGCGCAGGAGAGCCCACCGGCGCATGCCGCCCTCCGCCAACGCGGACGCGGACCGCCACACCTCGTCGAAGAAGATGGCGTACGTGCGTCCCCGCAGGTGGGAGTCCGGGGACCGCGGATCGGTCTGCGCCGTCGTGGTCGGTCCCCCTCCCGCCGGCGTGCTCACCTGGCGGGCTTCTCCGGTCCCAGAGCGAAACGGATGGTTACCGAGGCGGTGACCTTCTGTTCGCCGGCCTCGACGGGTGTGGCCGGGGCGGCCCGGGCCGCCTCCGCGAGCATCATGGGCTGAACCGGCTGGGGGTTCTGGGCCCTGCCGTTGATCTCCAGGGGCGGTCCGAGCTCGCGGCCCAGCGCGGCGGCGATGGCCTCCGCCTGCCCCCGGGCCTCGGCAACGGCCTGGGAGAGGGCCTGCCGGCGTGCGTCGGCGGTCTCGGACGCCGTGAACGAGAGGGACGACACCCGGTTTGCGCCGGCGCCGATGGCCGTGTCCACGGCCTTGCCCACCGCCTGCACGTCGGTGAGGGTGACGCGGATGTTGTTCAAGGCCGTGTATCCGGCGATGACCCGCGTGCGGTTCGTCTGGGGGGTCGGGATCGAGTACTCGGGGCTGAGCGCGTACCCGTACGTCTCGATGTGCAGACCCGGCAGCGCCGTCGCCTTGAGCGCGGCGATGACCCGGGACATGAGCGCGGCGTTGGCCGCCGAAGCCGTCCCCGCCTCCTTCTCGCGGGTCTCCACCGCGAAGCTCACCTGAGCCAAGTCGGCGGGCAGCGACACCGTCGCGGTGCCGGTCACCTCGATGGTGGGGGGCGTCTGCTGACTCGGCTTCGTCTGTGGGGTCTGCTGCCCGGAGGGCACCTCGTAGACGTACGCGTGTGCCAGCGGGTCGGAGGGACGTGGGGGCGTGGGCTGAGAGGCAGCCGGCGGGCCTCCACAGGCCGCGAGGCCCAGCAGCAGGACGGGAATCCGACAAGGTGATCTCATGGGAAGTCCCCTCTCGTTCGGCGATCCGTTACGGACGGCCCGGTTTACACGGCACCGGATCTCCGGATATTGTTTCGCGCCCGCAAGCCGTCCCGCCACCTCCGAGCGCGATGAAAGCCATCATACCTCTGGCCGGAAAAGGTACGCGACTCCGGCCGCACACCCACCATACCCCCAAGCCCCTGCTCAAGGTCGCAGGGAAGCCCGTTCTGAGCTACATCCTCGACGATCTCCTGAGGGTGGGCATCCACGAGATGGTGCTCATCGTGGGGCACCTGCGCGAGGAGATGGAGGCGTGGGTGAAGCGGGAGTATCCCGATGTGCACGCGCACTATGTCCTGCAGGAGGTCCAGGACGGCACCGCCGGAGCCGTGGCGCTGGCCGAGCCCTTCGTGGACGACGAGCTCCTCGTGGTCTTCGCCGATGCCGTGCTCGAGGTGGACTACTCGCTGGTGCGCACGCTGGACGCGACCTACGCGGGCGTCATCTGGGCGAAGGAGGTCGAGGACTACCAGAGATTCGGCGTCATCGTAACCCAGGACGACGGCACCATGGCGCGCATCGTCGAGAAGCCGAAGGAGCCCATCTCGAAGCTCGCCAACATCGGTCTCTACTACATCCGCGACCACGCCCTTCTCTACGAGGGGATCCACCACACGCTGGAGTCCCCTCCGGGACCCTCGGGGGAGTTCTACCTCACCGACGCCTTCCAGTACATGGTGGATCACGGCTCCCGCATCCTCACCGCACCGGTGGAGGGGTGGTGGGACGCGGGCAAGCCCGAGACGCTCCTGGAGACCAACGGCCATCTCCTGGCCACCACGCGTGGCGGCATCGATCCCTCGGCGTCCGTGGACGGCGCCGAGATCGTCGAGCCCGTCCGCCTGGAGGAAGGCGTGCTGGTGCGCGGAGGGCGCATCGGACCCAACGTCACGCTGGAGCGCGGCACGCGGGCCGAGGGGTGCGAGCTCCGCGACACCGTTGTGGGACAGCACGCGGTCCTGGAGCGCGCGCGCCTGCACGACTCGCTGGTAGGTGCTCATGCGCAGGTGCGCGACGTAGCGGGTACGCTGAGCGTGACGGACCACTCCGTGGTGGAGGGGGACGGGTAGGGGGTCCTGAAGCTGGGACCGCCGCCGGTGCTGCGACGCCCGGAGCCGGAGGTTGGCGAGCGACGCGTCCGGATGTAATGGGGCGTGTCAAATCGGATGCAGGGCAAGGAAGGCGAGGAGGGCGAGGGAGGCGTACCTGTGATGGTACGCCGCACCGAGGCCCCCGGAGCCTGACGAGGCCCTGCGCCGATTTCACACGCCCGGCACGAGTCCCGCCAGCAGGAGCAGGAGGTACAGAGCCCGCAACACCCCTTCCGGGCCCCTGCGGTTCCGGTACCACTCGTCGGTGGTGTGGGCGAGGCCGGCCTCGCCGCCTCCGCCCATCGTCGCCGCCGGGATCCCCGCGGCCATAGGCACGTTGGCGTCGGTGGACGAGCACGAGAGCGTCGGCTCCACGCCCACGGCGCGAGTCGCCGCCACCGCGGCGCGCACCACGTCGGAGTCGGTGGGGGTGGCGCCGCCGGGGCGCACGCCCAACACGTCGACCTCCACGGAGAGGCCACCTCCGGCGGCATGGGCCGCGGCTTCCGCGACGCTGCTCTCCACCGTGGCGCGGAGCGCGTCCTCCACCCGCGTCAGAGTCGCCTCCGACTCGCTGCGCGCGTCCACCTCGGCCCACGCCTCCTGCGGGATGGCGTTGATGCTGGTGCCACCTCCCCAGCGGGCCACGGTGAGGGTGCCCAGCGGATCGGTGGGGAGCTCCAGGGCGGCGAGTCGGCCGACGGTGGCACCCAGGGCGTGGATGGGGTTGGCGAGCCCCCAGTCCACCCAGGAGTGACCGCCGGGCCCGCGTACGGTGATGCGGAACCTGCGCGATCCCACGCCCCGCGTGACGATCCGGTCCAGGCCCGCTCCGTCCACGGACACGAATGCCGCCGCTCCCACGCCCGCTCCGTCGGGTCCGAAGAGGTGACGCACGCCGCGGAGGTTCCCGGGCCCCTCCTCGCCCACCGTGGCCGCGAAGAGCACCGGCGAGCGGAGGCGCAGTCCGGTCTCGTGGAGCGCCCTGGCCACGGCCAGGAGCACCGCGAGGCCCCGGCCGTCGTCCGAGATCCCGGGCCCCAGCAGACGGTCTCCCTCCTCCCGCACGGCGACGGGCGTGTCGGCCGTGAAGATCGTGTCCAGGTGGGCCGAGACGACCACCGGGGCGCCGTCCTCGGCGCCGCGAACGTGCCCGAGGACGTTGCCCGTCCCGTCCACTGTGACGTCCTCGAGCCCTTCAGCGGCCATGAGCTCCGCCATGCGGCGCCCCCGCGCCTCCTCCCTGAAGGGGGGAGCCGGGATGCGGGTGAGGAGGACCTGTTGGGCCACCGTGGTGGCGTCACCGGCCAGCACGGAGCTCTCGGCCCGTCGCACGCGAGGGTCGTCTCGGATCTGTCTGAGGAGGTCGTCCATGCCGTCCGCCGCGATGCGAGGAACGGGAGGAAGGTCGTTACCGCCGGGCCAGGGGGCAATGCACGATCGGGGTGCGCGTTACCCTTCCGTTACACGAGGTCGGGGGCGCCGTTACACCTCGATGCCAGAGTTCGGGCGCCGACGGAGTCCCGGCGCGCAACGGGTTCGTGCGGTGGCCGGCTCGGCCCCCCGGGGATCGCCCGTCGTGAGGGACCTTTGGACGCGCTCTGGAGCCTAGTCTATGTTTGGGCCTCATCCGGGATCGACCACACCGCGCCGAGGGGGCCATGGACGAGCAGGAGCTGATCCACGATTGGAACCTGTCGAGCTCGTCCTTCGACTGGTCCGGCGTGGGCCGGGTGGAGCTGGACGACGAGACGCTGCGCGACGGCCTCCAGAATCCGTCGGTGGTGGATCCGCCCATCGAGGACAAGATCCGGCTTCTGCACCTCATGGATCGCCTGGGCATCGACACCGCCGACATCGGTCTGCCCGGCGCCGGGCCCCGTGCGGTGGAGGCCGTCACGGCGCTGGCACGGGAGATCGTGGAGGGCGGTCTCGCCATCCGGGCGAACTGCGCGGCGCGCACCGTGGTGGCCGACGTGCGCCCGGTGGCGGAGATCTCCCAGAAGGTCGGCATGGCCATCGAGGCGTGCACGTTCATCGGCAGCTCGCCCATACGCCAGTACGCCGAGGGGTGGACGCTGGACCGCATGCTGGCGACCTCCGAGGAAGCCGTGACGTTCGCGGTACGCGAAGGTCTTCCGGTGATGATGGTCACCGAGGACACCACGCGGGCGAGACCCGAAGTGCTCAAGGCGCTGTACGGACACGCCATCGAGTGGGGCGCCAGGAGGCTGTGCATCGCCGACACGGTGGGCCATGCCACGCCGGAGGGAGCCCGGGCGCTGGTGCGCTTCGTCATCGAGGAGATCGTGAAGCCGTCGGGCGAGGACGTCGGCGTGGACTGGCACGGCCACCGCGACCGGGGCTTCGGCCTGGCCAACGCGCTGGCGGCCGTCGAGGCCGGCGCCACCCGGATACACGGCACGGCCCTCGGCGTCGGGGAGCGCTGCGGCAACACCGAGATGGACCTCTTGCTCGTCAACCTCGTGCTCCTGGGGGCGCACGAGGCGGACCTGACGATGCTCCCGGAGTACTGCGAGCTCACGGCGCAGGCGCTGCGGGTGCCCCTGGTGCACTCCTATCCCGTGGTGGGGGAGGATGCGTACCGCACGGGGACCGGCGTCCACGCGGCGGCCATCGTGAAGGCCAAGGGGAAGGGCGACACCTGGCTCGCCGACCGCGTGTACTCCGGGGTTCCGGCATCGATGGTCGGCCGCCGCCAACGCATCGAGATCGGACCCATGTCCGGACTCTCGAACGTGAAGTACTGGTTGAGCGAGCACGGACGCGACCCCGAAGACGAGGCGCTGTGCACGAGGTTGTTCGAGGCGGCGAAGCACACCGACCACACGTTGACCGAGGAGGAGCTCGAGGTGCTCTGCAGGGGTGCCTGACGGGGAGTGAAGCCCCGGCGCTCCCACGGCCGGCGACATCCCCCTTCAGGAAGCTCACGTGAACCAGACCCTGATGAAGAGCGATATGGAAAAGTCTGCCGGAGCCGCAGGCGTTCAACGCGTCCTCGTGGTGGAGGACGAGCGCGACATCGCTGCACTCATCGCGTACCAGCTCACGCGCGAGGGCTTCCGCGTGGAGACGGCCGGGACGGGCACCGAGGCCCTGCAGGCCGTGGGGAGGGACATTCCGGACCTGGTGGTCCTCGACCGCATGCTCCCCGGCGTGAGCGGCGACGAGGTGCTCCAGAGGCTCAAGGACGAGCCCGCCACGGCCCACATTCCCGTGCTGGTGCTCACCGCGAAGCGGGAGCAGGAGGATCGCATCAAGGGCTTCGAGATGGGCGCCGACGACTATCTGACCAAGCCGTTCAGCCCCCGTGAGCTGGTCCTGAGGGTCCAGGCCATCCTACGCCGCGTCCAGGAGGCGGGCTTCACCGCGGGAGGACGGATCCTCCGGGCCGGGCCCCTCAGGGTGGACGTGGGGTCCCACCAGGTGTCGCTGGAGGGCGAGGAGCTGAACCTGACGCCCACGGAGTTCCGCCTGCTCCAGGCCCTCATCGAGCGCCGCGGCCGCACGCAGAGCCGGAGGCAGCTTTTGGAGAAGGCGTGGGACGTGGAGGCGGGTGTCTCGGACCGCATCCAGACGCGCACGGTGGACATGCACGTGCGCCGGCTGCGCTCGAAGCTGGGGCCCGTCGGAGACTGGATCGAGACCATTCGTGGCTTCGGGTACCGTCTCAAGATCCCCGAAGGGCAGGGGTAGCCCGGGGTCCCGTGCGCGTTCGCATCCAGCACGCCCTGTTCGCGGGGTTCCTCGGGGTCACCGGGCTCCTGGTGCTCCTCATCGTCACCCTCGTGGCCCGAGGCCTGCGCCAGCAGCTGATAGCCACCTACGAGAGCGAGCTCGAGCGCGAGCTCGCCCTGGCGGCCACCATGGTGCAGAGGCTCCCGGAGGCCGACGCGGACTCGCTGGCCCACACCATCACCGCTCTGGTGCAATACCGGGTCACGCTCATCGACACCACCGGCGTCGTGGTGGGCGACTCCTACGTGTCCGCCGCACGCCTGCGCGGCGTGGAGAACCACCGGCACCGGCCCGAGGTGGAGGGCGCCCTGGCGGGCCACGTGAGCTTCTCCGAGCGCCAGAGCGCGACGGTGGGCGTGCCGCTCCTCTACGGCGCGCGCATGTCGCGCTTCCGCGACCAGCCCGTGATCCTGCGCATCGCCGCCCCGTTGGCCACCATCGACGAGACCGTGGCCCGGGTGCGCAACCTGGTGGCCGTGACCGGCCTCCTGGCCATGGCCCTGTCGCTCCTGGTGGCCTACGGCCTCGCGGTGGCGCTGGCGCGGCCCACCGTGGTGATGGCGGAGCAGGCCCGTCAGCTGGCCGGGGGAGATTTCTCCACCCGGGTGCCGCGCAGGGCGTGGATGGCGGAGCTGGCGGAGCTGGCGGTGGCGTTCAACCGACTGAGCGACGAGCTGCGAGCGCGGGTCTTCGACCTCAGGCGGGACCGCGACGAGATGGGCGCCCTCATCGACACCATGGCGGAGGGTGTCGTGGCGCTGAGCGACGACGCCCGTGTGGTGCGCGCCAACCGGACCGCCCACGAGCTCCTCGGCCTGCCCGGCGATCTTCCTCCGTTCGCTCCCGTGGGCACGCTGGTGCGCCAGACCGAGCTCCGCGAGCTGCTGGAGGAGTCGGTGATGCGTCCGGTGCAGACCCGTGAGGTCCAGGTGGCCGAGCGCTACATCCTCGTGTCCTCCCGCCGGCTGGATCACGGCGGAGCGGTGACCACGTTCCTTGACGTCACGGAGATCCGGCGGCTGGAGCAGGTGCGCCGGGACTTCGTGGCCAACGCCTCCCACGAGCTGAAGACGCCGCTCACGGCGGTGCGGGGCTTCGCGGAGACCCTGCTGGAGGGCGATCCGCCCTCCAAGCTCAAGGAGGAGTTCCTCATCGCCATCCGCAACAACACGCTCCGCATGCAGCGGCTGGTGGACGACCTCCTGGACCTGTCGCGTCTGGAGTCCGGCGGGTGGACCGCCGGACACGAGGAGGTCTCCCTGCTGGCCTCGGCCCGCGAGGCGTGGTCGCAGTTCGTGGATGTGGCCGAGGAGCGGGGCGTGACGTTCAGCGCCGAGGGCGATGCCGTCGCCGTGGCGGACCGCCAGGGCCTCGAGCAGGTCTACCGCAACCTCATGGAGAACTCGTTGCGACACACCGATGAAGGCGGGCACGTGCACGTGGCCGTCACGTGCTGCGCCGAGGGGATGGCGGAGGTGGCGTTTTCCGACGACGGGGAGGGGATCCCCTCCAGGGCGCTGCCGCGCATCTTCGAGCGCTTCTACCGCGCCGACTCCGCCCGCGCCCGGGATGCCGGCGGAACCGGCCTCGGCCTGGCCATCGTCCGGCACCTGGTGCGCGCCATGGGGGGGCAGGTGCGAGCCGAGAGCGAGCTCGGCAAGGGCACCACCATCCGGTTCACCCTGCCCGCCGCGAGCTCCTGATGGCGACGATCCACGACATCGACGTGGGTGAGGCGGTCCCCGCCCTCGAGGCGCGAGGCGTCTCGGTGGTGTACGGTACGAACCGAGCCGTGAACGACGTCTCCATGGCCGTGCCCGCCAACAAGGTGGTGGCGCTCATCGGCCCGTCGGGGTGCGGCAAGAGCTCGCTGCTGCGCTGCTTCAACCGCATGAACGACCTGGTGCAGGACGCCAGGGTCGAGGGCGAGGTTCTCTTCGAAGGGGAGAACCTGTACGCTCCGGGTGTCGACGCCGTGGAGGTGCGCAGGCGCATCGGCATGGTCTTCCAGAAGCCGAATCCGTTCCCGAAATCCATCTACGACAACACGGCGTTCGGGCCGCGCATCAACGGATACGACGGCGACCTGGACATCCTCGTGGAGGAGTCCCTGCGTCAGGCCGCGCTCTGGGACGAGGTCCAGGACCGGCTGCGGGAGTCGGCC
>Ga0316583_10000006_pt1 | contig 40732 bp, 33 predicted proteins | sample J_170502JBrBrA_D_FD_204513 | JGI IMG/M metagenome (GOLD analysis project Ga0316583, IMG submission 204513) | Rhizosphere microbial communities from salt marsh grasses in Alabama, United States - J_170502JBrBrA | ecosystem: Host-associated > Plants > Roots > Rhizosphere | place: USA: Alabama... | reverse complement strand
GCGAAATCTCCCGGGGCGCCGGCGCTACCGCTGCCTGGTCCGGTCGTGGGACCCGCCGGGAAAGGGACTGATCGAGCTGGAAGTCGTCCCATCCAGACATTCCCCGACCGGTGCTCGTCGAAGAGGGTGGAGGGATGGCGCGGTGGCGTCGTAGGATCGTCGAGGATCGCTGTCGGGGCTCCGGCCTGGGGTTGTGGTGCACGAACCGGACGAGTGGCGAAGCGGGCCCGCCGGACTCACTGGATCGCCACCTCGCCGGGCCCATTCCCCACCGGGATGGTTGCCGTCACCGTACCGGACGCCACGTCGATCACCGAGACGCTGTTGTCAATCGACTCGGTCACGTACGCGGTCGTCCCGTCAGGCGTGACCGCGATCCCCCCGGACCCGTCTCCGACCTGGACCGTGCTCGTCACGGTCCCGGATGCCACGTTGATCACCGAGACGCTGGTGACGCCGGCGTTGGCCACATACGCGGCCGTCCCGTCCGGCGTGACCGCGACCCCGTATGGCATCGACCCAACCGGGATCGTGCTTGTCACGGTCCCGGACGCCACGTCGATTGCCGAGACGCTGTTGTCCATCCCGTTTGTCACGTACACGGTCGTCTCGTCCGGCGTGACCGCGACCCCGGCCGGATGATGCCCGACCGCGATCGTGTTCGTCACGGTTGCGGACGCCACGTCGATTACGGAGACGCTGGCGTCACCGGAGTCTGTCACGTACGCGGTCGTCCCGTCCGGCGTGAAGGCTACCTCGATCGGCCGAGACCCGACCGAGATCATGCGCGTCAGAGTCCCGGACGCCACGTCGATCACCGAGACGCTGTCCGAACCGTTGAGCGTCACATAGGCTACGTCTCCCCGCGGTCGGATGGCCACGCCGAACGGATTGAGCCCAACCGGGATGCTGCTCGTCACGGTCCCTGACCCCACGTCGATCACCGAGACGCTGTTGTCACCCCGGTTCGCCACGTATGCCGTCGTCCCGTTCGGCGTGAACGCGACCTTCCCCAGAGTACCAGTCCCGAGGTGGATCGTGTCCGTCACGGTCCCGGACGCCACGTCGATCACCGAAAGCTCATCGCCGTCGAGATCCGTCACATAAGCCGTCTTCCCGTTCGGCGTGAACGCGATCCCCTCCGAACGAACTCCGACCGTGATCGTGTTCGTCACGGTCTCGGACGCCACGTCGATTACGGACACTGTGCTATCGCCGAGGTTGGTCACGTAGGCCACGTGGACGGCGGCCGCCGGCGCCGTAGCGGACTTGCAGCCGGGGATCAGGGCGATCGCCAGTACGAAACCGACACGCACCTTCATGACTCGCTCCTCGAGGATCCCGCGCGGCTGGCGGTGGAAGGACACCGTCTCATCCGCACGGGACGTGGGTCGGACGCCGACGAACGGCATCCGCGATAAACGTCACGATTGTCAATATGGTCGCGGAAGGCCATTCTTGACAGGCGTAGAAACCAAGGTACTGTGAATCGCTCCGGCCCGGCGCTCCACTGCCGGTATTCCGAGCGAACTGCCCATGGGTCGAGCAAGAGACTGGATGTACGAGCCCCCGCTCGTCGGGGCCCATCCGGCATATGGGCTCCGCCACACATTCGCTGTGCGTAAGGAGCACGACATGAAGGCACCATGGGCAACGACGGTTCTTATTGCGCTTTCCCTATCTATCGGCATGACCGGTTCCGCTGCCGGACAGTCGGCGGCCGGCGACTCCCCCCTCTTGACTCGTACGACGCTGGTCAACGACTTCGGTGTCGAGTTGGGGGGGCATTCCCTCATATACTCCTTCTCCTATCAACGCATGGTGAGCCCCCTCGTGGGACTCGAGGCGTCGGTCGCGGGACTGGGATCGGGCTCGACCTCAGGAGACGGCGGTTCAGCCCTGGTGCTCGGGAGCGTGGGCGGAAGGCTCTACTTCGTCCGGAAGAACGCCTCACCCTTCGCGACCGCGGGAATCGTATTCGCAAACGCATCCACCGATTCTGGGCCGTTTAGCTCCAACAGCTCCTCGAGCAGCTACGGTTATACCGGGCTCGGGTTCGAATTCCGTTCGCCCTCTGGGTTCGTGATCCGGGCCGCCCTGTATGGGCTCATACACAGCGGCGACTACATCATCTGGCCCGGACTCACGGTCGGCTACGCGTTCTGAGACGCTCGCAGCGGGAGGAGCGGACGCATGGTCTTCGTCATGCGAGTTCTGAGGGACGATTCGTTCCCCCCGGTCCTGGTTGCGGAGGCACGCAAGCGGGCTGAGGCCCTGTTGGGTGCATGGTCGAGCGCCCGGATCTCGGTGTGGTCGCAGGCGAGTCCGGCGGCGGGACGCCTCCGCCCGGTGCGGGCCGGGCGAGGGGCTGTCCCAGCTCGAGGAGGCCCACATCCCGGAGCGCGTCTCGCCGCTCATCTCCCGTTGGCTGGCCTGAGATTACTTCCTCAGCGGGCGGCTTGACTCACCACGGACGTGGAGGGTGTCGTGGAATCGAGGAGAGCAACAAAGGCTGAGACTATTCGAATGTGACCACGTTGTGTTTCTGCTGTGGTGACTGCCGGTCGGGGCATCGCCCCCGGCTGGTGTGATTGCGCGACTGACCGCAGCCGAAAGGAGGCTTGGACGTGCATTTCAGATTGATCGGGATGTTTCCTGTCGTGCTCGCGGTCGTCGCGCTTCCTGCTCGGGCCCAGGAAGACGTGCAAGGCCGGCGAGTCGAATTCGCGCTCATCGACCACGGAGTCGGGCTCTCTCCGCACAAGGAGATGTACGCCCTGCCGTACACGTACTCGGGTCGCTACAACGGAAGGAAGACCGAGGTCCAGTTTCAGATCAGCGCCAAACACGATCTGTTCCGCACCCGATTCTACTTCGCCTACACGCAGATCTCGTTCTGGGAGGCCTACGACGCGAAGGCATCGTCGCCGTTTCGGGACACGAACTACAATCCCGAGATCTTCTATCGATGGCGGGAGTACGACGTCGGATCGCTGAAGGTCGGGGGAGACCTCGGATTCGAACATCAGTCGAACGGGCAGAGGGTTCCGCTGTCCCGGAGCTGGAACCTGCTCTACGTGGCGCCCTGGTTCCGGGGTGACCGATGGTTGGCCTACGTGAAGGCGCGCTATCGTATCCCGGAGGCCGCCAAAGCGTATCCCGGTGCTGCGGAGGGAGACGACAATCCAGACATCACCCATTACCTCGGTTACACCGATATACACCTCTACTACATGGCGCCGGAACAAGTCCTCCTGCACTTGACGGTGAGAGGGTACATCGGGACGAACAAGGGAAACGTCAGTCTCAACACCAGCGTTCCGGTGCCTGGCGATGTCGCTACGTTCATCGTGCTGCGCCTGTTCAGTGGATACGGCCAGAGCATGATGGACTACAACAAGTCCATCAACTGCGTGGGCATAGGGCTCATGTTCACGCGGTAGGCAGGGCGTCTCTTGCCCATCCAGTCCGACAGCGCCCAGGCAAGCGCGGGGTTGCCAGGTACGTCGCGGCAGCGACCGGCAGAAACGCCGCTACGTCACGTCATCTCGTACAGGGGCTCGAAGCGAGCCGTGAAGTGGCGCAGCACCGGCGTCTGCTCCACGAAGCGGAATCCGCCGATGGCCTCCCGACGGTCCCAAACGTCCAGCACCACGTCCACCAGGTAGTCGATCTGGCTCTCGGTGTAGACGCGCCGCGGGATGGCCAGGCGCACCAGCTCCATGCGCGACGGCACCTCCTCGCCGGTGTCGGGATCCGTGTGACCGAACATGACCGTTCCGATCTCCACCCCCCGCACGCCACCCTCCACGTACAGCTCCGCCACCAACGACTGGCCGGGGAGCTGGAGCGGGGGCACGTGGGGCAGGAAGGCGGCGGCGTCCAGGTACACCGCGTGACCGCCGGGTGGCTGCACGATGGGCACGCCCCCCTCGGTGAGATGCCGGCCCAGCCATCGCACGGAGGCGATGCGGTAGGTGAGATAATCCTCCCGGAGCACCTCCTCCAGGCCCACGGCGATGGCCTCCAGGTCGCGGCCGGCGAGACCGCCGTAGGTCGGGAAGCCCTCGGTGAGGATGAGGAGGTTCTGCTCCTGGCGGGCCAGCGAGGTGTCGTTGGTCGCCAGGAAGCCGCCGATGTTGACCAGGGCGTCCTTCTTGGCCGACATCGTACACCCGTCGGCGTACGAGAACATCTCCCGGGCGATCTCCCGCGCCGAGCGATGGTCGAAGCCTTCCTCGCGCTCCTTGATGAACCAGGCGTTCTCGGCGAACCGGCACGCGTCCAGGTAGAACGGGATCCCGTGCGCATGGCACACCTCGCTCACCGCGCGGATGTTGGCCATGGACACGGGCTGGCCCCCCCCGGTGTTGTTGGTCACCGTGAGCATGCAGATGGGGATGCGGTCGGCGCCCACGTCCGCGATGAGCGCCTCCAGGGCCGCCACGTCCATGTTGCCCTTGAACGGGTGGACCCGGGACGGAACCAGGCCCTCCGGTATGGGCATGTCCACGGCTTCGGCGCCCGCCGCCTCGATGTTGGCCCGGGTGGTGTCGAAGTGCGTGTTGCTGGGCACCACGTGGCCCGGCCGGCAGACCGTGCTGAACAGGATGCGCTCCGCCGCCCGCCCCTGATGTGTGGGTATGACGTGGGCGAACCCGAAGATGTCCTTCACCGCCGCCTCGAAGCGGTACCACGACTTGCTGCCGGCGTACGCCTCGTCGCCGCGCATGACGGCAGCCCACTGGTCCGCGCTCATGGCCGACGTGCCCGAGTCGGTGAGCAGGTCGATGAGCACGTCTTCGGCGCGCAGCTTGAAGACGTTGTACCCCGCCGCCTCGAGGTAGGTGGTGCGCTCCTGGCGCGTGGTGAGGCGGATGGGCTCCACCACCTTGATCTTGAAGGGCTCGATGATGGGCCGGCGGCGAGCGCCTGGACCGGCTACGCTCCGCTCCGCCGACCTGGTGTCGGCGCTGTTCGCTGCGTTCATGTCGTGCAGGGGGTCGGGAGTTCACGGGGTAACCACCACTCGGGTGATTCGTCCCTGAACATGACACGTCCGGAGTCGAGCGTCATGGTCTCGGGGCTGGGCGCCGTCGGCCTCCCGAGTGCCCGTCCACTAGCGGGAGCCGGCGCGGCGCGTGTAGACGACCTTGAACAGGGAGAGCGCGAGGGTGCACCCCTCGCACTCGGGGGCGAGCTCGCCGGGAAGGACGTCGTCCATGAGCACGTCCTGGCCGGTAGCCTCGTAGAGATCTCTCACCTCCACGAGGCGGGGCGGGCCGCCGGTGAACCGGCGCGCCCAACCTTCCGCCGCCAGCTCGGCGTCGCGGGCCAGCCGTACCCGCGGGACGTCGGCTTCGGGGGCGCCCACGGCGGGCGCCGGCACCGGCCGCGCCTCCTCCCGCCGCCCGTCCCTCCGGCGCTCGCTCACGCCGCCACCATCTCCCGCCGTTTCCTGGCCAGCACCGCGGCGCCCAGCGCTCCGGTGAACTGCACCAGGCTTTCGTCGGGGACGTTGACCTCGTCGCCCAGGTGCTCGCGCATGACCCGCACCATGGTGGGGAAGCGCATGATCCCTCCCACCAGGGTGAACTCGGGCTCCATCTGCACGCGCTTCATGAGGCGCACGGAGCGCTCGATGAGCGACTCCATGGCGCCGTGCATGATGTCCGCGGGTTGGGCGCCGTTGCTCACGTGGTTGATGACCTCGGACTCCGCGAACACCGCGCACACGCCCGAGATGGGCACCGGGTCCCTGGCGTACTCCACCAGCGGCCCGATCTCCTGGATGCTGTAGCCCAGGTAGCGTGCGGTCTTCTCCAGGAACGCCCCGGTGCCGGCGGCGCATTTGTCGTTGAGACGGAAGGAGCGGACCTTGCCGTGGTCGTCCAGGCGCAGCGCCTTCATGGTCTGCCCGCCCACGTCCAGCACCGTGAGGGTGTGCGGAAAGAAGTAGCGCGTCCCCCACGCCTGGGCCGTGAGGTCGGTGACCTGGAGGTCCCGGAAGGAGACCTGGTTGCGGCCGTAGCCGGTGCTGGCCAGGTAGGTGACGTCGTCGAGCTGGGCTCCCGCCGCGGAGAGCGCCGAGTCCATGGCTTCCCGGGCGGCCTCCTCCAGGCGGAAGCCCGTGGGCCGGATGCCCGTGGCGGCCAGCTCGCCGTCCTCGGTGAGGAGCGCCGCCTTCGTGTACGTCGAGCCGACGTCGATGCCGACGGTGTACTTCATGATGCCGCCACCCCCTTTCCGGCTCCGCTGGTGCGCCCCTTGTGGATCCGCTCCAGGGCGAAGAGCGCGGCGCCCAGGGCCCCCATGTAGTGCGAGTCCTCGCTGACGTTGAGCGTGGTGCCCAGCATGTCGTTGAGGACCTGGACCATGGCGTCGTTCTTGGTCACGCCGCCGGTGAACGTGATCTGGCCCTCGATGCCGACGCGGCGCAGTAGCGTGATGGACCGCGAGGCGATGGAGCGGTGCACGCCCAGCAGGATGTCCTCGATCTTCTTGCCCCGCGCGAGCCAGGAGAGCACCTCCGACTCGGCGAACACCGTGCAGGTGGTGCTGATGGTCACCGGGCGCACCCCCCTGAGGGCCGTGGGCCCCAGCTCGGCCAGATCCAGCTCCAGGGCCGCCGCCGCCGATTGGAGGAAGCGCCCCGTGCCTGCGGCGCACTTGTCGTTCATGGAGAAGTCCACCACGTCGCCGCCGGGCCGGATGCGGATGGCCTTGGTGTCCTGGCCGCCCATGTCCAACACCGTCTCGGTGGCCGGGAACATGTGCGCGGCGCCCCGGGCGTGGCAGACGATCTCGGTGATCTGGGTGTCACCGAACTCCACCCGGTAACGGCCGTATCCGGTGCCCACCACGAAGCCGATGTCCTCCTCGTAGATGTCTCCGGCGGTGAGCGCCTCACGGTACGCGTGCTCCGCCGCCTGCACCACGTTGGCACCGGTGGGCAGGAGCGCGCGGCCGACGATGGTGCCCTTCTCGTCCACCAGCACCGCCTTGGTCTGCGTGGATCCGACGTCCACGCCTGCTGCGTAGGCCATGAGCTCCTCCTCAAGCGGTGGGGGTGGAAACGGACTTCGCGGAGGCTGCCGCGGATGCGGCCTTCTCCATGCGGATCTTCCGGGAATCGAGGCCCTCGAAGAACGCGTCGATTCGGTTCTTGAGCTGGGCCTCCGAGACCACGCGCTTGTCCATCATGTCCGACTCGATGTAGAGGCAGAGCACGTCGCGCTCCTCCAGCACCACCCGCCGGGAGTCCGCCAGGCCGGTGGACACCGTGCGGCAGCTCTTGATGGGGTGGTAGACCACGCCGTCCGCGCCGAACTCGTCGATGGCCTCGATGAGGTACCGGTCGTGGAAGAGCATGGAGTCGCCGGCGCGCTGCACGCTCAGCAGCACGCCCTCCGCCAGGCTCTCCAGGGGACGGGACAGGTCGTACTCGTAGTCGAGGTTCAAGCCTCCGGAGGCGAACCATGTGTAGGTCGAGCTCACGAACACCCCGCCCCACTCGCTGAAGAGCTGATAGAACCGGCGGAAGATCGGATAGCACGGGACTCCCACGAAGATCAGGCGGTGCTCACCCCTGCCGTCGAGGAGCGGGCTGATGCCGTGCCTGGCCTTGTACTCCATCTCCTCGGCCAGGTCCTCGAAGAAGCGGGCCCCCTCCTCGGTGCCCCTGAGGGCGTTGGCCACCCCCAGGTAGATGGTGCCCTCCATCATGGCGTCGAAGACCGCGGGACGGCTCCGGTTCAGCTCCAGCACACGCCGCCAGGCGCGGCCCATGCGGTTGGTGACGTCCAGGACCTCCCTGAGGCGGTCGACGTCGAACGCCGTGCCGGTGAGCTTCTCCAGGTGCTCGATGAGTTCCCTCAGCTGAAACTCCACGTAGCGCCGGTCCCGGGCCACGTCGTCGGCGGTGGGAGTGTAACGCCCGGGTGCCTGGCGGCTTCCCGGCACGTCCACGGTGACCACGGGCATGTGGTACATGCGCTCCCAGATCTCCGCCCACTTCAGGTACGTGTTGCAGGCGTTGGTCAGCACCGCGATGGAGGGCGGCGGGATGCGTCCCATGGGATGCTCGCCGCCCCTCAGCTGGAGCGCGTAGTCGGCCTTCACGTAACCGCAGACGTCGGGGCTGAAGCCGTGGTCCTCGGCCAGGTTCAGGTACTCGTCGGCCACCCGGCGCACCGCGGTCTGGAGGGAGTTGATCTCCGGGAAGACCGGATGCACGCCGAAGGTGTGCAGCAGCTCGTTCAGGCTTCCCATGACGAACACGTAGCCGGCGTGCTCTCCGTTCTCCGCCACGTGCGTGAGCTGGTCGAACCAGTTGCGGAACAGCGTGCTCCCGTCTCGGGCTCCGCGTCCGACGATGGGGTTCTCGATGGGATTCATGTGGGCGGTCTCAGGCGAAGAGGAGGTTCTCGACGAAGGTCTCGAGCTGGATCTGGAGGTGATCGAAGGAGGTCATCCGCTCCTCGAACTCCGTGACGAAGTAGGGGATCCCTTCGCCGTCCAGCGTATGCGCGTAGGCCACCTGCTCGTCCAGACCCGGCTCGCACATCTTGGCCGCCGCCACGATGCAGGCCTGCGCATCCGCGCCGCGGATGCGCTTCAGGAGCATCTCCTCCTTCGGCTTGCGCAGGTCGTGCTGGACCGGGCTGTACGAGGAGTCGTCCAGGTACGCGACGGCGAGGTTGTTCACCGGGTCGCCGGCGGTGGGCACGTCGGAGAGGATCCAGCGCAGGCCGATGAGCAGGTCGTCGTCCACGACGTAGCAGAACTCCGAGATGGCGCGCAGCAGGTCCAGGGGCGGCTGCTCGCAGAAGCCCCCCTCGAAGACCACACGGATCTTGTCCTGCTTCCTGGCCGAGCGGTCGCGGATACGCGGCACCAGCCAGCGCAGCAGCTCGTTGTGCTCGTCCCGGGTGACGAGGCCGCCCAGCGCCACCAGCACGTAGGCCTCGTCCACCGGCAGGAGCCACGGCGCGCTCCGTTTGATGGCGTAGAGCTCGCGGAGCCAACGGCGGTTCTCGTTGAACACGTCGAGGGCCGCACGCAGGTCGGCGTCGGTGGCCTTCTTCCCGGAGATCGCCTCGAGCTCGCCCAGCACGCGGCGGTACTCCTCGGTGAGCCAGGTGCCGGAGAACTTCGAGTTGGGGTTCTGGGGGAGGTAGAGGATCTGGGCGGGCTCGGGGCGGTTGCGTCCCCAGATGCCCGCCAGGTTCCGGGCGGCGTCGCAGATGGGGTGCGAGACGAACATGTCCACCTGGAGGCGGCCGGTGAGCGCCAGCTCCAGGGAGCTCCGGAGGATGGAGCACAGGTACGACCCGAAGCGAGAGTCGGCCTGCTCACGCTCCATCTGGCCGCCGCGCACCTTCACCGGGAGCACGCCGGCGGCGTGGGCCAGCTCCTCGGGGAAGTAGACCTGGAAGTGGCCGAGGACCTTCCCTCCGGCCTCGCGCCATCTCCTCACCGTTGGGAAGTCCGGGTCCTCCACGATCTCGCGGCAGTACTCCAGCACCGCTTCGAGACCGCCGTCAAACGGGATGTCCAGCAGCCGGATGGGCTCCCGGGGCCTGACTTCGGGCAGGTCGGTCATGTCAGCGTCCTTTCCACACCGGAGGGCGCTTCTCGAGAAAGGCGGTGAGTCCCTCCCGGGCGTCCTCCAGGCTCATGAGCTCATCCAGGTAGATGCGCTCCACGGCGGGGAGCGCATCGGCCAGCGGAGCCTCGGCGCCGGCGTCCACCGCGCGCTTCGCCAGGCGCAGCACGGGGCGGCTCAGCTCGGAGATGGAGCGCAGGTACTCATCCGCTGCCCGCGGAAAGTCGTCCTGGGGCCAGACGCGCTGGACGAAGCCCATCTGGGCGGCGTCCTCCGCGAGGACGGTGCGGCCGGTGAGGCACAGGTCCAGCGCGCGGCTGCGTCCCACCATGCCGGGGAGCACGGCCGACGCATAGGGCGGCAGCACCCCCAGGAGGATCTCGGGCTGGCCGAGCTTCGCTCCGGCGCGCGCCACGGTGATGTCGCACGCCAGCGCCAGCTCCATGCCACCGCCCAGCGCGGCGCCGTTCACCACGGCCACGGTGGGCATCTCCATGGCGCGCACCCGCAGGAGCGCCTCGTGGAACGAGTGGATCATGTCGTGGACGCGGTCCTCGGTGTGGTCCGCGACATCCACGCCGGCGCAGAACGCCCGGCCCTGTCCGGTGATGGCCACGGCGGTGACGGCGGGATCGGCGGCGAGGAGGTCCATGGCCGCGGTCAGCTCCCTGAGCATCTGGATGTTGAGGACGTTCAGCGGAGGCCGGTCGAGGACGACCCGGACCGCCCCGTGGATGCGCTCCAGATGCAGATGCTGGAAGTCGGCGGCGGCGAGGGGGTCCCCGGCGCCGTCTCTGTCGGTGGTCTGCCGTTCGGGGTCCGGCATTCTGTGCGTCCTCCCTTGAGCCGGCGGGGCCGGCGTGGATCTCGGCAGCGGAGGCAAGCGTCCGCTCTTTCGTGGTCAGAACGTGCTACGAGCAGCTCACATCAGGTCGCTCCCGCCGGCTGGCGCGCCGGTGCCGCCTCCAGCACCGAGTCCACGTAGGCGTCGGCGGGGCCGACCAGGACGTCGTGGAGCGCGTGGAACACGTCGGTGGCGTTGTCGCCGGCCCAGCCGGCGGGGAGGAGCGTTCGGGGAAGGAACGGGTCCTCCAGCAGGAAGCGACGGAACTCGTGGATGAGACGGAAGCGCAGGGCGAAGCACGCCTTGTCGCTCATGGTGCCCTCGGCCAGGCCCACGCGGCACTCGTCCAGGCGCGGCCCCCAGCGCTCGACGAAGGCCCGATACTTCTTGTTGAGCGCGGGCAGGTTCCAGCACTTCGCCACCATCTCGCCGGCCCCCATCTCGGTGACGCGCTGGCCCTGGAAGCACTCCAGGTGGCGCTGGAGGCCCAGCCGGTGGGCGGCCCGACGCACGTGGTCGGCCACGTCGTGGGGAGAGATCCAGAGGCCGTTGCCCATGGACCCGAAGCCCAGCCAGGCCAGCTGTTCGCGGAGCCGGTCGCGGAGCTGCCGGCGGCTCTCGGGGATGGAGTAGGCCAGCAGGAACCAGGAGCCGTCCCACGGCGTGTCCCACGTGACGTTGAAGATCCGTGCCTTTCCTTCTTCCAGGAGGCGACGGCCACGCGGGGTGAGACGGTAGAACGAGTTGCGGCCGGAGCGCCGGGAGGCGAGCCACCCCTTCCGGGTCATCCTCGAGAGCACCGTGCGCACCGCCCCCTCGGAGAGCCCGAAGGGCCTGAGGAGCGCGATGAGGCTGCCGACCCAGATGGGTCCGCTGCGGGAGAGGAGATACTCTCCGAAGAGCGTGAAGACGAGGTCCTGGGGTCGTTGGGCAGCCATGATAACGTATGTCAGTTATGTCAACGACCGTAGAATAACTGGCAGATATCAGGAGAGCAAGAGGGGAAGGTCCGACGCGGCACCGTAGCGCGACGGTCGGGGGTGGTTTACCGTAAGGCATCGGCGGACCATCCCGTTCGACGACGGCGTGAAGCTGCCCGGATGCCGACGTGCCTGCCCCCCCCGGGTGCGTCCCAGGCTCAGGTCCGGACACCAAGGAGGCACGCCGTGAGCCTCGTCGCGATACCCTTCAAGTCGGAAGTCCCCGAGACCGTCCTGAACCTCGTCGAGATCGCCGCGGCGCACCCCCGCGTGAAGGGAGTGCTCGCCGTGGGCGCCGAGGAAGACGACACGTACCGCGCCCTCCGGTCGCGCCAGGACGATCTGCAGCGCGAGCACGGCACCTTCCTCGAGGTCATCTTCCAGGAGCGCATCGGCACCAAGCGTCCCGGCAAGGGCGACGCCATGAACACCGCCCTCAAGTGGTTCCTGGAAGAGACGGACCTGGAGCGCATCCACTTCTACGACGCCGACATCACCAGCTTCACGTCGGACTGGATCACCCAGGCCGAAGAGAGCGCGGATCTCGGCTTCCAGGTCGTGAGACACTACTTCCCGCGCACGAGCACGGACGGGATGATCACCTTCCTCGTCACGCGCACCGGGTTCGCGCTCCTGTGGCCCACGTCGGAGCTCCCCTGGATCGAGCAGCCTCTGGGCGGCGAGCTCCTCTTCACGCGGGCGGTGGTGGAGGATCTCGTCGCCAACCCCTTCGTGCAGGGGCAGAGCGACTGGGGAATCGACACCGTCTACACGTTCTTCAACGTGAAGGACGGGCATTCCATGTACGAGACGTACCGCCCCGAAGGAAAGGTCCACACGCTCTACGGCAAGCTGGCCGAGCTGCGTACCATGCTGGTGGAGTGCTTCTCGGTGGTCCAGCAGCTGTCGCGCGCTCCCGAGAACCACGGGTGGCAGGGAGCGGAGCACGCGCCCACGGGGGGCATCGTCCACAGGGTGGAGCCCCAGTTCCAGGTTCCCCTTTCCATCATCGAGAACGTGGGATTCGACATCCAGGGCACCATGGCCCTGCTCCTCGAGGGGTGGACCAACCGCCAGGAGGAGCTCCTCAACCTCTTCGAGCGGCCCATTCGGGACGGGATGCTCGCGAACCGCTCGCACCCGAACTTCGAGTTCATGGGGGAGGAGGCGTGGGCGGAGGCGTACTGCACGCTCCTCCGGATGTACGAGCAAGGAGACGCGGACTGGGAGGATCTGCTCTTCAAGCTGTGGACGGCGCGCGTGCTCAACTACTCGGTGAACGTGGCCCTGCGCGGGTACGGGTTCGCACGTCGGTATCGGCATTCGACCATCATCCGATACCTCAAGAGGGCCTACTTCGGTGAGTGCCCCCCACGGGATTGAACGCGCCGGACGACGGATGCGGCCACGGGCGTCACTGATCCGGCGGGGACGTCCCTCCCTGGTCGTCCGCGGGCCGTCCCCTGACCGGTCGGGTCCGGCCCATGGAGGGCGGTTGCGGCCTCGACATCCCTTTCTTCTGCAGCCGGACCGGCTCCACGGACGTGGTCTGCAGCCGCCGCTCCACCGTGTGGTGGAAGGTTCCGAAGTCCATGTCCAGGAGTGGAGGGTAGCGGCGTACGGGCTCGACGGGGGGATCGTCGTCGGAGAGGACGCCGTGCAACCGGAGGTCGTCCTCGATCTCGCGACGGAGGGCCGCGGGGCAGAGGAAGGACCCGTGGATGGTGCGGAGCGCCACCCCGGTCATCTCACGGATGTGGTCCGGCTCCCCGGCCCGGTGGAAGTGGGGGTTCCTGGACTCGATCTGGAAGATCTCGACTCCCTCGCGCATCACGTCCGGATAGGGGCTCTCCCGCTCGCCCCCGAACCTCTCCAGGAGCGAGATGATGTGCTGGGGCTCGACCGCGTACTTGGTGGCGTAGTCGAGGCGGAGCGCCAGCTCCAGGGTGAGCGCGTGCTCGCCCGAGTTCCCCGTCGCCATGATGTCGGTCTCGAAGCCCGTGTAGCGACTGATGAGCTGGTTCAGGAAGTGGTTGGTCCTCCTCGACGTGCGACCCCACTTGGCGAAGTAGACCTGCCCGTCGACGTACTTGGGCTTGCTCTGCCAGAGGATGCGGACCATGGCGTACTGGCACTCCGCGAGGGCGAAGCCGGCGGCATACTCGCAGATGTACTCGTGGGCGGCACCCGGCGAGTAGTTGTCGGCATCCACGAATCCCAGGTAGCGCTTCCCCGCGAGGCGGGCCACCGCCAGGGCGATGAGCATGCCCTCGGCCTTGCCGTCGCGGACGAGGCCGTCGTCCCCCACCAGCTCGGGATACCCGGCGTCGAGGAAGGCCTTACCCACCAGGGGATCCTTCTGGTGCAGGAGCACCACCCGCTTCCGTGCCAGGCGGGCGAAGGTGCAGAGCGCCTGCTGCTCCACCCGGAAGCGGTCCACCGGCTCCCGGGGGCTGTTGGAGACGACGATGGCGAGACACTGGTTGGGAATTGCGAAGAGGATCCCTTCGACGAGGCGGATCCGCTCGCCGCGGACGGGCACCACAACCGCCATCTGCCGCTGGATCTCGTGAAGGCGCTCGTAGGGAAGCGCGATGATGGCGCCTTCCTCGGCACCGCCCTGGCCGCGGAACCCGCTGTCGAGCTCGTATACCTGCACGGGCCCGTAGAACACGTTCGCCCCGAACCGCTCGCTCGTTCGGGGAAGCTCGATACGCATGGAGCCTCCTCAGTACTTGCGAGTCGCGGCGGGATCCCTCGCTGTCCGGCCGGCGTGCTCGTGCACCCTGTCCCCGAAAGTTCGGGAGAGGAAAGGGAGCCGTCCAGCCCCGGTCCCGACCGTCGGGCGGTGGGAGGAGGGCGCATTCGAACGGAGGGTTCACCGTGAGCCCGCGGGATGCGTCCGGGACGATCGTGTTCACCGATCTGGACGGGACGCTCCTCGACTACGACGGGTACACCTGGGCCCCGGCGGGCTCCGCGGTCCGCGAGCTCCTCCGGTGCGGCGGCTCCATCGTGTTCTGTTCGTCCAAGACGCTGGCCGAGCAGCACGTCTACCGAAGGGATCTCGGGATCCGCGACCCCATGATCGTCGAGGACGGATCGGCGGTTGTGATCCCACGTGGGTACTTTCCGGAGCGCGTCGACCTCGGCGTCCAACCATGGGGCCGGGCCGGGAACTGCGACATCCTGGTGCTGGGCGTGCGACGCCACCTCGTTCTGGAGCGGCTGCGCGAGCTGCGGGAGACCGAGCGTATCGCCCTTCGCGGGTACTCCGACATGACGTCGAAGGAGGTGCAGGAGATGACGGGCCTCGACGAGGGCGCGGCCGGGCGAGCCGGGACGCGCGACTTCAGCGAGACCGTGCACGTGGAGGGTGGCGCGGGGGAGTGGCGACGGCTCATGGGAGCGCTCGAGATGCGGGGTCTCCATACCTTCGGCTGTGGCCCGACGGGCACGGTGGTGGGGCTCGGGGCCGACAAGGGAAGAGCCGTGGAGCTGCTTGCGAGCCTCTACGGACGGGCCGCGGCCGGCCGCGGTGCCGGGCGCACGCCGCCCCTCACCGTGGGCATCGGAGACGCGGCCAACGACGTCCCCATGCTCCGCGCGGTGGACCGGGCCTTTCTGGTGGAGAAGCCCGCCGGGGGGTGGGCGGACGTCGAGGTGGAGGGCCTGGAGCGGGTGAAGGGGGTGGGGCCGGTGGGGTGGAGCCGCGCCGTCACGGGCCTGCTGGCGGCGCAGGGGCTCCTGCCATGAGGCGCATCGTCATCGCGCCCCAGGGCTTCAAGGGAAGCCTCACCGGGCTGGAGATCGCCCGGGCCATGGAGACCGGGGTGAAGCGCGTGTGGCCGGAGTGCGAGACGGTGCTGGTCCCCGTGGCCGACGGGGGCGACGGAACCCTGCAGGCGCTCGTCGACGCGTCCGGCGGCTCGAAGCGGTCAACGACGGTGCACGACCCCATGGGACGGCCCATCGAAGCCCAGTGGGGGACCCTCGGCGACGGCCTCACCGCGGTGATCGAGATGGCTCGCTGCTCGGGCCTGGCCCTTCTCGCCGAAGGGGAGCGGAACCCTCTCCTGACCACCACCTACGGGGTTGGAGAGCTGATGCGTGCGGCGCTGGACGCCGGTCACCGGAAGCTCGTCATAGGCATCGGCGGAAGCGCCACCAACGACGGCGGCGCGGGCATGGCACAGGCGCTGGGGGCGCGCCTCCTGGACGTTCGGGAACGGGAGATCGGGCGAGGCGGAGCCGCCCTCGCCGAGCTCGGCCGCATCGACCTGTCCGCCTTCGATCCCCGCCTCTCGGAGGCGACGGTGGAGGTCGCGTGCGATGTCAACAACCCCCTCACCGGGCCGCACGGGGCCTCCGCGGTCTACGGGCCCCAGAAGGGTGCCACCCCGGACATGGTCCTGCGGCTCGACGCCGCCCTGGAGCGGTTCGGCGACGTCATCGAGAGCGACACGGGACGCAGCGTCGCCCACATCCCCGGGGCGGGAGCGGCGGGAGGTCTGGGCGCCGGTCTCCTCGCCTTCGCCCACGCGGTGCTCCGCCCCGGTGCCGACATCGTCATGGACGCCGTGGACCTGGAGGGCAAGCTCGACGGCGCGGACCTCGTCATCGTGGGGGAGGGGCAGATGGACGGCTCCACCGTGTTCGACAAGGCCCCGGTGGCGGTGGCGCGGAGAGCCCGGCGGAGGGGGATTCCGGTGGTTGCGGTGTGCGGATCGCTGGGGGACGGATACGAGGAGGTCCACGGCCACGGCATCAGCGCCGTCTTCAGCGCGGTGCGCCGTCCCATGACCCTCTCCGAGGCGCTGGCGGAGACGCCGCGGGCGGTGGCGGCGGCGACGGAGGAGGCGTGTAGGGCGCTGGCTCTGCGGGGGAACGGGTAGGCGACCGCCGGGACGGGACGTCTACTTCCCCGGCCCGAACCGCTTGAGAATCCAGGAGCTGATGATCTGCATGGCCTCGGGAGCGAAGGTCTCCTCGATCTGTGCGTACTCCGTCGGTGCGCCGGTCTTGGCGTGCTGGAAGAGGTGGTTCAGCCCGGGGAGCATCTCCGTGGTGACGTCCTTGTTGCCTCCCCTGTGCAGCGCCGCCGCGATGGAGTCTAGGTCCTGCCGGGGCGGGACCTGGAGGTCCTTGCTCCCGTCCAGGGCCAGCACCGGGACCTTCACCTTCTCCAGGGTCGGAACGGGGTTGTAGGTGAGGAAGAAGCGCATCCAGGGGGAGTTGACCTGCTTCACCTGGGCCTCGAGGGCCGCGTCGCTGGTCTGCGCGGCGCTCTTGGCGCGGACGTCGGGCGGCAGGGAGTCGACGGCCGCCTTGAGGACCGCGAGAAGCCTGGGCGCCGCCACCTTCGGGTCGGGCTCGGACTCGACGATGTCGAAGAGCTTCTTCTGTGTCTCCCAGTTGTTCTGGATGACGTTCTCGGGAGCGCCCTCGGCACGGGCGATGAGCTCGCCCTGGAGGTGGAGGATCTCGCGGCCGGTGAGGCCCGGCCCCGCCAGCATGACCACGAAGGCCACGTCCTTCGAGCGTGCGGCCACCATGGGACCCACGAGGCCACCCTCCGAGTGGCCGATGATGCCCACCTTGTCCTTGGCGATGGACGGGCGGGCGCGGGCGAACTCCACGGCCGCCAGCGCGTCGGACGCGTTGTCCTCGCTGGTGGAGTTGGCGAAGACACCGGTGGACTTGCCCACTCCCCGGTCGTCGTAGCGGAGCACCGCGATGCCGTGGCGCGTCAGGTAGTCGGAGAGGACCAGGAAGGGCTTGTGGCCCAGGATGGTCTCGTCACGGTCCTGGGGCCCCGAGCCTGTCACCAGCACCGCCGCCGGGAAGGGACCCTCACCCCGAGGCAGGGTGAGGGTGCCGGCGAGCTCCACGCCGGCGGCCGTGTTGGGGATGGTGACGTCGAGGGAGCGGTACGGGAACGGCGGCTTGGGCCGCTGGGGGCGGGCCGGCGCCGGCGCCTCGCCCCGGGTGAGCTTCAGGGGAAGGGAGTTCGGGCCCTGCGACCAGGTGCCGTCGATGCTCTTGTGGTCCTTGGCGAAGGTCCCGACAAAGGCGCCACCCCCGGGCACCGAGGGCACCTCGAAGCGAACCGAGTCGCCCTTCACCTTCACCGCGCTCACGGAAATGCCTGTGACCCCCTGGTCGGGGCTGTCCATGGTGGCGCTGAGCGCGCCGTCCTCCCCGGCCGTGACGTGGAACACGATATGCAGCTGCGTCCCCTGCACGGCGAGGGCGCCGGTCCAGCTGCCGACGATGGGCGGGGTCTGTGGGGCGCTCTGCGACGAGCCGCCGGCGGGGGAGCCGAGGAAGGCCACGAGGAGGGTCAGCAGGCCGGTGCTCGACTTGATGGGTTTCATGCGGGCTCCTGTTGAGGGGAACGGACTTCACCAGTACGCATCGGGAGAGCGGCCTCTTCACGGCCCGGGCGGGCACGCCGGAGCATGCCCGCCCACCCGATCGTGGACGAGGTCGAGGTTCCGCCCGCGATCCAGCGCTGGACCGCCGGGTGAGCCGAGGCTCCAGCCGGAACCTCGGCGTGCCTTCTCCGCTCACTCCGTCGGCTCAAGCGTCCCAGTCGGGCGTCAGGATCACGCGCTTCCGGAACTCGTGGTCGGCGACGCCCTGCAGAAGTCGTGGTGCCTCGCTCATAGGGTGCGTCTCGATGAACGGCTTGAGCGTGATCTTCTTCCCGGTGATCATCTCGAGGGCGTCCGGATAGAGCTCCGGCTTGCACCCCCAGGTGCCCTGGATCGTGGCGTCGAAGGCCATGGCGTTGCTCAGGCGGAGGGCCACCTTGTCCAGCGTGAAGCCCACCACCATGAGCGTGGACGCGTAGGTCAGCAGGCCGTAGGCGGTCTCCTGACCGCCCGCATGGCCGGAGCACTCGAAGATCTTCCAGCTGTGCTCGGCGACTCCCCAGTCCTTGGCCTGCCCGCGAACCTGCTTGCGGAGGGTCTTGAAGTCGGTCTCGGCGGAGTTGATGGTGAGGCCGGCCCCATGCGTGGCCACCGCCTCCAGATTGGCGGGGTCCACGTCGATGGCGACGACGTGGGCGCCCATGGCCGCGGCGATCTGCACGCAGTACGTCCCGACCCCACCCACCCCCACGACGATGGCGAGATCGCCGGCCTTCAGGCCGCTCCGGTGAATGGCCTGGTACGGTGTGGTGACCGCGTCGGCGATGACGGACAGCTCGTGCAGGTCGTAGCCGGTCCGGTCCTCCACGACGCAGAGGCCCCGTCCGGGCGTGGTCAGGTATTCCGCGAAGCCTCCGTCCATGTCGTTGCCGGGCATCATCTGGGCGCGGCAGATGTTCCCACGGCCCGACCGGCACAGCTCGCACTCCCCGCACGGCATCACGGCAGGGACGATGACCTCCCGGTCTCGCAGCGCCTTCCAGCGCGAGCCCGTCTCGACGACGACGCCACTGACCTCGTGGCCCAGCGTCAGAGGCAGCCCCTTCCTGGTGGGGACTCCGTCCTTCCAGAAGCCGATGTCGGTGTGACAGACGCCGCAGCCCGACACCTTTACGAGGACCTGGTCCTCGTTCGGCTCGGGCATGGGCACGTCGCGTACTTCGAGCGGTGCTCCCACCGTGATCAGCTGAACAGCCTTCATGATGTACCTCGCTGTCGAGTTGTCGGCTGCAACCACGAGGTGGTGAGGTACGCTGCGGCGCACTCGGCGGTCCTGTGCTCTAGCGGCACGCCAGTCCTCCCAGCAGGTGGTCGGCGAATTCCGTTCCCAGCTCGCGAGCGTGGAGGGCACCCTCCGGCCGATACCACCTCGCGATCCAGTTGATCGCTCCGAGAATCACGAACGCCGCGATCTTGGAATCCACCTCGCGGAACTCCCCGCTCTTCACCCCCTGCTCGATGAGCTTGCGGAGATCTCGCTCGTAACGGTCACGTGTGGCGATGATCTCCGCCTGGCGCTCCGTGGAGAGCGCCGGCACCTCGAGGGCCAGAGGCGATCCGTCCAGGTTTCCCGTGATGACCCGCACGTGCTCGCGGATGACGTAGCCTAGCCGCTCCGTGGCCGTCTCGAGCTTCATGGCTTCCTTCATCACCCGACGGATCTCGTTCAGGGACTCGCGGTGGCACTCGTAGAGGATCGCTTCCTTGTCGGGGAAGTAGTGATAGAGCGCCGTCTTGCGAACGCCCAGGTGTCCCGCGATGTCGTCCAGGGTCGTGGCGTGGTACCCGTTCTCTCGGAACGCACGCAAGGCCGCGTGCAGGATGTCCCGCTGGCGCTGTTGGCGCCTCTCGCGCACGTGTGCGGAGCCGGTCGTGGCCGTGCGCTTGCTGGACACCGAGGGGAGGCTCCCTTACGATGTTGTGAACGGATGTTAGAATTTTGAACGCCCGTTCAAACAGGGTCAAGAGCCCCTCGCCACGTGAGGTCTCCGGGGGCGAAGAGACGCAGCATCGGCCGCGCGACGGACAAGGCGCGCCAACTTTCCGATCACCCTTCTGATACCGCCCTCATGTCACGACCCGGCACGCCCGAGCACCCCCTTCGCGTCGCGGTCGTCGGCGCTGGCCCGGCGGGGTTCTTCGCTACCGAGCACCTCTTCAAGCAGGCGGACCTCAGCGTCGAGGTCGACCTCTTCGACCGGCTGCCCACGCCCTTCGGGCTGGTGCGGGCAGGCGTCGCTCCGGATCACCAGAAGATCAAGAGCGTGACCAGGGTCTACGAGAAGACGGCCGCCAACCAGGGATTCCGCTTCTTCGGCAACGTAACCTTCGGCGCGGACGTCGGCCTCGACGATCTCCGCTCCCACTACCATGCGGTGATCTTCGCCACCGGCGCCGAGAAGGATCGCGCCCTGGGGATCCCCGGCGAGGACCTCCCGCGCAGCCACTCGGCCACCGAGTTCGTGGCCTGGTACAACGGTCATCCGGACTACCGCGACCTGGAGTTCGACCTCTCGCAGAAGAGCGTGGCGGTGGTGGGCGTCGGCAACGTGGCCGTCGACGTCGCACGCATCCTGTGCAAGACGGCGGAGGAGCTGGCCACCACCGACATCGCCGACCACGCCCTGGACGTCCTCCGGGAGAGCCGCGTCGAGGACGTGTACGTGCTCGGCCGCCGCGGTCCGGCCCAGGCGGCGTTCACGACCCCCGAGATCAAGGAGATGGGCGAGATCCCCGGGACCGACGTGATCGTGCTCCCGGAGGAGGCCCGGCTCGATCCCCTCTCCGAGAAGGCCCTGGCCGAGAGCGAGGAGCGCACGCTGGCCAGGAAGGTGGAGCTCATCCAGAAGTACGCCGGCACCGCTCCCCACGGCCGCCCTCGCCGCCTGCACCTGCGGTTCCTGGTGTCGCCCGTCGAGCTCACGCCGGCGGCCGACGGCGGCGTGGGGGGCATGCGCCTCGTACACAACGAGCTCCGGGCAGACGGCAAGGGCAACCTGCGCCCCAGGCCCACCGAGCGCACCGAGGACTTGGAGGTGGGCCTCGTGTTCCGGTCCGTGGGCTACCGTGGCGCAGCCCTTCCGGGCGTTCCGTTCAGGGATGACTGGGGCGTGATCTCGAACGAGTGCGGCCGGGTGGTGGACGGCTCGGGGGCGCCCGTGCCGGGGCTGTACGCGGCCGGCTGGATCAAGCGGGGTCCCTCCGGGATCATCGGCACGAACAAGGCCTGCTCCGTGGAGACCGTGAGCCTGCTCCTGGAGGACCTGGCCTCGGACAGGCTTCTGACTCCGGAGCATCCCTCGGCGCAGGCGGCCGACAAGCTCATCCGGTCGCGTCAGCCCGCCGTCTTCGACTTCGAGGACTGGAAGCGCCTCGATGAGCTGGAGACGGAAAGGGGTGCGCCCCTCGGCCGTCCCCGTGTAAAGTTCACGACGGTGCGAGAGATGGCGGAAGCGCTGGGGCGCTGACGCATTCAACCTGAACCCGGATCGGTGAGTGGGATGACGGCGCGGCGGGCGAGGCACCACGCGTGGTGCGTGCCGCTCCTGGGGAGCCTGGCGGTTCTCTCTTCGGTTTCGCTGGCGAGCGCGCAGGAGCTCCCTCCGTTCCAACTGGGTGAGCTGGTGGTGACGGCGGATCGTCCGGTCTCGGAGGAGGGCGGCACCGTGAGGGTGATCGACGCCCGGGAGATCGAGGCGATGGGCGCGAGCACGCTGGACCAGGCGCTGGCGCTCGTGCCCGGCCTGAACATCCGTACGGGGAACCAGGGCGTGCCGCGGGTGGATCTGCGGGGCCTGCGCTCGCGGCACGTGATCCTCCTGCTCAACGGCGTCCCCCTGAACTCCACGTTCGACGGGCAGTTCGATCCGTCGTTCATCCCGGTGGAGAACATCGCGAAGATCAAGGTGGTGACGGGGACGGCGTCGGTCCTGTACGGACAGGGAGGCCTCGGCGGCGTCATCGACATCGTGACGAAGCAGGGCGAGGCGGGGTGGAGGGGAAGCGCCTCGGGAGAGCTGCAGCAGGTGGACGGGCGGCAGGTGAGTGGGGTGCTCAGCGGCGCGGCCGGCGGCGTGTCGTTGGTGGTCACCGGCAGCGCGGCGTCGGTGGCTGGTTACCCCTCCGTGGCGGGCTCTCCCGCGGTGGGCGCCACGGGCTCCGCGGAGCGGCTCAACAGCGGCCGGTCGAGGGTGAACGTCTTCGCCCTGGCCTCGGCGTCGCCGACGGACCGGCTCCATCTGGGCCTTTCCGCCGGTCACACCGACGGCAGCTACGGGATCCCTCCGAGCACCATCAACGACAGCTCCGACCCGTTCGCGACCCGGCCGACCTACGACCGCGTGACGGACCGGCGGGGCGACTTCGTGCAGGCAGCCGGCTCGTACGAGGCGAGCCGGACCGTGGACGTGCGCGGATGGGCCTATCTGAACACCCTGGACGAGCACGAGAACCAGTACGACGACAGCACGTACACCTCCATGTCGGACCCCACGGTGAAGGGGACCTACGACCAGACGAGCCGGACGTCGGTGGGGGGAGGGGCCACGCAGGTGTCGGCGGGGGGGCCTTGGGGCAGGGCCACCCTCGGGTTGTCGGCGGAGCGGGACGCATGGCGGATGAACGAGAGCATCCGGGACGTGAATCTCGGCGGCAACCCGCGTACCTACGGCGTGCGGAGCTACGCGGATCACCGGAGTCTGGATACGTACGGTACGGCGCTGGAGTACCAGGTCCGCCCCGCGGAGCGTCTCGGTCTTGTCGCGGGATACATGCACGACTGGCTCAGGCGGAACTCCCGGACCATGGGCGCGGACGGGTACATGGCGGCCGCGTACTACGACATCGCTCGAGGCACGCGGCTGAGAGCGGCGGCGGCCCACAAGTTCCGCTTCCCCACGATCCGGCAGCTCTACGACGAGAACGGGGGCAACCCGGCGCTGCGCACCGAGCGGGCGAACGTCTACGAGGTGGGCGTCACCCGGGATCTGCCCGGGGACTCGCGGCTGGGCCTGACCGTCTACCGCATGGACGTGCGGGACTACATCGAGCGGCCGGCGCAGGGCGAGCCCTTCGCGAACTTCGACGTGTACCGCATGAACGGCGTCGAGGTGACGGCCGAGGCCCGCCCGCTGGAACGACTCTCCCTGCGGGGCAGCTACTCGTTCCTCGACGCGCGGGACTATTCGCCGGGGGCGGCGCGCCAGGAGCTCCAGTACCGGCCCCGCCACCGGGTGGCGGTGGCCGGCGAGTACGGGTTCCGGTTCGGGACGAAGCTGACGGCATCCGCGCTTTGGGTCGCCGATCAGTTCTACTACACGCGGAGCGCCCCCGTGGAGGAGGCGAAGCTGCCGGCCTATACGCTGGTGGACGCCCGCGTCTCCCAGCCGCTCGTGTCCGGGAGGGCCGACGTCTACGTGGGAGCATCCAACCTCCTGGACATCGCGTACGAAGACCAGTACGGTTTCCCGCAGGCCACGCGCGTGGTCTACGGGGGGGTGTCGGTTCGTTGGTGAGCCGCGCCGACGGGGCGCCGGCACGCATTCGGGGAATGCCTCGGCGTCGGAGGAGAGAGGGCCGAGCGATGTCGTTGACTGGAGGGAGAGGCCGATGACGACCGCCAAGGTGCTGCCACTGGACGAGATCCTGAGGCAGCAGTCGCGCCTGCGCGGGCTGGCGGGCGCACGGCCCGCAAGCGTCCTCGAGGTGTCGACGCTCGTGTCCATGGGTGTGCTGGCGGGTCTGCTCACCGCGTTCGTGCAGCTGAACCTGCGCCTGCCCGGTCACCACATCCTTTTCGCGGTGTTCCCCATGGCGCTGGGCATCGCCCTGGTGCCACGGCGGCGGGCCGGCCTGCTCATGGCCCTGAGCGCCCTGGGGTGTACGGGAGGCCTCCACCTGGCCGGAGTGGGCCTCGGGGGCGTAGGCGCCATGACCAGCCTGCTTGCCACGGGCCCCCTGCTGGACCTGGCTCTCCGCTGGGGACGTAGCGGCACGCGCCTCTACGTCGCGTTCGTCGCCGCCGGCGCGGCGAGCAACGCCCTGGCGTTCGTGGTGCGGGGCGCGGCCAAGGCCTTCGCCTTCCAGGGTCTGGCGGGCGGAAGGGCGTTCGGTGGGTGGTGGCCCGAAGCCATGGCCACCTATGCCGCCGCGGGGATCGCGGCGGGTCTGATCAGCGCCGCGGCGTGGTTCCGGCTGCGCGAGCGGACGTGGCAGTCGGGTGCGGCCGGAGGGCGGACGCCACCGGACGCGGGATGATCATCGGGCTCGACGACACCGACATGCCGGGCACCCCCGGCACCAACCAGCTCGCGCGCCAGATCGCCGATGCCCTGCCCGACGGATTCGCTTTCGACGTCGTGCTCCGCCATCAGCTCCTGTTCGATGAGCGCATCCCCTACACCAGCAAGAACGGCTCGGCCTCCATCGGCGTGCCCGGCGACGCGACGCTCTCGCCGGCCGAGCTGGCGGACTTCCTGCGGGAGCGGGTACGCGCGTTCGCGCCGGCCGGCAGCGACCCGGGGCTGTGCATCGTCGACGCGCCGCCCCGCGCCGAGGTGCCGGAGGACGTGATCTCCTTCGCCCGGCGGTGTCAGCGCCAACCGGTGCGCCAGGAGGAGGCCATGGCCCTCGCCCGGGCCCACGGCATCGTCCTCGAGCCCCTGGGGGGCACGGGGGACGGCGTCATCGGCGCCCTCGCCGCGGTGGGGCTCCGGGCCTCCGGCGAGGACGGGCGCGTCGTCCACCGGCCGGGGTGGCCCTGGCCCGACCCCTTCTCGGGAGAGCAGCCGGTGTCGGCCGTCCTCGCGTCCGGCGTGGACGAGATCCGGGCGCCCACGGGAACGGTGACCGACGGCGTCGTGGACGTGGGCAAGCACCTGCGCCCGAGCTTCCGGGGGGGCAGGGTCGTGCTGTTCGTGGAGCCGGCCTACCCGGACGATCCCGGCAGTGCGCCGGCGGGGGAGGGAGACCCCTCGAAGATTCTGTGGAAGGCCCTCAAGCTGCCCTGAGGGCGTCGACGGGGCGCGTCGACCCACTGCAGCGGGGCCGGTGTTCCGGGTAGGAGGTCCGGCGAGCACCGAGGGTGCTCGGCACGCCGCCCCTGCACCGCGCGGGCCGCAGTCCTACCCCGTGTTCTTTCCCGCCCTGACGAGAGCCCTCTCGTCCTCCGGGATGGGGGTCGGCACGGCCTCTCCCGAGATCGCCCTGATGGCGCCGAAGCGCTCGGGGCACGCCTCGAAGCAGGTGCCGCATTTGATGCACGTCTCCTGATCGATGACGTGGATCAGGTTCTTGCCTCCGGCGATGCCCTGCACGGGGCATTTCCTGAGGCAGATCATGCAGGCCTGGCACTTCTCGGGATCGATGTAATAGGAGGGCAGCTCGGTGAAGATCTCCTCGACCTCGTCCGTCGTGTAGAGATCCTCGTACTCCTCCTCGGCGTCGAAACGGAGAGCGAGCTTCTCCCGCTTCGCGATCTTGATGTAGGGAATCAGGTTGCGGATCTCCGCCAGCCTTGACCGGAGCTCCTCCTCGTCCAATCCCTCGCCCTCTCCCCGGGGGCCCATCTCCCGGAGCTGGGCGGCGAAGTCGTTCATGATCTGGGCGAAGCGAACACCTTCGGAGGACGAGATCCACTCGACCCTCAACCGGTCCGGGTTCAGGCCCGCGCGCTGAAGGAGCTTCTTCAGCAGATGGGCCGTGTTCAGGGCGTGGTAGTTCCCTTCCGTGACGTAGTGGCACTCGCCGAGCTTACATCCCCCGATGACGACTCCGTCCGCGCCCTGCTCGAGGGCACGGAGCACAAAGGCCATATCCACCCGGCCCGAGCACATCAGTCGGATGATTCGAACTTCCGGTGCATACGCTTGTCTGGACACGCCAGAGAGGTCCGCAGCGGAATACGCTCACCAATTGCAGAGGAACGCGACGATCCTCGGCGTATGCCTGAGACCGGCCATGCCTTTACCTCCTTTCGTTGTTCGGGGGATGCCCTGGTGGAGTCCTGCGCGCTACCGCGCTCATCAGCTCCACACCTCCGAAAGTGCCGCGTCGATCTGGCTGAAGACCTCCTCGTCGGTGAAGTGCCTCAGATCGATGGCGCCCGTGGGACAGGTCGAGCAGCAGAGCCCGTCTCCCTTGCACAGGGCGGCGTTCACCTCGGCCCTCTTGGCGGCCCGCGTCCCACCCCAGGAGATGGCACCGTACGCGCACACGTCCATGCACGCGCCGCAGGCGATACAGGCCGAGTCGTTCACCTGGCAGACGGAGCCCGAGGCCGTGACCGTGTCGTGCGACAGGAGGGTCACGGCCCGGCCGGCCGCGCCATGGGCCTGGCTGACCGTCTCCTGGATGTGCTTGGGGTAGTGGTTGGTGCCGCACAGGAAGACGCCGTCGGCGGCGAAGTCCACGGGACGCAACTTGACGTGCGCTTCCTGGAAGAATCCGTCCGGGTTGGTCGGCACCTTGAAGAGGCGGGCGACCTCCGGGTTTCCCTGGGAGGGCACCACCGCGGCGGACAGGACCACCAGGTCCGCGTCCACGGCCAGGCGCTGGCCCAGGACGGCGTTGGGGACGCCCACCTGCAGGACGGGCCTTCCCTCCTCGTCGGTGGCGGCCTCCACCTCGGGCCTGCCCTCGGGCTCCCAGTGGATGAAGCGGACACCCTTCTGGGCCGCCTCGTAGTAGTAGTCCTCCCGGAAGCCGTACGTCCGCATGTCCCGGTAGAGGACCCAGACCTCCCGGTCGGGGTCGAGCTCCTTGAGCCGGAGCGCGTTCTTCACGGCCTGGCTGCAGCACACCCGGGCACAGTAGTTCCGCCCCTCCTGCCGGCAGCCCACGCACTGGATCATCACCACGCGGCCCGCGGCGCCCACCTTCTCGTCGCCCTTGGCGATGAGATCCTCCAGCTCGAGCTGGGTCACGACCCGCTCGTCCTCGCCGTAGAGGTACTCCGTGGGCCTGTGCTCCTCGGCACCGGTGGCGAGGATGGTGGCGCCGTGATGGATGGTCTGCACGCGACCCTCCGACTCCACCGTGGTGACGAAGTTGCCGACGTATCCCGTCGTGTCGGTGATCTTCGCCTCGTGTGAGACGTGGATCATCGGATGCCGGTAGACCTGGCGTATCAGGTCCCGCAGCCAGGTCTGCACGTCCACTCCCTCCAGCGTGGTGTGGATGCGCCGGGCCATTCCCCCGAGATCCTTGTCCTTCTCCACGAGGTGGACCTCGAACCCCTGGTTGGCCAGGCTCAGGGCGCTGGTCATCCCGGCTACACCCCCGCCCACGACCAGCGTGGCCTTGTTGACGGGAAGCTCGAACTCCTGCAGGGGCTCGAGGCCGACGACCCGTGCCACGGACATCCGGACGATATCCTTCGCCTTCTGGGTGGCCTCCTCCTTCTGCTTGGAGTGCACCCAGGAGCAGTGCTCCCGGATGTTGGCCATGTCGAAGAAGTACTGGTTGATCCCGCCTTCCCGGAGCGTGTCGCGAAAGAGGGGCTCGTGGGTGCGCGGCGTGCACGCCGCCACGACCACGCGGTTCAGGCCCTTCTCGCGGATGGTGTCGGCGATCTCCGCGGCCGCGTCGGTGGAGCAGATGAAGAGACCTTCCTCGGCGTGGGCGACGTGCCCCAGGCCCTTCGCGTATTCCACCAGCGAGGGGACGTTCACCACCCGTCCGATGTTGGCGCCGCAGTGACACGCGAAGACGCCGACTTTCACCTCCTCCTCGGAGACGTCACGCTCCTCGGGGTAGACCCGCGCCGTGTCGAGCATGCCCCGCCGGGCCTTGAGGAGCGCTCCGGACAGCGCGTTCGCTCCGCTGGCGCTCATCACCGACTCGGGGATGTCCATGGGGCCCTGGAAGGCGCCGCTGACGAACACCCCTTCCCGGGTCGTCTCGATGGGGTTGACCGGGTTGGTCTTGCAGAACCCGTGCTTGTTGAGCTCGAGGCCGAACTGGCCGGCGAGCTTCTGATTGTCGGCCGGCGGCCCGAGGCCGACGCCCAGCACCACCAGGTCGAACTCCTCCTCCTTCACGCCCCCGGCGTCCGTGGCGTAACGGATGGTCACGTTCCCGGTCTCGGGGATCTCCCGTCCGATCTCCACGTAGCTGCGCACGAAGCTCACGCCGGGGAGGTTCTTGGCGCGCTGATAGAAGCGCTCGAAGTCCTTCCCGTAGGCGCGGATGTCGTTGTGGAAGATGAACGCCTCGGTGTCGGCGTCGTGGTCCTTGGCCAGGATCACCTGCTTCTGGATGTACGAGCAGCACACCGCGGAGCAGTAGCTGTATCCCCCGTCCTGCTGCTGGCGGGATCCGACGCAGTGGATCCAGGCGATCTTGTGGGGATGCTTGTGGTCCGACGGCCGCAGGATCTCACCCTCGTGGGGCCCGGTGGAGCACAGGAGCCTCTCGAAGTCCATGCTGGAGACCACGTTCTTGATGGAGCCGTAGCCGTAGTCGCCGCGCTCGCCGGGATCGAAGGTGTCGTAGCCGGGGGAGAGGACGATGGCGCCCACCTTGACCGTCTGCCGCTCGGGCTTCTGGCGGAGGTCGATGGCCTGGTTCTCGCACACGCTCTCGCAGATGGAGCACTTCTCGTCCTGGAGGTACAAGCACTGGTCGTCGATGTACGGCACCAGGGGGACGGCCTGGGAGAAGTAGATGTGCGTCGCCTTGTTGGTCGACAGCTCCTGGTTGAACGGGTCGGGGATGTTGAGGGGGCAGTATTCCGTGCACGTGGTGCACCCCGTGCAGACGTCCTCCTTCACGTACCGGGGCTTCCTCACGAGGGTGACCGTGAAGTCCCCCGCCTCCCCTTCGACCCGCTCCACCTCCGTGTAGGACAGGATCTCGATGTTGGGGTGCCGGTCGCACTCGATGAACTTGGGCGACTCGATGCACATGGAGCAGTCGTTGGTGGGGAAGGTCTTGTCCAGCTGCGCCATCTTGCCGCCGATGGTCGGCTTCTTCTCCACCAGGAAGACCTTGAAGCCCGAGGAGGCGAGATCCAGGGCCGCCTGGATGCCGCTGATGCCGCCACCCACCACCATGACGTCGCCGAAGTCGTGTAGGGAGCCTGCGGGCAGGATCATGACGTCGCCTCCCCGGCCTGGATGGCCTCCAGCACGAGCTCGGTGATGTCCTTCACCTGGAAGGGGTCGCCCTCGTCCAGGCTCAGCCTGCTCTCCTCGAAGTTCGTGACGCAGTAGGGACACGCCGTGGCCAGCACCTGGGCACCCGTGTCCCTGGCCTGGGCCATCCTGAGGTCCGCGAAGCGCTCGGTCTTCGGCGTCTCCGCCCAGATCCTCCCGCCGCCACCACCGCAGCAGAGGCTCTTCTCCCGAGAGTCCGCCATCTCCACCAACTCGACGCCTGCGAGGCTCTTCAGCACGTTCCTGGGCTCGTCGTAGATGCCGTTGTGCCGGCCCAGGTAGCAGGGGTCGTGATAGGTGATCTTCTTGTTGTCGAGCGCCCCCTTCACCTCCAACCGCCCGCTCTCGATCAGCTCCGCCAGGAACTGCGAGATGTGGACGATCTCGAAGTTCACCATGAACTCCGGGTACTCGTTCTTGAAGGTGTGGAAGCAGTGGGGGGAAGCGACCAGGATCCTCTTCACCCCGTTGTCGATGAAGGTCTTGATGTTGCTCCGGGCCAGGTTCTTGAAGACCTCCTCGTTGCCCGTCTTGCGGATGCTCTCGCCGCAGCAGCTCTCCATTCTTCCCAGGATCCCGAAGTCCACCCCGGCGCGCTTCAGGATCTCCGCGATGGCCCGGGCCACCTTCTGAAGCCTCGGGTCGTAGCTGTAGTAGCAGCCCACGAAGAAGAGGACCTCCATCCCCTCCGTGTACGTCCTCAGCGACAGGTCCTCGGCCCACGCGTCCCGCGCCTCCCGGGCTTCTCCCAGGGGATTGCCGTCGCTGGCCAGGCTGGCGCCGACGCGGCGGTACGCGCTCACCGGGGCCGGCAGTACGTCGTAGGCGGTGGCGATCCTGCGGATGGCCACGCCGATGTCGATCTGGTTCACGCCCCTGGGGCACTCCGAGGGGCACCGTCCGCAGGTGGTGCACCGCCAGATCTCGTCCAGCTCGATGTCCGGTATGCCCAGGGAGGCCTGCAGGACGATCTTCCGGATGCTGAAGTCGCGCACGCGGTTCCACGGGCACACCACGTCGCACTTCCCGCACTGGTAGCAGTACGTGAAAGCGTCACCGCCGGCGGCCTTGATCTCGTCGATGACCTCGGGGAAGGGGGCAACCGTTTCCACGTCGGTCAGGCTCCCGGGGCCTTGTTGGCCATTCTGGTCATCGCGTCCCTCACCCTGTCCCATCCGTGGCGGTGTGCGAGGGCCAGGAGCCCCTCGTCCACTTCGTCGGGGGCAGGCTCGTCCTTCACCTCTTCCTCGTATTCCTCATAGACGAGAGCGTCGGCCAGGCACCACTGCACGCACAGCGGCTCCTCCAGGGTGGGATCCGACTCGCACATGTCGCACTTCAGGGGAAGGTCCGAGTCCGGCTCCTTGAAGAAGTCACGAGACGGGCAGGAGGCACGGCAGAACGCGCACTCCTCGTATTCCTTCCCGCCGATGACATATCGGTCCCGGCCGGGGCACTCGGCCGCCGTGTACTCCCCCGCGAGGACGGGGACGTAGATGTCGGAGAGGGGGTAGCGGATCACGCGGATGCGCGCCCGGGCCGGGTTCGTGCTGCTGAACCTCGGCTGAGCGTGATGCGCGGCGCAGATGACCTCGCAGGCCCGGCATCCGTTGCACTTGTCGACGTCGATGCGGATGCGCTTGACGGTCTTCGTCTTCACGGCGGCGCTCACGTCGCGCTCCCCACCGGCTCTTCCTTCAGAATGCCGGTCTCGGCGAACTCCTCCGCCACGAAGTCGAGGTCCAGGTCGTGGAGGGTCTCCCGGGTGGGGACGCCCTCGCTGTTCCAGCCCTTGAACCGGTAGTACTCCTGCAGGAGCTTCGCCTCGAGCTCCGGGAACCTGTGCTTCCAGTGGTCCTCCGGCGGCTTCTCGTCCTCCCAGTTCATGCCCCTGCGCAGGTTGTTGGCCCGGACGAGGGTCCGGATCCGCCTCGTCGTGTGGACCAGCGCGGCCTCGTCCAGGTCCAGCCCCGCCCCGGAGGAGATCAACCCCGGCAGGTTGTGGATGTGGAAGGGGGGCTTCAGGGGGAAGGACGACAGTCCGGCGCACATCCCGGTGCTGTCGTCGATGTAGTGCATCTGCTCCTGCCAGTTCACGATCTCGGAGGCGGCCTCGGGGGGCGGATAGTTGGGGATGGACTTTTCGCCCCGGAGCTCCCACTCCACGAACCACTCCTTGAACCGCTCGTCGGGGACGTGGATCCAGTCCTCGACGAAGGCCTCGTTCTCCTCCCGGGTGGGGAAGGGGGACTGGGGGAACTGTCCCTCGATCTGGGTGATGTTGGCCTTCTCTCCCGTGGCGTACATGAGGAAGTAGATGGGGTTCAGCATGCCCAGCTTGAGGGGGAGCTGCTCCGTCTTCCTGATGTTGTTGTGGGCGTACTCCTCCGCGCCCTTGCCGATGGTCTTCGCCGCCCAGTAGGTGCCGTCGGCCAGGACGTCACCGATTCCCTCCCTGCGCACGATGCTGTCCAGCAGCCAGAAGAAGCGCTCGTTGTTGTCCTTGGGCATCCCCGACATGTCCTGGTCGGTGAGGATGCCCGCCTCGTAGAGCTCCACGGCGAAGGCCATGGTCTGGGGGCAGGAGAACGCGTCGACGCCGTACTCCGTGGCCTTCTGCGCCATCCTCAGGCCGAAGTCCAGGTCCGAGTAAGCCGCCATCGTGTAGGTCAGCTTCGAGAAGCACTTCATCATGTACGAGCAGAAGCGCTTGTCCACGGCGATGGAGGCCCCGCACTTCATGGGGCAGTTGTGGCAGCTCAGGAGCCGGGTCCGCATGGTCTCCATGGTGCCCGTCCACTGCTCCTGGATCTCCGGGTTCCAGAAGCCCTTCCGCCGCTCGCGGGCGTTGCCCCACATGAAGTTCTCGGTGTGCCACTGCTCGTCGTGGACCGCCATCTCCTGAGGCGACCCCAGCCCCGCCAGGATGGGGATGACCCCGCGGATGGGGTTCTTGTCCCGGTGCTCGATGTACTTGAGCGCCGCGTTGCAGTGGTCGATGAACTCCATGGGGCGGGCGATGTTGATGTCCTTGGACCCCCGGACCGCGATGGCCTTCAGGTTCTTGTCCCCCATGATCGCCCCCATCCCCTGGCGGCTGGCGCTCGCCCGGCCCTGCTCGATGGAAGCGAAGAACACCCGGTTCTCCCCTGCCATGCCGATGGAAGCGACCTGCACGTTGGGGTCGTTCAGCTCCTCGCGGATCACCTCCGCGGTCTCCAGGGTCCCCAGGCCCCTGAACCGGGTGGCGTCGCGGATCTCCACGCGGTCGTCGTTGATGCAGAGGTAGACCAGATCCGGGGACTTGCCCCGGATGATCACCTTGTCGTAGCCCGCGTGCTTCAGCTCCGGCCCCCAGAATCCGCCCATCATGGAGAAGGCGAGGAGCCGGCTCTGGGGCGAGATCGAGGAGACGATGGTCCGGTTCGTCCCCGGCGCGGGGGTGCCGGCGAGGAGGCCGGTGCCGAAGATCAGGAGGTTCTCGGGCGAGAAGGGCTCCACGTCGGGTCCCACCCGGTCCCACATGATCTGGGCGTTGGTGCCGAGCCCCCCCAGATAGAGCTCGGTCATGTGCGGGTCCGAGGGGACCCGCTCGATATTTCCACGGCTCAGATCGACTTCGAGGTTGAAGCCCGTCTCAGCGTACCTCATGATGTCTTTTCCTTCGCGAGATACCCGTCGAGAAAGAGCGCCGTCTGCTCGGCGGCGAGATCGTCGAAGCTCACCTTGCTCCGCCCGGCGTCGTACCACTGATAGAACCAGTTGAGCATGCCGAAGAGGTTGGCGGTGGCGATCCAGGAGTGGTGGGTGGACACCCCCTGCGGAGCGAGCTCCCCGACGATCTGGTGGACCGCCTGGAAATAGGCATGACGCCGCTCGCGGACCGCTTCGTACGCCTCGTCCTCGAGGGTCTCGAGGTCCCGGGCGCACACCTTCAGCTCGTGCATGTTCTCGCCGAAGTGGCGAATATGGTTGCGTACGGCCGTGGCGAGGCGTTCCCGTGGGTCGGAAACGCCTTCGAGGCACCTCTCCAGGCTCGTGACGAGAGAGTCGAAGGTGTGGTACTGGATCAGATAGAGGAGCTCCTCCTTGCCGGACACGTAGTGATAGATGCCGGAGAGGCTGAGCTCTGCCTCCGCCGCGATGCGTCGCATGGAGGCCCCGTCGTACCCGACGTCCGCGAAGACCTTCGCGGTCGCCTTCAGCAGGTGAAGCCGCTTGTCGTCGAAGCCGGGGCTTCGCTTCTGCTCGGCATGTAATGTCAGTACAGTCATGCGTTCGAACGTTCGTTCGAGTATCTTCCATGGCCATTATAGTGAGCCCGCCACCGACGTGGCAATCAGGAAAAACCCTACACTTCATCGGGTGGGTGGCAGCGTGACCGACGTACGCATGCGGGGGTTCGAGAAGAAGGCCGATATCGAGTCGGCCCTCGAGACGCTGCGCTCCTGCGTCGAGCCCGTCGGGGAGGAGTCCGTCGCCCTGGAAGTGGCTCTCGGACGGACCCTCGCGCGAGACGTGGTCTCCGGCGAGGACGTCCCCGCCTTCGACAAGAGCGCCGTGGACGGGTACGCCGTCCGGGCCGCCGAGACGTTCGGGGCCAGCCCGACGGATCCCGCCTCCTTCAGGTTGACGGGAGATGTGCTCCCGGGCATGAGCGAGGAAGTGGAGGTGGGGCCGGGTGAGGCCGTGCGCATCATGACGGGGGGCGTCTTCCCCAGGGGAGCGGACGCCGTGCTCATGGTGGAGCACGCCTCCGAAGACGACGGTCGAGTCCAGGCCCACGCACCGGTGGTGCCGGGCAGGAACGTGGCCAGAGCCGGAGAGGATATCCGTAGGGGCCAGAAGGTCCTGGAGCGGGGAAGGGTTCTGAAGCCTCAGGATATCGGCGTTCTGGCCTCCATCAGAATGGTGGAGATCCCGGTGAGCCGCCGGCCTGTGGTGGGCATCCTCTCCACCGGAGACGAGCTGGTGGAGCCCGGGGCCGCGGACGCGGGCCGGAAGGGGCGGGTGGTGAACTCGTGCCGCTACGTTCTGGCGGGGCTGGTCGCGCAGACGGGCGGCTCGCCCCGGTGGCTGGGCACCCTGCCCGACGACCGCGAGCGCTTGCGAGCGGCTCTCCTGGGCTTCGACGGCGACGTGCTCCTCACCACCGGTGCCACGTCCACGGGCAAGGAGGACCACCTTCCCGGCCTGCTTGCCGAGGTCGGAGAGCTCCTGGTCCACGGCGTGAACATGCGACCCGGCTCCCCCACGGGGTTCGGTCGGATCGGAACCACCCCGGCGGTCCTCCTCCCGGGCAATCCCGTGGCTGCGGTGGTGGGCTTCGACGTCTTCGTCCGCCCTCTCCTGCAGCTCCAGCTCGGCCAACGCGAGGAGCGGCCGAATCCCCGGGTGCGGGGCCGCCTGCGGCGCAAGATCGCCTCCGCCCTCAATCGCATCGATTTCGTGCGCGTGAGGATGGTGGGAGAGGCGGAGGTGGAGCCCGTCAGGACCGGAGGCTCCGGCGTGCTGACCTCGGTGACGGCGGCCGACGGGTTCGTCATCGTGGAGCGGGACGACGAAGGCCTCGAGGCGGGTACCGAAGTGGAGGTCTTCCTGTACTGACGGGGAAGCGGCTTCGAGCCACTCAGATCCGGGAGGGTTGGGCCATGGCACGGAAGGGCATCCATTTCCTGAAGACGGTGACCACGTCCGAGGCGGAGCGCATCTGGCACGCCGCGCTGAAGCTGGAGCCGCTGGGGGGCGAGGACGTGTCCCTGTCGGAGGCCCAGGGCCGCATCCTCGACGACGACATCGTCGTGCCCATGGACGTGCCGCCCTTCGATCGCGCCCTCGTGGACGGGTACGCCGTGCGGGCGGCCGACACCTTCGGTGCCGAGGAGGACGCACCTGTCTCCCTGGAGCTCGTTGCCGAGACGGCACCCGCCGGCGCCGTGCCGAAGACCGAGGTGGCGAGCGGCATGGCGCTGGAAGTGGCCACGGGCGGCATGGTTCCGCGTGGTGCCGACGCGGTGCAGATGGTCGAGCACAGCGAGGTCGACGGTGGGAGGCTCCTCCTCTACAAGCCCGTCGCGCCGGGAGCGAACATCCAGGCCGCCGGCGCCGACATGCGCATGGGCGAGACCGCTCTCCGCGCCGGCCAGAGGCTGACCACCCGGGAGCTCGGCGTGCTCGCCGCACTCGGCATCGCCACGGTTCGCGTGTCCAGGCGGCCGCGGGTCGCCATCATCTCCACCGGTGACGAGCTCGTCTCCCCGGGCCGACCGCTGGAGGCAGGCAAGATCTACGATTCCAATTCGGCCACGGTGGCGGGTGCCGTGCGGGACAACGGGGGGGAGGCCGAGTTTCTCGGCGTCGTCCCCGACGACGAAGGGGCGCTTCGGGCGGCGTGCGAGACGGCACGTGCGGGGTTCGACGTCGTCATCCTCTCGGGGGGGACCTCCAAGGGCGCCGGCGATCTGACCTTCGGGATCATCGACGGCACGGCGCGCCCGGGCATTCTCGTCCATGGCGTGGCCATCAAGCCCGGAAAGCCCATCGTCCTCGCCGCATGGGAGGGGCGGCCGGTGGCGGTGCTCCCCGGCTTTCCCACGTCCGCCATCGTCACTTTCAACCTCTTCGTCGCTCCCGTCCTGCGGCGCCTCGCCAACGTGCCGGTGGAGACGGAGGCCGAGCCCGTGCAGGCGCGCCTGGCGGTGCGATATCACTCCGCCGAGGGACGGCACGAGCACGTGCTCGTTCATGTGGTCCCCCGCGCCCTGGGAGACCCCGCCGCGTACCCCATCACCGGGGCATCCGGCTCCATCTACGCCTTCGCGCAGGCGGACGGCACCGTGGAGGTGGCTGCCGACCGCAGCGTTCTGCGGGAGGGAGAGACGGTGCGGGTGGCGCCCCTGGCCCGCACGCTCCGGGTGGCGGACCTGGCCCTCATCGGCAGCCATTGCCGGGGGGTCGACCTGGCCCTGGGGATGTTGAGGAAGAGGCGCGGGCTCACGGCCAAGGTCGTCAACGTCGGCTCGTCGGCCGGCGTCGAGGCGTGTGCCAGGGGCGAGGCCGACCTTGCGGGAGTGCACCTCCTGGACCCGGACTCGGGCGAGTACAACCGCCAGGCGCTTGAGCGGCTGGGCCCCGACGGAGTCCTGGTGAGGGGCTATGTCAGGCGGCAGGGCATCTACTTCCGCAAGGAGCAGTTCTCCGGGAATCCCCCCACCCTCGAGGCCCTGGTGGCGATGGCGGAGCTGCGCATGCTCAACCGCTCCCGGGGAGCGGGCACGCGCGTGCTCCTGGACCTCCTCCTCGAGGACATCGCCCGCACCAGGGGTGTCTCCCCCGAGGCGCTGCGAGGGGGGATCGCCGGCTACGACGCGGAGACCCGCTCCCACAACGCCGTGGCTGCCGCCGTGGCGTCGGGCCGCGCCGACTGGGGGCTGGGAATCGAGGCGGTGGCCGTAGCCTACGGGCTCGGGTTCGCACCCCTGAGAGACGAGGAGTACGACTTCCTGGGCCTTCGCGACCGGGTGGAGCGCGAGCCCGTACAGGCCTTTCTGGAGGTTCTGCGGTCCGGTGAGTTCCGGGACGCCCTGGGCGCGCTACCCGGGTTCATGCCGGACGCGAAGACCGGCAGCCCGGTGGGGTGAGATGGCAGGAGCGCCGAGCTTCGCCCTGCCCGGAAGGCCTCTGACACCCCTCGCCGGGCCCGCGGCGGCGCCCGACCGTCTCGAACCGGTCGCGGGCGCGGGGCTGCATCGAGGCCCGGCCGGGCTGCACTCCGTGCCCCGCCCTGCCACCGGCGCCCGTTCGAGCCTAGAACGCCTCGAGGCCGTAGAAGACCTCGGTTCCGTTCTTGAACCAGTGCTCCCGGAACGGATAGGCCGACACCTCGCGGCCCAGCAGCGGCGCGATCATGGGGTGCGGAAACAGCGTCATCGTGCCGCGCTCGTTCTCGTGCACCGTATACTCTCCCGAGATCTGCACGGTGGTGCGGAAACGCTGATCTCCCGCGGCCGTGAAGCCCTGAAGAAGGTGGCTCGTGGACTCCCAGGCTCCCTGGGTGACGCTGAAGTCCACCACGGGCTTGCCCACGCTCCACGCGCGCACGCGGATGCGGTCCTCGGTCTCGATGAACTGCGCGTCGATGTCCTGCTCGAGATAGCGGAAGTGATAGCGCTCAGCCCGCTGCCGACGCGCCCGCTCGGAGCTCGTGGCCGCCAGGAACGGGTAGAACCCCGCCTTGGCGTGCTGACCCCACTTGGCCACCATCGGTGGCACGATCACCGCGAACATGAGTTCCGTGTAAGGCCCCACTTCACTCTCTTCGAAGAGAAAGGCCGTAACGGAAAGCACACTTCGCTGGTGGCGCACCTCGATAGGTTGCAGGTACGCGGGCAGGACCGCCAGCGCGTCGGGCGTCGCCATCTCGAAGAAGGCGCTCACCCCTGTGCGAAAATCATACTCCCCTACTGGCATACTCCGTAACGACGAAGGACGCGGACGATAGCGGTTGCGCCCTCCTCCAGTTCCTCCTTTGTGTGAGCGGCGGATATGGACATCCGGAAGCGGGACTTGTGCTTGCCCACCGCCGGGTACTTCACCGGATTGATGAATACGCCCTCTCGGAAGATCTCTTCCCCCATCTGGAAGATCCGCGCGTCGTCACGGACCATGATGGGGATCACCTGTGACGTCGAGTCTCCTGTAGGTACGCCGCCGTCGGCGAGCAATTTCTGCATGGTCGCCACGTTGTCCCACAGTCGCGTCCGCAGCTCCGGCTCGTTCCGAGCCAGCTCCAGGGCCTTGCGCAACCCGGCCACCACGGCGGGGGAGAGCGCGCAGGAGAAGAAGCGCGAGCGGGAGAAGCCCCGCAGGTAATTCACGAGCTGGTGGCTTCCCGCGATGTACCCCCCCTGACCTCCCAGGCTCTTGGAGAACGTACCCAGGTGGATGTCCACCTCGTCCTCCATGCCCTGGTCCTCGGCCACGCCGCGGCCGTTGGCTCCGTAGACGAAGGCCGAGTGGGCCTCGTCGATCATCAGGCGCGCCCCGTGCTTGCGGCACACCGCGACGATGTCGGCCAGCGGCGGCACGTCCCCGTCCATGGAGTAGACGCCCTCGATGATCACCAGCTTCTTGCCCTCGTGGCCCGACAGCTTGCGGTCCAGGTCTTCGACCCGGTTGTGGCGGAAGAACCGCGAAGTGGCCTTCGAGAGGATCATCCCGTCGATGATGCTCGCATGCGCGTACTGATCGGCCACGACCAGGTCACCGGAGCGCATCAAGCCGGCGATGGTGCCGACGTTGGCGCTGTAGCCGGTGGGGAAGACCAGCGCGGCCTCCTTCTTCTTGAAGTCGGCGATCTCCTCCGCCAGCCGACGGTGCAGCTCCGTGGTGCCGCTCAGGATGGGCGAGCCCGAGGAGCCCCCGCCATATTGATCGACGGCGGCCTTGATGGCCTCCTTCACCTCCGGGCGGTACGACAGTCCCAGATAGTTGTACGAAGCGAAGTTGATGAGCCCGCTGCGCACCTCGTGGGTCTTGGTGTCCTCCACGTCCACCCTGGTGGACGGGGCACTGTGCAGAGGGAGCTCGTACAGGTAATAGCCGGCCGGCTTCACCTCCCTCCACCAGTCGTCGAAGGGAGCGAGGAGCGCGAATGCGTCCTTGCCCGCGCCGAAGTAGAAGTTGGTGTAGTCGTACTCCATGGCCCCCGGAGCGGTGGGCGGAGCCTGAGACGTAACGGAGTGCGGATGCGCCGCGGCATCCGTGATCCGCTTGGAGGCGATGGAGGTCTCTACGTCGCCGGAGCTTCCGTTTCCATGTTCGGACATGTCACTTACCTGAAAGTGGCAGGTGGGAAACCAAGTCTGAATCTTCCGAAAAGCGGGAGCCGTAGCAAGGAGAACCATTCCGTGGAAAGCTGGGCGGAGCGTGTGGGGGCGTGGATCCCGCCGGCGACGTGGGGGCGCGTGCGCGCCGTGGATGCCCATACGGCAGGAGAGCCCCTGAGGGTGATCCTCGGAGGCTTTCCGGAGCTGTCGGGGGGCTCCATCCTGGCGGCGAGGCGGGAGGCCCGGGCCCTGCACGACGGCCTGCGCCGGGCGCTCATGTGGGAGCCCCGGGGCCACGCGGACATGTACGGCTGCATCGTGGTGCCGCCGGTGAGCGTGGATGCGGACTTCGGCGTGCTCTTCACCCACAACGAGGGCTTCAGCACCATGTGCGGCCACGGCGTCATCGGCGTGGCGACGGTGGCAGTGGAGCTGGGGCTGGTGGCGGGTGCGGGGGAGGACGGCGACGCGCGCATCCGCATCGACACCCCCGCGGGCCCCGTGGAAGCCCGAGCCCGGGTCGAGGACGGTCGCGTGCGCTCCGTGGCGTTCGCCAACGTGCCGTCCTTCGCGGTGGCGCTGGATCGGGAGGTGGACGTGCCGGGCGTGGGCGCGGTGCGCTACGACGTCGCGTACGGCGGGGCGTTCTACGCCTTCGTGGATGCGCGGGCCTTCGGGCTCTCCCTCGTGCCGGCGGAGCACCGCCGCATCATCGAGCTGGGTCGGGCGGTGAAGGCCGCGGTGGTGGGGCGGGGCGAGCCCGTGCACCCCGAGGCGCCGGATCTGAGCTTCCTGTACGGCACGATCTTCGTGGGCGCTCCCCACGTGGAGGGCCATCACTCGCGCAACGTCTGCGTCTTCGCCGACGGAGAGGTCGATCGGAGCCCCACCGGCACGGGGGTGAGCGCCCGCCTGGCGCTCCACCACGCCCGTCACGAGGTGGGTGTCGGCACGGAGATCGTGGTCGAGAGCATCCTCGGGACCACGTTCCGGGGGCGCGTCCTGGACACGACGAGCGTGGGGCCGCACGCGGCGGTGATCCCCGAGGTGGAGGGCTCGGCATACATCACCGGGAGGAGCGAGCTGCTCCTGGATCCCGGCGATCCGCTGCTGGAGGGCTTCCTGCTCCGGTAGGGGAGCCCTTGTTCAGCGCCGCGCCCTGGTGGTGAAGCGGTAGCGGCCCGAACCGACCTCGACGATGACGTCGTCCCCTCGTGCACGTACCGACCTCACACCCGCATCGCCGTCGAGGCTGCGCCCCCCCTCCCGCACCGCGTCGACGGTGGTGTTCCACAGGGTGACCTCCGCGGAGGTGTTGGCGGGGACGGTCACGTCCAGGGTGAAGCGTCCTCCGTCGACGTGCCACGCGGAAGCGAGGAGGCCGTACGGCGTCTCCAGGGACACCTTGGCGCTGCTGAGACCGCCGCCGGGGTGCGGGGCGATGCGCGCGTGCCGGTATCCGGGTGACGCCGGATCCGGCGCGATGCCGCCGATGGTGGTGTACATCCAGTCTCCCACCGCGCCGAAGGCATAGTGGTTGAACGAGTTCATGCTGGGATCCTCGAAGGTGCCGTCGGGCCGGATCCCGTCCCACCGCTCCCACATGGTGGTGGCGCCCCGCGTGATGGGATACAGCCACGACGGGTAGCTCCGCTGCAGCAGCAGAGCGTAGGCGACGTCGAGGTGTCCCGTGGCGCTGAGAGCCGGCAGCAGGATGGGCGTGCCCAGGAACCCCGTCGTGAGATGGCCACCGTGCGCATGGACGGCTCCGGCGAGGCGCTTCCCCGCCTGGGCCACGAAGGAGTCGGGAAGGAGGTCGAAGGCCAACGCGATGGCGTACGCGGTCTGGGTGTTCTCACCCACACGTCCCGCCGGTGTGACGAA
>Ga0316583_10000004_pt1 | contig 42455 bp, 35 predicted proteins | sample J_170502JBrBrA_D_FD_204513 | JGI IMG/M metagenome (GOLD analysis project Ga0316583, IMG submission 204513) | Rhizosphere microbial communities from salt marsh grasses in Alabama, United States - J_170502JBrBrA | ecosystem: Host-associated > Plants > Roots > Rhizosphere | place: USA: Alabama... | reverse complement strand
CGCAGGCCGCAGCAGGGTAGTGACGCCGGTTCGGCCGGCTCGGCGTGGCCGAGCCGGCCCTACACCCGTAGCACCTTCCCGTGGTTCCGGTGGTTGAAGTCGACCCCGGTCGCCCGCTCGACGGCCGTGAGCAGCCGGTTCTTGAGGCGCTCGTCCTTGTGGCGCTGCGTGCGCACCATTCCCGGTGGATCCTTCAGGCGCAGGCGGTCGCTCCAGTCCATGGAGGCGATACGCTCCGCCATCACTGCGGGGTGTGAGCCCGTCCAGGTGGGGAGGCGTCCCAGCGGCCCATAGTCGAACTCCTCCACCCCACCATACTCGGCCTCCACCTCCTCGCGGCTTCTGCGGTGGGACCAGAACTCCTTGACCTTGGCCTGCATGAACCGGGGGTGGCGCACCCATCCGTAGTGGAAGACCCGCACGTGCGCCGGTGCCACGGTGATACGCCGCTGGTCCGGGTGGCGGAAGGACTGGGCGTCGCGCACGGAGCGCACGCCGATGCCCCGTCGGATGACCCGGATCTCCCGCTGATACCAGCCGTGTCCGTCCTGGATGTGTCGGTAGTCGCCGAAGAAGTGCAGGTAGTCGAACACGAGTCCCTCGACACGGTGATCGTCGAGGAGCTCCTCACAGCGCGCGCGCAGCGTCGGCAGGTCGTCCTCGTGGAGGGCCTCGTCCGCCTGGATGTAGAGGCACCAGTCTCCGGTGCAGGCATCCAGGGCGACGTTGGTCAGGTCCGCATAGACCTCCTGGCGTCGGGACTCGTCCCACACCGCATCCACGATCCGCACCCGGGGATCGTCGAGGGCCTCCACCACTCCCCGGGTGTCGTCCCCCGGATCTCCGGGGGCCACCGCCACCACCAGCTCGTCCACCACCGGGAGGATGCTCCGGAGAGCCTCCCCGAGAGGATAGTCGAGCTTGACGGCGTTGCGGGCGAAGGAGAAGCCGGAGATGCGCATGGTCGAAGGCCGATGAGGATGGGCGACCGCGGGCGGCACCCATCTCCCCGAAATCGTCCGCTACACGAGCCCGAGGATCCGCGCGGCGTTGCCGCCCCGGATCTTCGCGCGATCCACGTCCGATACCTCCATGTCGTCGATGCTCGCGCACATCTTCTCGAGGCTGCCGATCATGTGCGGGTAGTCGGAGCCGGCCACGAGGTGGTCCGCTCCCGCGAAGCCCAGGGCCAGCGCCAGACACGCGGGGTCGAAATTGACCGTGTCGTAGTAGAAGGCCTTGAGCTGCTCGCTGGGCAGGACCGTACAGCGCTCCCGGCACTCGGGGTACGCCTCGAAGCCCCGGTCGAAGCGCTCGGCCATGTAGGGGACAGCCCCGCCGAGATGCCCGAGCACCCAGGTGATCCCCGGGTAACGCTCCACCACTCCGGCGTAGACCAGCGACGCGGCGGCGAGCGTCGTGTCCATGAGGAAGCCCACCATGGGCATGAGCATGTACTTCTCCATGACTTCCACGCCCACGGGGTACGTGGGGTGGATGTAGACCACGGTGCGCGCCTCGTGGAGAGCACGGAAGAGGGGGTCGAAGCGATCGTCGGAGAGGGGGACGCCGCTGGCGTTGGAAAAGAGCATCACGCCCGGCAGTCCCAGGTCGCCCGTGACGCGGCGCGCCTCTTCGACGGCGGCGTCCGGCGCGTTCATGGGCAGCGTCGCCAGCGCGGTGTAGCATCCCCCCCAGCGGGCCACGTCCTCCGCGAAGGCGTCGTTGACGATCCGGCACAGCTCCACGGCCCGGTCGGGAGTCTCGATGCTGGTCCCCGGAGCCGTGAAGCTGAGCACCTGGCGGTCCACGCCCGCCTCGTCCAGCACCCGCGAGCGGAACTCCAGGTCGCGGTGGCCGGGCACCAGCACGTTGTAATCGCCCGGGGAGTGGAGCACGGGGTTGCTCTCCGCGTCGGTGGTGACGCGGAACCGGCTCCCTCCGGAACGGATCGCGTCCAGATACGGCGGCGGATAGTAATGGTTGTGGAAGTCGATGATCATCGCTCGGTCGGCCTGTCGTTGATGGCTGTGGCGGGCCCGGAAGTGATAGACGGAAAGGCCCACCAGGACCAGCCCCGTCGGCCTCCGGGCGGGCGGCACGCTCGAGCGGCGGGGCGGACCTGGGCGGGAAGCCTGCCACGCCCACGGGTCGGGCGCAACGCCCGGCGCGGCGGGAGGAACTGCTATGCCGGGCGGACGGTGGGCGTCACTACCCCTCCGGGTGGGCTCTCAGGCGTCTCGCCCCTCGCGACTGCGCGCTCTCAGCCCCCCCCTCGGTGCGACCACATGACGATGGTGGCGCAGGGGGCCTGGAAGCCCGGGCGCAGGAACTCGGCAGGCGTCTCCCCGCCCTTGTAGATCTCGATGGCCTCCAGGTCGCTGGCATAGAACTCGTTGACGCCCAGATCCGGATCCAGCGGATGGTATTGCCCGTCCAGGTACACGACGGGGTTGCACGACATTCCGCGCACCTCCAGATACGCGTCGATGCCGTTCCGGAACACCGAGATCCCCGACACCCCGCGAAGTATGTCGGCGAGCTTCGCCTCGGGGCGGCGCTCCAGGGTCTCCCGGGTGATGAAGGTGCCGAAGCCCAGGCTCATCCGGCGGATCATGCCCTGGAGGTCGTAGTTCGGCGTACGCGGCATCACGCTCACCTGGATCCCGGGGAGCTCGATGGGCCGCTGCGTCATCTCGATCTCGACGTTCTGGGTGAGGTTGCCCGAGATGTGAAGGGGAACCTGGCGGGTCTTGTAGGCGAGGTGCTGCAGCTTCAGGGTGTACGTCCCGAACGACTGCTCACCGAAGCTGAAGTACCCCCGGTCGTTGGTCAGCACTTGCTTCTTGGTCTGCACCAGCTCCACCGAGACGTCCGGGATGGGCTGCCGCGTGCTGGCGTCGATGACCCGCCCCACCAGCACGCCCGGCTTGTCCGGGTTGGACACCGCGAGACGGATGTTCTCGACGTTGAGCATTCCCGCCTGGATGCCCACGGTCCTGGGAGGTGACGTCACCCTCAGGTTGGCCGTGAGGAGCACGAGGAGCCCAGCCGGCACGTTGCAGAACGTGTAGAAGCCGTCCTTGTTCGTATCCACGCTGGCGGTCTGCGCCTGGGTGTCGTTGGGACCCTGCCAGACGAGCTTGACCCTGGCGTCGGGCAGCGTCACCCCGGTGAGTGAGTCCGTCACCACACCGGCGATCACACCCTGGGTGGCGGGATTGATGGTGGTGCAGGTCCTGGCGATGGCGGCACCGATGTCCTGGGGACTCTCCGCCTTCTTGGTGTTCTGGGCCATCACCCCCTGGGCGAGAGCCGCCAGCAGGGCGAGGGACGACAGAAATGTCCGTGCCGGGCGCAGGTGCACGCGGCCACGGTCGGCGATATACGTCTCTGGAGTGCTCATGTGCTCATGAATACATAGGTGTCAGGGAGCCGGTTCCCAACGAGCGAGAACCGGAGAAGCGACCCCGGCACGATGCCGGGCGCCCTCCTTGCCGTGGCGGCCGGCCCGGGGCAGCTTGGCCCTCGGTCCAAGGCGATAATCTACGCAAGGTGCAGCCATCATGTCGGTCCCTCCCGCCCTCCGCCGCTTCCGCTGCCCGATTCTGGCCGCCCTCGTCGTTCCCGCCCTCCTCGCGACGGCCGCGGGAGCCCAGCAGGTCGATCCGTCGGTGTACGCCGGGCTGCGCTGGCGCACCGTAGGGCCGCAGGGAAACCGGGCCATCGCCGTGGTGGGGGTCCCGGGCAATCCTCTGGTCGCCTTCGTGGGCGCCGCGTCCGGGGGCGTGTGGAAGACCGAGGACGGTGGCGTGCACTGGCACCCCACCTTCGACCACATGGATGCCCAGTCCATCGGTTCCCTGGCCATCGCACCCACGGCCCCCAACGAGGTGTGGGCCGGCACCGGAGAGACCTTCATCATCCGGCCAGAGCTCGCCATGGGCGACGGGATCTACAAGTCCGTGGACGGCGGAGAGCACTGGAAGCACATGGGGCTGGAGGCGACGGGGCGCATCGGCCGGGTGGTGGTGCACCCCCGGGACCACAACATCGTCTTCGCGTGTGCGGAGGGCCACGGCTACGGACCCCAGAAGGAACGGGGCGTCTGGCGCACCACCGACGGCGGAAAGACGTGGAAGCAGGTGCTCTTCGTGGACGAGGGGACGGGGTGCGCGGATCTGGCCATCGACCCCCAGCGTCCCGATATCCTCTTCGCCGGCATGTGGTCTCTGCGCATCGATCCGTGGGACCTGGACTCCGGCGGCACCGGCGGTGGCGTGTACGTGTCCCGGGACGGCGGCGACACGTGGGCGAAGATCTCGGGCCACGGTCTGCCGGCCGCGGACCAGCCGGTGGGGAAGGTCGCGGTGGGCATCGCTCCTTCGGACCCCGACCGGGTGTACGCCCTCATCCAGGAGAAGGACCCGGCCTTCTATCGGTCCGACGACGGGGGACGCACCTGGCGCCTCATGAGCCGTAACCACGACATGGCCGAGCGAGCGCCCTACTACGTGCGCTTCGCCGTCGATCCCCGAAACCCGGACCGCATCTACTTCACGTCGGTCCGCTTCAGCATGAGCCGCGACGGCGGCGCCACGCTGGCATCGGACTCGCCCCGGGGTGGGGGCGACACCCACGACGTGTGGATCGATCCCCTGAATCCCGACCGGTTCATGGTTGCCGACGACGGCGGGGCCACCATCACCCTCAACCGCGGCAAGTCGTTTCAACGGGTGATTCTCCCCATCGCCCAGATGTATCACGTCTATACCGACAACGACATTCCGTATCATCTGTACGGCAACCGCCAGGACGGTTACAGCTACGAGGGGCCCTCGAACTCGCGCTCCGGGGGAATCGTGGCGGGGCGCTGGCACTCCGTGGGTGGGTGTGAGTCCGGTTTCGCCATCCCCGACACGGCGCTGGACAACCAGGTCTGGTCCGGCTGCTACGACGGCGGGCTCGAAGTCTACGATCCGAGGACCCGGCAGGTCCGCAACGTGCGCGTGTGGCCCGAGGCGTCGTACGGGTGGCCTCCCGCGGACGTGCAGTATCGCTGGCACTGGACCTTCCCCATCATGATCTCGCCCCACGACGGCCACACCGTGTACGTGGGCAGCCAGCACGTGCACCGCACCACCGACGGCGGTCAGAGCTGGCAGGTGGTGAGCCCCGACCTCACGCTCAACGACAAGTCCAAGCAGCAGAGCTCGGGAGGGATCAGCGCCGACAACCTCATGACGTTCGACGGCTCGGTGCTCTACGCGCTGGCCGAGTCACCGGTGAAGCAGGGCGTGATCTGGGCGGGAACCAACGACGGTCAGATCAGCCTGACCCGTGACGGCGGCGACCATTGGGAGAACGTGACCGCCAACATCGAGGGGCTCCCCGCATACGGGCAGATCTCCAACATCGAGCCGTCGAAGTGGGATGCGGGCACCGCGTACGTGGCGGTGGATCTTCACCAGATGGCGGACTTCGACCCCTACATCTTCGAGACCACCGATTTCGGCCAGAGCTGGAAGCGTATCGACGCGGGCATCGAGCGCTCGCCCTTCTCCTTCGTGCACGTCGTGCGCGAGGACCCGGTACGCAAGGGGATGCTCTACGCCGGCACCGACAACTGCGTCTGGTTCACGCTGGACGACGGCGAGCACTGGATGCGCCTGCGCAACAACCTGCCGGCCGCCCCGGCGTACTGGCTGGAGGTGCAGCCTCATTTCAGCGACCTGGTGCTCGCCACGTACGGCCGCGGCTTCTGGATCCTCGATGATGTGACCTCCCTGAGGAAGCTGACTCCGGAGGTGCTGGCCGGGGGTCCCCACCTCTTCTCGCCCCGGGCGGCGTATCGATTCCAGCCCATCTACGACGTGTCGGAGGCGCCGAACTCCAACGTGGTCGGACAAGACCCGCCGTACGGCGCCGACATCGACCTGTATCTCCCGTCGGCGCCTACGGCACCGGTGGAGGTGGAGATCGACGACTCTGCCGGCGCGCTGGTGCGCACCCTGCGTCTGGCGGGCAAGCCCGGCATCAACCGGATCCAATGGGACCTGCGCTACACGTCGCCGGTGGCACCGCGTCTGCGTACCCCGCCCCCGGACATGCCATGGGTGCGCATGGGGCCGGACGGCACGCGCCCCCTGCGGAGCTGGGATCTGGACCTCTCCGGGGGACAGGTGGGCCCGCTGGCTGTGCCGGGCACCTACCAGGTGAACGTCGACGTGGACGGCCACCGGCTCAGCACCCGGGTCCAGGTTCTCAAGGATCCCCACAGCGGGGGGACGCTGGCGGACATCCGGGCGCAGGTGGCGCTGTCGCTGGCGCTGCGCGGGGACCTGAACCGGGTGGGCCGCATGATCGACCGATTGGAGTGGGTGCGGGCACAGGTGGAGCAGACCGCCGAGATGCTCGCGGAGGACTCCACCGCCACCGCCGTCGAGGCCGCCACCAAAGCCTTCCGAGAAAAGCTCCTCGGCGTCGAGGGACGTCTCTTCGACGTCCACCTCTCGGGCTCGAGGGAAGACGCGTTCCGCAACCCCATGAAGCTCTACGGCAGGCTCAGCGCCCTCGCCAGCGACGTGGGCGCCCACGGGGCGGACTTCCCGCCGACGAACCAGCAGAACGGCGTGCACGCCGTTCTGCGCCAGCGCCTGGACCGGGCGTCCCGCGAGATGGACGCGCTGTTGAGCACCGACCTACCGGCCCTCAACGCACAGTTGTCGGCGCGGAGGGTGCCGGTGATCTCGGATCCGGGAGACCGCTAAGGGAGCCACTGGAGGGAGAGCGCCGCACAGGTCTCACGCGCCCGCCTACGCAGCGCCGGCGCGTCGAGTCGACTGCAGGGCGCCCGCTTCCGCTAATCCTCCAGCAGGGGCGGTGGGTTCTTGGTGTCGCCGACCCCGAGCGTGACCCCCGTCCCCACGCCCAGCCCCGCGGCGATGGCGGTGCCCGCCCCTACGATGGGCAGGATGGCCACCACCGGGGCCGCGACGATGGTGGTCGCGACGCCGGCCCACACCCCCAGCATGGGCTTCTCCACGAACTTCGTGTACCGGAGGCGCTTGCCGACGAACTTGCGTGACGCGATGTGGCCGTAGACACCGGCGACACCGGCGATCACGCCACCAGCGATGAGTCCGATCATGGTTGCCCCCAGGCAGGGGTGATCCTCGTGGTGAAATGTACAGAAAACGCCATCTTCCTCCCACCACTACGAAGACGGACCCGTGGGTGTTCCGACCGGCGAGCCCCGGTCCCCGTCCAGACCCTCAATCCAGCGCATAGGTGCGTCCGCCGTCCAGGGCGGCGTGGACCGTGTAGCCGAAACGGCTCTCCATGTCCCGGCGCAGCGCGTCCGAGGCGCGGGGCTCGCCGTGTACGAGGTAGACCCGCCGTGGGGGTCGGGGAGACGAGCCGGCCCAATCCAGAAGCTCGCTGTGGTCGGCGTGGGCCGACAGCCCATCCATGGTGGTGACCTCGGCCCGCACGGGCACGCTCCGCCCGTGGATCTTCACGTGGGGCTTGCCTGCCAACAGGTCCGCGCCGCGTGTGCCCTGCGCCTGGTACCCGGTGAGCAGCAGCGTGTTGCGGGGATCCGGTGCGAAAGCCGTGATGTGGTGGAGGATGCGACCGCCCGTGAGCATTCCTGCTCCGGCCAGGATCACCATGGGCCCGCGACGTTGGTTCAGTGCCTTGGACTCCTCCACGGAGCGCACGTACTCCGCCACGGAGAACGCACTGGCGCACTCCTCGTGCGTGCGTCGGTGGAACGTGTCGTGGCGCAGGTAGATCCCGGTGACGTCGATGGCCATGGGGCTGTTCAGGTACACGGGCACCCGGGGTGCCGCCCCCGACGCGAAGACACGGGACAGCACGTACAGCATGAGCTGGGCGCGCCCCACCGAGAACGCCGGCACCATGAGGATGCCGCCGCGCCGAAGCGTCCGCCGCATGATGAGCGTCAGCGCGTCCACCGGGTGGATGGTGGGGTGCTCACGGTCACCGTACGTGGACTCCATCACCACCCAGTCCGCCTCCGGCGGCGGCTCGGGCGCGGGGATGAGCAGATCCGCCGGTCGTCCCAGGTCCCCGGAGAAGAGCACGCGGCCGCCGTCGGCGTCGAGGAGCACCGAGGCGGCACCGAGGATGTGGCCCGCCAGTGAGTACGTGAGCGTCGCGCCGCCCAGGTCCACGGTCTCGCCCACCGGCACCGGTCGCAGCAGCGGCGTCACCGCCCGCGCATCCTCCTCCGTATACAGAGGTGCCGGCTCCTTGTGGCGCGAGAAGCCCTTCTTCCGCGCCCAGCGCGTATCCTCTTCCTGCAGGTGCCCGGAGTCGCTCAACAGAATGGGAGCCAGGTCGGCGGTAGGCTCCGTGCAGTAGATGGGTCCCGAGTATCCCTCCTTCACCAGCACCGGAAGGAAGCCCGAGTGGTCGAGGTGGGCGTGGGTGAGGATCACCGCATCGAGACCATGCGGATCGAAGGGGAGCGGCTCGCGGTTGCGCAGACGCAGCGTCTTGAGGCCTTGGAAGAGCCCGCAGTCGACGAGAATGCGCTTCGTGCCGGCGGTGACGAGGTGGCGCGAGCCGGTAACCGTGCCCGCCGCACCGAGAAAGGAGACATTCATGGCGTGCAACGTATCACCCTTCCGCCATGACGCCACGTCCGGCCGCGCCTCGCTGATCTCCGTCTTCCGAGCCGGCCCTGGCCTCCCAGAGCGGCTCGCCACCCGGCACCTGGCCCCGCGACGCGGCCCCGGGCACACGCCACATGCGTCGGGCCTCGGCGGATTGCGGGCCTTTCCGCCGGCCCGGCATCCGTCCGGGCCCTGGTGTGGGGAGCCGCAAGCCTCCGGCACGAAAGTCCGACACCTGTTAGATTAGATATCGTGATAAACGTCACGTATGGGCACCCGCCTGTCGTGGCGCTCCTGCCCGGTATCGAGTTCCTGCCCCCGACAAGTCCGGTTCGTCACAGCCGTCAGCGATGCAGGGGGCCGTACCATGGCAGTCGTTCTCGTTTCCAGAGGCTCCATGTCGGGAGGCCAGAAGGTGGCCGAGTGCCTCTCCCGGGACGGAGGCTTCCTGTGCATAAGCAGGGAGGACCTGGTCGAGACCGTGAATCACTACGGGAGCCTGGCGGTCCAACTCACGGAGCAGGTCTCCAAGGCCTCTCGCAACTACGAGCAGTTCAGCAAGCTGCGGCGGCCGTACCGGATCTTCATGAAGAAGGCTCTGCTCCAATATGCCCGGAACGGCAATCTGGCCTACTTCGGCTACTCCGGACACCTCCTGCTGGACAAGATCTCCCACCTCGTGCGCGTGCGCCTCACCGCGCCGATGGCCCTCCGTGTGCGCCTCACGATGGATCGCCTGGAGTGCTCCGAGGAGGAGGCCCGGGAATACGTCCACAACGCCGACGACGAGCGCACGCGCTGGGCGCGCTTCATGTACGGAGCCGACATCCGCGACCCTGCGCAGTACGACGTCTGCCTGAGCATGGAACGCTTCACCCCCGCGGGTGCGTGCAAGCTCGTCCAGGAGATGGTCCTCCACCACGAGTTCGCGGCCACCCCGGAGTCGGTGCGGCAACTCGAGAACAGCAGAGTGGCCAACGAGGTCCTGGCGGCCCTGGTGAGGCATCCCGAGACGTTCTCCCTGGATGTCGGGGCACGCTTCGAGGCCACGACGGTCCATTTGGAGGGGCCCTGGCTGGAGCCGGACCTCCTGAGACGCGTGGAACGGATCGCGCGGACGGTGCAGGAGGTGCAGGAGGTGGTCTACGAGCCCGGATACGCCCCGTCGTTTCTCCTTTCCTGAGGGCACGCCCGTGCCCGCCGCCCCACCCCGCTCGGCATCCATTCGGCCGAGGAGGATGTGAGACATGCCCGAGACACAACTTGCCGATGTGACGCCGGTCCTGCTGGAGAACATCAAGGACATCCTCCTCGAGACCGAAGGGGTCGAGAAGGAACAGGCCCGTGTCGCCAAGGAGCACACGGAGCTGTCGCGGGCCCTGGGCAGGGACACCGCGAACATGCTGGCCCTTTCTTCGGCGATGGCCGGCGACAGCGGCAGCCAGACCGCCATGGCCAAGGAGCGCACGGCGCTCACCCGTGAGCAGACCCGTCTGTCCACGAAGAGCACGGAGCTCGCCACGATCCGGACCGATCTGGGAAGGGAGCGCACGAGCCTCGCGGGACAGCGCACGGACCTGGCCGTGCAGCGCACGGAGATGGCCCGCCAGCGCAGCTCCCTCGCGGACGGGCGGACGCGGATGGCCAGGGAGCGCACCGGCCTCGCCGGCAAGCGCACCGATCTGGCCGACCGCCGCACGACGCTCTCCCACGAGCGCACGGATCTGGCGCGCGGGCGCAACCACCTCGCCGAAGCGCGCAACGAGCTGTCCACCCAGCGGACCACCCTGGCGGACCACCGGACGCTGCGCGCCGTCACCCGGACGCGACTCTCGCTGCAGCGCACCGAGCTGGCACGGGGCCGTACGAATCTGGCGCTCATCCGGACGGGCCTGGCCTTCCTCACCATCGGACTCAGCCTCTTCCGACTCTTCGGCCTTTCGGCCTGGACGACCTTCGACGCCGGCCTGGTCGTGCTGAGCGTCTGGATGGTGGCGGTGGGCTTCCGGGGATTCCGGCAGGCCAACCTCCGCGAGCGTCAACTGGAGGACCTGCTGGCCCGGGACCGGGGCTTTACCGACCTTCTGGGCGTGGAGCTCACGCCTCCGGGAACCGCGTGAGGTGCCGGACGGGCAGAACGGGAGCAACTCATGCCGATCATCACGATATCGAGAGGATCCGGGAGCGGCGGTCAGCTTCTGGCCGAGGCGCTGGGAGAGACCCTCGGCTACGAGGTCGTCAGCCGCGAGGAGGTGGTCCACGAAGCCGCCGCCTTCGGAGCCACGGAAGAGGCCCTTCAGACGGCACTCCTGAAGCCTCCGGGCTTGTGGGCCCGGGTGCATCACGAGCGGCATCGCTACCTGGCCTTCGTGCAGGCGGCGCTGTGCCAGCGGGTCCGGAACGGCCGCATCGTCTACCACGGAAACGCGGGCCATCTGCTCCTGCCGGGGATCGCCCACGTCATCTGCGTCCGGCTCATCGCGCCCAGGGAGTTCCGGGTGCGCATGCTCCGGGAGCGCGCCGGGATGAGCGAGGCCGAGGCCGTGGACCACTATCAGACGGTGGATCGCCAGCGTGAGAAGTGGACGCGCTTCCTCTACGGGGTGGACTGGCTCGATCCGCACCTCTACGACCTGAGCGTCAACCTCCGGACCATGGACATGGAGGATGCGGTGGAGACGGTGGCCGTCCTGAGCCGGTCACCGCGCTTCCAGCCCACGGACGAGAGCCGGCGGGCCATGGCCGACCTGCTTCTCACGAGCAGGGTGAGGGCCGCTCTGGCGGCGGACGAACGCACGGCTTCGGCGGAGGTGGGCCTGCGCGCCAGCGATGGGGTGGTGTTCCTCAGGGGCCGCCTGCGGCCTCCCTCCCTGGTGGACGCCGTCCTGGACGTGGCGGCCGGAGTGGAGGGGGTGGAGCGCGTGGATCGCGATGACCTGGCCGCGCCGGAGTTCACCGTCTGAGGAGGTTACCCGGCTTCCTCCGAGGTGAGCTTCACGATCAGGTCACACAGGTTCCGGATCTTGAAGGGCTTCGCGATGAAGTCCACGGCACCGCTCTTCAGCGTCTCCACGGCCGTGTCCACCGTGGCGAACCCGGTGATGATGATGACCTTCGTGGCCGGTGAGTGCTGGCGCACGAACTCCATCACCTCCAGCCCGTCGGGCTTCTGCATCTTCAGGTCGGTGACGAGGACGTCGAAGCTCTCCTCCATCACCCGGTCCACGGCCTTCTGGCCGTCGGTGTACGACTCCACGTAGAAGCCGATCTTCTCGAGGGCCGGGCGCAGCCGCTCGCAGACGATGGGCTCGTCGTCGACGAGAAGCACCTTCTTCCTGGCGGGCTTCATCGCTGTGTCCGCTCCTTCGCCTTGCGTGCCTTCCGCGCCGCCTTCCGAACCGTGGTCTCCAGCGCCTTTGAGCTGAACGGCTTCGTGATGAACTCGAAGGCGCCGCTGTACTCCGCCTCACGGGCCGCGTCCATCGTCCCGTATCCCGTGATGACGATCACCTGCGTGCCGAAGCCGCTGTCCCGCACGAAGCGGAGCACCTCGAGTCCGTCGGGCCCCTGCATCTTGAGGTCGGTGATCACGACGTCGAAGCGCTTCTCCGCCAGGCGGTCGACGGCCTTCTGGCTCTCCGTGAAGACCTCGATCCGATAGCCCTTCCTCTCCAGGTGCTCCTTCAGCCGCTCGCAGACCATGGGCTCGTCGTCCAGCACCAGGACCTCCGTGGACGTGCTCATCTCGCTGTCTCCCTTGTCTTCCGGCTCCTCGTCGGCGGAGAGCGTGGCGCTCGAGAAGGGGCGCCCGCTCATGAATCGGTCGACGTATTCGTCCACCAGCCGGTCGTTCCTCATATGGATGTCGAGCTGCCTGGTGAAGCCGATGAGTCGCCCCACCATCCGCAGCCGCTCGACCATGGCGTCCGCATCCAGGCCCTTGATGCGCCCCACCACGAGGTCGCCACGCCCCTCCGCCACGAACCCATGGCCCTCCAGGATCCGCTTCAGGAGCGCGGCCCGCCGCGAGCGGCGCGTGAGCTCCGTGACGCCTCCCGCGAAACGGAAGTAGATGTAGTTGTCCGCCGGGGAGTTGCCGAGGTAGGTGTCCACGATGTTGAAGTGGTAACCCAGCCGCAGGCTCAGGTGCAGGTACTCCCCCGACACGAAGGCCAGGTTCTGCTCCGGGCGCGCGGCCTGCGCTCCGGTGAGGGGCATGGGCCGCGTGGCGCTGGACATGAAGCCCTCGAGGTCCATGGAGGCCGGTGCAGTCTCCCAGGCGCCGCCGGTGGTGAGCTCCTCCAGCACCGGCACCAGGGGCCGCGACGTGAGGTCCTCCGGCGTGGCGGTGGTGCTGCCCGCCTCCACGTGGAAGCCGCCTCCCAGGTCCACGAGAATCAGGTCCAGGGGCACCGGGAGCTCCAGCCGCCGCACGTAGTGGACCCCCGCGGGCGGTGACACCCAGCCGATCTCGACGAGCTCGCAGATGGCCTTCTCGTGGGCGAACCGGATGACGTCGTGATAGGTCGTGCAGTTCGCGGCGGAGAACGCCGGACTCGTGGGGTCCCGCAGCCGGAGCGGGGCGATTCTGCGCAGCATACGGCGTAGAGTGCGGAACTCGGCGGCATCCTCGAACGACGACGCCCTGGACAGCTGGTACCGGAGCAGCTCCTCCACGCGGCCTTCGTAGACGACGTTCTCCTCCGCGTCCACGGTGACCTCCGTTCCCCCGGTCAGGATCCGGGTGGCGAGTCCCGTGTCGACGATGGTGGGCAGGCGCAGGTCCCGGGCCACCGCCGCGAAGTGCCCCGTGGCGCTGCCCAGGTCCGTCAGCACCGCCGAGGCACCGGCCAGCATGCCCCCAATGCGGGGCGTGGCCGCCCGGACCACGAGGACCGCCCCCGGGGGGACCTCCGCGGGGAGCTGTTCCGGGTCGGTGACGAGGCACACGGGCCCGCTGCCGATGCCGCGGCACGCGACTTCTCCCCTTCCCCGCATGAGGACGGGATACCTGCGCACGATGTCGCTGAGGTCGCGTCCGCGGGGCTCGGAGACCACCGCCATGCGCAGAGGCCGGGCCTGGAGCACGAAGAGGCGTCCTTCGTGGTCGAAGGCCCACTCGATGTCCTGGGCCGCCTTCATGTACTGCTCGATGCGCCGTGCCGAGCCGGCGAGCTCGTTCAACTCCTCGTCGGACACCGCCGGGGCGTCCCTCTCCGCGTCGGGGACCGGCTCCGCAACCGCACCACCTCCCGATACGGCCACGAACATGCGCTCCTTGTGGGCGACCCTCCGGGCGACGACGTGGTACGCGGGATCCCGTGACATCTCCACCCGGTCCACCGACGCACCGCCTTCCACCACGAGCTTGCCCAACCCCCGTGCCGCGGATACCACCAACGTGTTCCGCTCCGGTGCCGTGGGATCGAGACTGTAGATCACTCCGCTGGCCCGGGCCGGGACCATGCGGAGGATCCCCACGGCCATGTACCCGCATCCAGGCGGGATCGTGTGCAGCCTGCGATAGCGCATGACCCCCGGGGCGTACATGCTCGCCACCACCGTCCGGTACGCGTCGACGACGCCCTCCGGAGGTACGCCCAAGACCGTCTCGTACTGGCCGGCGAAGCTCAACTCGCCGTCCTCGTCCACCGCGCTCGATCGGACCGCGAGGAGCGGCTCTCCGTCGCCCGAGCGGACCAGGCGCCCCAGCTCCCGTCGTATCGCACGTACGATCGACCGGGGCACGCGGGCTCCGAGGATCGCTTCCCGGATCCGGCGGGACTCTTCCTCCAGCGTCTCTCCTCCCTGCATGAAGTGCGCGCGCAGCACCTCCACCGCCTCGCCGACACCCGCCGCCTCGAGGAACTCGCGACACGCCTGGGTGGTGACCACGAAGCCCTCCGGCACCGTGAATCCCAAGCGGTTCCGGACCTCACCCAGACGGGCCATCTTGGCCCCGACCACCTCGAGCTGCTCGGTGCCCACATCCTCCAGAGAAACCACGAAGGGAGCCTCGGGCACCACCAGTCGGCACTCCAGCGCGGCGCCCACGGCGTCGTCGATCTTCGCCAGCGCCTCCAGGAGATCCGGGTATCGATCCTGTGAGATGGCGTTCAGGTTCGTCACCACGGCGTGGGCGGCGTCCTTCAGCTCCGCGGCCAGATCGCGCAGGTACTTGCTGTCGAAGACGTACTCGCCACCCAGCTTCTCTCCGGCGTCCGCAATGAGCTCCAGGACGTGGTCGTTCTCCTCCACCAGCGCACGGAACCGGTTGAGCGTCTCGCGGAGCTGGTCCACGTTGCCCTGGCGTCTGCGCGCCAGGAGCGCGCGGAGCGCTGGTGCGACGCCCATCCTAGTGCCCCTTCCTTGCGCCGCGGCCGAAGACCACGCCGGTGAGGAGTCCCGCGGCCCCGGCGATGAGCACGGCCAGGACGCCATACAGGAGGCTGTGCCCCCCGGCCAACGCGGTGATGAGCGCCGCCACCCCGCCCTGCTCCACCCGCACGCTTCCTTCGCCCACGAGCTCCGCGTTGCCGCGGGCGAAGGTGTACGCCAGCACCCGGTACTCGCCCGGGGGGACCTTGGCGGGCAGCGCGAAGTCGGCCGTGGCCAGAGCGCCGCCCTCCGCACCGGCCGGCATCACCTCCACGCGGCCCTCGGAGACGTCCCACAGCCCGTCCCGCTCCTTGAGCTGGACGAGCTCGTCGAAGAGGGTGTCCGCGGTGGCTCCACCCCCCGACCGTGCGGCCAGGGCGTCGAATCCGAGATCGAGCCGCGTCAGCACCGCGGGTGCGGCCAGGCTCGACAGGGCGCACGTCGTGCGCAGCAGGTACACGTCCGGCACGGTCTCGAAGGTCACGTCGCCCACGTTCATCCAGATCAGCCCGAGCACCTTCCCCTTTCGCTTGAGCGTCAGACTCCGTTCCTGCCCCACCAGCAGAATGGCGACTTCGTCATCCGCAAGCACGGGGGCGGTGACGTGGACCGTGCTCTCGTGGTACAGCATGTGCACGTTCACCACCGACGGCTGGATCACGAGGGACTCCTGCGCTTCCGATGCTTCCCCCGACAGCACGAGCGCCACCGCCACCACGAATGTCGGCGCCAGCAGGCGGAAGACGGCACGCATCAGTGGCCTCCCGCGTAGCTCAGGAGGAGATGGGGCGTGAGGAGCAGTCCCAGGAACATCTTCACCGTCACCACCAGAACGATGAGCGCCATGAGGATCTTGAGCTGGTCGGCCTTCAGCCGTTTGCTCACCAGGGCACCGATCTGGGCGCCTACCACCGATCCCAGGAGGAGGAAGAGCGCGAGGACGAAGTCCACGGTCCGGTTGAGCGTGGCCTGGAGGATCGTGACGTTCACGCAGGTGAACAGGATCTGGAACAGGCTCGTGCCCACCACGACGTGCATGGGCATGCGGAGCAGGTAGACCATCACGGGCACCATGATGAACCCCCCGCCCACCCCCATCACCGCCGCCAGGGCCCCGACGAGGAAACCCAGCATCAGCGGCATGAGGAGCGACAGCTCAACCCGGGACCGTTGGAAGTCGATCTTCCAGGGCAGTTGGCCCACCAGCCGCGCGTAGAGGGAAGGACGGAGCGCTTCCTGACGCGCACGCTTGCTCACCTTCATGCTGCGCAGGCTCTCCACGAACATGTAGGTGCCGATCCCGCCCAGCATCACCACATAGGTCACCGTGATGACGAAGTCGGCATTGCCCATGGCGCGCAGCATCCTGATGAGATAGACGCCCACCGAGCCGCCGACGATCCCGCCCACCAGGAGCAGCCCCCCCATCTTGAAGTCCACCGATCCGGCCTGCGCGTGGGCGTACGTACCGGAGGAGGACGCCGCCACGATCTGGTTGGAGTCGGAGGCGGCGGCGACCGTGGGAGGGATGCCGATCATGATGAGCAGCGGGGTCATGAGGAAGCCACCCCCCACGCCGAAGAGACCCGACAGGAACCCCACCAGCCCGCCCAGTCCGAGGAGCAGGAACAAGTTCACCGAGCTTCCGGCTACGGGCAGGTAGATGCTGAAGTCCATGACGGGGTTCAGTCCTCTCGGCTCACCTCCGCCTCGGGCAGATAGACGGAGAACGTGGTTCCCTTTCCGCGTTCGCTCTCGACGGCAATTCGGCCGCCGTGCTTCTCGATGATGCTGTGGCTCACGGAGAGCCCCAGTCCCGTTCCCGCTCCCGGCTCCTTGGTCGTGAAGAAGGGATCGAAGATCTCCTCCACGTGGTCGGACTCGATGCCGATGCCCGTGTCCGACACGTCGATGCGCACGAAGCCGTCGGCCTCCGATCGGGCGCGCACGTCGATCTCTCCCCCTTCCGGCATGGCCTGGATGGCGTTCAGGAAGAGGTTCACGAAGACCTGCTGGAGGTCGTGGGGGTTGCCCCGGATGGGTGGGGACGCGCCGTCCAGGTCCAGGTTCCAGGTCACGCGTCCCAGCATTGCCTCGTTGCTCACCAGACGGACGGCGGAGCGCACCGAGTCCTGCACCGGGAAGGTGGTGAACGCGGACCGGTCCTTGCGGGTGAAGTCCAGGAGGTTCCTCACGGTGGCGCTGGCCCGCTCGACCTGCGTGTAGATCTGGTCCAGCATCCGTCGCCGGTCCTCTTCGCCGTAGGACTCGAAGTCCTCCAGGAGCGCCTCCGCCGTCAGTCCGATGTTGTTCAGCGGGTTGTTCAGCTCGTGGGCGATGCCCGACGTCAGAGTGCCCACCGCGGCCATCTTTCCGGACTGCACCAGCTGCTCCTGACGCGTGAGGATCTCCCCCAGCATCCGGTTGAACGAGAACGCCAGGCGCGTGAACTCGTCCCGATACCGTCGGGCGGGCCGGATGGGCTCGTAGTTACCCGCCGCGATGCGGGTCACGTAGTCCATGAAGCGATCCAGGGGCCTCAACACCGCCCGGATCACGAACCCCCCGAACAGCACCATCACCAGCAGCATGAACGCCAGGAAGCCCACCGCCGCCACCTGCGAGGTGTGGAGCAGGGAGCTCACCGCTGCGCGCTCCCGATCGATCATCTCCTGGGCGTCGGTGATGAGCTTGGCCCCTTCCGTGCGCAGGTTGACCTCGAGCTCACGCTTGCGCACCGAATCCCGGCCGGCGTCCGCGGCCCGGAGGCTCTCCAGGAGGCCCACGTAGCGGTCGAGCCCCCCCCGCATGGTGGAGAAGCCCGCGTCCCCCTCCACGGCCCGCATCTGGTCTGCACTCCTCTCCAGGCGACTCCTGGCCAGGTTCGCGCTGGCCAGCGCCTCGGGCAGGCCGGTGCCGTACAGGAAGTAGTTCTTCTCGTTGCGGCGGGCTTCGTCGATGTCGAAGGAGTACGCCCCCACCGTCTCCAGGAAGGTGATCTTCTCCTGGAACCGCGACAGGAAGAACACCGCGCCGACGGTGCTTCCCGAGAACAGGACGAAGAGCACGACGAAGACGACGGTGATGCGGGTGCGGATGCTCAGCTCCGGCCTCTCGAGGAGAGCCTGCTGGGCTCGCTGCGCACCATCGTCATCCGTGTCGGCGCGGCGGGTCGACACGGCCTCGGCTTCGTCGCTCATCTCGGTTCCTGAGTCGCCCCCCGCGGGTCCGGGGGTGTCCTCAGTGCATCTCCCACTTGATGAACGGCTCTTTCACGTCCACCATCGCGTTCACGATGAGCTCCACCAGCCCACCGTACGTGATGCCGCTCTTCTCCAGGGCACCCCAGTACTGGAGCATGTCCCGGATCTGGCCCTTGCAGTTGGAGCAGGGGGCGCAGACGTACTTCTTGACCTCGGGCCCGGGCTGGTCCGCGAACGCGTCCAGAATCTGCTTGAACTTCATGCGGCCTGCGACGGCCACCCGCCAGTCCGTGAAGTTGTTGCCCGACATCACCGCGAACCCGCTGCCTCCGCCGCAGCAGTAGTTGTCCACGCCGTGGGGCGTCATCTCCCGGAACTGCGGGCACAGGTAGCGCAGGATACGCCGCTGCGGCTCCACGATGCCGAGGTTCCTGACGATGTTGCACGGATCGTGCAACGTCACGGGAAAGTCGTTCTTCGAGGGATCGAACTCGATCTTCCCGCTGAAGACGATCTCCTCGAGGAGCGGCAGGCAGCTCACCCTCTTCACGTCCCTCAGCTCACCGGTGAGGATGCGATCCGCCACGGTCATGATGGCCTTGTGCTGATGGCCACACTCTCCCATGACGATCTTCTTCACACCCAACTTCTTCGCGGCGCTCACGTGCTTGAGGGCGATACGGGCGAGCTGGACGTCGTCGTAGAAGAGGCCGTAGTTCACGCCGTCGTACTCGATGCCCTCCGATGCCAGCGTCCAGTCGATGCCGGCGGCGTTGAGGATGATGGCGAAGGCGCCGGGGTTCTCCGGCCAGGACATGATCTCGCCGGCGTTGTGGATGAGGAGGACATCGGCGCCTTCCTTGTCCCAAGGCGTGGTGACCTCGATGCCGGTCTCGTCGGTCATGTCCTCGTCGATGAACTCGACGTTGTCCTTCACCAGCACCTGGTTCATCCCCGTGGACGAGCCCACCTGCAGCTGGAGCACCGTCCCCTGCTCGTGGAGCTCCCGCGGAGCCCAGCCCAGCTCCTGGCTGAAGAGCTTGCGCAGCTCGTGGGCGATGAGCCCGTTGTCCACGCCGATGGGGCACACCTGTGCACACCGCCGACAGAGGTTGCACCGATAGGCGAGCTCGTAGAGCCGCGAGATCGTGGTCCAGTTCAGATCCACGTCCGCGCCGGTGAGGGGTGCCATCAGCTTGCCGTTGGGCTTCGCGTACTTCTTCACCAGCCGGCGCCAGACCTCCGAGCGGTACGTGGGCCGGTAGATCTCCTGCCCGCTGGCCTTGAAGACATGGCACGCGTCGCTGCACGTCTGGCAGCCGACGCAGTACTCCATGGCCAGCGTGAGAGGCTGCAGGAAGCTCCAGTTGTTCTCGCGGGTGAAGAGCTTCTTCAGACCCTCGGCGAAGTGGTCCACCAGGGCCCGTTCCTCTTCCGGGCTCTCCGGATGCGGCAGGCTGAGGGCGACGACGCCGTCCAGGTTGCAGACCATCCGTTCCGCGGCGTCGGGCTTCAGCTCCTGGATCGTGCCTCCGGGGTTGTCGTATGGAGGGGGAAGCGGGATCAGCTCGTCGGTATCGATCTCGGCCAGAGGCTGGTCTCCACGAAGGCCGATGTCCTTGATGCGCACCCGGCCGCTCATCGGGGCACCTCCTCCGTCGCGATGTCCACCCAGTTCTTGCGCCCGTCCGCATGCACGTGCTCGGCCGCCCATGTGACGGGCTGCTGCAGCAGCTTCTGCATCTCCCGCTCCATGGCCCCTCCCCGCTCCAGAGGTCGGTCGTCCCACCTCACCTGGTGGTAGGTGAAGTACTTGGCCACGAAGTGCATCATCTGGCTGAAGGGGAGGTAGGCCAGGAAGGCCATCGCCAGGATCAGATGGGCCGTGAGCACGCCGGCCATGTGGGGAACCGGGCCCGCCGTGAGGAGCGCCCTCCCGAACGCCACGGCGTCCACCGCGGAGCCGGGGACGGTCGTCACCGCCAGCGCCCCCGTGACCGCCACGGCCAGCACGAGCACGAGATTGAACAGCGCTACCGGCGTGGTGATCAGCCTGAGCTTCGGATCGGCCAGACGGCTCGCCAGCAGCCCGAGGGCCCCCAGCGCCGTCAGGACGTATCCCACACCGGCCACCCAGACAATCCACTTCGGCAGGATTCCCCACCCGAGTCCGGCAACTCCCACCGCCGCCATGCCGCTCGCCAGAACGCCTCCGAAGGCAGCGAGCACGAGGAGGTAGAGACCTATGTGGAAGGGGTAGGAGAACCACCAAAGCCGTCTGTTGTGGGCCCACAGCGCCTTGAGGAAGACGATCTCCTCGAGCATGTAGGCGACCTCGGCCACCAGCGATTCCTCCCGGGGCTTCTTCCACCACTCGAACTCCTCGAGGTAGGAGCCTCCGTATCGCCCACGCCCCTTTTCCTTGGGTACGGGCGCGAGCTCCCAGCGCAGGTGCAGGGGCAGGCGGGCGATCTTGAGGGATCTGATCAGAAAGGCCACCACGAAGATGGCGAGCAGGCCGTAGCAGACGGCCAACGGGATCGAGCCGGACATCATCAGCTGTCCTCGCCGGGAAGCGTCGTTCGGAACCCGGGCGGCCTGGCGGTCGCCGTTCCCATGGGTTCCGGTAGGTCACGAGGCTATATTCGTGTAAAATATCACGATTTTGTCCGGTGGGCGGAAGTCCTGGTCCAACGAAGCCTGCCGTAGGCCTTCTGAAGGGCTTATCTTCGGAGAGGCGGGACTTCTCCAACTCGAGGAATCCCCGTGGCACGCCTAAAGCGCGTAGTCCTCGACCGACTGATCCGGTATTACCGGTTTCTCGCCGACGTCTCCGATGGGAGACGGGCGGACACAGTCACCAGCTCCAGGATCGGGGCTGCTCTCGAGGTCGATCCCAGCCAGGTACGCAAGGACTTCGGCACGGTCGGCCTCATTGGCATGAGCCGGGTGGGCTACGACGCGTGTGAAGTGTGCCGCACCATCCGCACGGTGGTGGGTTTCGACCGGCCGTACGGCGGCGTGCTCATCGGCGCCGGCAAGCTGGGCGGGGCCATCCTGGCCTCGGCGGAGGTGGACCGGTACGGGCTGCGCATCGTCGCCGCCTTCGACAGCGACCCCTTCAAGGTGGGCCGCCACATCGAGGGGGTCACCATTCTGCCCATCCGCGTGCTCGCCACCTACGTGATGGAGCACCAGATCCGGCTGGCCATCCTCACCATCCCCCCCAGTGCCGCGCAGCCCCTGGCGGACCTGCTGGTCTCGTGCGGCGTGGAGGCCATCTGGAACTTCACGCCGGCGCGCCTGGAGGTCCCCCGGGGCGTGTTGGTGCGGAATCAGCGTCTTACGGCCGGGCTCGGCGAGATCGCGTATCACCTCAAGGGCCCGCGACGCGCCGTACGGCATCGGGACTACGCCGCGGCCATCGAGGGCGCCGACGCATCCTGAGGAAGGCCCGGCGGACCCGCTGGCACCCTAGGGACTCGTCAGGCCCCTGGAGAGGGTCAGCGTGAACGACCGGGGCGCTCCGGGGAAGCGCTCCTGCAGATCCACGTAGCTCTCCTGGAAGAGGTTGGAGACCTTGCCCTGGAGCAGCAGGTCGCCGATCTGGTAGGCCGCGCGGAGGCCGACGAGGGTCGTCGAACTGCGCGGATCCAGGGGATACTGGAGCACCCGCTCCACCCGCGACCGGTACTGCAGGTCCACGTTGAACAGGCCCCCCAGCACCATGAGCGTTCCGGTGGCCGTGTGCGCCGACCGGTACGGCAGGGGCTCATTCAGGGTCAGATCCCTGGGGTCCAGATACATGTAGGTCGCGTCGAGGCCGAGCCATTGCGGTATCAGGTCGAAGCGAGCCTCGAGATCCAGGCCCGTCACCCGGGCGCGTGATACGTTCTGGAACTGGAACACGAAGATGCGGCCCGGCACGGGACCGGGCTGGATCAATCCCTTGAACCGGCTCTGGAACACGGCGCCGTCCACCCACAGACGCCCCAGATCCGCGGTGGCGCCGATCTCACCGGCGGTGACGGTCTCGGGACGCAGATCGGGGTTCGGCACCACCAGCACGCCGTACTGCGTGGTGGACACGAACTGCTCCACGGGGCTGGGCGCCCGAAATGCCCGGCTCAGCGAGGCCCGCAGGCTGACTTTGGGAGTCGCGTGGAATACGAGGCCGAGCTTCGGGCTGAGCTGGGTATCCATCTTTCCCGGCGTCACGGAGTGGTCGTCGAAACGCACGCCGACGGAGGCCTTGATGCGCTGGCTCGGCTGGATCACGTCCTGCGCGAAGAGCGCATAGTCCCTCTCCTTGGGGGTACCGATGAGGTCCGACCACACGACGCTGTAGGCGGCGTCCGCTCCCAGGGTCAGGGACTGAACGCCCCGTTGCAGCGAGAGCTGGACCGACGAACCGCCGCGCGCTCCACGGTGGTAGTGGTGATTGTCGTGGAAGTGGTTCCGCACCGCATCGTAGTAGAGGTACGGCGTGAACCTCAGCAGCGTGTTCGCCCGCGTGAACGCGTTCAAGGTCGCGCCGAAATCGAGCCAGCCCATGCGGTACCAGTCACCCACCGCGTCGGTAGGCACCTCGAAGCGCTGCTGGGCGGAGCGCCAGCCGAAGTTCTCTCCAATGTCCTCCTGCGCCCCGATGGCGTAGAAGGACGATGGAGCCGAGCCGAACAGCGGCGCAGAGGTCTCCAGGCGAAACAGCCAGCGCGACGTGTGCCCGTTCTGGGTGAAGCCATCGGTCTCGTCCCGGTCACCGTACACCCGTACGCCCACGTCGCCGAGGTGCATGGAGTGCTGCACCTCCAGGCCCAGGTAGTTCAGCAGGCTGTTGGTGAATCGGTACTGGGAGGGTATGTCGTACGCGCCCGCATGAGTGCGGAAGATCGTGTGCGAACGGTCGGGAATCGGGCTGGTGACGACGTTGACGACGCCCCCCAGCGCGTTGCTGCCGTATAGAGCCGAGTAGGGCCCCTTCACGATCTCGACGCGCGACACCCCCAGCACGGGCAGGATGTCGAAGTCCAGCTCCCCGGTGTCCCCCGTGATCAGGGGATGACCGTCCAGCATGAGGAGGACCCGGCTCCCCACGCCTCCCGACAGCCCTGCGGCCCCGCGGATGTCCAGCGTGCCACCCTGGTATGTCACCCCGGGCGCGTACGGCAACGCCTGGTTGAGCTGTGTGACATCCCTCTGCGTGATCTGCTTCCGGGTGATCACCGAAACGCTCGCGGGTGATTCGCTGATCTGCTGCGTCTCGCGGCTGGCCGTCACGATGACGCCGGGCAGGGCGAAGGGCGATGACGTCAGCGAGAAGTCCACCTCGACGGTCCGGTCGGCCGTCACCTCGACGTCTCCGCGGACGGCGGCGGCGTACCCCATGGCCGCGACCCGCAGCGTGTGGCGTCCCGGCGGCAACCCGTCGATGCGGTAGACGCCCCGGCTGTTCGTGACGGCGGTGAGGAGCGTCCCGTCCACCAGGACCGTCGCCCCGGTGACAGCCGTGTCACCCGCCGCCGTCACCTTCCCGGTCACGGTCCCGGTTCCCGCCTGAGCCGCCAACGGCTTCGTGGATCCCCCCGCCGCCGCGACCAGGACCGCGATCACCAGCACCACCGACCGAAGCGCCCGTCGCGCGCCGGCGGCGACTCGTAGCCCAGCGGCTCCCGGAATGCACCGCCGACAATGCCTCAGCAGCATCCTCCGCACCCCCTTCGCTCGCTACATGGGTCTATTGCCGCTGCCAGACCATGCCCAACACCACCCCGGAAATGCTCACGTTCACCCTCAACGTGTTGTTCGTAAGGGTATACTGGCCGGAGTACGTCCCCAGTCCCTGGCTGGACACCTGGGTCCAGGTGCCCCCGGACGCCGTGTACGTGCCGGTATCGCTGAAGTTGAACGGCGCCGGCTGCGTCATGTTCAGGGACGCCGTGTAGGTGCTGTCCGTCAGCGTCATCGTTCCGGTGGCGGTCGCCGGCTGGCCCATGTACGTCAGGGAATCCAACGAATACGTGCCCGCGAGGCTGGAGGTGTTCTGCGGGCCCGTCGAGTTGTTGCTGTTGCAGCTCACCAGGACGAGGGTCGCCGCCGCGAGAATCGCCGCCACGGGCAGGGCGCGCGAGTGTGCCATGCAGGCCTCCTGAAAGGGTCCTTCCCGACCGTGAAAATAGGATAGCACGGGCACCCGATGGGCGCACGGGGTCAGGGCTCCTGGCTGGTGTTCGCCTTGTCTTGACACGGTATTCCGACGGCTGTAGACTTTAATCGTGACAAAAATCTCGGATCGTTTTCCGGCCTCACGGTAAGCTTCCTGCCGCGTGGCCGCTGTTGTATCCGTGGCGGCTCCGCATGCTCCGGACGCCCGACCTCACACTGCCCCCAAGTGACCCGACGTGTGCCGTCAGGCACCGGAAAGGGATCGACTCGTGGCGATCATCACCATCTCGCGGGGCTCCATGAGCGGGGGGCGAGCCGTGGCAGAGTGCCTCGCCGCGCGCCTCGGCCATCCCAGCCTCGCCCGCGAGATCCTGAGGGGGGCGGCCGCGAAGCTCGGGGCCTCGGAGGCGGTCCTGGAGACCAAGTTCGAGACCACCCCCAGGCTGTGGGAGCGCCTGAGTCGGGAGCGTGAGAGGTACGTCCTGGCGGTCCGGACGGCTCTCCTGGACGCCTGCCTCGAAGGGGACCTCGTCTATCACGGGCTCGCCGGGCAGTTCCTGCTGCGAGGGCTGCGCGGAGTCTTGCGCGTGCGCCTCATAGCCCCCCTCGAAGCGCGGGTCCGCATGCTCATGGACGGCCACCACCGCATGAGTCGGAGGACGGCGGAGGACTTCATCCGGAACGTGGACGAGGAGCGCCGGCGCTGGGCCCGGATCACCTACGGCGAGGACGTGGAGGAGCCCTCCCTCTACGACCTCACCGTGAACCTGCGCATCCTGTCCCCGGAGTCGGCCTGCGCGGCCATCGCCGAAGCCGCGGCGGAGCCGGCGTTCGCGGTCACCGACGAGGTTCGCGCGGAGTGGGCGGCCCAGGCGGCGGAGTGCCATCAGCGGCTCGATTCCATGGCGGAGAAGGCGGAACGATGGCCGTGATCTGCATCAGCCGAGGAACGAAGAGCGGGGGGCAGGTCCTGGCGGAGTGCCTCGCCGCGCGGCTGGGCTATCCCATCCTGGGGCGCGAGGTGGCTCAAGAGGCTGCCATGCAGCTGGGCGTGTCCGCGCGCACCCTCGAGGAGAAGATGAGCGACAGGCCCAGCGTGTGGGGGCGCTTCTCTTCCATGAGGCGCATGTACGCGGTGGCGGTGCAGACGTCCCTCGCCGAGCGTGCCCTCGCCGGGCATCTGGTCTACCACGGTCTCGCCGGCGGACTGCTCCTCAAGGGGCTGCCGGGCCTTCTCTGCGTCCGCCTCATCGCGCCCATGCGAATCCGCATCGAGGCCGTCATGGACGATCTCGGGACCGACGCATCCGCCTCCGAGCGGTACATCCACGAGCTCGACGATGCGCGGGCTCGTTGGGTCCGGGTGATGTACGGCGAGAACGTCGCGGACCCGCACCTCTACGACCTGGTGGTCAACCTGGAGACGATCACGATGGAAGGGGCCTGCGCCCTCGTCGCTCGTGCTGCCGAGGCGCCGGAGCTCGCCCCCACCGACGCGGTCCTCGACCGCCAGCGGGACTTCCTGTCCTCGTGCCGGGTCCGCCTGGCCCTGGCGACGGATCCCGAGCTGCGCTCCCTCGAGCTGGACGCAGAGGCACGCGGAAGCCTGGTGGTGATCACGGGGCAGGCTCCGCTGCGCTCGGGCGGACGGACGGGAGAGCTGATCCACAGCCTCGCCCGTGGAGTGCCTGGAATCCAGGAGGTACGCATGGGCGTCGAATGGTTCGATCCCTATCCCTGAGAATCCGTGCCCACTGATCATAGATATGACGCTCTCACGCTCTGCGCGGTCCGCTCCGGGGCTCCGAGGCATGGCGGCGACCTGTGCCTTGGCCGCGGCGCTGCTGCTGCACCCGGGAGCCGTGGGAGCTCAGGAAGCCACTCTCGCCGCGCAGGGCGTCGCCGACGCCGCAGCGACAGGCACCGCTGCATGGTGGTTCTGGCCCGCGGTGCTCTTCGGGATGACGTTCGTCATGGGGATTCTGGCGGCCGTGGGCGGCGTGGGCGGAGGCGTGCTCTTCGTGCCCATCGTCAGCGGGTTCTGCCCGTTCCACCTGGACTTCGTCCGCTGTACGGGGCTGCTCGTGGCCCTGTGTGGGGCGTTGGCGGCGGGACCGGGCTTCCTGAGGATGAACCTGGCGAGCCTGCGACTGGCCATGCCCGTGGCCCTCATCGCCTCGACCTGCTCCGTGGCGGGGGCCATGGTGGGCCTGGCGCTGCCCACCTCGGCGGTGCAGACCTCCCTGGGCATCGTCATCCTGGGCATCGCCGTCCTCATGGTGCTGGCGCGCAAGTCCGCGTTTCCCGCCGTGCGTTCGGCGGATGGACTCTCCCAGGCGCTGCGCATCCACGGGGTTTACATGGAAGCGAGCCTCGACCAGGAGATCGCCTGGAAGATCCACCGCACGGTTCCGGGCCTCCTCCTCTTCATCGCCATCGGCTTCATGGCGGGCATGTTCGGACTCGGGGCGGGGTGGGCCAACGTGCCCGTGCTCAACCTCGTCATGGGCGTGCCGCTCAAGGTGAGCGTCGCCACGAGCAAGTTCCTGCTCTCCATCACCGACACGTCCGCCGCGTGGGTGTACGTCAACAGAGGTTGTGTGATCCCGATGATGGTCGTCCCCTCCCTGGTGGGGATCATGATGGGCTCCTTCATCGGGGTGCGCATCCTGCGTGTGGCCAAGCCGGGCTTCGTCCGCTGGCTGGTCATCGCGCTGCTCCTGTTCTCCGGCGGGAAGGCCATCACCAAGGGCCTGGGCCTGCCTTTCATCGTCTGACCCGGTCCAGCCGTCCCGGGGGAAGATCGCCATGAGCGAAGTCCAAACGGTCGGAGATGCTGCAAGAGAGGCGGATCGTCCGCAGGAGCGGACGGCATCGGGCAGCCCGGTCCCACCTCCCGGTCCGCCCCGAGCACCGCGGGCCCCGGTGTCGGAGGTGCCCCAGGAGCAGCTCATGTACGCGAAGATCCTGGCCGCCGGCATGTACACGGGGCTGTGCGTGCTCCTGGCGACGTTCGCCCTCTATCTGACCGGCGCCGTCGAGCCGGCGATACCCATCGACAGGCTGCCCGAGCTCTGGACCCTGGACGTCACGAAGTACCTGGAAGCCGTGAACGTCCAGTACCTGCACCACGAGCATCTCCTCACGGGGTGGACCTGGGTGGGCGCCGTCGGACACGGCGACTACCTGAACTTCGTGGGCATCGCCGTGCTTTCGCTGGTGACCCTGGTGTGCTTCCTGAGGATCATCCCGACGCTGTTCAGGAAGCACGATTACACGTACGCGGTCATCGCCGTCCTGGAAGTCGCGATTCTCGCTCTGGCCGCGAGCGGATTGCTCGCGGTCGGAGAATGACCTGAACCGCCGCCTGAAGGGCGGCGATAGGGAGTGGAGCAACGAGCATGAGCGTGGCCACCAAGGCCGGCGGCATCGCCGAAGAGCCTCTCACGCTTCGGGAGCGCTCACCGTCCCCCACTATGTCACCCACGCAACAGACCATGCAGATCGTGTGCATCTCGCGGGGGTCGCTGTCCCGCGGCAGGGAGCTGGCCGAATCCCTGGCGAGGCGCCTGGGCTATCGGGTGCTGAGCCGCGAGGACCTCATGGAGGCGGCCATCGCCGAGGGGATTCAGGTAGGCAAGCTCGAGACCAGCATGATGAAGCCCCGCGCGTTCACCGAGCGACTGGCCCGGGAGCGCGACCACTACCTGGCATTCAGCACCGCGTACCTGTGCGAGCGGCTCATGGAGGGGCCCCTGGTCTACCACGGGCGCACCGGGCACCTGCTGCTGCGCAGCGTCGGGCACGTCCTGAGAGTGCGGGTCGTGGCGGACGAGGAGTACAGGATCCGCTCCACCATGCAGCACCTCGGCATCGATCGGGAGAAGGCCGTCCGCTACCTCTCCGAGGTCGAGGAGGACCGGCGCGCGTGGGTGCGCTCCATGTACGGCGTGTCCTGGGAGGACGCATCCCAGTACGACGTGGTGGTCAACGTCGAGCGCATGAACGTGGACAACGCCGCCTCCGCGCTGGTGGGCATGGCGCAGCTCCCGGACTTCCAGATCACGCCGGCGTCACGGCGGGCGATGGAGGACCTGCGGCTGGGCGCCATGGCAAGGCTGCGCCTGGCCCGGGATGAGCGCACGAGCCGCTTCGCCTTCTCCGTGGCCGCCCACGACGGCGCGGTCAACGTCACCTACCTCCCCCACGACATGGAGGTGGCCGGCGACGTGCCCCGCGTCCTCGAAGGCCTGGAGGGCATGGGACAGCTCCAGGCCACCATGGCCGCCACCACGATCCTGTGGGTACAGGAGGCGTTCGACGCCGCTTCCCCGACGTTCCGGGAGGTGGTGGAGATCGCGGGGAAGTGGAACGCCGCGGTGGAGCTGGTGCGCTACTCCGCCTCCGCCGAGGAGGGCGAGGCGTCGGAGGCGGGCACGCTGCCCTCTCCCGCTCCCACCCAGGCGGTGGCCGGCATCGAGGAGGACGACGAGGAAGACGTCACCGACGACGGAGGCCTCAAGGACACCCTCGACGAGCTCGCCCGCGTCGGAAGGGCCGGAGGCGGCCGCTTCGTTCGGGGAGTGCCGAGCGCCCTCGTACACGTATGCTGCGGTGCCGTGCCCCATTCGCTGGTGGTCCTCGGCAACCTGTTCCTGAGCAAGGAGCCGGGAACGAAGCTCCGCCTGACCCGGGAGCTCCAGGACTCCCTGGGCAGCCGCATGCACGTGCCGGTGGTCACCGCGGAGGAGCTCAGGAGCCAGTACCTCTTCGGACCCCGGGACGCGTTCCGCCTCCTGGGATTCCTGGCTGTGGTGGCGAGCCTGTACGTGGCGGTGCTCACGCACCAGGACGCGGTGTTGAAGTTCCTCGCCGGAGACTGGTCCGGACCGGGCCGTCTCACCATGTGGGTGGTGGCCGTGGCCGTCTTCGCCTTCGCTCCGGTGGTGGCCTACATATACGGCGACGTCGCGCGCTCGCTCATGAAGCTCCTCAAGATGGAATGAGGATTCCCCTTCCCCGTCGGAGTGGATGATGGAACCGGGTCTGTTGTACGAGCACTTCATCGACATCAACGGCTTCGTGGCGCTCCAGGTGGTGGCTCTGGGCTTCGTGGGCGGCATCCTGTCGGGCTTCATCGGCAGCGGCGGCGCCTTCTTCATGACGCCGGGGATGATGAACCTGGGGGTTCCCGGCGTGGTGGCTGTGGGAAGCAACATGACGCACAAGTTCGGCAAGGCCCTGGTGGGGTCGCGTAAGCACGCCGAGCTGGGCAACGTGGACAAGCGCATGGGTGCGTTCCTCATCGTCACCTCGTTCATCGGGATCCGCATCGCCGTGTGGATCAACAGCGCTTTGGTGGGAAGCTCGGACTCACACGGGGCGGGTGGCTCGGCGGCGGGCGACCTCTACATCAGCGCGGTGTTCATCTGCATCCTGTCGGTGGTGGCCGTATCCATGCTGCGCGACGCCATGCGCACCCGAAAGGACGACGAGCCCGCAGGCCCGTCCATGCGCATCGCCAACTTCCTGGCGCGACGGCACCTGCCTCCCTACATCCACTTCAAGGTGGCGGACGTACGCGTCTCGCTCTGGGTGCTGATGGTCGTGGGGCTCGCCACCGGATACCTGGCCGGGACCATCGGTGTGGGCGGCTTCATCGGCGTTCCGTGCATGATCTACGTCTTCGGAATGCCCACCGCGGTAGCCGCCGGTACCGAGTTGTACCTGGCGGTATACATGGGCGGCTTCGGCGCCCTCAACTACGCTCTCAAGGGCTTCGTGGACATCCGCCTGACGATGCTGCTATACCTAGGCTCGCTGGTGGGTATCTATGTTGGCGTGTACGGCACGAAGGTCGTGAAGGAGATCCTCATCCGGATCGTCACCGGCCTGCTCATCCTGCTGTGCGTGGTGAGCCGGGCCGTGGCGGTGCCGGCGTACATGAGGCAGCTGGGGTGGGTGCATTTCGATCCCGCGTGGGACGCCTGGTTCAACAGCGCCAGCAAGGTGATGCTTTTCGTGGCGGGCTTCTCGGGGGCCGCCATCATCGTCTTCCATGTCATCAAGTCGTACCGACAGCGGCTGCGCGTACAGCAGCGACTCACCGAGGCGAGGGCCGCGGCCTGACGGGGACCCGGAGCTCGCCACGGTGAAGGAGAGCGATCCATGAGCGACCTGAAGAAGAAGATCGAGGACTGGATGGTCCGGGTCTCGTTCGCGGAGGCCGATGCCGCGAAGGAGGGCTACCAGCTCACCGGGGTCGAGCTGGACCACAAGACCAGCCTGGCGCTGGACCGGGTGCGCATCGTGCGGAACGAGCGCGCATCCAGGGGGACGCGGGCACATGAAGGAGGAACCATGAGCGAGGGCGAGGGGAGCAAGGGGCAGGCCGACGAGGAGCTGAGCGTGATGATCCTCGACGACGAGCCCATCGTCGGAAAGCGGCTGAAGCCGGCCCTGGAGAAGTCGGGGTTCACGGTGGAGGTCTTCGAGGACCCGGCGCTGGCGCTGAAGCGAATGGCCGAGAAGGAGTTCGACATCGTCGTCACCGACCTGCGCATGGAAGGGCTCGACGGCATCCAGATCCTCGAGCACGTCATGGAGCACTGTGAGCGCACGAGGGTGATCCTCATCACCGGGTACGCCACGGTGGAGGTGGCGAGGGAGGCCCTGGTGAAGGGCGCCTTCGACTTCATCTCCAAGCCCTTCAAGCCCCGGGACCTCCAGGCGGTGGTGAACAAGGCCGCCCTGTCGTTGGGGCACAAGGCCATCCTCTAGGCCGGGCGTCGGAACGAGTTCGGGACCATGGCCTCGGTGGAGAGCACCGGCGCGCCGCCGAACGGAACGTCGGCGGAGCCGCGCACGGACGCGGGTAGCGACGCACCGGAAGTGTCCACGCTGGACGCGGTCTCCGAGGAAGCGCAGCGCGCTCTCCTGGCGCGGCCGAGCCTCTCCATCCGGACGCGCCTCGGCCTGGGGCTCCTGCTCTGGCTGGTGCTCAGCGTCGGCGCCAACGTCGCATCCATCGTCCTGCTGAACGGCGTGCAGGCGAAGCTGCGCATCGTGGGCGTCGTGGACCGGTACTCCTTCGAGATCCAGCAGGCCCGGCGGTTCGAGAAGAACTTCTTCCTGTACCGCACCAACCTGGAGGACGCCCTCGCCCAGGCCCGCGCGGCTCAGGACATCCTGGTGCAGGAGGATGCGACCATCTCGTCGGTGGCGGGTCCCCGCACCGTGGAGGCCATGCGTGCACGGGTGGTGCGCTACGCCTCGCTGCTCTCGGGGCTTCAGGGATCAGAGCCTGCCGCCGATACGGCGCTCCTCAGGGCGGTGGAGGCCGAGCTCCGGGTCCAGGGCGCCGAGATGGTGGACGAGGCCGCCAGGCTGGCCACCCAGGAGCGGTCGGCGGCGGACGCGATGCTGCGCACCTCGCAGCGGATCGCCGTCGGCTTCCTGGTGGGCCTCGTACTCCTCGTGCTCCTCCTCGGCGTGTTCGTAGCTCGGCAGATCCTCGCGCCCCTCGACCGCATCATGATGGCCACGCGGCGCATCGCGGGAGGCGACCTCACGCCCATCACCCCCAGGCGCAGGTACCACGACGAGTTCTCCCAGCTGGCGGCGGGGATCAACCACATGCTCCAGGAGCTGGTGCGCCGCCAGGAGATCCTGGTACAGTCGCACAAGCTCCAGGCCATCGGCACCCTCACCGCCGGCGTAGCTCACGAGCTCAACAACCCCATCAACAACCTCATGCTCACCGCGGCGGCGCTGGAGGAGGAATACGACGAGCTGGACGACTCCCAGCGCCTGGAGATGGCCACCGACCTGGTCAAGGAATCCGAGCGCGCCCGGGACATCGTCCGGAACCTCCTGGATTTCGCCCGGGAGAGCGAGGTCGAGGTCGAGCCGCTGGACGTCGAGGAGATCATCACCGAGACCCTCCAGCTGGCGGCTAACCAGGTGAAGCTGTCGAAGGTCAAGGTGAAGGGCGAGGTGGAGGAGAACCTGCCCCCGGTGCACGGGGACCGCCATCAGCTCACGCAGGTGTTCCTGAACCTCGTGCTCAACGCCCTGGACGCCATGCCCGGGGGTGGCGCGCTCACCATCTCCGTGGAGAAGTCCGCGGACCGGAGCTGCGTGAACGTGAGGTTCACCGACACCGGTGTGGGCATCGCCGCGGAACACCTGAAGAGCATCTTCGCGCCCTTCTTCAGCACCAAGGGACGCGCCAAGGGGACCGGCCTGGGACTGAGCGTCTCCCTGGGCATCATCAAGCAGCACGGGGGAGACATCCGGGTGGAGAGCGAGCCCGGCGCGGGAACGACGTTCACGGTGTCGCTGCCTGTAGCGCCGGTGCCTGCGCCGGAGCGGATGGACGAGGTCGTGGCGTAGAGCGGCCCCCGCTTGCCACGCACCGGCGTCCCCGGCAGCTTCGATTCCCCCCGCGTCCTTCGGTCTCCGGTGCAGATCAGGAGCCTCCCATCCATGCACTCGTACCCCTCCTCTACCCCAGCTCGGCTCCTCGTCACCCTGGCTGTCCTGGCCGCATTGGTGGCGCTCCTCACCGCCGGCCCTCTCGCCGCCCAGTCCGTCCTGAATACCGAGCGCGTCCAGCCCCAGGACGTCTCCGGGTTCTTCACCAGCCTGGACGCGGGCACGATGCTGCAGGGCGGCAACTCCGACGTCGTCCACCTGAAGGGGAACGGCGCGGTAGGGTACCGGGCCAAGCGCTCGTGGATCGTGCTGGTGGGCGGCCTCACGTACCTGTCGAGCTCGGACAGCGTCTCCACCGAAGACCGCTTCGCCCAGATCCGCTACGGCTGGTTCATCACCGGCCGCACCCGGACCTTCCACTTCGTGCAGATCCAGAACAGCCGCGAGCAGGCCCTGGCGCACCGGCTCCTGCTGGGGAGCGGAGTGCGCCACAGCTTCGTGTGGAACGAGGACGACCGCCTGGATCTCGGGGCCGGCCTCATGTGGGAATCGGAGAAGCTGGACGCCAGCCTCCTGCCCCCGGGCACCCCCACGAGCTCGCGGGACGTGCGGGGCGACCTCGTCGCCTTCGCCACCCATCGGCTCTCCTCCACCAGCAAGCTCACCAACGTGCTCTACGTGGAGCCCCGCGTGGACGCCCCTGCGGACACCCGCTTCCTCGACGAGGCCCATTTCATCGTGAGCGTCACCGGCAGTGTCGACCTCGACGTCGGCTTCCAGTGGCTCCACGACAGCCGGCCGCCGACGTCGGTGCGGCCCAACGACGTGGAGCTGGACACCTCGCTGTCTCTCATGGTGAAGTAGGGCCAGCCGTCCGGCGAAGCTCAGCCGCCGGAGCGTGCCGCCGTCGTCTCGATCCCGTACACCCCGACGCTGGGAACGTCCAGGCTGTCCAGCGTGACGACCAGAGCCCGGTCGCCACGCACGGCGCTCAGGTGCGCCCGACCCGCCTCGGGGAGGTCGAGGCGCGCCACGGACCCGCGAGCCGGGTCGATCACGTACCAGGTGGCCTCCCGGTTCACCGGCGGTCGCGGCAGCCAGGGCTCGAAGCTCCCCGCCCAGATCCGGCCCTCTCCGTCGACGAAGGCGGAGCCGAGGGCGGGGCGTGTCTTGGGGAGGAGGTCCTTGCTCAGGATCGCATCGACGTACTGCCTCTTGCCGGCGGTCGGGGCGTCGCCGAGGAAGACGGCCCGCACCTCGGCGATCTCGGCCGCGTCGATGGGCCGACCGAAGCCGGGCCAGCGGAGCTCCAGGCGGGGCGTGAAGGTCGAGTCCAGCTCGGTCAGCTCGAAGGAGGCCCCCGTGCCGAAGAGCACCCCCCTGGGACCGACGGAGACGACGGGCCGAGGGGAGAACGGCTCCCTGGACTCAGCCGGTCTCCCGTCCGACAGGGTGACGACCACCGCGTATTCCCCGTCGAACGTCGACGCCCTCCCCACCGGTTCGCCGTCGGCAGCGAGGAGGTCGACGGTGGCCGTGTTCGGCCAGCGTTGAGGGAACGATCCTTTCGCGCGGACCCAGTCTTCCGCGCTCTCGGCATACCTCACGATTCTTCCGGGGCCCAGGGGCCAGGCCCCAATGGGAGGCGACATTTCGCCGGCGGCCGGAATGCGCACGCTGCGCACGAACCCGGCGTCGGGATCGAAGAGCTTGAGGCTCTGCTGGCGTCCGTCGTACACGGCGATGGTGTCGCCCGCCGTGATCGATACCGTCGCCACCCACCTGAACTCGTCGGGACCGTTGCCCTGCCCCCCGAAGCTCCTCAGGTAGACGCCGGTGGAGTCGAAGAGGTAGAGCTGGCTCGCCTGGGCATCCGCTACGACGATCCTCCCGTCGTCGAGCCACAGCGCGTCGTTCACCATCTGGAAGTACGGGGCCCCGCCCTTCCCCGAGCCATCGAGGGTCACCGAGGGCCCCGTCAACCTCCATCGCGGAACGGCGGCCGGCGCGCCCGACACGGTGGTGAGGGTCACGCCCGCGGAGTCGCGCGACTCGACGGCGCGTCCGGAAGCTGCTGCAGCCGCCCCGGCGCCGTGACACCCCTCGACGCCCAGCGACGCGGCCGCCACAGAGAGCGCTATCCACAGGCTACGAGCCTTCACGACAGCCTCCTCTGGCCTAACCCACGGCCAGCCAGTACCCCTTGAAGACGACCGTCGAGAGCAGGAAGCCCAGGGGCACGTTCACCAGCACGCCCACGCAGAACGTCCAGAAGGGCGGCATGCCGAAGCGCGCCAGCTCCCGGAACCGCGTGGTCAGTCCGATGCACAGGAATGTGAACACGAAGGTCCAGGTGCGCAGCACCTTGATGGGCGCGATGAGGCGCGACGGGATGTCTCCGGCCACGCCCGGGGACGCCGCGGCCACCAGAATGCTCATGACCACCGACGCGACGAAGAAGCCGATGACGAACTTCGGGAAGCGCGCCCAGATGACTCCGGCGCCGACCCGCGACGTGCCGCCGCCGTTCGCGCCCTCGCGCTCCCACATCGTCGACGAGACGATGGCCAGCACGAAGGCCCAGATGCCGATCCAGATGTCGCGCCCGATGACCTTCATGAGCGTGAAGGTCTGGATGGCCGCCTCCGTCCCACTGTGCGAGGCGATGGTCTGCGCGGCGGCGTAGCCGGCGGCGTCGGCGAACTCGCTGGTGCCGATCCACGCGCCGGCGACGCCGGGAGCGAGGCCCAGGGCCCGGCTGGCCAAGGGCAGGAAGAAGATCATCACCAGCGCCCACAGCGACACGATGGAGATGCTGATGGCCACGTGCTCCTTGTCGGCCTTCACCGCCCCTCCCACCGCGATGGACGCGGACACGCCGCACACGGCGCCACCGGCGCCCAGCACCGCACCGAAGCGCTTGTCCAGGTGGAAGACCCGGGTGCCGACGAAGAACATCGTGAGCCACGTGGCCAGGGACACGATGGTGGCCTGCAGGAAGGCCACGGGGCCGGCGGTGACGATGGCGGTCAGCGGAAGGGTGGCACCCAACAGCACGATCCCCGTCTTGATGTAGTACTCGGTGCGCAGTGACGCGTCGAGCCAGCCCGGCATCGGCGCTAGATTTCCCACTACGAGCCCGAGGATGAGCGCCACCAGGGGTGCTTCCAGGCTGTAGGTGTGGAAGAAGCGGCTCTGGCTCACCACGAGGATGAGGACCGACACCACGTAGATGAGCGTGAACCCCGGGAGGTAGTGCCCGACCTTGTGGCCCATGACCGCGGTGCTCACGGTGAACGCGGCCGCGAACACCACGAAGAGCAGGAGATACCACGGCCACGTCTGCGCGAAGTGGGCCCACACACGGGAGAGCGCCGTCCAGTCCTGTGGTGGGTTCACCGCGAGGGGCCCCAGAGTAGAACCAGCATAGAAGAAGCTGATGGCACACGCGATGATCCCCAGCCCCAGCCACACCGCCCACCAGTCCTCCTTCTTCCACAGGTCGGCGATCCCGCCTTCGTTGGTGGTCATGACAGATGCTCCCTGGAGGATGATGGGCAGGGAGATTCGGTATCGCGGCCGGGGGGCAGCCGGTTACAACATTCTATGCGCAAGCATGTGGGAGCGTCCATGAAGCCGGACCTGCGTGACCTCGTGGCCCACCGCCGCCTGGACGCGGTGACGGAGATGGCGGCCACCTCGCGGCGCGTCCTGGGCCGGCTGGTCTCTCTCACGTACGACGCCGACCCTGCCGTGGCATGGGCGGCGGTGGAGGCCATGGGCGCCGCGGCCGCAGGCATCGCGGACAGCGATCCGGACTTCGTGCGTCACCACCTGAGGCGTCTGCACTGGCTCCTCCAGGAGGAGTCGGGAGGCATCTGCTGGTACGCCCCGCAGGCCATGGCCGAGATCGTCGCCCGGCGCCCGGATCTCTTCGCCGACTACATCCCCATCGTGGTGAACCTCGTCCTGGAGACCGCGGAAGAGGACCTCGAGCACTTCCGGGCCGGCATGCTCTGGGCCGTGGGCAGGCTGGGTGCGCCGGCGGGGGACGTGGCGGCGGACATCGTGCCCGGGGCGGTGGGGGCCCTCGGGCACCCGGACCCCCAGGTGCGGGGGATGGCGGTGTGGTGCCTCGGTCGCCTCGGCCGCACGGCGGAGCTCGACGCACACCCGGAGCTTCAGCACGACGGTGGCCCGTGCACGCTCTTTCAGGACGGTGAGCTGCGCACCCTCACCGTGGCACGCATCGCGCAGGCGGTCCGAGAAGGGGGAACGGCGCCAGGCGGCGAAGCGCCTTTCTGACGCGGGCATCCGCCCTCAGACGCTCGACCTTTCGGTGGGAGGTCGGGCACCCCGCGCTCGGGTGCCCGACGCCCGCTCGGCTTCCAGGATGGCTTCGGCCAGCCCGTTGGCCGTGTGCGACGATGCCTCGGCTGCGGGGAGGTATCCCAGCTCCTTCAGCGCGGCAGAGGTCACCGGGCCGATGCTCGCCAGGCGGGGACGCCGCAGGCCGTCTCCGTACAGGCGGGCCAGCGCTCGCGCGGTGGCTCCGCTGGTCACGGCCACCCACTGGATCTCACCCGCTGCCAGGGCCGCGGCGACTTCGGGGTCGGGGACGAGCTCGTCGGTGCTCTCGTACGCAGCCACGCACTCCAGCCGCGCGCCGCCCTCTTCCAGCGCCCGGGCCAGAGCCTCGCGGCCACGGTTGGCCTGGATCAGGAGGACCCAACGGCCTCTCGCATGCTCCAGGAGCATGTTCGCCAGGGAATCCACGACGGACTCCTCGGGAACGAGGTCCGCGCGGAGACCCCATTGCCTCAGACGGTTGGCCGTCGTCGATCCCAGCGCGGCGATCCTGGCCCTTCCCAGCCGGCGCGCGTCCCCTCCGCGCGCGAACAGGCGCCCCAGGAAGTGGTCCACACCGCTCTGGCTCGAGAACACCAGCCAGTCGTATTCGTGGATCCTGTCCACCGCGGCGTCCACCGCGCTCCAGTCGGCGGGCGCGCTTATCCTGAGCACCGGGCTCACCACCATGTCGGCGCCAAGTCCGGCCAGCCGCCCGGCGAGACGCGTGGAGGTGGCTCGCGAGCCCGGCACCAGCACGCGCGTCCCGAAGAGGGGCCGCGCCGTGAACCAGGATACGTCGGGAGCGCGCTCCACCACGTCGCCCACCACGAACAGCGCCGGCGGGCGCACACCGCGTGCCTTCACCACCTCCGCCACGGTGGCCAGTGTGCACCGCACGAGCCCCTGGTCAGCTCGGGTGCACTGGCGGACGATGGCGACAGGGGTGTCCGGCGACCGGCCGTGGGCCAGGAGCTCGGCGCTCCACTTGGCGCAGCGGCCCACACCCATGTAGAAGATCAGGGTGCCGGGAAAGGACGCCAGCGAGTCGTAGTCGAGACACGACGTCGTCTTGTCGTCGCGCTCCCGGCCGGTGACCAGGGCTACGGCGGAAGCGTCGTCCTGCTGCGTGATGGGAAGCTCGCAGTACGCGGCCAGCGCCAGCCCCGAGGTGATTCCCGGAACGATCTCGAAGGGGACGCCCGCCTCCCTGAGGGCGGCGGTCTCGTCTGCGCCCCGCCCGAAGATGGAGGGGTCACCCCCCTTGAGACGGACCACGGTCCTCCCGGAGCGCGCCTCCTCCAGCATGCGCTCGGTGATCTCCACCGGCGTGTACACGCGCCCGCTGCCCTTGCGGCCCAGGGGCACCAGTTCGGCCGACGGAGACGCGTGCTCCAGAAGCGCGGGGTTGGCCAGGTAATCGTACAGCACGACGTCCGCGTGGTGGAGGCACTCCACGCCCCTCAAGGTGATGAGCCCGGGATCGCCGGGGCCGGCGCCCACCAGGTATACGATGCCCGTAGCCTGCCGCACCTCCGTGGAGGTCACGGGATCCGGGGTGGCCCCCCCTTCGGGTGCCTCCACGGGCGGTGCCGGTACCGTCCCGGGCACATCCATCACCGCGCGGCTCACGGCGCCCACCATCCCCAGCGGCCCGGCTTCGGCCGGACGTCCTCTTCCCAGCCGGCCTCCCGAGACGCTCCGGCCGGGTCCCTCGCCGTGCGTCCGACGATGCGTGCCAGGGCCTCCCGGAACTCGGGGTGCTGCCCCACGGGGGGAAGATGCTCCACGGCGATGTCCGGGAATGCCGACCGCACCTCCTCCACCAGGGGCTGGACGTCGCGTTCCACGTGTCCTTCCTCCGCCAGGAAGAGGGGGAGGACCCGCAGGTTGCTCACGCCTTCGGCGACGGCCTGGGAGGCGACGTCCAAGAGCGTCGGGGGCGTGCAATCCATGTAGGCCAGGCGCACGGTACCCGGGCCGAGCTCACGCTGGAGGGAGTCTACGACGCCCTCCACGGAGGTGCGCCACCGGGGATTCCGGCTGCCGTGGGCGATGAGGATCAACATGGGGATCGGCCCGTCCTTTCTGCGGGCGAAGCTCCGTGCTCACCGGTGGCGAGGGGCGCCCCGGAAGGCGCGACGTCGCCCAGGTACGTCCGGATACGGAGCTCGGCTTCCCCCACGGCTTCGGCGAAGCCGGGGCGCGTGATGGTGATGGCGACATGGGCAGCCACTGCGCGGTCCAGGTCCCTCCCCGACCAGAGGCGCACCTGCCCCGCCCGCTGGTCCCCCACGATTCCCGCGACGGACCCGGACGAGTTGAAGTCGACCACCGTGAGCGGCCGCGCGGCGAGATCCCTCAGCCCCAGGAGCGTCTCCGCGTCCATCACCGGCTCCGTCTGGTCGATTCCGAACACCACGAGGTCCGCGCCGGCCAGGGCGCGCAGCACCCGCTCGTCACGGTACCCGTGCACGCGCAGGCGTCTGCCGTTCCCGAGGGCCGCTCTCAGCTCCTTCATCTGGCCGTGGTGCTGTCGGTACACCACGGCGAGCTGGCGCTCCGGCACATGGTGCTCGATGCGGAGGGCCGTCAGGACCGAGCGCGACGTGGTCGACCCTCCTATGACGACGCATCTGAGCTCCTCGGGGCGGATGCCGTCCACCTCGAAGACGCGGGCCAGCGCGGCGGCACAGTACCCGGTGGCGAAATCGCGCCAGGTCGTGTTCTCGCGGATATCGCGCGCCAACGCCACCGCATCCTCGACGAGGGCCACGGTGCGCGGACCCGCCGTCCCGGCGGTCCGAGCGGAGCGGCACGCCGTTTCGAGCTGGGCGGTCACGTCCCGGTCGCCGGGGAGCTCGCTCTCGAGGCCGCAGGCCGTCCGGAGCAGATGGTGGCGCGCGTCTGTGCCGTCGAGCACGCCGACACGCAGCCCGGCGGGGTCGACTCCGAAGAGGGCCTCGCGGAGATCCTCCTCGAGGCGGCGGCGTGCGCCGGCGTCCATGTCGCGGGGAAGCCACGCGTACAGCTCCAGGCGCTGGCAGGTGTTCCACACCAGCGCCTCCCTGACGGTCGTGTTCGCGAGGAGCCCGTCCAGGAAGGTCCGCACGGACCGGTGGGACCACTTCAGGCGGGCGAAGGCGCTCGCGTCGCTGGCGGGAACGACGGGCCCGTCCCCGGGCGGGAGCGCCCCTGCCACGGACGCGCCGATCATGAGCAACGAAGCCCCGTCCGGTCCTCCGCTGCCGTCGGCCGCGATCTCGGAGACGTCCGGGCCCACGCGTGGCGTAGGCGCGGCTCCTGTCGATGGGGATCCCCGGGAGCCCGGGGTCCTGTCCAGGAAGCTCGCGATCCGGTCCCGCGTGCGCCGCGCATGCCCTGGATCCCTGCCGTCCGTGAAGACCGCGACGGTGGCGTCCTCGTGCCGCACCATGGCACCGAACGTCACCTGCGAGCGATCCGCCGAGGAAGCGTCACACACCAGCGCCCCCGAGCGGGCGGCATACCGAGCCACCTGCTCGTTCAACTCCTCGTCGTCGGTGGCGGCCACCACCAAGAAGGCTCCCTCCAGGTGGACTTCCCGGAAGCTCCCGGCCACGTGTCGGACGAGCCCTACGGCTGCGGCCTCCGCGAGGGCCGCCGTCACCTCCGGGGATACCACGGTCACGCGGGCACCGCAGTGCGCGAGGGTGAGGGCCTTCCGGGTGCCGATGACGCCGCCCCCCACCACCAGGCAGGCCCGGCCCCGGAGGTCCAGACCCACGGGGAGGAAGCGCAGAGCGCCGTCGTCGCGTTCCGGGGCGCTCACGATGAGCTCCCGCCCGCCGCGTGGGCGGGCTCAAGCGTGGCGGTCCCCGGCCGGCCGCTCCGGTGCTCCACCGCGGCGCGCACCAGCGCGGGCGCCCAGCGCTCCACACCCAGGGCGTGCACGTGGGTGTACGAGGCCAGCACGTTGCGGTGGCACACCCCGTCGCGGCGGCCGTCGAAGCCGTACCCCCGGTGCACGCGGAACGCGAACGTGACATCCTCGGCGGCGACCGGCCCAGCGAAGGTGTAGTGGAACTCGTGCCCGCGGATGCGGTCACCCATCCGGTAGAAGGGGTTCGGCGCCACGGTCTCCAGCACCGTGTAGCCGTGCCCCCGGGGGTGCTCTCCCATTCCGAAGACCACAGGCAGGGCCGCGGCCATGGGATAGGTGCCCCCTTCCATGGAGAGCTCCTTCCCCAGGTACACCGCACCGCCGCACTCCGCGTAGACGGGCAGCCCCTCGGCCACCGCCCGCCGTACCGACTCCCGGAACGAAGCGTTGTCCGTCAGCCTCGCCGCGAGGGTCTCGGGAAAGCCGCCGCCGACGTAGAGGGCGTCCACTTCCGGAAGCTCGGCATCGGCGAGGGGTGACACGTAGACGAGGTGTGCTCCCTCGCGCTCCAGGCCCTCCAGGTTCTCCGGGTAGTAGAACTGGAACGCCGCGTCGCGGAACACACCGACGCGGGCGACCTCAACCGGATTCTCCGGCGGGCGTCCACCCGGAGCTTCGGTGGAGATCGGCACACCCACCGTCGGTGCCGCCGAAGCCACCGCCCAGAGCGCGTCGAGGTCCAGATGCCCGGCGACCGCCCGGGCCACCTCGTGCACGGCATCCGTCACGGCCGCATGCTCGTCCGGCGGTACGAGACCCAGGTGCCGCTCGGGGAACGGCGTGGCCTGCAGCTTCGGCAGGGCACCGACCACGCGCACCCCGCAGGCGGACTCGACGGCGTCCCTGAGGACGGACTCGTGCCGTGAGCCGGAGACCCGGTTGAGCACCACGCCGCGGATGTCCACGGCCGAGTCGAGCCGCTGGCACCCGAGCACCATGGCGGCCACGGTGCGCGTGGTCTTCACGCAGTCCACCACCAGCACGACGGGGATGCGCAGCAGCTTCGCCAGCTCCGCGCTGCTGAAGGTGCCCTTCGCGTCCACGCCGTCGTAGAGACCGCGGTTGCCCTCCACCACGGAGACGTCCGCGTCCGCGGCGCCTCGCAGGAAGGAGCGTACCACGGTGTCCCTGGACATGAGGAACAGGTCCAGGTTCCGGCACGACCTCCCCGCGGCCTGCGTCAGCCAGGCCGCGTCGATGTAGTCGGGTCCCTTCTTGAAGGGAGCCACCTCACGCCCCTGGGACCGCCACGCGGCGGTGAGCCCCACGGAGACGAGGGTCTTCCCCCCGCCTCCGCCGAGGCCCGCGACGAGGACCCTGGGGGCGGACACGGCACGACCCTCTATGCCATCTCGATGAAAC
>Ga0316583_10000001_pt1 | contig 61432 bp, 58 predicted proteins | sample J_170502JBrBrA_D_FD_204513 | JGI IMG/M metagenome (GOLD analysis project Ga0316583, IMG submission 204513) | Rhizosphere microbial communities from salt marsh grasses in Alabama, United States - J_170502JBrBrA | ecosystem: Host-associated > Plants > Roots > Rhizosphere | place: USA: Alabama... | reverse complement strand
GAAAGATCACGCCCATCCTGTCCGCGTCCGGCCTCGTCCCTGCGGTCGAAGAGGCTCGTCTGGGTGGACGGTGCCCCGAAGCGGGTGAGCTCCAGGAGCAGGGTCTCCACGGCCTTCGGTGGGGGCGTGAGCGCCATCTTCGAGCGCAGGGGAAAGGCGATCCTGTCCCGCGCGGACGTGGGTTCCCTGAGGACGGCTTCGACGAACCAGGAGCCGCCTCCCTCGAGGTGGGAGCCCAGGCGCGCGGCCGCCACGCTCCGTCCCCGGCGGGCGGGTCGGGAGAGCGCCCGCTCCACCAGGCGATCCAGGGCGCCGTGGAGGGTCTCGACGAGACCGATGGGGGTGGGGAAGTCCAGGGAGACCCGAACCGGGCGGGGCCGGTGCCAGGGACGCACCGGGTCGATGCGCCGTCCCGTGGACCAGGCCAGGGCGCTTCGCCCCTCCTCGCCGAACTGTGCCACCAGGGCGGGCTCCGGGAAGCGGCGGAGCTCTCCCAGGGTGGAGACACCCAGACGTTCCAGACGCTGGATCACCAGGGGATCCACGGGTAGCGAGGCCACGGGACGTGAGGCAAGGAAGCGGGAGAGCGCATCTTCGGGGATGACGACGGGCTCCCCCGGCGGAGCCGAGACCGCCGCCACCCAGGCCCCGAACTTCCCCGGTGCCATGCCCGCCCGGGTGGCCGCCACCAGGGGGGCGGGGAAGACCCGGAACAGAGAGCCGAGAGCCCGCTCTGCCTGGCGCCGCGGGGATCCGTAGAGGCGCCCCAGACCGTCCATCCCCAGGAAGACCCGCCCCCGTCCGGCGGGCTCCAGAACCGGAGTGAGCTCGGACAGGACCTCGAGGAGCGTGTCCGTGGCGGCGTCGTAGTGGGCCGGATCGGGCTCCAGCAGGGTGAGGGACGGGCAGAGGGAGACCGCCTGGGAGACGAGCTGGTCGGGGCGGACTCCCGCGTCCCACGCCCGCTCCGAGACCTGCCACACGGTGCGGCGCACGCTCTCTCCCGGGGAGAGCAGAGCCACGGAGGTGCTGCCCAGCTCCGGGGCGCGCATGAGCTCCAGGCGCAGCTCGAAGGTGGGGAGCCAGAGGCACAGCGCCCGACGACTCCCGGGAACGGAAGCATGGGACGAGGAGGAGAAGGGGGTGGAATCGGCGAGGGCCCAGGGTTGGCCGGCGGCGGCGGTCTCCCGGGCCCGACCGTTGCCCGTGGAAGCCCCTTGAACCCACCCGTGGCTCGGGTGGGTGGGAACACCATGCGCGTCGGGCCGGGTCTCGGACATGGCTGTGGGGGACATCCTTCTGAGCAGGGCGACGAGGGTGACGAAGCCTCCCGGCTTCCGACACCCGCCGCGCATCACCCTGCCGCTTCCGGAGGCGGCCACCACGGCACTTGAGGCGTTTGCCGACACACATCGCGGACGGAAGGTCGGGACCGGGAGGCTCCGATACCGAACAAAAACCGAATATCGGGATTATAGGTCGAGGGAGAGATCCGTGCAAGGAGGAAGTGGGGGGGAGATGCCTACGTTTCGGCGGCGATGCGAGGCAGGTAGATGCGGAACGTGGTACCCATGTCGGGCTGGCTGGTGACCCAGATCGTCCCACCGCTCTGCTTCACGATCCCGTACACCGTGGCGAGACCGAGCCCGGTGCCGTTCTCCCGTTCCCGGGTGCTGAAGAAAGGCTCGAAGACGTGGACCTGGGCTTCCTCGTCCAGGCCGATCCCGGTGTCGGTGACGGTGAGCATCACGTGGGGTCCCGGCTTCACCGAGGGATGGCTGGTGGCGAAATCGGCGTCCAGCTCCACCTCCCCGGTGGTCACCATCACGTGTCCGCCGTCGGGCATGGCGTCGCAGGCGTTCTCCACCAGGTGGACGAGGGCCTGCTGCAGATGGGACGGGTCGACGTTCACGGTGAGCTCGCCCTCGCCGAGGCGGAAGAGGAGCTCCACGCCCGTCGTGAGCGTCTTCCGCAGGAGATCCTGCACGCCCAGGACCACCTCGTTGAGGCTCACCTTCCTCTGGCGTAGCTCCTGCTGACCACTGAACGCCATCAGCTCTGCGACGAGCCGGTGGGCCTTGCGGCCCGCCCCCAGGATGCTCCCGAGCCCGGCGTCGAGCTTCTCCGGACTCGCCGGGCTTTCCTGGAGGGTCTCGGCGGTGAGCACCACGGTGGAGAGCAGGTCGCTGAAGTTGTGGGCGAGGCCCGCCGCCAGACGGCCCACGGCCTCGTGCTTCTGCGCCAGGATGAGTCGGGACTGCAGCCGTCGCCGTTCCTCTTCCGCCTGATGCTCCTCTCGGGCATCCCGGGCGTAGAGGGCGATGAGCGTTCCATGACGCCCGTGGAGGCGGCCGGCCTGGATCTCTACGGGAACCTGATCGCCGCGCCGGCTCCGCCAGACGTAGCGCCGGGGGCTGTGATCGCGGCAGGCCAGCGCGAGGAGGAGGTGCTCCTCCACGTTCACGGCTCCCGCGGAGTCGAGGGTCTCGAGCGGCGCCCCCGACAGCTCGTGCGCGGGCCACCCCACCAGGTCGGCCAGAGCCTTGTTCGCCCGGGCGATCTTCTGGGTGCGCACGTCCAGGAGGAGTATGGGCACGGGACTACCCAGGAACAGCCCTTCCAGGAACCGTTCCTGCGAGGCTCTGCCGGCCTGGGTTCGCGGTGGGGGGGAAGCCACGCCTCAGCCTGCTCCGATTCGGTTTCCGGGTGCCCCTCGGGGGGACGGGAGCGAGGGCTCGCAAGCCACGTGCCGTCGCAGAGCCCTCGAGCGACCGGGACCTGGCGCGGGAGACGGCGGAAAAAGGTGCGCACCGTGGCCACGTGCTGCAGGGTTTCGACCTGTGCCGGCGTTGCGTTTTCGAGACGGCGAGGCGAAGGTTCGGCAGCCCTCCCGAGACCCCCTCCTCGGTCCTGCCCGGGTCGTTCCGGTACAATCCCGTCGAGGTAGGCACACGCCGTCGGAGGCAGGATGAAGGCTCCGTCCCTCACGTTGGGCATCGAGGAGGAGTACCAGGTCGTCGACCCGGTGACGGGGGCCCTCGAGCCGTACATCACGCGTATCCTCCGGGATGGGCGAGTCACCGTGCAGGGGCTGCAGCCGGAGCTCCACCAGTCCACGCTCGAGGTGGGAAGCGAGGTCTGCCGGAATCCCGCGGAGGTCCGGGCGGAGGTCCTCCGGCTGCGCCGGGCGGTCATCGAGCTCGCGGGGGAGGAGGGGCTCGGGATCATCGCTTCGGGCACGCACCCGTTCTCCTCGTGGATGGACTCCCGCATCACGCCCCTGCGGCGCTACCTGGGCCTGGAGGAGGACCTGCAGGACGTCGCCCGACGCAACCTGATCTTCGGGACCCACGTCCATGTGGGCATCGAGGATCGGGACCTCCTCATCGACGTCATGCGCGTGGTGCGCTACTTCCTCCCGCACCTTCTGGCCCTGTCGGGGAGCTCTCCCTTCTGGATGGGACGCGATACCGGTCTGAAATCGTACCGCGCCAGCGTATGGCGGACCTTTCCCCGGGCCGGCATGCCTCCGGCCTTCAATACGTGGGCGGAGTACGAGTACCTGGTGTCCACGCTGGTGCGCGGAAAGTCCATGGAAGACCCCAGCAAGATCTGGTGGGACGTGCGCCCGTCGCACTTCTATCCGACGCTGGAGTTCCGGGTGTGCGACCAGTGCACCAGGGTGGACGAGGTGGTGTGCATGGCCGCCATCGTGCAGGCGCTGGTTGCGAAGCTCTGGAGGATCCGCCAGGAGAACCTCACGTTCCGCTTCTACTCCCTCACGCTCCTGGCGGAGAACAAGTTCCGGGCGGCGCGGTACGGGCTGGACGGGAAGCTCATCGACCTGGGCAAGGGAGTGGAGGCGCAGACGCGCACCATGATCCACGAGATGGTGGACTTCATCGACGACGTCGTCGACGAGCTGGGCTCGCGGGAGGACGTGGAGTACGTGCACCGGATCCTGGAGGAGGGCTCCAGCGCCGATCGCCAGCTCCGGATCTTCAGGGAGAGCGGTGACCTGCGGGCCGTGGTGCGCCATCTCGTCCGCGAGACTGCCGAGGGAGTCGGATGCCCGGTGCCGTGAGCGCCGTCGAGGCGGGGGACACCGGGGCATCGGAGAGCCCCTTCGCACCCTTCTTCCGAGAGCAGGGCGTGGTGCTCCTGGACGGCGGCCTCGCCACGGCCCTGGAGGCGGCGGGCCAGGACCTGGACGACCCCCTGTGGTCCGCGCGCGCCCTCCTGGACGCACCGGAGGTGGTGCGGCGGGTGCACCTCGACTACCTGGCCGCGGGGGCCGACTGCATCGCCACGACGACGTATCAGGCCACCTTCGAGGGACTGTCCGCGAGAGGCTTCACCGAGGTGCAGTGCGAGGAGATCCTGCGCCGCGCCGTGGACCTCGCCGTGGACGTTCGCGACGCCTTCTGGAGCCGCCCCGCGAACCGTGAAGGGCGCCTTCGCCCGCTGGTTGCGGCCAGCGTGGGGCCCTACGGCGCGTTTCTGGCGGACGGCTCCGAGTACACCGGCGACTACGGGCTCGGAGAGGATGCGCTGTACGGGTTCCACCGCCGCCGTTGGCGGGTGCTCGCCGACAGCGCCGCAGACCTGCTGGCGTGCGAGACGATTCCGTCGGCGGTGGAAGCGCGCGCCCTCCTGCGTCTGCTGGAGGAGAGCGGCGAACGGTGGGCGTGGCTGAGCTTCCAGTGCCGCGACGAGGCCCATCTGGCCGACGGTACGCCCCTCGCCGAGGTGGTCCGCCTGTGCTCCGAGGCGCCTCGGGTGGCTGCGGTGGGAGTGAACTGCGTCCCGCCCGCCCTGGTGGACGCGTTGCTGGCCATCGCCGTCTCGGAGGCCCCGGTACCGGTGGCGGCCTACCCGAACTCCGGAGAGGCGTACGACGTGCGCACGAGGGCGTGGGTCCCCGGGGCGGGGGGGCCAGACCCGGCGGAGGCCGCCCCGGCCTGGCGGGACCTGGGCGCCCGCGTGCTCGGCGGCTGCTGCCGTACGGGGCCGGACACCATCGCCCGCATGAGGAGATCCCTCCTCGCCTCCTGAGCATGAGGACGCTCCCGCTCACCGCCGCGCCGTCCCCGACCTCGCCTTGCCCCCCTCCTCCGGCCAGGAATAACTTCTCCGCGCCGCGACGCCCTGGCACCAAATGCAGGGCCGGAGCGTATATCGAAGGCTCCCCCACACCTTGCTCACTCCGCTTCCTCTCACGGGGAGTGGCGCCACCTCTGCGAGCACCGCCATGCACGTCCACCTCGACGTCGCCGACCCGCTGAGCCGCCCGGCTCCCCTGCTGGTCGTCGCCGTTCCCCGGGGCATGCGCCCCGAGGCCGGATTCCTCCAACGGCTGGACCAGGCCTTCTCGGGCGCCGTCTCCCGGGTCCTCGACGCCGGCGACCTCGCGGGCAAGGCCGGGGGGGATGTCGTCCTCTACGGCTCCGGGGACGGACCGGAGCGGGTCGCCCTCGTCTCGGTGGGCGAGGTCGGTGCCTACGACGCCGAGCAGGTGCGCCGCTTCGTCGCGCGCGGGGTCCGCATCGCCGAGCGCCTCCATGTCGACGCCGTCTCATGCTGGCTCGATGGCTTCGGCGCCGTGGCGGACGCGGAGCTGGGTCAGGCGGCCGCCGAGGGAGCGGCCCTGGCGGCCTGGCGGTTCACCGAGCTGAAGAAGCCTCCGGGGGACGCTCCGCAGGTGGCAGTGGGTGAGGCCCGGTTCTTCTCCGAAGGCGACACGAAGGCCGTGGAGAAGGGCGTCGCGAAGGGTGCGGTCATCGCCGCGGCGGAGAACTTCGCGCGTACCCTGCAGGCGAGGCCGGGAAACCTGGCCACGCCGTCCCACCTGGCTGCGGAGGCCGAGCGCGTGGCTGCGGAGAACGGGCTCGCCGTCACCGTGTTCGACGAGGCGCGCCTGGCGAAGGAGGGGATGAACGCGATCCTGGCGGTCTCGCAGGGCTCCGAGGAGGAGGCGCGACTCATCGTCCTCGAGCATCGCGGAGGTGCGAAGGGGGACGCTCCGCTGGTTCTGGTGGGGAAGGGGGTCACCTTCGACGCCGGCGGCATCTCCATCAAGCCGGCAGCCAGCATGGACGAGATGAAGTTCGACATGTCGGCCGGGGCGGCGGTCATCGCGGCCATGCAGGCCGTCGCCCAGCTCGGCGTGAAGGCGAACGTGGTGGGGATCGTGCCCTCGTCGGAGAACCTGCCCTCGGGCACGGCGCTGAAGCCCGGGGACGTCATCCGGACCCTGGCGGGCAAGACCGTCGAAGTCGTCAACACGGACGCCGAGGGCCGGCTCCTTCTCGCGGACGCGCTGGCCTGGGGCGCCCGCATGAAGCCCGCCGCCATGGTGGACTGCGCGACCCTGACCGGGTCCGTGATCATCGGCCTGGGTCACCACGCCGCGGCGGTGCTGGGGACCGATGATGCCCTTGTGGAGGAGCTGCGGGCTGCGGGGAGCCGCTCGGGAGAGCGCTGCTGGCCGCTGCCGCTCTGGGACGAGTACCGGGAGCAGCTCGACAGCGAGACCGCGGATTTCATGAACGTCGGCGGACGCCCCGCCGGGACCATCACCGCCGCGTGCTTCCTGCGGGAGTTCGTGGGCGACGTGCCGTGGGCCCATCTCGACGTCGCGGGAACGGCGTGGGGAGACGGCAAGGTGCCGTATCAGCGCAAGGGCGGATACGGCTTCCCGACCCGGTTGCTCGTGGAATGGGTTCTCTCCCGGGTCGGGTGAGGGGGCGGAAGGGAGTGAGAGGGGTTCCACTCCTCGCCGTCGCGGGGCTCCTCATCGCCGTGACCGCCGCCGCCGGACAGGTGCCCCCGGACTCCATGCGCGCGGACACCATCCCGCCCCGTCTGCGGAAGGACACGGTGCCGGGGAAGGATACCGTTCCCGCGGCCGCGAAGCCCACGACGCTCGCGGATACGGCCTTCTACAACCTGCCCTCGCTGGCCCGCTCCCGGGCGGTGGGATGGGGACCCGGGATGTGGGCATGGGACCACGACGCCATCATGGCCTCCGGTGCCACGAACCTCGCGGAGCTGGTGGCGACGGTGCCCGGCATCGTGACGCTCCAGGGAGGGGACTACGGCACACCCCTGGCGGTGACCGCCTTCGGGGTCGCGGCCGGCAGGGTGCGCGTCATCCGGGACGGCATCGAGGTGCTCCCTCTGGAAGGGGGCGTGACGGATCTGGGGAAGGTCGGGCTCGCCGGCGTCCAGGAGGTCCGCCTGGAGCGCCAGCCGGGAGAGCTGGTCATCCGGCTGCGGAGCATACGCTACAGCGACGCGCGACCCTACTCCCTGGTGGAGGCGGGGACCGGCGACTTCAACACCAACCTGCTCCGGGCGACGTTCGCCGATCCCCGTGCCCTGGGGGGTAGCGTGGCGCTGGCCCTGGAGCGGGTCGACACACGCGGACCCGGGGGCGCCGAGCCCGGCTCGACCAGCGGCAGCTGGCTCCGCTACCAGCTCCACCACGGCGACGCCGCCGGCCTCGCTGTGGACTACAGGCGCACGAAGGCCACCACCCAGGTCACCGACTACGCCGCTTCCAGCACCCGGACCGACTGGAGCGTGCGCGGGAGCGCGCGGCTTCTGAAGGGGCTCTCGGGAGACGCCTACTGGGGGCACTCGACGCACAAGGTGGACGACTCCCGCACCGCCTACCTCACCGAAGGGGGCACCGTGAGCCAGACGGGGGTGGGGGCGTCATGGCAGCACCCGGGCCTCTTCGCCAGGGCCGACTGGCGCAGGTTCGGCGGAGGCGGCCTCCCGAAGACGCGTCTGGACCTGACGGCCGGGGGAGGGGAAGCGAGGCTGGGTGGCTTCTCCGCCGAGCTGCACCGCGAGACGTGGCCGGGCACGACGACCCTGGCGAAGCGGGTCCGCGCCTGGTCGGGCCCCCTGGCGGGCGTCGTCTCGCTCTTCGGCTCCTGGGAGTCGGGCAGCTACGGGGGACGCACCGGGCCTCTGGAGGACGTCTTCCCTACGGATTCCGCCCAGGCCGCGCAGGTCGCCGCCGCCGACACCCTGCCGCCCGGTCCGCTCTTCCACGTCACCAACCGCACCGCGACCCGGGTGGGTGCGCAGCTCTCCTGGCGGGGGGTGATGCTGTCCGCGGCCCACCTCTCGCTGAAGGCCGACTCCCTTCTCCCCCTGGGTCTCGCGATGGACCGCGGCACGGCTCCGCTCCCGGGAGGTCGGCGCACCGGCTGGGAGGCGGTGGCCACCCTTCCCGTTCCGTTTCTCGACGGCCTCAGCATCCAGGGGTCGTACCAGCAGTGGGACACGGCCTGGTCGTACATGCCGAAGCGCATCTACGACGGTGCGGTCGTCTACCACAACACCTTCCTCCCCACCGGGGATCTGGAGCTGTGGACCACCGTCGGCGTGCGGGGCCACGATCCCATGCAGGTCCGTGTTGAGACCGGGGGCGGGACCCTGGCGTCCGTTCCCTTCTACCAGAGCTGGTACTTCCATCTGCAGGTGCGCGTGGTCACGGTCCGGGCCTTCATCGACTGGGAGAACTTGAGCATCCGCCGCGATCTCCAGGACTTCCCGGGCAGGGTGCTGCCCATGACCCGGGCCACCTACGGAATCCGCTGGAACCTCTGGAACTGACCTTCGGGTCCCGGCTGGTGGCCGTTCGTAGCGCGGAGCCTGCGCACGTTTCCCTTCGGGCCGACGGGATCCGACCCTTCCGCCCATGTCTTCGACCCGGCAATATCCGGCATTATGTTGTTAGGCTCGGCGAACGACGGCACTCCTGGAGCGCAACGCGGCGGGCATGATCCGAAGCATGACAGGGTACGGGCAGGCGGAGCGGGACACCCCGGCGGGACGTTTGCGCCTCGAGGTGAAGACGGTGAACCATCGCTTCTTCAACTCGAGCGTGAAGACTCCTCCGGCCTTCGATCGCTTCGAGCGCGACCTCACCGAGGCACTCCGGGCGCACATCTCACGGGGCCACGTGAGCGCCTTCCTCTCCCTGGAGCGCTCCTCGGAGCGGGAGGGTGCTCCGCCGCGCGTGGACCTGGACAAGGCCCGCCAGTACCGCGAGGCCCTGGAGACCGTGCGGTCCGAGCTGGCCATTCCCGGCGAGGTGGAGCTGGGCATGCTCGCGCGCTTCTCGGACATCTTCCGGGTGCCGGAGTCCGAAGCGGCCCCCGAAGTGGACACCGGGACCGTCCGCGAGCTCGCGGACGAGGCGGCCCTGGGGGTAGTGGCGCTGCGGGAGGCGGAAGGGGCGCGCATGCACGACGACATGGCCGGGCGCCTCACGGTCATGGCGACCCACCTCGACGTCATCGCCGAGCGCGCGCCCGAACGCCTCGCTCGTGAGCGGGACCGTCTCAGGGAGGCGGTTCAGGAGCTCGCCGATCAGGTGGAGGTGGACGAGGACCGCTTGGCCCGCGAGGTGTCGTACCTCGCCGAGCGATGGGACATCAACGAGGAGATCGTCCGCTTCCGTGCGCACATGGCGGCGTTCCGCGAGGCTCTGGACAGCGATGGACCGGAGCCCGTGGGCAAGCGCCTGGGCTTTCTGGTCCAGGAGATGCACCGCGAGGCCAACACCATCGGGTCGAAGGCCAACGACGCCGCCATCGCCCAGTCCTCGGTCGCCCTCAAGGAGGAGATCGAGCGCCTGCGCGAGCAGGTGGAGAACGTGGAATGAGCGGGCCCGTCTCCGAAACCGGGGGAGCCCGGACCTTTCCGGTGGTGCTGGCCGCACCCAGCGGCGCGGGCAAGACCACCCTGGCGAGGGCGCTGGTCCGCGAGACCGACCGGTTCTGCTTCTCGGTGTCCGCTACGACCCGCGCGCCTCGGCAGGGTGAGCGGGACGGCGTGGACTACACGTTCGTGGACCGCCGGACCTTCGAGGCCATGGCATCCAGGGGCGAGCTGGCCGAGTGGGCGAGCGTGCACGACGACCTGTACGGCACGCCGAGGAGCGAGCTGGAGAAGGCCGCCGAGCGCGGCGAGCACGTCGTGCTGGACATCGATGTCCAGGGTGCCCGCCTGATCCGCGCGGGGGTGCCCGAGGCGGTGCTGATCTTCGTGCTCCCGCCTTCGGCGGAGGCGCTCCTCGGGCGTCTCACCGGACGGGGCACGGAGGACGCGGCCCATGTGGCTCGCCGCCTCCGTTCTGCCCTGGAGGAGCTGGCCGCCACACCGGAGTTCGACTACGTGGTCGTCAACGACGACCTGAACCGATGCCTGGACGACATCCGCGTCATCGTGCGTGCGGAGTCCCTGCACGCGGCGCGCACCGAGGTGCTCGCGTCGCGGTTGGACCGACTCCGTGCCGGGATCGTACGGATTCTCCAGGAAGACTATGCCAACCTCCCTGCTTAGGAGCCTACATGCGCGTGTTCACGCCCGTTGAGGTCGCCAAGGGGACCGAGAGCAAGTACCTCGGCGTCCTGGTGGCTGCGAAGTACGCCCGGGAGCTCAACTCCCTCCCTCGCGAGACCATGCCTCTCGGTGAGGAGAAGAAGCTCACGACCCGCTCCCTGGAGGCCCTCACGTCGGGGAACATCGAGTTCCGCCTGGTGAGGCGTCGGCGCCGGGACGTGTAGGGCGGTGCCGAAGGGTCGGTGGACCGGGAGCCGATGAAGTGAGCGGCGCCGCGTTGGTCCCGCGTCGGCCGTGGAAGGACCGGCACGTGGTCCTCGGCGTGACCGGGGGCATCGCCGCCTACAAGTCCGTGCAGGTGGCCCGGGACCTCACTCGCCTGGGTGCCGAGGTCGACGTGGTGCTCACGGCTTCGGCGCAGCGGTTCGTGGCGCCCATGTCCTTCCAGGGAGTCACGGGAAGGCCGGTGCTCACGGACCTGTTCAGCCCCGAGGGCGGTGCGCTGCATATCCGCCTGGGACGCGAGGCCGACGTCGTATGCGTGGCGCCCGCCACGGCCGACTTCCTGGCGCGGGCTGCCCATGGCCGGGCCGACGACCTCATATGCACGACGCTGCTGGCGACGCGCGCCCCGGTGCTGGTGTGCCCCGCCATGAACGACCGCATGTTCGCTCATCCCCAGGTTCAGGCGAACCTCGGTCATCTGAGGGACCGCCTGGGATATCGCATCGCCGGCCCCGCCGAAGGCGCCCTCGCGGTGGCGGAGGGCGAGGGACCCGGCCGCATGATCGAGCCATGGCAGATCGAGGAGCACGTGGGCAGGGCCCTGGGCGAGGACCCGGCGTTCCTGGGGCGGGCGGTGCTGGTCACCGCGGGCCCCACACGGGAGGCACTGGATCCCGTGCGCTATGTGGGCAACCGCTCTTCGGGCCGCATGGGCTACGCCCTCGCCCAGGCGGCATGGCGTCGTGGGGCCCACGTCTCCCTGGTGAGCGGACCCAGCGCTCTGGAGCCGCCCGAGGGTGTGGACCTGGTGCAGGTGGAGAGCGCCGTGGAGATGAGGGATGCCGTGTCGGATCTCATTCCCGCAGCCGACGTGTCCATCTTCGCGGCAGCCGTGGCGGACTATCGCCCCGCCGAGGCCCGGGACCGCAAAGTCAAGCGGGGCACCGCCGGTGCCGAGCTGACCCTGACGCTGACGGCCAACCCGGACGTGGCTGTGGACACGCGTAAGCTGCGGAAGGAGGGCGGCGTCGTGGTGGGCTTCGCGCTGGAGACCGACGACGTCCTGGAGCACGCCGCGACGAAGCTGCGCGACAAGGCCTTCGACCTGCTCGTGGCGAACGACGCCACGGCGGAGGGAGCCGGGTTCGACGTGCCCACCAACAGGGTGACGATCCTGTCCGGGGACGGTGCACCCGAGGAGCTCCCGCTGCTCACGAAGGACGAGGTCGCGGAGGAGATCCTCGACCGGGTGGCAGGCCGTCTCGGAGCCCCGACGTGAGCAGGGAGGGCGGCGAACGGGGCACCGCTGGGGACGCCGCCCGTCTCTTCCGGCAGCGCGCCGAGCTGGGAGGTGCCGAGGTCTACCTCGACGGGCTGACCCGGGACGAGGCCCTCGCGCTGCTCCTCGACGCCTCCTCCCCTGCACGGGAGTCACGGCCCGCGGGCGCCGCCACTTCCCCCCGAAGGGTCGACAGCGGGGCGGGAGGGGATGCCCTACCGGTGCTCCCCGGCTCCTACACCGAGCTGCGGAGCACGGCTTTGGCGTGCAGGCGATGCCGTCTGGCCGACACGCGGACGCAGGTGGTCTTCTCCGACGGGGCGGTCCCCGCGCGTCTGGTGGTGGTGGGCGAGGCCCCCGGGGCCAACGAGGACGCCACCGGGCTCCCCTTCGTGGGAGCCGCGGGCCAGTTCCTGGACCTGCTCCTGGCGTGCGTCGACCTGTCGAGGAAGGAATCGGTCTACATCTGCAACGTCCTCAAGTGTCGCCCGCCGGGGAACCGTAACCCGCTGCCCGACGAGATCGAGGCGTGCTCTCCGTACCTGAAGAAGCAGCTCGAGCTCGTGGCCCCCCAGGTGCTGCTCGCCGTAGGCACGTTCTCCGCCCAGCTCCTCACGGGGGAGAAGAAACCCATCGGTCGGCTCCGCGGATCCGTCCATGCCTACGAGGGCATCCCCCTGGTGGTGACGTACCACCCGGCTGCGCTCCTCCGGAACTCCGGTTGGACACGCGCGTTCTGGGACGACCTCCAGCTTCTCAGACAGGTCATGGACGGGGGATAGCGAGGAGATCGTCCGCCGCCTTCGGCCCCGCCGGTCCACGCGGGATGCCGTCGCGCGGCGGACACCGTGTGCGGGCCACCGCGTGCCCGCGTAGATTGAACGTTTCGACAGCCAGAGTCCCCCGACACTCATGGAAGCGTCCGCGAACTTCGCCCAGGCCGTCTTCGACCGTACGCCCCCCTTCTCTCTGGAGGCGGAGACGGCGGTGCTGGGGGGTATGCTCATCGACCGGGATGCCGTGACCCGGGCCATCGAGCACCTCAACGAAGCGATGTTCTACCGCGAGGCGAACCGCCGCCTCTACCGGGCCATGGTCCGGCTCTACGAGCGCGGCGGCGTCATCGATGTCATCACGGTCTCGGAGGAGCTGAAGAAGACCGGCGAGATGGAGGCCGCGGGAGGCTTCGAGTACCTGGCGGCTCTGGTGGACGCCGTACCCACCGCCGCGAACGTGGAGTACCACGCGCGCATCGTTCGGGACAAGGCGCTGCTCCGGCGGCTGGTGGAGCAGGCCACGCAGATCATCCGGGACGTCTACGACCAGGGGGAGCGCAGCATCGAGGAGCTCCTGGACCAGGCGGAAGCCCGGATCTTCCAGGTGGCGGAGAGCAAGAGCCGAGTGGGCTTCGTGTGGATCAAGGAGATCCTCTGGTCCGCGATGGAGCAGATCGAGGCTCGGCAGGAGAGCGGTGGCGGCGTCACGGGCGTCTCCTCGGGGTTCGCGGATCTCGATGCCACGACCTCGGGCTTCCAACGCGGTGATCTGTGCATCGTCGCCGCGCGCCCCTCCATGGGCAAGACGTCCTGGGCACTGAACGTGGCGGCCAACGCGTCTCTGCGGCACGACGTGCCGACGGCGGTGCTCTCCCTGGAGATGTCGAAGGAGCAGCTGGTGGAGCGTCTCCTGTGCGCCGAGGCGGCCATCGACCTGCATCGGCTGCGGCACAAGCGGTTGGAGGCGGAGGAGCACACCAGGATCGCCACCGCGGCGGGACATCTGAACACGGCTCCCATCTGGATCGACGACTCCCCGGGGGTGACGATCCTCGAGACCCGGGCGAAGGCTCGTCGGCTGCAGGCGGAGATCAGGCGCGAGGGGCGGGAGTTGGGACTGATCATCCTGGACTATCTGCAGCTCATGTCCGGGTCGTCGAGGCCCGACAATCGGGTTCAGGAGGTCAGCGAGATCTCGCGGGGCCTCAAGGCTCTGGCGAGGGAGCTGAGCGTGCCGGTGATCGCTCTGTCGCAGCTCAGCCGCGCGACGGAGCAGCGGACCGGAAACCGACCCCAGCTGTCCGACCTGAGGGAATCGGGCTCCATCGAGCAGGATGCCGATCTGGTCATGTTCCTGTACCGGGAAGAATACTATCTCGAGCTGCAGGGCAAGCGTGAAGAAGCTCGGGAGGTGCAGGGCATGACGGATCTGATCGTCGCCAAGCAGCGGAACGGCCCCACGGGCGTCGTCAAGCTCATGTTCCACAAGGCCTGGACCCGATTCGAATCGCTCGACCAGCGGCCGGTGGTCCAGCAGTCCGACGACCGTCACTCCCCCTTCGGCCCGTGATCCGCGTCGGCGTCGCCGTACCGGCAGCAGGCGCCGGGCGGCGGATGGGCGGTGTGCGCAAGCCGTTCATCGAGTTGCTCGGCGAGCCGGTTCTGGTGCATGCGCTGCGGCCCCTCCTCGACGACCCTCGGGTCGTGTCGGTGGTGGTGGCCCTCGCTCCCGAAGACGCGGCCTCCCCGCCGTCCTGGCTCGTGGATCTCGATGCCCGCGTGGGCGTGGTGGCGGGTGGGGACACCCGTACCGACTCCGTACGCGCGGCGCTGGCGGCGCTGCCCCGGGACCTGGAGGTCATCGCGGTGCACGACGCCGCGCGCCCGCTGGTCACGGCGGAGGTGGTGGCGCGTTGCATCGACCTGGCCTCCGGAGGGTGCGGTGCGGTAGCCGGATGCCCGGCGGTGGACACCCTCAAGGAGGTTGGGCTCGACGGCGCCATCGTGGGCACGCCCGACCGCGCCCGGTTCTGGCATGCGCACACGCCTCAGGTCTTTCCTGCGGATGTCCTGCGACGCGCCTACGCCATGGGCGGAGGGGATGCCACCGACGACGCCGCGCTGGTGGAGCGCGTGGGCGGGGAGGTCCACCTGGTGGACGACGGTCCGTCGAACATAAAGGTGACACGCCCCGAGGACGTGCCCGTGGCGGAGGCCCTTCTGCAGTCCCGGAGGGCGACGGCATGGTGAGCCCCGGCCCGACCGTGATGGATCTCCGTGGAGCCGACATCGACTCCATGGACCTCGGTGGTGTCGCGGACCACGTTCGCGGCGGAGGGCTGGCGGCGTATCCCACCGAGACGGTGTACGGCCTGGGGGGACTGTGCACGCCCAAGGCCGTCGCCCGCCTCCGGGCCCTGAAGCGGCGGGAGCCGGAGAAGCCCTTCATCGCCGTGGTGCGGGGCGTGGACGACGTGGCGGGCCTCTCGTGGACCGCGGAGGCCCGGGAGCTGGCCCGCATCTTCTGGCCCGGCGCGCTCACGCTGGTGCTCGGCGATCCCGACGGCGTCTTTCCTCCCGGCGTCCGTAGCCCCGCGGGGAGCGTGGCCGTGCGCGTCAGTCCCCACCCGCTCGTGGCCCGGCTTCTGGCCGCCGTGGCGGCGCCCCTCACCTCCACCAGCGCCAACGTCCCCGGCGAGTCGCCGGCGCGGTCGGGCACCGAGGCGTTGGAGGTGGCGCGCACGCTGGGGGCCGGACCCGAGATGTGGGTCCTCGACGCGGGCACGCTGCCGCCGTCGGGGCCCTCCACCGTCATCGACTGCACCAATGCCCGCTGCGTCGTCATCCGCGAGGGGACGGTCCCCCTGGGGCGGCTGCGCTGCGTGCTGCCGGAGATCCATGGCCGCTGACCAGCCCCCCGCCGAGCCCTTCAGGCTGCTCTTCGTGTGCAGCGGCAACACCTGCCGCAGCCCCATGGCGGAGGCCATCGCCCGCCGGGCCGTCGGCGACCGGGGCTGGCGGCACATCGAGGTCCGTTCGGCGGGAACGGGAGCCGTGGCGGGCTCGCCTCCCTCCGACGGGGCGCGCGCGGCGGCTGCGCGGCACGGCCTCGACCTCGACGACCACCGGGCCTCGCCTCTCACCCCCGACTCCCTCGCCTGGGCCGACCTCGTCCTCACGATGTCGCCGAGCCACCTCCTGCGGGTCGTCGAGCTCGGCGGCGGGGACAAGGCCTCGCTGCTGACGGCGTTCGCCGCCGCAGACGACCCGGACGGGATCCCCGCGTCGGTAACCGATCCCTTCGGTGGCTCCGACGACGAGTACGAAGCCACCTTCACCCTGCTGGAGCGCCTCATCGAGCGCGCGCTCCGTCGATTGGAGCCCATCGTCGCACCATGACCCTCACCTCATCCACGCGGGTCCTCATGCTGCTGGGGGATCCCGTCAGCCACTCCCTCTCGCCCGTGGTTCAGAACACCGCTTGCGCCGAGGCCGACGTCGACGGCGTGTACGTCGCGGTGCGCTGTGCGGCCGACGACCTTGCGGGTCTCATGCGCGGCCTCGCGCGGGCCGGCGGCGGCGGCAACATCACGCTTCCGTACAAGGAGAAGGCGGCGGCGGTGCTGGACACCGCCAGCGAAGCCGTCCGGCGCACCGGCGCGTGCAACACCTTCTGGAGCGGGAAGGACGGACAAGTCCACGGCGACAATACCGACGTGGAGGGCTTCCGCCGGACCCTGCGGTCGTTCGTGGACGGATCGCCCGAAGGCATGCGGGTGCTGCTCCTCGGTGCGGGCGGGGCCGCCCGCGCCACCCTCATGGCCCTCCTCGAGGAACGGGTGGACCAGGTGGTGCTCCTGAACCGGAGCCCGGAACGCGCTCGCGCCGTGGCCCGGCGTATCGGGGGAGACCGGGCCAGAGTGGTGAGCCTGACCGAGGAGCTGAGGGGAGAGAGCTTCGACCTGGTGGTGAACGCCACACGGCTGGGCTTGTCGCCCGACGATCCCAGCCCCCTCGACTTCGAGCTCCTGCTCCGGGCCGGGGCGGCCATGGACCTGGTCTACGGACGCGTCGCCACGCCCTTCGTGCGGGCGGCGGAGGCCTTCGGCGTCCGTGCCACCGACGGCTCCGAGATGCTCGTGCAACAGGGGGCGGCATCCTTCGAGCGGTGGTGGGAGCGCCCCGCTCCGGTGGAGGCCATGCGCGAGGCATACCGCCTGAGGCAGGACGGGTGAGGGCGACGGAACTGGCCCGGAGCCTGTTCGACCTGCTTCTTCCCCGCGGCTGCGTGGCGTGCGGCGGATGGATCCCGGATGCTCGCGCGTCCTCGCTGGTGTGCGACCGGTGCCGCTCCCGAATGCCCAGAGCCCCATGGCCCCGGTGTCCGCGCTGCCATCATCCGCTGGGTACGGGCCGGCGGTCGGAGGAGACGTGCCGCGAGTGCACGGCGTGGCCGAAGGCCCTCCGGAGCGCCCGCTACGCATACGTCCTGGGCGCTCCGGCCGACGACCTGGTGCACGCGCTCAAGTACGAGGGATGGCGGGAGCTCGCCGACGAGATGGGCCGGGCCATGGCCGATGTGCTCCTCCCGGCGGACGCGAGGAGCGCGGCTCTGGCGGTCCCCGTACCCACCACCGCGGCACGACTCCGTCGGCGTGGATACAACCAGGCCGAGCTGCTGGCGCGAAGCATGGCCCGAGCCCTCGATCTTCCCCTGGTGACGGTGCTCGAACGCACCCGGGGAGGCTCCACTCAGGTCGCCTTGCACCCCTCTCAGCGCCGGGCTAACGTCAAAGGTGCCTTCGCGGTGCGGAGGGGTTTGGCCCCCCGCCTGCGGGGCGCGCACGTCCTCCTCGTGGACGACGTGCTCACCACCGGGTCCACCGCTGGCGCCGCGGCGACCGAGCTGGCCCGGGCAGGGGCGTCGGGGGTGACGCTGGTGACGTTCGCCCGGGCACTGCCCCGGTATCGGACGTCCTCCGTCTGAAGTCCCGGCGCGCCCGCGAGACAGTCACTCCATCTTGGCAATCTAGGAGCCACCATCCGATGGCCATCCGTGTAGCGATCAACGGGTTCGGGCGCATCGGCCGCCTCGTTCTGAGGAGCGCGAAGCAGGCCGGCAGCACCGATCTGGATTTCGTCGCCGTCAACGATCTGACGGACAGTCGTACCCTGGCACATCTCCTCAAGCACGACTCGGTGCACGGTCACTACCCGGGCACCGTGGAGGTCACCGACAAGGGCCTGCGCGTCGACGGGGACGATCTGCAGGTCTTCGCCGAACGGGATCCGGCGAAGCTGCCCTGGCGTGACCTGGGCGTGGACGTCGTCGTGGAGTCCACCGGGCTCTTCCGGTCCCGGGAGAAGGCCGCGGTGCATCTGGATGCCGGCGCACGCAAGGTCATCATCTCGGCGCCGGGAAAGAACGAGGACGTGAGCATCGTTCTGGGGGTGAACGAGGAGGCCTACGACCCCGCCAGTCACCACGTCGTCTCCAACGCCAGCTGCACCACCAACTGCTTGGCGCCGGTGGTCAAGGTGGTCCTGGACTCCTTCGGGTTCCGTCACGGGTTCATGACCACCGTGCACTCGTACACCAACGACCAGAACATCCTCGACCTGCCCCACAAGGACCTGCGCAGGGCACGTGCCGCCGCCATGTCCATGATCCCCACCACCACGGGTGCGGCGAAGGCCACCGGGGTGGTCATCCCGGCGGTGAAGGGTAAGCTCGACGGCATCTCCGTGCGGGTGCCCACGCCGGATGTCTCCGTGGTGGACCTGGTCGCCGTGGTCGAGAAGGACACCTCCGTGGAGGAGGTCAACGATGCCTTCAGAGCGGCCGCGGCAGGTGGCATGAAGGGCATTCTCGGGGTCAGCGAAGAGCCGCTGGTGTCCGTGGACTACACCGGCGACTCGCGCAGCAGCATCGTGGACCTCTCGTCCACCAACGTCCTGGACGGGCGCCTGGTCAAGGTGCTGTCCTGGTACGACAACGAGTGGGGCTATTCCTGCCGCGTCGTGGACCTGGTGAGCTATGTGGGGAAGCGGCTCGGAGCCGGCGCTCAGGGGTAGAAGGCAGGACCATGGACGATGTGCCGACCCTCCCGACCCCGGCCGTGCCGGGTGCCCACCGGTGGCATAGCTATCGGTGCCCGGTGTGCGGACACACCGACGAGGTGGATCTGGACGCCGGGCCCCAGGCGTGGGTCTCGTGCAGCCATTGCCATGCGGAGCTCGAGGTTGCAGTGCGCTCGCCGGAGGCGGCGGCCGCGGCGGTGAGAGTCGCCACCCGCCGCTGGCGGGTCCGGTGACGAGGCGGCGGGACCGAAGCGCACCCGAAGATCCCCGGCGAAAACAGCCCCCGCCGGGGGCCGAAGCCGGTAACGCGACGCCGGATTCCGCGTATACGGGGGCAATGCATACCCAACAGCGCGTGCCCGATTCAGGCCTACGAGCGGTTCCCGCGAACGTCCCGGGGAAGCTGCCCCAGGACTTCGAGGCCTGGTTCCACGACCACCGGAGCGTGGTCTACCGGTACGTGCGTTTCCGGGTGGCGACGAGGGAGGCGGCCGAGGACGTGACCTCGGACGTGTTCATGAAGGCGCTCCGCTCCCTCCACCGGTACAACCCCGATCTCGCCTCGCCCAGGACGTGGCTCCTGCGGATCGCGCGCAACGCCGTGACGGACCACCTGAGGTCCCTCAGGCGGCGTGGCTCGCTCCACGTCTCTCTGGACCGCGTGCCCGACCTGGTCGCGGAGCTCCCCTCCCAGGAGGAGAGAGTGGTCCGCGAGGAACGGATCCAGCGCCTGCTGAACGGGACTCAGACGCTCCGGCGGGCCGATCAGGAGATCGTTGCGCTCCGGTTCGGCTCGGGACTCGACAACAGCGAGATCGCGGAGCACCTGGGCATCAGCAACAACGCGGTGGCGGTGCGGCTCCACCGTGCGCTCAAGCGCCTCAAGGCAGCCGTGGAACGCCTCGAACGAGAGAGAATGCAGGAACATGAACGATAGATCGGACTCCGAAGGCATGGAGGTCCCGCGGGAGATGGCGGAGCTCCGGGAGGAGCTCGAATCCATCCGGTACGAGGAGCGACCGTCATTCGGGCCCGAGCTCGAAGCGGAGCTGGTCCGCGAGTGGGCTCAGCTCGGGCACGGAAGGCGGTGGGACTTCAAGCCTCTTCTTCTGGCGGCGAGCATCGCGGCCCTCCTGCTGGTGGCCGTGGGTGTCCCCTCGGCACGGGCGGCTCTGGTGCGGCTCGTCGACGTCGTGCAGACGCGCGTCATCCAGGCTGCCAAGCCCCGGCCCGAGTCCCGGACCGTGAACCGGCCTCTGACGGAGCAGGCGGCGCCGCCGGTCGCCGAGCCCCGAATGACCACTCCCGAGCGTCACACCCCGGCGCCGCCCGAGCCAAAGGCCCGGCCGTACGACGGCCCCGCCGCCACGCTGCCGAAGCTCATCGACCGTCCGGGCGTGGAGGCGCTCATCCGCCGCCACTATCCCATCGACCTGCAGCGTGCGGGAATCGGCGGCGTGGTGGGGCTTCAGCTCTGGGTGGACTCCACCGGCACCGTGAACGTGGTGGACCTCGCCAAGGGGTCGGGCCACGGGCGTCTGGACAAGGCGGCGCTCCAGGTCGCTCCCACGTTGCGCTTCGCTCCGGCACGCCGCCTCGGTCAGGCGGTGGGCACGTGGGTGCGGTTCGACGTACGCTTCCGGGTTCCGTCGGATGACAGCTTGAGCGCCTCCGACGGGGGCGCCACGGAGGGAGGAGGAAACCCATCCGCCGCGCTTCCGGAGGAGGTCCCCGAGTGGCGTGGCTCGGGGTCGTTGCCGATGCCCGTCGATCAAGAGGCGGGGGAGCTGCTCAGAAAGGCCATCGGCGACGACGCGCTCCTCCGGCGCCTCGGTCCCATCGACGCGATCCTCGACGGTGAGCCGCCGGCTGGCGTGCAGCCTACGGCGTGGCGGACCCGGGTGGGCGACGCGCTGGAGCACGCCATCATCCACGATCCGGACAACCCCGCGCCGTTCCTCGCTCTGGCCAGGCTTCGCCGGCGTCAGGGGCTGCAGACCGAGGCGCGCACCCTCTTCGAGCGTGGGCTGGAGCGCGCACGACGCGCACCCGCGGGCTCTTCACCGGCGATCCTCTCGGAGCTCGAGTACGAGCGGGGGACCCTGGTGAAGGAGAAGTGGCTGGCCTCCCGTTACCTGGGCCGCCTGCAGGCCGACGCCCTCTCCTCCGGGTCGTGCCCCCAGGCCCGCTCGTCCGGCGACGCCACGTCGGGGTACGTCCCCGTGGAGCAGCTCATCGCCTGGAACTACACGTGCCCCGCGCAGTTGGGGCATGCGATGGAGACGGCGTTCGAGCGCACCGGCAACCAAGACGTGGACGCCGACTACGTCATGATGGTGGGGTCGTTCCGGTCCGCGGTGGATGCGTATCCGGCTCATGTGGGGGCGAACGTCGAGCTGCTCCTCGAGCTCGCCGACGAGTGGCGCTGGAATGACGTCCTCGGTGGTGCCCGCCGGTTCGTGGCGGCATCCGGTGGACACCCCTACGGTCTGCTCCTGGAGGGCATCGCGCTTCAACGCCTCGGGCGCTCCGAGGAGGCGGAGAACCGCTTCCGCGTCGCGTTCCAGGATCTTCCCACCGACGAGGTCGCCGAGCTCCAGGACCCTAGCGCGCTCATGACTCCCGACCAGGCGGACCAATACCGCTCCCTGGGAGGAAGCGAGCGGGCGGCGTGGCTGCATGCGTTCTGGACGCAGCTGGATCCGATCCTCACGACCAAGGTCAACGAGCGCGAGGTCGAGCACTACGCACGCACCGCGTACGCCCACCTCCGCTTCGGGAGCGCGGCGTCCGACCCCGGGCGCGTGTGGGTGCGCTACGGCCGGCCCAACGAGGTCTGGGAAGTGGCCGATGCCAGCGGCGTACGCACGACGTTCTGGGATTACGGCAGCTCCGCGCCTGCGCTGACCTTCCGTCGCATGGCGTCCTCCGAGAGCATGAATCTCACGTCCGAGGGGAAGGCGTATCTGGGCGAGCTGAGCGGCGTCTTCCCGCAGCGCTACGGAGCGGATGCCCGGACGGTGTCGCCCCTCGCGGGGCAGGTGAGCCGATTCCGCGGCACCGTTCCGAGCCGCTCGGTGGTGTGGGTGAACAGCCAGGTGCCCGCGGGCTTCGCCACCGGCGAACGGGACACTCTCGATGTCGGCGTGTTCCTGCTGGGGGCCCACGGCGAGAAGCTGAGCTCGTCGGTGCGGAGGGTTCCCGCCGTCCCAGCCCCCCTCTCCGAGGTGTTGTCGGCGGGGCCCGACGTGAAGACCGTAGACATCGAGTTCTTCCATGGGCGTCTGGGCCAAGCGGCCTCGCTGAGACAGCCCGCGCACGGCCACGAGGGCGACCCGGGTATCACATACTCCGACGTGATGGTGGTGCACGTCGCGAACCCCGGCACGCAGGACGTGCGGCCCGATGCGTCCTGGGTCGTGCCCTATTCCCTCGGCGAGCCGGTGGCGGCGGACTCCGTGGGTCTGCTGTTCGAGCTCTATGGCCTGGAGAGCGCGGTGACGGAGTACCGCCTGCACGCCGAGCTGCAGGACCGCTCGACCGGTGCAGTCAGGCACCTGCCCATACGGCCCGCCGGATTTGACGGGTTTTCCACCGTCTGGGATCGGCGGCCGGCGAAGGAGGGGCCCACGCGCGAGTACGTGACGGCGGACCTGAGCGGCGTCCCCACCGGGCGCTATGTGCTCAAGGTGATTGCGGAGCTTCCCGAGGCCGGCCGCTCGCTGGTGATGACGCGCGATCTCGACCGGCGCTGACATCGGCGCGCCCGGTACGCCGTGGCGGCCGGGCTGCGGATTGGCCCGTCTTCGGGGACCCGGGCGGCGTACGCCCGGAGGCTTCGTCGCGTTAACTTCCGGGTTCCGCAATCCATGCCTTCTCAGGTCCCTCGAGCCATGAGCAAGAAGACCGTATCCGACATCGACCCGAGCACCCTCGCGGGTCGTACAGCTCTCGTGCGCGCCGATCTCAACGTGCCCGTCGAGAACGGCAGGATCACCGACGACCAGCGCATCCGCGCGTCGATTCCCACCCTGCGGCTGCTCACCGAAGCGGGAGCGCGCGTGATCCTCCTCTCGCACCTCGGCCGTCCCAAAGGTGCTCCGGACCCCGCGTTCTCCCTCGCCCCCGTGGCTGCGCATCTGGAGAAGCTTCTCGGACACCCAGTGAGGTTCGTTCCGGTGTCGGTGGGTCCGGAGGTGGATGCCGCCGCCGCCGAGCTCCGCGACGGCGATGTGGCGCTGCTGGAGAACACCCGATTCATGGCCGGAGACACCAAGAACGACCCGGACCTGGCCGCGTCGTGGGCGGCCCTGGCGAACCTGTTCGTGAACGACGCCTTCGGGACGGCGCACCGCGCCCACGCGTCCACGTCCGGGCTCGCCGAGGCGGTCGAGGCCCGGGGAGGTGAGGCGGTCGCCGGACTCCTCATGGCGCGGGAGCTCCGCTTCCTGGGCGACGCCCTGGACCATCCCGAGCACCCCTTCGTGGCGATTCTGGGCGGTGCCAAGATCTCCGGGAAGATCGAGGTCATCGACGCGCTCTTGCCACGTGTGGACCGGCTGCTCGTGGGCGGCGCCATGGCCAACACCTTCTTCAAGGCCCTGGGTCTGGAGACAGGTGCGTCGCTGGTGGAGGACGACCGCATCGAGGTGGCTCGGGAGACCCTCGAGCGTGCGGGTGAGCGCCTGTTGCTGCCGGTAGACTGCGTGGTGGCGGCGGAGATCGCGGACGGTGCGCAGACGAAGGTGGTCCAGCGCAGCCACGTGGGGAAGGGTGACCGCATCGGTGACATCGGCTCGGCCACGCGCGACGTCTTCGCCCGGGAGATCGCGGACGCCCGTACGGTGGTGTGGAACGGTCCCATGGGCGTGTTCGAGGTGGATGCGTTCGCGGGAGGCACGGTGGCCGTGGCCCAGGCGGTGGCCTCCGCGTGCGACGGTGGCGCTACGGCGGTGGTCGGAGGAGGGGACTCCGCCGCCGCGGCGCGCAGGGCCGGGGTCACCGAGCGGATCACGCACATCTCCACGGGTGGCGGCGCTTCGCTGGAGTTCCTCGCAGGCGATGCGCTGCCGGGGGTGGTGGCGCTGACGGAGAAGAGCTGATGGCCGTCGTGGCAGGGAACTGGAAGATGCACCACGGGCCCCGGGCCACCCGGGCGTTCTTCTCCTCTCTCACGCTCCCGTCCAACGCCGGAAGCCACGAGATCCTTGTCTTTCCCAGCGCCGTGTCCCTGGCGGCCGCCGTGGCCGCCCCCGAGCGTGATCCCCTCGTCCAGCTCGGGGTCCAGAACATCCACTGGGAGGACAAGGGCGCGTTCACGGGCGAGATCTCGGCCTCCATGGCCCGCGAGGCCGGGGCGGCGTTCACCCTCGTCGGCCACTCCGAGCGCCGACACGTCTTCGGGGAGACCGACGAGGAGGTGGCGCGCAAGTTCAAGGCGGCTCGACAAGCCGGGCTGGTTCCCGTGGCGTGCGTCGGCGAGACATTGGAGGAGCGTCGCGCGAACCGGGTCGAGGAGGTCATCCTGCGCCAGTTGGACGCGGTGCTGTCCTCCGTGGACTCGGCGGAGGGCCGGTTCCTTCTGGCCTACGAGCCCGTGTGGGCCATCGGGACCGGGGAGACGGCGACCCCCGCCGACGCGGCCGCGGCCCACGGGACGCTGCGGGCTCGGCTGGATGAGGCCCTGGGCCCGTCCCGCGCCGCGCGCGTACCCATCCTCTACGGGGGAAGCGTCAAGCCGGGGAACGCCCGCGAGCTGTTGACCGCGTCGAACGTCGACGGGGTCCTCGTGGGAGGCGCCAGCCTCGACGCGGCCTCCTTCGCGGCGCTGGTGGAAGCCGCGGGCTGAGCCGCACGCCGTTGACACTCCCATACGCCCCATCCAGCTTTCAAAGCTGGTCCAGATAACCTCTCCACGGTCGAACGATGTACGGATTCCTCCTCGCCATTCTGGTTCTCGACGGCCTCCTTCTCTGTGTCGTCGTCCTGCTTCAGTCGGGCAAGGGCGGAGGCCTCGCTGCCATGGGCGGGGGCGCCGCCATGACCGAGGGGTTGCTGGGGGGCCGTCAGGCCACCACGCTGCTGACGCGGACCACGTGGACCACCGGCACCATCTTCATGGTGCTCTCCCTGGTCCTGGCCATCATGTCGTCAAGGGCGCAGCAGCCGCAGTCGGTGATCCAGGTGAACACACCCGCCACGGAAGCGGCGCCGCAGCCGGTCCTTCCGGGGCTCGGCGGGAGCACGGGCCCCGCCGCCGCCACCGGTAGCGCGGGCACGACGGGCGCCGGGGGGTCGACCGGTGCGCCCGCCCCCACCGGGAACTCGGGCCGCTGAAACCGGTCGACAAGACCCGGCGCGGCGAGGCCGTCACCTTCCTCGAGGCCGTCAGCGAGGCGCTCTTCGAGGAGATGGAGCGGGATGACCGGGTCCTGCTCCTGGGGGAGGACATCGGGGCCTACGGCGGCGCCTTCAAGGTGACGCGCGGCTTCCTGGAGCACTTCGGGGCCCGGCGCGTCGTCGATACGCCCATCGCGGAAGGCGGCTTCACGGGCGCGGCCGCGGGTGCAGCCCACATGGGCCTGCGCCCCGTGGTGGAGATGCAGTTCATGGACTTCGCCTCTCCCGCCTACGACGTCATCACCAACTACGTCGCCACATCGGCGTACCGCGGCGCGGGACCTCTTCCCCTGGTCATCCGCGGGCCCGTGGGAGGAGGCAATCGCGCCGGGCCCTTCCACTCGCAGAACGTCGAGATGGCGTTCTTCCACACGCCGGGGCTCAAGATCGTCTATCCGAGCACGGCGTACGACGCCAAGGGACTCCTCAAAGCGGCGATCCGGGACGATGCGCCGGTGATCTTCGAGGAGCACAAGGGCCTGTACCGGGCTCCCGCCCTGCGCGAGGTGCTCCCGGACGAGGACTACGAGGTGCCCCTCGGCAAGGCGAGGATCGCGCGGGAGGGGCGGGATCTGACGGTGGTAACGTACGGCGCCATGGTGCACCGGACCCTGGAGGCCGCCCGCGCGCTCCAGGCGGAGGACGAGATCGAGCTCGAGGTGCTGGACCTGCGTACCCTGCTGCCCCTGGACGAAGAGGCCGTCGTGGCCAGCGTCCAGAGGACGGGAAAGCTGCTCGTCGTCCACGAGGACACGCGCACCGGCGGCATCGCCGGCGAGATCGGCATGCGCGTGAGCGAGCGGGCTTTCGAGTGGCTGGACGGGCCCATCCTGCGGGTCACCGCCATCGACGCGCCCGTACCCTACGCGGCCTCGTTGGAAGACGCGTTCCTGCCGCAGGTCGCCGACATCGCGGCTGCGGCGCGTTACCTTGCGAGGTATTGAGGCTCCAGGATTCAGCGGATCATCGACGGGAAGCCGAGGGTAAGGGAGCGCGACCCTTCCGACCCGACAACAGCGGAGAGCACGAGCGTGGCCCGCATCGAAGTCCCCATGCCCCAGATGGGTGAGTCCATCGCCGAGGGCACCGTCTCCAAGTGGCTGAAGAAGGTGGGTGAGGCCGTGCAGCGCGACGAGCCGATCCTGGAGATCTCCACCGACAAGGTGGACGCGGAGATTCCGGCGCCCTCGTCCGGCACGCTGGTCGAGATCGTGGTGAGCGAAGGCGCGACGGTGGAGGTGGGGACCGTGGTCGCCTACATCGACTCCGACGGGGGGCCGCCGGCCACCAACGGGAAGCCGGCCGCCGAAGCGGCGCCTGCGGAGTCGAAACCCGCTGAAGAGTCCTCGCCACGGGAGCCCACCCCGTCGATGCCGCTGCCGCCGCCCGCGTCGCCGCCGCCCGCGGCTCCCTCGCCGGCAGCGGCGCCCGCGAGCTCCGCGCCTGCACCTGCCGGGGCCGGGGTCCAGGCTCCCGACTCGGCCGAGGAGCGCATGCGGACCCGCTCGACTCCCGTGGTGCGACGGATCGCCGAGGAACATGGCATCGACATCTCGGCGATTCCGGGCACCGGCCACGCCGGCCGTGTGACCAAGAACGACATCCTCGGGTTCATCGAGTCGGGCAAGGAGCCCACCAGGCCCGGCCAGACCGCCGTCGGGACGGCCCCGGCACCCTCTGCGGCTCCCTCCTCGCCCGCGGTCGTCACCTCGGCACCAGGGACCGCCACTCCGGCTCCCGCCGCCGCGCCCTCCGAGCTGTGGGAGCGCTTCTACGGCGAGGTTCGACATCCGGAGTTCCCGATTCGCTCCGCGGATCGGGTCGAGGCCATGGACAAGATCCGTCGGCTCACGGCGGAGCACATGGTGGTGGCGAAGCGCATCGCGCCCCACGTGCACTCCTTCATCGAGATCGACTTCACGGCCATCGACCGGATCCGCAGCGCGAACCGGCAGCGGTGGGAGGAGCAGGGGGCCCGGGTCAGCTACACCGCCTTCGTGGCATGGGCGGCTTCCCGGCTGCTGCGCGAGTTCCCCATGGTCAACTCCACGGTGTCGGGCAACAACGTGATCTACCGGGGCAACGTGAACCTCGGCATGGCGGTGGACCTGAACCCGGGCCTCATCGTACCGGTCATCAAGGACGCCGACGAGCTCGGCCTGGTGGGCATCGCCAGGAAGCTCGTCGACCTCGCCGAGCGTGCCCGCTCCCGGCAGCTCAATCCGGACGAGATCCAGGGGGCGACGTTCTCCATCACGAACCCCGGAGTGCTCGGCACGCTCGTGGGGATGCCGGTGATCCCCAAGGGAACCTCCGCCATCCTGGGCACCGGTGCCATCGAGAAGCAGGTCGTGGTGGTGCAGGACCCCGCGACCGGAGACGACGCCATGGCCATCCGCAAGAGAGCCCTCTTCTCGTTGGGCTACGACCACAGGATCGTGGACGGGGCGGACGCGGCGCGCTTCCTCGCGCGTCTCAAGGAGGTTCTCGACGCGTTTCCGGAGGACGCGTAGCCACGACCCGCCCGGAAGGAGTGGGGGATTCCGTCCGCGGCCTCACCGTGAGACGCCTGGGGGTCGTTCCCTACGCCCAGGCCCTGGCCCTGCAGGAGCGTCTCGTGTCGGAGCGCCGCAGCGGTCGCGTCGGCGACATGCTCCTCCTGTTGGAGCATCCCCACGTCATCACCATGGGGAGCTCGTCGGATCCCGAGCACGTCCTGGTGAGCGCCGAGGAGCGGGACCGTAGGGGTATCGACCTCGTCGAGGTCGGGCGGGGAGGCGACGTGACGTACCACGGCCCGGGCCAGCTCGTGGGCTACCCCATCCTCGACCTCAAGCCGGGCAGAAAGGACCTGCACCGGTACCTGAGGGATCTGGAGGAGGTGATCATCCGCGCCGCCGGATCCCTGAGTGTGGCGGCCCATCGCTCTCCCGGGCTCACGGGGGTGTGGACCGCCACGGGGAAGCTGGCAGCCATAGGGGTGCGGGTCTCTTCCGGATGGATCACCTCTCACGGATTCGCCCTCAACGTGTGCAACGACCTTTCCTGGTTCGGGACCATCGTGCCGTGCGGCATCCATGATCGCGACGTCACGTCGCTGAGCCGCGAGCTGGGCCGTGAGGTCACCCTGGACCAGGCCTCCGAAGCGGTCCTCGAGGCGTTCGGGGACGTCTTCCAGAGGGCCGCGTTGTAGCGCATACAACACTTTGCCTGGAGCGGAGGGCACCTTCCACATGCTTCGCGGCGTGTTCGTTTCACAAGTTCTACTTGTCACGAGCCCCGCGATCCGGGAAGGGATGTTTCCGAATTCGTCTGTTTACAGGGTCCCTGGAACGGTCTCGAATCGAGTTCCTGTGTTACGCATATGTTACTGTCATATAACGAATTACGACGTGTCATATATTTCGCCATCTGTTTCCCGACGAACCCCTTGCACCCGGCATGGCGGGGAGGTATTCATACGTCGCGTTTCGGATGCGGCTCATCGAGATCGATGGCGATGGTCATCCCTCACGATGAATCCGAAAGGCAGCCATCGGGCGCGACGGCGTAACGATGGCGAGCAAACCGGGGCTTGGGATACCCGGGGAGCACGGCAGAGAGGTCGCTGGCCACTGCCGAAGAGGCCCTCAGACGAATTCGGAGGGTGCCCCCTGCCGCCGACCGCGCGGCACGAAGGGGGGAGAAGGGAAGGAGGCCCGGCCGCCCTCACACGGGCGGTCCCAAGCAAGGACCTGGATTCCCGCCAGCGCAGTAGGGAGGTCCGCCGGACACAGTGTGAAGTGACTGGACGGCTCCTTCAAGTGAAACGGCCCGAGCGCCTTGCGCGTCTCGGGCCGTTTCGATTTCCCCCCCCACGAGACGGACTCCTCCCCGGGGACGCGGCCGGTCTCATGCGTCGTGGGCCACGCTCACCGAGCGTAGGTCAGGCCTCCGGCGGCAGATCCTCCCGAAACTCCAGGTAGCGGCCTCGCTCGCGCTGCCCCGCAAGCCAGTCGTCGAAGCTGGAAGGCACCAGTCCTCCCGAGGACGACCGCTCCCGAGCCGCGGTGGTGGCCAGGAAGTTCGCGTACTCGTTGCGTGGATGGCCGGCATGCCCGCGAAGCCACCGCACGCGGACGTCGTGGCGGGCCAGCGCGGCGTCCAGCTCCTTCCAGAGGGCGAGGTTCTCGATGGGTCCACTCCGTCGGCGCCATCCCCGTCGCTTCCATTCGGGGAGCCACTCGCCGATTCCCTTCACCAGGTACTGACTGTCGGAGACGAAGTGCACCACGCAGGGTCGCTTCAGGCTACGCAGGGCTTCGAGGGCAGAGCGCAGCGCCATGCGGTTGTTGGTGGTGTCGGGCTCCCACACCCAATAGTCCCGCCGCTCCCACATGGTGTTCCCCCAGACCTCCACGAGACCCGCGGCACCACCCGGGTTGGCCCGATTGCGGAACTGGTTTCCCAGGCAGGACTCGTCGGCGTGGACGTAGACCGTGTCGCGAGGCATGGCGGGTCGGGGATTCATGGGTGAAGCGGCAAGGTAACCCCCGGCGGATACGTGGGGGAGGCCGCCGTGCCACCCGTTGCGGCGGGCGGACAGGCGCCTAGCTTCTTCCGCGACGACGCCTGCACCCTCGCTCAGGAGCCTCCACTACCTTGCGACGCCGCGCCTACCTCCTTCTGGAAGATGGTCGCCGCTTCGACGGGACCGCGCTGGGTGCCGAGGCCCCCGCGGTCGGCGAGGTGGTGTTCAACACCTGCATGAGCGGCTACCAGGAGGTGCTCACCGACCCGTCCTACACCGGCCAGTTGGTGGCGATGACCTATCCCCTCGTGGGCAACTACGGTGTGAACGACGAGGACTCCGAGTCCCCGGCCCCGCAGGTGGCGGGGTTCATCGTCCGAGAGGCCTCGCGCCTGGCGTCCTCATGGCGCGCTCGCGAGAGCCTGCACGAGTACCTGAGCCGGCACGGGGTAGCCGGGATCGCGGACGTGGACACGCGGGCGCTTACGCGACATATACGCGCCCAGGGTGCCATGCGGGGCGCCGTTGTCCCCGCAGACGCACAGCCGGCCGAGGTGATGGGACGGATCCAGGGCCACCCCCGGATGGAGGGCCTCGACCTGGCGTGCGGGGTCTCCACCGCGGAGCCCTACGAGGTCGCGGCCATGGGATCCGAGCGCTTCCACGTCCTGGCCTACGACTTCGGCGTCAAGGCGCACTCGCCACGCCTCCTGGCTGAACGCGGGTGCAGGGTGACGGTGATTCCGGCGGACACACCCTTCGAGGAGATCCTCGCGGAAGCGCCTTCGGGGCTCTTCGTGTCCAACGGCCCCGGGGACCCCGCAGCGGTGGAGAAGGCGTCCGAGGCGATCCTGGGCCTCGCCCGGGCCGACGTTCCGGTGTTCGGCATCTGCCTGGGTCACCAGCTCATCGCCAGGGCTTTCGGCGCGAGCACCTACAAGCTCCCGTTCGGTCACCACGGGGGGAACCATCCGGTGAGGAACCTGGACGGGGATACCGTGGAGATCACCTCCCAGAACCATGGATTCGCCGTGCGCGCCGGGGAAGGGGACACCATCCCGGGAGCCCCCGGCCTGCGCCTGACCCACGTCAACCTGTACGACGGCACCGTAGAGGGGGTGGCGCATCGTGAGCTCCCCGTCTTCTGCGTCCAGTACCACCCCGAAGCGGCGCCCGGGCCCCACGACAGCCGATACCTCTTCGACCACTTCGCCGCTCTGATGGAGGAGCGGACGACGGGTTGAGCCGTCTCCTTCCGGCGGCGCAAGTCTGCGCGTGACAACAACTCAACGGTTCTTGCGGCCGTTTCCGGGCAGCGTTACCGTCTCCGTCGAAGGCTTGGTCGAAACGGGTCGACGGGCCCGTGGGCCAGCCCGAGCCACGGCGACATCCTCTGGAGGAAGCATGACCAAGGCGGACCTCGTCGAGCAGGTGGCCGAAGCCATCGGCCCTGGGATCACGAAGAAGGACTGCGCCCTCGTGGTGGACGGCTTCCTCAACGCGTTGAAGCGCGCCCTCGCCAACGGCGAGAACATCGAGATCCGTGGCTTCGGGACGTTCAAGGTGCGCAGACGCAAGACCCGCATCGCCCGCAATCCGCGCACGGGAGACCCCGTCGAGGTCCCATCCCGAAGCGTCCCCGTCTTCAAGCCGTCCAAGCATCTGCGCAGTCGTGTGGCCAAGCGGGATCTGGCCACAGGCTGACGCGTCCCCGCGGGCCACCACGAGCCCCACGAGCGCCGCATGAGAGCCAGCCATTTAACGGACCCCTCCCGGAAGGCGTCTGATCGTCGGTGAAGACGGACGCGTCGGGCGAGGCCATCACAGACGCCGAGCTCGTCCGTCGGGGTCGGGAGGGCGACGAGATCGCCCTCGGGGAGCTCGTGGATCGGCATCAGGCCGCCGCATTCCGGGTGGCATTGTCGCTGGTGGGAGACGGGGATCTGGCGCAGGACGTGGTGCAGGACGCGTTCTTGAGGGCGTTCAGGGGCCTGAGGGGCTTCCGCGGTGACGCGACGTTCCGGACGTGGCTCCTGACCATAACGGCCAACACGGCCAGGGGGGCGCTGAGGAGGCAGGGACGCAGGAGGGAAGCGAGGTTGGAAGCCGCGGGGCCCGTGCCGGCCGAGGACATGGATCCGCACGAGAGTGTGGCGGTGGGGGAGGCGGCGGAACGGGCGAGGGCGCTGTTGCAGGAGCTGCCGGAGAAGCAGCGGCTGGCCGTCCAGCTGCGGATCGACGAGGGGCTGAGCTTCAGGGAGATCGGAGACATCATCGGGTCGAGTGAAGGTGCCGCCAGAGTGAACTACTTCCACGGCATCCACAGGCTGAGGGAGTGGATGGAATGACCGACGTGCGCTGCGAGACGGCTCGGGAGCTGATCCCGGACCTGGTGGGGGGGCGGTTGGGCGCCGCGGAAGCGTCGCGGGTCGCCGCCCACCTGGAGACGTGTGCAGATTGCCGCGCCGAAGCCGAGCTGGTGCAGTTGCTCTATGTCGCCCGCCCGCAGGTGCCCGAGAGCGTGACCGGGCGCGTGCTCGCGGCGGTGCGCGCCGATGCTCCGCATGGACGGCGCCCCTGGTGGGGCCTGGCGGCAGCGGCGGTGGCGGTGCTCGCTCTCGGAATCGGCGTCGCGTCGAGGAGCGGGAGGGACACGGAGACGGTGGTGCCCGGCTTCGTGGCGCAGGGAACCTCCACCACCGGAGCCTGGGTCAGCGACAACGGCATGGTCGCCGGAGCGCCGGCCCTCGACGGGCTCTCCGACGAGGCCCTGCAGGCGCTTCTCGAAGAGTTGGAGAGCAATGGGACGGGAGGTTCGGCATGACGGACCCACGTCGATGGATCGCGGGAGGTGCGCTGATGCTGGCCCTGGTGGTCTCTCCGCTGGCAGCGCAACGGCTGCCCATGCGGGCCGGCCCCGGAGCGCAGAGGAACCGTCAGGAGCTGGAGCAACGCATCAGGGCTCGCTTCGCCCAGATGATCAAACAGCGGCTCGGCCTGGACGACGAGACCGCCAGCGCGCTCGACAGCACGGTGCAGGCCTTCCGGCCGGAACGCGAGCAGCTGGCCCGGGATCAGGAGGCCCTGCGCAAGCGGGTGCAGGCGTTCAACATCGAGGGCAACGGCTCCGACCCGGAGGCCCAGCAGCTCCTGGATCGCATGAGCGAGCTCCGGCAGCGCGAGAACCAACTCTACCAGAGCGAGCAGGACAGCCTGAGGAAGGTGCTTTCACCCTCCCAGCTGCTGCGCTTCAACCTCATGCGCGATCAGCTTGCCCAGCGGATCCAGCAGCTCCGCATGGGTGGCATGATGGGTGGGGGCCGAGGCCTCCGCGGACGGGGCGGCGGTGACGGGGGTGGTGGGATTCCCCAGGCTCTCGGAGGGGGGCTCCCGGGCCTCGATCCCCCGCTGTGGGGCTGGTCCGGGATGCCGTAACCCGGCCGAGCCGCGGGTGGACGACCTCTCCCGACGGAACGCTGGCGCTCCGCAGGGGGTTGTTCTAGCGTCGTACTCACTCCTTCTGCCCCTCCCAACCCTGGGTACCATGGCCCTGGCTGTCCGAACCCTGTTCTTCGCCGCCTACCGGGACCTCGTGCGCACGTCCGAGCTCCCCCTGGAGTTGGCGGACGGGGCCACCGTGGCCGACCTCGTCGCCGAGCTGCGCAGCCGGGGCGGCCCGTTTGCCCACCTCCCGCCGGATCCGGCGGTGGCGGTGAACCGTGTGTACGCATCCGCGTCGCAGCCGCTGGGAGAGGGTGACGAGGTGGCGTTGATTCCGCCCGTCGCGGGCGGATAGCCACGGTGCCCACGATGATCCGCGCCGACGTCGTAAGGGGGCCCATCGATACCGCCGAGGTGCTGGCGGGCGTCGGCGATGCCGGCGACGGTGCCGCGCTCCTCTTCGTCGGCACGGTGCGCAACCACGCCGGAGGCCGCCCGGTGGACGGCATCACCTACGACGCATACGAGGCGATGGCCCGGGAGGTGCTCCGCGCCATCGCCGGCGAGGCCGCCGAGATCCTCGGCACCGAGCGCGTGGCGGTGGTCCACCGGATCGGAACTTTGAAGGTCGGCGAGGTGAGCGTCGCCATCGCGGTCTCCAGCCCTCACCGGGCGGAGGCGTACGAAGCGTCGCGATATGTCATCGAGGAGATCAAGAAGCGGCTCCCCGTCTGGAAGAAGGAGCACTACTCGAGTGGCGAGGAAGCGTGGGTGGGGGGGGCTGTGCCCGCTCCCGTCGGGCCGGCAGACCACCGATGATCGACCAGTTCGGACGCCGTATCGAGTACCTGCGCGTCTCCGTCACGGACAAGTGCAACCTGCGCTGCGTGTACTGCATGCCGCTGCACGGGATGCCCTGGATGCGTCATGCGGAGCTCCTCACCTACGAGGAGATCGAGCACATCGTGCGCATCATGGCCGGCATGGGACTGCGCCGCGTGCGCATCACCGGCGGCGAGCCCCTGGTGCGCAAGGACCTGCCGGAGCTGGTCCGCATGATCGCGGGGGTGCCGGAGATCGACGACCTGAGCCTTTCCACGAACGCCGTGCTCCTGGCGGAGCACGCGGAGACGTTGCGTCAGGCGGGCATCCGTCGGGTCAACGTGTCCCTGGACTCCCTCCGCCCCGAGCGGGTGGACGAGATCGCCCGTCGAGCCGGGTCGTTCTCCCGGATCATGGCGGGCTTCGAAGCGGCGGAGCGGGTGGGATTCGACCCCATCAAGGTCAACGTGGTCCTCATGAAGGGGGCCAACGACGACGAGATCGAGGACTTCGCGGCCATCACGCGTGAGCGTCCCTGGCACGTGCGCTTCATCGAGCTCATGCCGACGGGCTCGAACCTCGAGCTCAGCGCGAAACAGTTCTTCTCCTGCCAGGAGGCCCTGCGCCGACTGCGCGCCGTGGATCGCCTGGAGCCCGTGGCGGGCCCCCGGGGCAACGGGCCGGCGCTCTATCATCGCTTTCCGGGCGCGCCCGGCACGGTGGGGGTGATCACCCCCAAGAGCCACACGTACTGTGACAGGTGCAACCGCATGCGCCTCACGGCCGACGGCCACCTGCGCCCCTGCCTCTTCGGGAGCCTGCAGACGAACCTGCGCGATCCGCTCAGGGCCGGGGAGGACGTGGCCCGCCTCATCGAGCAGACACTCTCGGTGAAGCCGGAGCGCCACAACCTGGTGCAGGGGAGCGTGCAGGGGTCCGGAGGGCTCGTGGCCCTCTCCCAGACCGGGGGCTGAGCACCGGCTCGGTCGCGCGGCCGCTCGCTCGGGGCATCCCCGGCCTCGCGTCCAAGGCCGCGCCACCACGACGCGGCGCCCACCACCGGCGCCGAGCCGGATACCCACCGAGCCCCCGGCGCATCCCCGTGTCGGGCATCTCCCCGGCCCGCCGTGATGAGCCTCTCCGCGCCGGCGGCGCCGCGTTGACACCCCTCCCGATCTTCGGATACGTTCGTTCATCTGCATAGACCTATCCTGCCCGAAAGGGGCTTCCACGAACATGAGCGTGAAAAAGATCACAGTGGTCGGCGGCGGTCACGTTGGCGCTACGTGCTCCCAGCTGTTGGCCATGAAGGAGCTCGCCCGCGAGGTCGTCCTCCTCGACATCCTCGAGGGTGTGCCCATCGGCAAGGGACTCGATCAGTGGGAGAGCGCTCCCATCGAGCGCTTCGACTCTCTGGTCTACGGCGCCAACGACTACGACAAGGCCAAGGGATCGGACATCTTCATCGTCACCGCGGGCGTGCCCCGCAAGCCGGGGATGAGTCGCGACGACCTCCTCAAGGTCAACGCGGGCATCGTCGAGTCGGTGTCCAAGGAGATCAAGCGCGTCGCGCCGAAGTCCATCGTCATCATCGTCTCCAACCCCCTGGACGTCATGGCCCAGGTGGCGCTGGAGACGACGGGCTTCCCGCGGGAGCGCGTCATCGGCATGGCGGGGGTGCTGGACTCCGCTCGGTACCGGTCGTTCATCGCCCTCGAGCTCAACATGAGCGTCGAGGACATCCAGGCGTTGGTCCTCGGGGGCCACGGAGACACCATGGTGCCTCTGGCCAGCTATGCTTCCGTGAGCGGAATTCCGCTCACGCAGCTCGTGCCGCAGGACCGCATCGACGCGATGCTGGAGCGCACCCGGAAGGGTGGCGGTGAGATCGTCGGTTACCTGAAGACGGGAAGCGCGTACTATGCGCCCGCGGCGGCCGCGGTCCAGATGACCGAGGCCATCGTAAAGGACAAGCGCCGCATCCTACCGTGCGCGGCGTGGCTGCAGGGAGAGTACGGGATGAAGGATCTCTTCCTCGGAGTTCCCTGCTTGCTGGGCGAGGGTGGCCTGAAGAAGGTCATCGAGGTGGAGTTGAGCGCCGCGGAGAAGGCGGCGCTGGCCAAGAGCGCCGAGGCGGTGCGGTCGGTGATCGCCGCCTGGAAGGCGCTCGGCTAGTGTTCCGCCCGACAAATGCGGTGAGCACCGAGGGCGTCGATGCGCCGCGCTGGCAAGGCGCGACGACGAGTCGTAGCAGCGCTACGGCGAGGAGGAGCAACGCCGCCAGAGCGGATGTAGCGGCGCACGAATGCCATCGCATTTGTGGGACGGGACACTAATACCCTCCCACGAATTTCGGCCGGCCCGGCCGGGGCCGCCCGCCCCGGCCGGGCTTCTTGTTGCATTCGACAGGAGTCGTGATGCGCCGGGTCGTTGCGTTGTACCGGTCGTCCGTGGGGAAGAAGATCCTCATGGCAGTCACCGGCTTCATCTGGATCGGGTTCCTCGCGGGCCACATGCTCGGGAACCTCAAGGCATTCCAGGGAGCCGGGGCCTTTGACACCTACGCCCACCACCTGCGGATCCTGGGCGAGCCCATTCTCCCCTACAAGGGCTTCCTGTGGATCTTCCGTGCGGTGATGTTCCTGGCGTTGGTCATCCACGTCCTGCTCTCGTGGCAGACTTCCCGCCTGAGCTGGGCGGCCCGCACCACGAAGTACAGGAGGCAGGAGAGCCTCAACTTCGACTTCGCGTCGAGGTGGATGCGCTGGACCGGGGTGCTGATCCTCGTGTTCCTGGTCTACCACATCCTCAACATGACCACGGGGACCCTGCACGCCGGCTTCGAGGCGGAGACCACCACCCAGAGCTTCGCCTTCCACAACCTGGTTACCGGCCTCGGCAATCCGTGGGTGGCGGCCATCTACATCGTGGCCATGGTGGCGATCCTCTTCCACCTGTGGCACGGCGTCTGGAGCCTCTTCCAGACCCTGGGGGCGAGCCACCCGAAGTACGTGGGCTGGCGGCGGCCCATCGCGGTCGTCGTGTCCATCGTGATCTTCTTCGGGTTCGTGTCGATCCCGATGGCGATCCTGACCCGCATCGTACACCTGCAATAGCGGAGGCCTGACCGTGAACCTCGACGCCAAGATCCCGGCGGGCCCCATCGAACAGAAGTGGGACAAGCACCGCTTCGACATGAAGCTGGTCAACCCCGCCAACAAGCGGAGATACGACGTCATCGTCGTGGGCACCGGCCTCGCCGGCGCCTCCGCTGCGGCCACCATGGCCGAGCTCGGCTACCACGTGAAGTGCTTCACCTTCCACGACTCGGCGCGCCGGGCCCACTCCATCGCGGCTCAGGGCGGTATCAACTCCGCCAAGAACTACCAGGGAGACGGGGACAGCATCTTCCGCCTCTTCTACGACACCGTGAAGGGCGGCGACTTCCGCTCCCGCGAGGCCAACGTCTACCGCCTCGCCCAGGTGAGCCTGAACATCATCGACCAGGCCGTGGCCCAGGGCGTTCCCTTCGCCCGCGAGTACGGCGGGCTCCTGGCCAACCGCTCCTTCGGGGGCGCCCAGGTGTCGCGCACCTTCTACGCTCGCGGCCAGACCGGCCAGCAGCTCCTGCTGGGCGCCTACCAGGCGCTCAAGAGGCAGGTGGCGCTGGGCATGGTGGAGCTGCACACGCGCCACGAGATGCTGGACGTGGTGGTGGTGGACGGCGTAGCCCGGGGGATCGTCACGCGGGACCTGGTGAGCGGAAAGGTGGAGAGCTGGGCCGGGCACGCGGTGGTGCTGGCCACGGGCGGCTACTCCAACGTCTTCTTCCTGTCCACGAACGCGAAGGGCTGCAACGTCACCGCCACGTGGCGGGCGTCGAAGCGCGGGGCCGGATTCGCCAACCCGTGCTACACGCAGATCCATCCCACGTGCATCCCACCCGCCGGAGACTACCAGAGCAAGCTTACGCTCATGAGCGAGTCGCTCAGGAACGACGGGCGCATCTGGGTTCCCAAGGAGGCCGGGGATTCCCGGCGGGCCGCGGAGATCCCCGAGGGGGAGCGCGATTACTACCTCGAACGCTTCTACCCGAGCTTCGGAAACCTGTCGCCCCGGGACATCTCGTCGCGCCGGGCCAAGGAGATGGTGGATACCGGCCACGGCGTGGGACACATGAAGAACGGCGTCTTCCTGGACTTCAAGGACGCCATCGCGCGCCTGGGGCAGGACGTCATCGCCGAGCGGTACGGCAACCTCTTCGAGATGTACGAGAAGATCACCGGGGAGAACCCGTACCAGGTGCCCATGCGCATCTACCCTGCGCCCCACTACACCATGGGCGGCTTGTGGGTGGACTACAACCTCATGAGCACGGTGCCCGGCCTCTTCGTGCTGGGCGAGGCGAACTTCTCGGACCACGGTGCCAACCGCCTGGGGGCGAGCGCCCTCATGCAGGGCCTGGCCGACGGTTACTTCGTGGCACCCATGACCGTGGGCAACTACCTGGCAGGCGTCCCGCGGGAGCCGGTCAATGCCGACCACGCGGCCTTCCGGGACGCCGAGCAGGGCGTCCATGAAAAGACGAGCCGCCTTCTCGGCGTGAACGGGAGCAAGACGGTGGACGAGTTTCACATCGAGCTCGGCCGTCTCATGTGGGAGAAGTGCGGCATGGAGAGGAGCGGGGCCGGCTTGAAGGAGGCGCTGGCCAAGATCCCGGAGATCCGGGAGCGCTTCTGGAGGGAGGTCCGGGTGCCGGGCTCCGGCGACACGCTGAACCAGTCGCTGGAGAAGGCCGGCCGCGTGGCCGACTTCCTGGAGTTCGCGGAGGTGATGTGCTGGGATGCCCTCACCCGCGACGAGTCGTGCGGCGCCCACTACCGCGTCGAGCACACCACGCCCGACGGTGAGGCCAAGCGTGACGACGAGAACTTCGCGTTCTCGTCGGTATGGGAGTTCAAGGGCGTGGGCGAGAAGCCCGAGTTGCACAAGGAGCCCCTGGAGTTCGAGTACGTCAAGCTCTCCACGAGGAGCTACAAGTAATGAACCTGACCCTACATGTCTGGCGGCAGGCCGGATCCTCCGCCCCGGGGCGCTTCGAGACGTATCAGGCGAAGGACGTGAGCGAGCACGCCTCCTTCCTGGAGATGCTCGACCTGGTGAACGAGGACCTCACACGCGAGGGCAAGGAGCCCATCGCCTTCGAGCACGACTGTCGGGAGGGGATCTGCGGGTCGTGCGGCATGATGATCAACGGGGTGCCCCACGGACCCAACAAGATGGTGGCGACGTGCCAGCTCCATATGCGGTTCTTCCACGACGGCGACGTCATCTGGATCGAGCCGTTCCGGGCCACGGCGTTCCCGGTCGTCCGCGACCTGGTGGTGGACCGGAGCGCGTTGGACCGCATCATGGACGCAGGGGGCTACATCTCCGTCCGGACGGGAAGCGCGCCCGACGCCAACGCGCTTCCCATACGCAAGCACGAGTCCGACCTGGCCATGGACGCGGCGCAGTGCATCGGATGTGGCGCGTGCGTGGCGGCGTGTCCGAACGCGTCGGCCATGCTCTTCACGTCTGCGAAGGTGAGCCATCTCGGAATGCTGCCCCAGGGCCAGCCCGAGCGGTGGACCCGCGTGGTGGACATGATCGCCCAGCACGACCTGGAGGGCTTCGGCACGTGCACCAACCACGGAGCGTGCCAGGAGGCGTGCCCCAAGGGGATCAGCGTCGACTTCATCGCCCATTTGAATCGGGACCTGCTCAAGTCGAGCTGGAAGGCCGCCGAGCCCCCCGCGAGCGCCGTGGCCGGGGGGAGGTGACGCCATGGCGACTCCGGCGAGCGTGTCGGGGGCGTCGTTCCTGACCCGCGCCACAGACCCCCCCGACATGGTCACGCCCGACGACCTGGGGGAAGAAGAGCGCATGCTGGTCCAGGCCGTGCAGGATTTCGCGGAGCGCGAGGTCGTGCCGGTCATGGACAAGCTCGTCGCCCGGGATCCGGCCACGTCCCGGAGGCTTTTCAAGAAGGCCGCCGAGCTGGGCATCTTCATGGCCGAGGTGCCGGAGGCCGACGGCGGGCTGGATCTCAACGTCCTGGCGGTGACGGGGATGCTCGCCATCCGCGCCGACATGGGACCCCTGGTGCCCATGATCATGGGGCACCAGGGGATCGGCACGCTTCCCATGGTCTTCTTCGGCACGCCGGAGCAGAAGGAGAAGTACCTGGGCCGATGCATGGAGGGCGACATTCTCTCGGCCTTCGCCCTCACGGAGCCCGGCACGGGCTCCGACGCCATGAACATCCAGACGAAGGCCGTGCTGGACCCCGACGGCACGCACTACGTGATCAACGGCTCCAAGCAGTGGATCACCAACGCCGGCTGGGCCGACCTCTTCGTGCTCTTCGCCAAGATCGACGGTGAGCACTTCACGGCGTTCCTGGTGGACCGCGACACCCCGGGCCTCACCGTCGCCGAGCCCGAGAGGCTCCTGGGCCAGCACGGCTCGTCGGTGTGCGCGCTGTCGCTCGAGGACGTACGCGTGCCGGTGGAGAACGTCCTGGGTGAGATCGCCAAGGGACACAAGGTCGCCTTCTGCACCCTCAACATGGGTCGTCTGAAGCTCTCGGCGAGCTCCGCCACCGGGGCGAAGGTCGCCGTGGAGGTCGCCGCGAAATACGCGGCGGAGCGGGTGCAGTTCGGCCTTCCCATCGCGAGGTTCGGCCTCATCCAGCGCAAGCTCGCCGACATGGCTGCGCGCGCTTATGCCGCGGAGAGTGTCGCTTATCGGACTGCGGGGCTGGTGTACCACGCGCTGGAGCGCATGAAGGAGGGAGGGGGCGTCACGGCCCAGGCCCGTCTGGATACGCTCTCGGAGTTCTCCGTCGAGTGCGCCCTGGCCAAGGTCTATGCGACGGAGGCGTACAACGGGAACGCCGACGACGCGGTGCAGGTCTTCGGAGGGTACGGGTTCAGCGAGGAATACAAGCCCGCCAGGATGTACCGCGACTCCCGGGTCTCGCGCATCTATGAAGGCACCAACGAAATCTGCAGGCTATACGCCCAAAGGACGATCTTCAAGAAGCTCTCCGGCGGAGAAGGCGGGGGAGGGGTGGTGTCCACCGGCCTCGACGCCTTCAAGCAGCTTCACGCCATGCAGCAGACGGATCCTTCCGAGGGTGCCCCGTCGATGCTGGAGGCCGTGACGGGTCTGAAGCAGGCGTACCTACTCCTCATGGAGGAGGTCGTCACCAAGGTCGGCCCGGCCAACCTGAAGGATCCGGCGAGACAGCAGTTCCTGGCGTCGTTGGCCGATATCGCCATGGAGACGTATGCAGCCGAGACGGCGGCGCTGCGCGTGGCCAAGCTCGAGGGCCGCGGTGGCCCTGAAGAGCGGGCTGTCCGAGATGCGCTGGCGCGTCTGGTGCAGGAGCGCTCGACGGAGCGGGTACGGGCCGAGGCGAGGACGATCCTCGGTGAGCTGCACGCGGGCGAGGACGGCGCCAGGCGGCTGGCGGAGATCGACGCCTTGCTGCCGGCTCCCCAGGAGCTCGTGGGTCCGCGTACCCGGGTGAGCGAGTGGCTGGTGGCTCACGACGGCATGCTCCCCGGTGAGGTGGCGTAGGTGCACCGGAAGGGAAGCGCCTGCCGCGAGAGCGGGAGTCGAGACCTCCCGAGGGCGTTCCTCGGAGTCGCTCTCGCGTCGCTCGTCCTGGTCTCGGGATGCGGGGGCAGCGGGGGGAGCGCCGGAGCGCCACCCGCGCCCTCCTCGAAGCCGGAAGAGACGGCCTTCGCGCCTGCCCTGAAGGTGGATCTCTCCGCCATGCGGAGGACTCCTTCGGGCCTCTACATCCAGGACATCAAGGTGGGCGCCGGGGCCGTCGCCCGGCGCACCAGCACGGTGTCCGTGCGCTACACGGGATACCTGGCGGACGGCACCATCTTCGACACCACCGGCGGAGACAAGCCCGTGTCGTTCCGGCTGGATGGTGGCGACGTCATCCGCGGGTGGACCGAGGGGATCCCCGGCATGAGGGAAGGAGGCATCCGCCGACTGGTGGTACGCCCGGAGCTCGCCTACGGCAAGCGCGGCACCGCCGGCGTCCCTCCCAACGCGACCCTCGTCTTCGACATACAGCTCGTCAACGTGCGCTGACCCAACCCCCACTCCCTGAGACCATGAACAGAAACAGCATCCGATCCCTGCGGACGGGCCGCGCGGCGGCCCTCGTCACGGCGTTCGCCCTCCCCCTGGCGATGGCGGCGTGTAGCGGCGGCAAGGCCAAGGCCGGAACGGGCGATCCCGCCACGACGACGTTCGCCTCCTCGCTGGACGTGAATCTCTCGCAGATGACGAAGACCTCTTCTGGGCTCTACGTGCAGGACGTCACGGTAGGCACCGGCGCCGAGGCGGCTACGGGCTCGTCCGTGACCGTGGACTACACGGTCTGGCTTCCCGACGGCACGAAGGTCGATTCCGGGTCGTTCCCGTTCACCATCGGCGCGCACAAGGTGGTGGCGGGCTTCGACGAGGGCGTTACCGGCATGAAGGTCGGGGGCGTGCGCAGGCTGGTGGTGCCGCCGGCGCTGGGCTACGGGGCGCAGGGCAACGGGCCCATCCCCGGGAACGCGGTCTTGGTGTTCGAGGTGACGCTCAAGAGCGTGAGCTAGAGCCGGGCGCGTGAAATCGGCGCAGGGCCTGGGCCCTCACATCTTCGGTAGCGTGACCCCTCGCTGCTGCATGTACTTCCCCTTGCGGTCCGCATAGGCGATCTCGGGCTCCTCGTCGCCCTCGAAGAAGAGGAGCTGCGCGATCCCCTCGCCGGCGTAGATCTTCGCAGGCAGCGGGGTCGTGTTGGAGATCTCCAGGGTGAGGTGTCCCTCCCAGGTGGGCTCCAGCGGGGTCACGTTCACGATGATGCCGCAGCGTGCGTACGTGGACTTTCCGACGCACACCACCAGCACGTCCCGGGGGATGCGGAAGTACTCCACCGTCCGTGCCAGGGCGAAGGAGTTGGGCGGGATGATGCACTCCTGCTCGTCGATGTTCACGAAGGAGCGGTCGTCGAAGTTCTTCGGGTCCACCACGACGTGGTGGACGTTGGTGAACACCTTGAACTCGGGCGCCACCCGGATGTCGTAGCCGTAGGACGACAGCCCGTACGAGATGACACCTTCCCGGACCTGACGGTCCTCGAACGGCTCGATCATGCGATGCTCGCGGGACGTCCTCCGGATCCACTTGTCGCACTTGATGGGCATGGTATGGACCGCGCTCCGACGGCTGTGAAGAGGTGAGAACCGACGCCCCGAAGCCCCGCCTGCAGGCCCCGCGGACCGCGGAAGATACCGGTGGAGGGAAGAGGGGTGCAAACACGCGGAAAACATTGAAAAGACAAGGGTCCTTGGCTTGACACTCCTCCGCCGCTGCCGGTAGCTTTTCAGGTCATTAGTGATCGAATTCACAAACCTCGGCGGCGTCATGTCGGGAGCCTATCTCCCTCTTCTGCTGCTCTTTGCGGTGTCGGTAGTCACGGCGGTCGGGATGCTGGTGCTGACCCAGATCTTCAACCCCCGCCGGCCGACCCCTCAGAAGGAGATGCCCTACGAGTCCGGGATGATCCCACTGGGCGACACTCGGGCCCGATTCTCCGTCAAGTTCTACATGGTGGCGATCAGCTTCATCGTCTTCGATCTGGAGACGATCTTCCTGATCCCCTGGGCGGTGCAGGCGAGGGCGCTGGGATGGGGTCCCTTCCTGGCGATGACCATGTTCGTGGTCGTCCTCGCCGTCGGGCTCCTCTATGAATGGAAGAAGGGAGGGCTCGAGTGGGATTAGAAGGAAATCTGCCGGTCGGCGGGACCGGCACGGGTAGCGGCGGACTTGTCGGTTCTGGTAGCCCTACCTTCCTCACCTCGAAGATCGACTTCCTCGTCAACTGGGCGCGCCGGAACTCTCTCTGGCCGATGCCGTTCGGAACCGCGTGCTGCGCCATCGAGATGATGGCCGCGTTCGCCTCCGATTTCGACCTGTCCCGCTTCGGCATGGAGCGGATGTCGTTCAGCCCGAGACAGGCCGACGTCCTCATCTGTGCGGGACGCGTGCCGTACAAGCTGGCACCGGTCCTGCGCCGCATCTGGGATCAGATGCCTCAGCCGAAGTGGTGCGTCTCCATGGGCGCCTGCGCCTCGTCGGGCGGTGTCTTCGACGTCTACTCCATGGTGCAGGGCATCGATACCATCGTGCCGGTGGACGTCTACGTGCCCGGGTGCCCACCGCGGCCCGAAGGCCTCATCTACGGGTTGATGATGATCCAGGAGAAGATCCGTCAGGAGTCGCTGACGGAGCACGCCGCGCTCCGGGCCGAGGATCCCCTGCGGGCGGCGCGGCCGCAGGCCTCCGACGAGCAGGTCGTGGGCCTCACGGGTCCCTTCGGGAACTCGACGCGGCAGGACAAGATCTCGAGTGGCGTGAGGGTGGTGGGGGACCGGGACACCGAAGACTCCATCCCCTGACGCCAATGACCGACGAAGCCAAGAGCGGGCTGGATGCCGTCGAAGAGGGGCCGACTCCCTCCGACGGATCCGGCCCCCAGGCCGCGGGTGCGCCCGCGGACAGGAACGCCCACCCCTCAGTGGCCGCGCTCTTCGAGCGCTTCCACGACGCGGTCCGCCACCATGAGGTGAACGCCGGGGACCAGCACGTCGTCCATGTGGATCCGGCCCGCAACATCGAGATCCTCACCTGGCTCAGGGACGATCCCGCCCACCGCTACGACCTGCTGGCGGACGTGACGGCCGTCGACTATGGCGGAGGTCAGCCCATCCAGGTGGTCTATCAGCTCTGGTCCATCCCGAACCGGAGGGCACTGAGGGTGAAGTGCCTGCTCCCGGTGGATGCGCTGGAGATCGACTCGGTGGTGCCGCTCTGGAACGCCGCCAACTGGTTGGAGCGCGAGGTCTACGACCTCTTCGGGGTCACCTTCCGTGGGCACCCGGACCTGCGGCGCATCCTCATGCCCCACGACTACGCCGAGGGGTACCCCCTGCGTAAGGACTTCCCCCTGCGGGGCAGGTTCTCCAGGGCCGAGCAGACGCGCCGGGCGCTGAACCAGGACGTGGACCGTTTCTACATCCCGGCGGAGCGGGCCGTGGGCCGCGAGCCGCAGGAAGTGACCTTTCCCTCCCAGCCCGCTTCCGGGCCCGGCGCGGGCTCCGACGAGAGCGGGGCCTGAGAGCACGACATGGCGCAGAAGACCATCGAGTACACCGTAGGCCGGAACCCGGAGATGGGACCCGGGGGCCTGCCCACCGCGAGTCCGCTCGAGCCCTTCGACATCCCGGAGCCCCAGCTCGGCTCCGAGCACATGCTCATCAACATCGGGCCTCAGCACCCCGCCACCCACGGAGTTCTCCGCCTGGTGTGTGAGCTGGACGGCGAGACCGTCCTCAACGTCACCCCGCACATCGGGTTCCTGCACTCGTCCTTCGAGAAGCTCGGCGAGTACCGCACCTGGAATCAGATCGTCCCGCTCACGGACCGCATGGACTACCTGGCGCCGCTGATCTACAACTGCGCCTATGTCATGGCGGTGGAGAAGCTGCTGGGCATCGAGGTCACGGAGCGGTGCAAGGTGGTCCGGGTGATCCTCATGGAGCTGGACCGCATCTTCGGGCACCTGCTCTGGCTGGGAACCACCGCCATCGACGTGGGCGCGTTCACGCCCTTCCTGTACACGTTCGAGGAGCGGGAGCGCATCTATCGGATGCACGAGGGCTACACGGGTGCACGCATCACGACGTCCGCCACCCGGGTGGGAGGGATGATGGCGGACCTTCCCGAGGGATGGATCGGCGAGCTCGAGCACTTCCTGGACACGTTCCCCCGGACGCTGGCCGAGGTGCACAGGCTCCTCACCAACAATCAGATCCTCATCGGCCGAACGCAGGGCGTGGGTGCCATCGGCCCGGAAGACGCGGTGAACTATGGCTTCACCGGCCCGAACCTGCGCGCCTCGGGCGTCGCGTACGACGTGCGCAAGGACAACCCCTACTACGACTACGAGACCTACGACTTCGAGGTCCCGATAGGGGAGAACGGCGACTGCTACGACCGGTACCTGGTCCGCATGGAGGAGATGAACCAGAGCGTCTCCATCCTGCGCCAGGCCATCGACCGACTTCCCGACGGGCCCATCAACAACCCGGACCCGGCGGTATCCCTGCCCTCCAAGACCGACTGTATGTCGGACATGGAGAGCATGATCCACCACTTCAAGCTCATCACCGAGGGCATCAAGGGCCCGCCCGGGGACTGCTACTATCCCGTGGAGGCCTCGAAGGGCGAGCTGGGCATGTACCTGGTGAGCGACGGCGGCCCCAAGCCGGTGCGCTGGCGCGTGCGGCCCCCTTCCTTCGTCAACATCTCGGTGATCAACAAGCTGGCCCAGGGCCATCTGATCGCGGACCTCATCATGATCAACGCGAGCCTGGACATCGTCCTCGGAGAGATCGACCGATGAGCGAAGTCCCCTTCAAGAACCCCGGCTGGGCGGGCAACACCGGGGAGTTCGACCTCGACGAGGACCAGGTGCGGGGCGACGACTTCGTGGGTACGCGACCGCGGGAGGGAGGACACCCGTCGGGCGCCGCCACCTACCCATATATGCTGCCGGAGAAGCACCCCGACGCTCCGCTCTTCGAGGGCGAGCACAAGGAGCGCTTCGACAAGATCCTCACCCGGTATCCCAACAAGCAGGCGGCCTTGCTGCCCACGCTGGGCCTGGCCCAGGAAGTGCGCGGGCACGTGAGCCCCGAGACCATGGATCGGGTGGCGGAGCTCCTGGAGCTGTCTCCGGCATATGTGCGGGGCGTCACCACGTTCTACACGATGTACAACAAGCGGCCGGTGGGCCGCTACCTCGTTCAGGTGTGCACCAACATCTCGTGCAACCTGTGTGGCGCGGACGACGTCATGGAAGCCTTTCTGCGCTACACCGACACCGAGATAGGGGAGACATCCGAGGACGGGGAGTTCACCGTGGTGGAGGCCGAGTGCCTGGCCGCGTGCGGCTTTCCCACCTGCGTCCAGATCAACTCCCGTTACTACGAGAACGTCACTCCTGCCGACGTGCCGAAGATCATCGAGCGGCTCAAGGCGGAAGGCGCAGGAGGGGACTGATGGCTTACCCCTACGTGTCGGACCGCGAGGTTCGCGTTCTGAGCAAGTACTTCGGCGATCCGGCGCAACGGCGCCTGGACACCTACGTGGAGCGGGGCGGCTACCAGGCGCTGAAGAAGGCCTTCGAGATAGGCCAGGACGCCGTCATCGACGAGGTGAAGACCTCCGGCCTCCGGGGCAGGGGCGGGGCGGGCTTCCCGGCAGGCGTGAAGTGGTCGTTCATGCCCAAGCAGCCCACCAAGCCGCACTACCTTTTGTGCAACGCCGACGAGTCCGAGCCCGGCACCTTCAAGGACCGGGAGCTCATGCGCTGGGATCCGCACCAGCTCATCGAGGGCATCCTCATCGCCTCGTACGCCATCCGCGCGAAGCACGCCTACATCTACTGCCGGGGCGAGTTCTTCGAGGCCACCCAGGTGCTGGCCAAGGCGGTGGAGGACGCCTACGCGAAGGGCTATGCGGGCGCCGACATCATGGGCTCGGGCAACGACATCGACATCACGGTGCACGTGGGCGCAGGGGCCTACATCTGCGGTGAGGAGACGGGGCTCATGAACTCCCTCGAGGGCCGTCGTGGACAGCCCCGGGTGAAGCCCCCCTTCCCGGCGGCCGTGGGTGCCTTCGGCATGCCCTCCACGGTGAACAACGTGGAGACCCTGTCCGCGGTGCCGCACATCATCACGCACGGCGGTCAATGGTACCGCCAGTGGGGCACCGAGAAGAGCCCGGGAACGAAGCTCTTCTGCGTGAGCGGCCACGTGAACAAGCCGGGCAACTACGAGCTGCCCCTGGGCTTTCCCCTCACGGAGCTCATCGAGGACGTGTGCGGGGGCATGCGCGATGGGAAAGCCCTCAAGGCCGTGATCCCCGGGGGCTCCTCCGTGCCTCTGCTGAACGCCGAGGAGTGCGGCCGCTGCAACCTCGACTACGAGGGCGTGCAAGCCGTGGGATCCATGCTGGGATGCGCCTCCGTCATCGTCATGGACGAGGACACGGACATCGTGAAGCAGGTGCGCCGCATGGTGCAGTTTTACGCTCACGAGTCGTGCGGGCAGTGCACGCCGTGTCGTGAGGGCACCGCGTGGATGACCAAGGTCCTGCTTCGCATCGAGGAGGGGCGGGGGACGGAGGAGGATTTGGACACCCTTCTGGAGATGAGTCGCCAGATGACCGGCACCACCATCTGCGTGCTGTCGGACTCGGCGGCCGCCCCCGTGGTTTCCTCCATCCAGAAGTTCAAGGACGAGTACCTGGCGCTTATCCGCCGGGGTGAACGCGTAGGGGTTGCCTGATGGCTGACACGATCACGCTCACCATCGACGGCCAGGAGGTATCGGTTCCCAAGGGAACGACCCTCCTGAAGGCCGCCGAGAAGGTCGGCAAGGACGTCCCCCACTACTGCTACCACGACGGCCTCTCTTCGCCGGCCATGTGCCGGCTCTGCCTGGTGGAGGTGCAGGGAGCGCCCAAGCCCATGCCCGCCTGCGTCACCCAGGCCATGGACGGCCAGGTGGTGAGCACCGAGTCCGAGCTCGCGTTGGACATGCGCCGGGGGGTCCTGGAGTTCTATCTGGTGAACCACCCGCTGGACTGTCCCATTTGCGACATGTCCGGGGAGTGCCACCTGCAGGACTACGTGCACGAGGAAGGCCGGGACCACGGCAGGTCGCGAGAGCCGAAGCGGGTCTTCGGGCGCGACGACTTCGGCGGGGACGTGCTCTTCTACGGCGACCGCTGCGTCATGTGCACCCGCTGTGTGCGCTTCATGAACGAGGTGGAGCAGGACCAGCGCCTCTGCGTGGTTGAGCGGGGCAACCGCTCCGTCATCGACACCTTCTTCGAGCGGGGTCTCGAGGGCACTCACTGGCACGACAACATCGTGGACCTGTGCCCGGTGGGTGCTCTGGTCTCCAAGGACTTCCTGCACAAGGCCCGCGCCTGGGACCTCGACCACACGCCGTCCGTCTGCCCGAGCTGCTCGCAGGGATGCAACATCGAGCTGCACACCCGGGACAACCTCGTCCAGCGCCTGAAGCCCAGGGAGAACCTCGAGGTCAACGCCTTCTGGATGTGCGACCACGGGCGCCTCAACTACGAGTGGATCAACCACGGCGAGCGCGCGGAGGCGCCCCTGGTCCGCGACCAGGGCGGCGTCAAGGCCATGGGGTGGAAGGAGGCCCTCACGCTCCTGGTGGCGCGTCTCGGCGACGTGGAGGGCACAGTCAAGGCCGTCGCTTCACCGTTCGCCTCCAACGAGGACCTGGCGGCCCTCCAGGCCCTGGTGGAGAGCCTGGGTGGCGGCGACATCGTGTATCGCATGCCCCGGGCGGAGGACGAGATCGTCCTCAAGGGGTTCCCCACGCTGGCTCGGCGTCGGGACCTGGCGCCCAACGGCCGGGGAGCCGACCTCCTGGGCCTGAGGCGCGTGGGAGGCGACGACGGCACCGGTGGTCTCGAGGACGTGTCCGCCCACGCCGGCGTGGTCATCGTCCTGGGGGACGGCCTGGCGGACCAGGGAGCGGACTTCGCGTCCGGGGCGGCGCTGCGCGTCCATCTGGGCACCCGTTCGGGGCCTGCGGTCGCCACGGCGGACTTCGTCCTCCCCATCACCACCTTCGCCGAGCAGGAGGGCACCTTCACCAACCACGAGGGGCGCGTGCAGCGTTTCTGGCCCGCCCTGAATGCGCCGGGGCTCGCCCGGCCGGCGTGGCTGGTCCTCGGCGCGCTCGTGGCCGAAGGGACGGGGAGCGAGACGCCCCGGCGCGCCGACGAGGCGTTCGCCCGCCTGGTGGCGGCCCATGACGCCTTCTCGGGATTGAGCTACGACGACATCGGAACGCGCGGGGCGGTGGTGAACGACACCGTCCCGCTCTCGGGAGACTGACCGGATGGACGCTCTTCAACCCGTCTCCGGAATCGCCGGATTCATCGCCAGCGTCGCGAAGGTCGTCCTGGTCTTCGCCGGCGTGATGTTGACGGTGGCCTACATGACCCTCGCCGAGCGCCGTGTCTCGGCCTGGATCCAGGACCGCATCGGGCCCAACCGGGTCGGGCCCTTCGGCCTGCTGCAGCCCATCGCCGACGGCCTCAAGAACCTCTTGAAGGAGGAGACCCTTCCGGCGAAGTCGTCGAAGCTCTTCTTCCTGATGGGGCCGATGATCGCGCTGATGCCGGCGCTGGTCACCTTCGCCGTGATCCCCTTCGCCGCACCGCTGCCCACACACTGGGGCGTGGTGGACATGGTGGTGGCGGACGTCCCCATCGGCATCCTGTACATCCTGGCAATCACCTCGCTGGGCGTCTACGGCCTGGTGCTGGGGGGGTGGGCCTCCAACAACAAGTACGCGCTGCTCGGCGGCATGCGCGCCTCGGCGCAGATGGTGAGCTACGAGGTGGCGCTCGGCCTCTCGGTGGTGGCGGTGCTCATCCTGGCGGGGAACGTGACCCTCACCCAGGTGGTGTGGCAGCAGCAGCAACTCCACTTCTGGTTCGCGTTCCCGCTGTCACTGGCCTTCATCCTCTTCCTCGCGTCGGCGTACGCCGAGACCAACCGGCTCCCCTTCGACATGCCCGAGGCGGAGTCCGAGCTGGTGGCCGGCTACCACACCGAGTACTCGGGGATGAAGTACGCCATGTTCCCCATGGCCGAGTACGCCAACATGGTCACGTCGTCGGCGCTCATGGCGACGCTGTTCCTCGGCGGCTGGGACCTTCCGGGCTCCTGGGACAACATGTTCTGGTACCACGGCCAGCTCATCAGCGGCTTCGCCGCCAACGGCTCGGTGATCCTGGCCCACCCGGCGCTCTGGAAGACCCTGCTCACCTTCGTCGCGTTCGCGATCAAGACGGCATTCTTCCTGGTGGTCTACATCTGGGTGCGGTGGACGCTTCCCCGCTTCCGGTACGATCAGGTCATGGCTCTGGGGTGGAAGGTCCTGCTGCCCACGGGCCTCGGGTACGTGATGCTCATCGCCGGCGCCACGCTGGTGCTGGACCAGCTGGGTCTCCCCTGGGGCTTCACGTACGGCCTGATCCTCACCGTGCTGAGCGGCCTGGCGACCGCGGGCTTCCTGGTCTTCCTCGACAGAGGCCACACGATCTTCGGTGCGGCGGCGGCCAGGGACCAGAAGACCATCGTACGGCATCGGGCCGGCGTGCCCGCCCAGGCGGGCGACTGAGGCCGGGGCATGACTGCGAACACGATCCGCTGAGCAACGGAGCGAGAGGGAAGCGAGGGAACCGATGACGATCTCGGTGAAGATGATGAGGCGTCCGGAGCCGGAGAAGAACTCCTACCTCCGGGCGACCCTCAGCGGCATGGCGCTCACGTTTCGCCATCTGGTGAATCCGGCGAAGGTGACCCTGCAGTATCCGGAGGAGGAAGCGGATCTGCACGCGCGCTGGCGCGGCACGCACCGCATGGAGGTGCACGCCGACGGCCGGCCCAAGTGCGTGGCGTGCGGGCTGTGCCCCACGGTGTGCCCGGCGAACTGCATCCGTCTGGTGGGTGGGGAGGACGACCAGGGGAACCGCTACCCCGTCGTGTACGAGATCGACGAGTTCCGCTGCATCTTCTGCGGGATGTGCCAGGAGGTCTGCCCGGTGGAGGCCATCCACGTCGGCCGGCACTTCGAGAACGCGGAGTACACGCGCGACCGCTTCGTCTACGACCTCGATCGCCTCATGGAACAGGACCATCCCACGACCCTCCTGTGGGATCCGTCGGATCCGAGGTCCGAGTGACCACCTTGAACCGCAGGCTCTTCAATCCGCGGCACTCGACAAATGGTTGATATCCTCTTCTACATCTTCGCGGCCGTTGCCATCGGCAGCGCGCTGGGCGTGGTGATGTCCAGGAACCCCGTGGGGAGCCTGCTCTTCATGGTGGCGACCCTGGCGAGCCTCGCCGGCATCTTCGTGCTTCTGGAGGCGCATTTCCTGGCCGCTGTCCAGGTGATCGTGTACGCCGGGGCCATCATGGTCCTCTTCCTGTTCGTGATCATGCTGCTGAACCTGGGGCACGACTACCAGAAGGACCTCAAGTGGGGGGCCTTCTCCGTGCTCTCGTTCATCGTGGTGGGCACGCTCGCGGGCTTCCTCGCCCGTGCCCTGGGGGCCGGCTCCACGGGTGACGTGATGTCCTCCGCGGGAGGGCGTTCCATCGACGCGGCCGTCTCCGAGTTCGGCGCGGTGGGCGCCATCGCCCGACCGCTCTTCACCACCTACGTGGTGCCTTTCGAGATCACCGGGATCCTCCTCCTGGTGGCCATCGTGGGTGCCCTCGTCCTGGCCAAGAGGAACGTCTGATGGTCGTCGCGTCCATGATCCTCAGCGCCCTCCTCTTCGTGGTGGGCACCCTCGGCGTCCTCATCCGCAGGAACGCCATCATCATGTTCCTGAGCATCGAGCTGCAGCTCAACGCCGTGAACCTCGCCTTCGTGGCGCTGTCACGGGTGTGGGGCATCGAAGGGCAGATCTTCGTCTTCTTCGTGATGACGGTGGCGGCGGCGGAAGCCGCCGTCGGCCTGGCGATCATCATCTCGATCTTCCGCCACTACGAGACCGTCAACGTGAACAACTTCAACCTGTTGAAGTGGTAGGGGCATGCACGCAATTCTTCCGATGCTCCTGACGGGGGGAACGGCGGCACTCCAGGCCGGCACCGAGGCCGGCTCACAATCCGGCGCGGGGGCGTTCGTGCCCTTCCTGCCCGGCCTCGTGGTGCTCCTCCCCCTGATCGGGTTCGTCATCAACGGCGTGCTCGCCCTCCTGCACGCCCGCGCCTCCGCCGTCGCTGTCCGCAACGGCGGGGAGCTGGACCTCGACGGTCCCGGCGGCCGTCCCCTCACCCACACGCTTCCCACCTGGGTCGGGCCCGGCGTCGTCGGCCTGGCTTTCCTCATCACGCTGGTGAACTTCGTGCGCATGCTCGGGGTGCACCTCGAGGAGCCGGTGGTGCGGACGTACTGGACCTGGATCGACACGGGCACCTTCCACGTGGCCGCGGCGCTCCAGCTCGACCAGCTCTCCATGGTGATGATGCTGGTGGTGACCGGGGTGAGCTTCCTCATCCACGTGTTCAGCGTGGGCTACATGGGAGACGATCCGGCCTACCCGCGGTACTTCGCGTACCTGAACCTCTTCGTCTTCTTCATGCTCACGCTGGTGATGGCGTCGAGCTACGCGCTGATGTTCGTGGGGTGGGAGGGGGTGGGGCTCTGCTCCTATCTCCTCATCGGGTTCTGGTTCACCGACCGGGAGAAGGCCGACGCGGGCAAGAAGGCGTTCGTCGTCAACCGCATCGGGGACTTCGGCTTCCTGGTGGCGATGTTCCTGCTCTTCTCCAGGTTCCACACGCTGGACTTCGTCCCCGTCTTCCACGGCGCCGCCGCGGGTCTGGCCTACGGTGGCGGCCTGATTACCGCCATCACGCTCTTCTTCTTCCTGGGCGCCACCGGCAAGAGCGCGCAGATCCCGCTCTACATCTGGCTTCCCGACGCCATGGCCGGCCCCACGCCGGTGTCCGCCCTCATCCACGCGGCCACCATGGTGACGGCGGGGGTCTACATGGTGGCGCGCTCCTCTGTGCTGTACGCGCTGTCGCCGGTGGGGAGCGCCACGGTGGCCGGAGTCGGCGCGCTCACCGCGTTCTTCGCGGCGACCATCGCGCTGAAGCAGTACGACATCAAGAAGGTGCTGGCCTATTCCACGGTGTCCCAGCTCGGCTACATGTTCGTGGGCGTCGGGGTGGGGGCCTACGCCGCCGGCATCTTCCACCTGATGACCCACGCCTTCTTCAAGGGGCTTCTGTTCCTGGGCGCGGGGGCGATCATCCACTCCATGCACCACGCGCTGCATCACACCCACAGCCACGCCGACGCGCAGGACATGCGCAACATGGGTGGGCTGAGGAAGTACATGCCCATCACATGGATCGTCATGTGGGTGGCGACGCTGGCCATCTCGGGCGTCTGGCCCTTCGCGGGGTTCTTCTCCAAGGACGAGATCATCTGGCAGGCCGGGGCCTTCGGCGGCGCCGCACACGCGCCGTACCCGAGGCTGTACACGTTCTACTGGATCCTCGCCCTGGCGGCCGCGCTGCTCACGGCGTTCTACATGACGCGCCTCATGGTGATGACCTTCCACGGCCCCAACCGCACGGGCACCGAGGAGTCCAGGCACCTCCGCGAGACGCCGGCCGTGATGTGGATACCTCTGGTGACCCTGGCGGCGCTCTCCCTCTTCGGCGGCTGGATCAACGTCCCGGAGAAGCTGCACCAGTCCTTCCTCGGTCTCTTCGGGGCGCTGCCCATGGGCGAGTGGATGCACCACTGGCTGGAGCCCGTGACCGCCGCGGCGCAGCAGATACAGGCCACCCACCTGGGCGCCGTGTCCGAGAGCGCTCCCTTCGGAGGTGGCGAGGTGCTGTGGGGGGTCGTCTCGTTCCTCCTGGCCGTCGCCGTCATCGCCTTCGCTTGGCGTATGGTGGGGAGCCGGAAGTACGTGCCGGCCGAGGAGTCGCCCGCAGACACGGGCTTCGCGCGTGTGCTCAACCGTAAGTGGTACGTGGACGAGCTCTACGACACCATCGTGGTACGGCCCCTCAAGTCGACCTCGCGCTTCTGCTGGAAGGTCATCGACGCGGGCGTGATCGACGGCATTGTCAACGGGCTGGGCTACCTCGCCCGGGGGCTCGGCTGGTTCGGGAGCCTCTTCCAGACCGGCACCGTGAACACTTACGCGCTCATCCTCAGCCTCGGCGTCCTGGTGATCCTGGGCGTCGTGATCTTCTAGGAGGCCGGCGATGAACGCGATACTGACCGCCATCGGATATCAGAGCTGGATCCTCCACGCCCTCATCTGGCTCCCTGTCCTCGGCATGGGCCTCGTGCTCTGGGTGGAGGAGGAGCGGGCCAAGACGGTCGCCTTCTGGTGGAGCCTGGGCGTCTTCGTCCTGAGCCTGGGGCTTTGGTGGGTGTTCGACCCCAACAGCGGCGCCATGCAGCTGCAGACCTCCGCGCCGTGGATCCCCGCCTGGGGCATCAACTACTCCCTGGGCGTGGACGGGATCAGCCTCTTCATGGTGCTGCTCACGACGTTCACGTCGGTGGCGGCCATCCTGGGGTCGTTCAACTACGTAAAGCAGCGGCAGCGGGCCTTCTACGCCCTCATGCTCATGTTGGAGGCGGCGGTGGTGGGCGTCTTCTGCGCCACCGACCTCTTCCTCTTCTACGTGTTCTTCGAGCTCTCCCTGGTCCCCATGTACTTCATCGTGGGGATCTGGGGCGGCGAGCGGCGCATCTACGCGGCCATCAAGTTCTTCCTGTTCACGGCGCTGGGCTCGCTGCTAATGCTCGTGGGCATCCTGTACCTCTTCTTCAAGGCGAAGGCGCTCCTGGGGGTCCCCACGTTCGCGTACGCGGACCTGCTCCAGGTGCCTCTGACGCTCCACGAGCAGATCTGGTTGTTCAGTGCCTTCGCCTTGGCGTTCGCGGTGAAGGTGCCGATCTTCCCCCTGCACACGTGGCTGCCGGACGCGCACGTGGAGGCGCCGACGCCGGGCTCGGTGGTGCTGGCTGCGGTGCTCCTGAAGATGGGCACGTACGGCTTCTTCCGGTTCGTGCTGCCGCTCTTCCCGGGTGCCGCCATGCAGCCCACCGTGGTCACCGTGATGCTGACGCTGGGCATCGCGGGGATCATCTACACGGCGTGGGTGGCGGCCGTCCAGCCCGACGCCAAGAAGCTGGTGGCGTACACTTCCGTGGCACACATGGGCTTCGTGGTGATCGGCGTCTTCGCCCTCACGGTGAACGGCCTGCAGGGCGGGCTCATGGTCATGATCTCCCACGGCCTGAGCACGGGGGCGCTGTTCCTCCTCCTCGGCATGATGTACGAGCGGCGACACACCCGCCTCATCGACGCGTTCGGCGGCATCGGCCGGGTGACGCCCTGGTTCGCCACGGCTTTCGTCATCACTGCGTTGGCCTCCATCGGGCTGCCGGGGACCAGCGGGTTCGTCGGCGAGTTCCTGGCGCTCCTGGGCACCTTCGAGACCCACAAGATCATGGCCGGGTTCGCGGCGACGGGCGTGATCTTCGCGGCGTACTACATGCTGCCCATGGTGCAGAAGGTGTTCTACAACCCGCTGGACAAGCCCGAGAGCCGCGCGATGAAGGACCTCTCCCACCGGGAGATCGCCATCCTCGCGCCGATGGTGGCGCTCATGATCTTGATTGGCTGGTACCCGACGCCCATCCTGCGGCGGATGGAGCCCAGCGTGCGAGCTGTCATCGAGCGCGTGGAGTCCGCCACGCCCGCGGCGACGGCAACGTCGGAGCCGTCCACCGCGCCGGCTCCGAACCCGACCGCGGACCTCCTCGAGGCACGTGAGCCGTCGGCGGCACGACGGAGCCCGGGTGAGGCCGTCGACGCCTCGCCCGGGACCCGGGACCATGGCGCTCACGACGCGGCCCACCCCATGACTCGGACAACCTCCTAGCCCTATGACTCTCGACTTCAGTCGGAACCTCGACTACTTCTGGGCGCTTCTCCCGGAGATCGTCCTCAGCGTATGGGCCATGGTGGTCCTCGTGGCCGGCGTCAGCGGCAGGCACCGTCCGGGACAGCGGACGGACTCGGAAGGCGATCCCGACTTCGGACAGGGTGCCACCCTGGGGTGGCTGGCCCTGGCGGGCATTCTGGTTGCCGGCTTCTTCAACGGGTGGCTCTACGGCGTCACGGAGGTGGGCCACACCTCGATGATCGCGGTGGACCACTTCCGTCTCTTCGCCAACTGGATCTTCCTGCTGGCGGGGGCGCTGGCCATCCTGATCTCGTTCTCGTACGTCTACCGTCAGCGCCTCCAGGTGGGCGAGTTCTACGGTCTCATCCTGCTGGCCATCACCGGCATGATGTTCATGGCCGCGGCCCGGGACCTCATCGTCATCTTCCTGGGCCTGGAGGTGATGTCGATCTCCGTGTACGCCCTCACGGCCTTCAACCGCCGGGATCGGAAGTCCGGCGAGGCGGGGCTCAAGTACTTCCTGCTCGGAGCGTTCTCCACGGGATTCCTCCTCTACGGGATCGCCCTGGTATACGGCGCCACGGGAAGCACCAACGTGGTGGCCATCGGGGCCAGCGTGGCCAACGGCACGGCTCGGACGGGTCTGCTCACCGTGGGCATCGCGTTGCTGACCATCGGCTTCGCCTTCAAGGTCTCGGCGGTGCCGTTCCACATGTGGACCCCCGACGTGTACGAGGGCGCCCCGGCGCCGGTGACCGCGTTCATGTCCGCGGCCGTGAAGGCCGCGGCGTTCGTCGCATTCCTGCGCGTGTTCCTGGTGGGCTTCGACGCCGCGACCACGTACGACATCTGGTATCCCATCATGTGGTGGCTGGCAGCCATCACCATGGTCGTCGCCAACCTCATCGCGCTGGTGCAGTCCAACGTGAAGCGCATGCTGGCCTATTCCAGCATCGCCCACGCGGGCTACCTGCTGGTGGCCCTCACCGCGGCCAACGCCACCGCTGCCGCCGGGATGCTCTTCTATCTGCTGGTCTACACCCTGATGAACATCGGCGCCTTCGCCGTCGTCATCGCGGTGTCGCACCAGTCGGAGGAGCGCCTCCAGATCGAGGACTACGCCGGGTTCGGGTGGTCGAACCCGCTACTGGGCGTGCTGCTCACGATCTTCCTGCTGTCCCTGGCGGGCTTTCCCGGCACCGGCGGCTTCATGGGCAAGATCTACCTGCTCCAGGGGGCCGCGGATTCGGGCCTGTGGGTGCTCTCCGTGATCCTCGTCCTGTCCACGATGGTGTCGTACTGGTACTACCTGCGGGTGGCCTGGTTCATGTGGATGCGCGAGCCCGTGTCGGAGGGCCAGCACGACTTGGTGACGGCGCCGCTTCCCATGCGTCTGGCGCTGGTGGCCAGCGTCGCGTTGATCCTCTACATGGGGATCTTCCCGTCCTCGGCCCTGGGCTTCGCACAGGCCTCCGTACACGGGCTGGGCTCCCTGGGAGGTGGCCTCCTGGGGCTCAGGCCCTGACGGGGGCAGGGGCCGGCCCCGCCCCCCGAACGACACACCCTGCGCCGACAGCCCCGCTTCCATCACCGAGGGCGGGGCCCCCGCCGGGGCACCCCCGGCCCGCACCGCTGTACTTCTCCCTCGGGCCCCCGATACCTTCCCCTGAGCCGATCCAACCGGAGGTTGCATGACTCCCCCACAGCACATCTTCCGCCAGTACGACATCCGGGGCATCGTCGGTGACGATCTGGACGCGGCTGTCGCCGAGGCTGTGGGTCGTGCCTTCGGCAGCCACGTGCGGGCCGGCGCGGCCGGCGGGACCCCCGAGGTGGCGGTAGGGTGCGACAACCGTCTCACCTCCCCGGAGCTCTCCGCCGGGGTCATCGCCGGGCTGCGCGCCTCCGGGTGCGACGTGGTGGACGTGGGCACGGTACCCACGCCGGTGCTCTACTGGGCCGAGGCCACGCTGGGAACCGACGCCTCGGTCCAGATCACCGGCTCCCACAACCCCCCGGAATGGAACGGGATCAAGCTGACGGTGGGGCGCGCGTCCATGTACGGCGAGGCCATCCAGGATCTGTACCGACGCATCGTGGATGGCGACATGGCCCGCGGCGCCGGTGGACAGCGCCGCGAGGAGGTGCTGGAACCCTACGTGACCGATGTCGCGGGACGCTTCCACCTGGCCCGGCCCATGAAGGTGGCCGCGGACTGCGGGAACGGCACGGGGTCGGTGGTGGCGGTGCACCTGCTGGAGGCGTTGGGTGCCGAGGTGACGCCGCTCTTCTGCGAGTCCGACGGCAGCTTCCCAAACCACCACCCAGACCCCACGGTGGATGCGAACCTCGCGGACCTCATCGCCACCGTGCGGGCCGGCGGCCACGACCTGGGTGTGGCCTTCGACGGCGACGCCGACCGTATCGGTGCGGTGGACGAGACCGGCGCCATCGTGCGCGGGGACATCCTGCTCCTGCTGTTCGGGTTGGACATCCTGTCGAAGAGGGGCGCCGGCCAGAAGCTCGTCTTCGACGTGAAGTGCTCCCAGGTGCTTCCCGAGATCTACGGACAGGCGGGCGGCGAGCCCATCATGTGGAAGACCGGCCACTCCCTCATCAAGCGGAAGATGAAGGAGACCGGGGCCCTGGTCGCCGGCGAGCTCTCCGGCCACATCATGATCGCCGACGACTACCTGGGCTTCGACGACGCCCTCTACGACGCGTGTCGCCTCATCGACCTGGTGGCCCGCGGCGAGGAGCCGCTCTCCGACAGGGTAGGGGCGTTTCCGTCGTACGTGGCGACTCCGGAGATCCGTCTCGACGTGACCGAGGAGCAGAAGTGGACGGTGGTGGAGGCGGCGGTGGCGCACTTCAAGAGCCGATACGACGTCATCGACGTGGACGGCGCGCGCGTGCTTTTCGGCGACGGCTGGGCGCTGCTGCGCACGTCCAACACGCAGCCGGTCATCGTGTCCCGCTACGAAGCCCGTAACCCCCAACGCCTCCAGGAGATCAGGAGCGAGGTGGAGGAGTGGCTGCGGAGCCAGGGGGTGGCGCCGTAACGTGTCGCAGACGGCCCGAGGGGAGTCCGGATGAAGTCGTTTCTGAAGTCGCTGCACGGAGCGCGTCTCCTCGTCTTCATCGTCGTGCTCGTCCTGTTCCTCGTGGTGCTGGGTCGTCTGGCCACGTCTGTGGTGACGGAGGTCCTCTGGCAGGCTCAGGCCGGCTACATAAGCGTCTTCTGGAGGCGTGTCCTGTGGCAGTGGGGCGGGCGCCTCGTCGGTGGCCTCGGCGTGGGCGTGCTGGTGTTCTTCGACCTGCGCATCGTCTCCGGAACCCTGAGCGGCATCCAGATCAAGCGCCGCTTCGGGAATATCGAGATCTCGGAGCAGCTACCCCACGGGATGGTGCTCGCGGCCATGCTGGGAATCTCCGCGCTCATGGCTCTCTGGTCGGGAGCGGCCGTGCCCGCCTCGGTGGGGACGCGGGGACTCCTGCTCCTCCACGCCGCGCCCTGGGGTCTCAAGGATCCCATCCTCGGCAAGGACGTGAGCTTCTACGTCTTCCAGCTCCCGGTCCTGCAGAGCGTGCTGGGATTCATCCTGGTGGTCACCTTCCTCCTGTTCACGCTGGCCACGGCGGGCTACGCGGCGACGGGCGCGCTGCGGTGGGGGCGCAGGGGGGTGGTGGCGCAGCCGGTGGCGCGCATGCATCTGGGCGTTCTCCTCACCGCGTTCCTCCTCCTCGTGGCGGTCCGCCTGTGGATAGGGCGTTACCTGCTGCTGCTGAACGGCTCGTCCCACGTGCAGGGGATCTTCGGCTACGCCGACGCCCAGGCACGCCTGCCGGCTTTGCAGACCATGGTGGTCCTGTGCGTCACCGCCGCGGCACTGGTCTTCTGGGGCACCTGGAAGGACCGGGGCACGCCCGTGGTGGCGGCGCTCATCGCCCTGATCGTGGCCGCCATCGTCATCGACGGCTTCTACCCGGCCATGGTGGAGCGCTTCCGTGTGGAGCCCAACGAGCTGGCGCGGGAGACGCCCTACATCCAGGCGAACCTGAAGTTCACGCGCATGGGCTACGGGCTGGAGAAGATGGAGCGCCGCCGCTTCGCCTACGACGCCGACGAGGGGGTCAACTGGCCCAACGCGGCGCGCCAGTTCGCCGGCCTTCCCGTGTGGAACCAGAGCGCGCTGCTCACCACGTTCCGCCAGCTCGAGGCGCGCTTCCCGTACTACGACTTCGCAGAGGCGACCATCGACCGCTACCAGACTGCCGACGGACCAGTTCCCGTCGCCGTGTCGGTGCGGGAGATCGATCCCAACGGGATCCAGAATCCCAACTGGCAGAACCTCCACCTCAGGAGACGGTACATCGAGGGCATGGGGGCGGTGGCCAGCCTGGCGTCGAGCCATACGCCCGAGGGACACCCGCCCATGATCGTGTCGGGGATCCCACCCGAGTTCGTCGGGGACTCCCTGGTGGCGCCGCACCTCACGCTGGGGGAGCCCGAGATCTTCTTCGGCTCCCGCCCCCAGCTCAATGCCGTGGTGAACCCGTCCTCGGACTCCACCGGCACGGCGCCTCGCGACTCGGCGGTGGCGGCCGCGTTCCCCGAGGGGATTCAGCTCTCCTCCACGCTGAGGAAGCTGGTGCTGGCGTGGCGCTTCGAGGACCCGAACCTGATCTTCGCGTCCGAGATTTCCCCACAGAGCCGCTTCATCTACCGTCGACGGGTGGTGGATCGCGCCCGGGCCATCGCGCCGTTCCTCCGGTACGCAGACTCCCCGTACCCGGTGATCGTGGGGGGACACGTGGTGTGGATCCTG